>ENA-OPSD01001573-OPSD01001573.1-human-gut-metagenome-genome-assembly--contig:-NODE-1573-length-16638-cov-2.907978_pt1 | contig 16638 bp, 15 predicted proteins | sample MGYA00241453_ERZ501898 | MGnify/ENA primary metagenome ERZ501898 (study PRJEB25962, sample SAMEA2042226) | human gut metagenome | biome: human gut; feature: human-associated habitat; material: faeces... | reverse complement strand
TTTTGCATAGGCAGCGGCTCAGAACCCCAGCATCCGCCAAAGGGTCTTACGCTCTTCGGCCGGGTCCGGGTCTGGGATCTCGAATACATAACGCTCGGTGGCGTTGATAACGGTGGTGTTGCCGCGGGTGCATACCCGGGGCAGCTTTGCATCGTAATTCAGGTGTACGTGCCCGTGGATGAACCATTTAGGCTGGTACTCGTCCAAAATCTCGTTGAAGCCCTGTGGGCACAGTCGTCCCCATCGTTCAGTCCCTTGGCCGGGGCGTGGGTCAGCAGCAGGTCGATGCCGCCCCTTTTGTGCGCCTGATGCTTCAGCTTGTGCACACGGCGGCGCATGGCTTTCTCGGTGTACTGGTAGGTATCCTCTTTATTATAGCGCTGACAGCCCCCCAGCCCCATGATGCGCAACCCCTTCCATGTGTACACCTGATCGTCCACGCAGATGCAGCCGCCGGGTTCACCCTGAGTCTGGTAGCTGCCGTCGTGGTTGCCGTGCACATACAGGATGGGCGCAGCGGTAAAGTTTGTGAGATATTCCAGATACTTTTTGGGCAGATCCCCGCAGGAGAGGATCAGGTCGATGCCTTCCAGCCGGGCGCGGGTGTCATAGTCCCACAGCGCCTTGGACGGGACATCTGAAATGGCAAGAATCTTCACGTTCGTATGCTCCATTCTGTTTCCGGTCAGGCCGGCTCATTTCTCCAGACCCTTTACGTTGTCCAGTCCGTTGATCGCCAGCACGGTACGAGTCTTGACGTCCAATTCATCGTAATGGGGCAGCTTGCCGTGTACACAGGCATCCAGCCAATCCATCTCCATCAGCTCTTTGGGGCTGTAAACTCTATTCTCCGGGGAGTGCAGGTTGTCCTCGTTATCATACAGCTTTTCCGGGAAGATGTGCACATTATCCGAGCCCTGCAGCGTTTCCAGCAGATCCAGCGTTTTGTGCAGGGCTTCCAGATGCGCCTGCGCCTGCTGATGAAAGCTGTCGCCTGCGCACCAGCCGCAGACGACAAAACAGCAGACACTCAACCAGCGCAGAGGGCTCATAGAAACCGCACCTCCCCGATGCAGCCGGGTGCTTGTCTGCCGGTCAGCCAGACGAGCACCCGCACCGCGCCGCGCTCCATCAGATATTTTACCTGTGGGCGCATGGTCGCCTCTTCGGGTGTGGCAGCATGAAGGGTGGCGATAAAATCCACCCCGCTGAACAGGCCCTGCTCCAGCGCTGTGACCTCATCCAGACCTCCCAGCTCATCGAGCAGGATCACCTGTGGCGAAAGGGTGCGCAATGCCATCTGCACTGCTTGTCCCTTGGGGAGCCCGGCAAGAACATCCAGCGCCTCGCCGTGTGTATTCCCGGCAAAGAGCTCCCGCCGTTCATCAATGACCGAAAGGATCTTCTGCTGCCGGACGAGCTCCCGGGCAATACTTCGCAGCAATGTGGTCTTGCCGCTGCCCGGCTCTCCAACAAGAAGCATCCCGATGAAATGCCCACGCAATGCTGCGGTCAGTTCCTGTGGAAGCGGAACGATCTTTTCCCGGGCAATGCGCAAGTTGACAGAGGTAAGCTCCTGCAGAACCGTGCCCTGTTCCGGATTTTGCAAAAAACGCCCGCCAAGCCCTGCCCGACAGCCATTTTCTAGTGTGACATAGCCCTGTGCGATCTCTATCTGATGGGTATGGACTGAACTGCCGCAGAGGGTGAACAGGATCTCTTCCATTTGCAACGGGGTCAGCTGCATCGTTTGCAGTGCGTTCAGTTCAGGTGCCAGCTGTGTCGGTGTGCAGCTTCGCCCTCGTACCGTAAACTGTGGAGCACAGCCCAGCCGGAGCCGCAGCTCATGTACAGTCTCTGCGTCTTCTGATGGGAGCTGCCCCAGCGGCCTTGCCAGCCATTGGGGCAGTGTCTGCACCACCTGATAATACTCGTCCATCTTCTGTTCTCCTTCCGTGTCCTTTGCCATCAATGTATGCACCGGCCCGGAGGTTAGAACCCGCAGGGCGCAGAAAAGCCCGCACAGCATCCAAACTGTACGGGCTTTTTAGAACAGGTTTTCTGATTATTGCTGGGACTTATCCTCTGCGATCATAGCAAGGAACTCTGCTTCGGTCAGCACAGGCACACCCAGTGCCTGTGCTTTGGTCAGCTTGGAACCTGCGGCGGCACCAGCCACCACATAAGCTGTTTTTTTGGAAACAGAACCGCTGGCTTTGCCGCCATTCTTTACGATAAGTGCCTCAGCTTCACTGCGGGAGAGTGTTTCCAGTGTTCCGGTCACGACCAGCGTTTTCCCGGCGAGCTTATCGCCCTTGGGCTCCCCCTTCCACTGCATGTTCACACCGGCATCGGCCAGACGGTGCACCAGATCCGTGGTACCATCCTTGGCAAAGAATTCAGTCACGCTCTGGGCCATCACGCCGCCAAAACCATCAATCTCGCCGATCTGCGCCTCGGTTGCTTCCCGGATGGCCTGCAGAGAGCCAAAATGCTCTGCCAGCAATGCGGCGGCTTTATCGCCGATGTTGCGGATTCCAAACGCAAACATCAGCTTATCCAGATTGTTCTGCTTAGAAGCTTCGATCGCCTGCAGAAGATTGTTTGCGCTCTTTTCCTTGAACTTTTCCAGCGTGAGCAGCTGCTCTATTGTCAAGTCATAGAGATCTGCCGCAGAGTGTACCAGCCCCTTATCCACCAGCTGCGTGGCGACCATGGTGCCCAGACCGTCGATGTCCATTGCATCCCGGGATGCGAAGTGGATGATATTGCGGAGTGCCTGTGCAGGGCATTCCGGGTTGACACAGCGCAAAGCAGCTTCATCTTCCAGGTGCACTGCCGGGGCACCGCAGGAAGGGCAAAATTCCGGCATCTGGTAAGGCTGAGCGTCCGGTTCGTGGCGGGTCACACCGATGACCTCCGGGATGATATCACCTGCTTTGCGCACCTGAATGGTATCCCCGATACACAGACCCAGTTGACGGATAAAATCTTCATTATGAAGGGTGGCACGGGAAACCGTGGTACCTGCCAGAAACACCGGGTCAAAGCAGGCGGTGGGAGTCAGAACGCCGGTGCGTCCCACGCCGACTTCAATACTGCGCAATGTAGTCTCCTTGACCTCGGGCGGATACTTGAACGCAATGGCCCAGCGCGGGAATTTGTTGGTGGATCCCAGCAGTTCCCGCTGTGCAAAGTTGTTCACCTTGATCACAGCACCGTCCATATCAAAATCCAGTGCTGCACGGTTCTGGCCGATCTGCTCGATCTCTGCAATGGCATCCTCGATATCGTGCACGATATGATAACGCGGGGAGACTGACAGGCCCAGACTCTTGAGGTAGTCTAGGCTTTCGGCATGGCTGGTCAGTTCCTTGCCCCGCACCTGCTGGACGTTGAATACGAAGATGGACAACCCCCGGCTGCCGGTGATCTTAGAATCCTTCTGGCGCAGAGACCCTGCGGCAGCATTGCGCGGATTTTTGAATGGTGCCGCACCCTGTAATTCCTGTTCCGCACAGAGGTGCTGGAAGGCATCGTGCGGCATGTAGACCTCGCCGCGCACTTCCAGATATTCCGGGGCATTTTTCAAAGTCTTTGGAATGCGCTTGATGGCCTTGACATTGGCTGTCACATCTTCACCCACCACGCCGTCACCGCGGGTGGAAGCACGCACTAGCACACCGTTTTCATATTCCAGGCTGCAGGAAAGGCCGTCGATCTTGATCTCGACGACATATTCCGGCTCGATCCCGGCTTCCCGTACCCGGCGGTCAAAATCGCGCAGTTCATCGAAGGAAAATGCATCCAGCAGGCTCTCCATCTTCACAGCATGTGTCACCTTGGCAAAGCGCCCGCTGGGTGTGCCGCCCACTTTCTGGGTCGGGGAATTCGCAGTGACCAGCTGCGGGAATTCTGCTTCCAATGCTTTCAGCTCCCGGGTCAAAGCGTCATATTCAAAATCCTCCAGCTCCGGGGCATCCTGATCATAGTATAAACGGTTGTTCCTTTCAATGATCACGCGCAGCTCTTCCGCGCGTTTGCGTGCCTGTTCCAGTTCCACGTTCGTTTACTCTCCTTTTCCCAATACCAATACGGTAATTATACCATATTTCAAAAGCAAAATACAGCCAAAAGTGCTGCCGGTGACTCGGGAGTGAACGCGCCGAATCCTAACGAGACAGTCGCTTTATTTTGCCCAGGTGGGTTCCTCCGTGCCATCATAATCGAACAGGCCGTCATTTTTCTCTTCCATGGCCTTGATCATGTGGTAGGTGTATTCGTTATACGGCGTGGGAATCCCAAGCTCCTTTCCCATCCGCATCAGAGCACCCGAAAACATATCGATCTCTGTGTGCCGTCCGGCATCCAGATCCTGCAGAGTGGAATAACGGGCCGTGGCAGGAACAGCGCATCCGTGGCTGACGGCATCTGCAATGCGCAGATCAATGCCCCGTGCAGTTGCAATGGCTTCCAGTTCCCGGCGCAGGCCATCGCTGATGGCTTTCATGTGGACGCTGTCCCGGTAGCAGCCCACACCGGCCCCCAGAATCGCCTGCGGCAGATTATTGCAGACGTTCAGCCGGAACTTGCTCCACATCTCTTCCTGAATGTGCTCCGTAACCCGGAAGTTGACCCAGGAATCCGTGAACAGTTCCCGCACTGCCTTGACACGTTCACTCTCAAACGGTGCAAATCGCTCGCCATAGATCACACCTAATGTTGCATCCGGGTCAAAATGGTAACCATCCGCTTCCTTGTGAGATGTAACCTTAATGAAGGAATACAGCAGATGCTCTGCACCCACCTGTGCGGCGATCAGCTCTTCGCTGTCCACACCGTTCATCAGACTCATCACAACGGTATTGCTGCCGACAGCGGTCTTGATGCTTTCCAGAGCTCCGGGCAGTGAGCCATATTTCAGTGCAACGACCAACAGGTCTACGCCCTGCGCTTCCTGCGGGGTCCAGACCTCCGGGCGGTAAACTGCTCCATTGATGGCACAGCCGCTTTCTTTCAGCCGCCGGGCACGGTCGCCTTCCGCTATCACACCCAGACGGATATTATCCTTTTTAGAAAGCCCCCAGATGATGTAAGAGCCCACCGCTCCAGCGCCCAAAATGGCAACAGATTGTATTTTCATGTTAGATTCTCCCTCTTTGATTTGTCCGATTCTATTGTAGCACGAATTCGATTTGCTGGGAAGAGAAATGAAAATGCGAAGCCACTTTTGCACATAGTTTTTACAGCAATTAGATTGCAGCGGATATGCTGGGTGCAACCTTCAAATTGACCGCAAACGGTGCCAAAGTGCTTTAAAGCGGGACACAAAAGCCCCCGGAGAACTTTTTGCGGTTCTCCGGGGGCTGATTTTACGCGTTATAAAACGTAGATACGTCTGTTATTTTCAAATAGAAATGGTGTTGCACAGATTCTTTTGTACGAAAATTCCATCGCATCATCGCCTGTTCCTCTCCGCTCGTGTACAATTGATGCACAATCATCAAACCTCATTTTACGTTCCTGCGCGTTTCTTTAATTCCATGTCGCAATCGTCCATCTTCCGAAAAAAATGTTGATTTTCCACCGCCACATCAAAACTACATTTTGAATCTTTCATCCTCAGCCCATCGCTCCCATGGACTATTCACTCGCAAAATAAAAAAGAAAATACCCTGTAAAAACCGCCCGAAGGCAGCCTACAGGGTATTCTTCTATGAGCCCTACGTCATCCGCCAGAATATCATCCCAACAAGAACTCAACTTCAGGCTCCATTTTGATTACTTCCTGGCGTTGTTCTCCGCCTTCAGCCGTTCAAACAGTTCGTCTGCCTCGATGGCCTCCTTGGTGAAGGAGTTGTTCTTCCACCAGTTGATAATGGCCACCACAACGGTGATAAGGGTGCTGACCAGTTGCTGGAGCTGCTCGTTGTCGATGGGCAGCGGGCTCTTGTTGAACGAAGCCAGCAGACTGTTCAGCAGCGCCACGATCAGGCAGATGGTTCTCGCCCAGGTCGCAGCACTCGCATTGGTGTATTTATCCATTTTGAAGTCCTCCTGTTCAGGCTGTGTGATCTTCCCTCAGCGGCAGTGCCTCCATCCGCTCGTATAGGTTCGTGCCGGTGCCGTTGCCCTTCAGTTCGTGGTACGCCTCGTATACAAGCCCCACGTTGGTCAGCCCTTCCGAGTCAACGTACCCTTGCTGGATGTAGTACCGGCAGCTCTGATAGAGTCTGTCGTGGAGCAGAGCCTTCACCGCTTTTTTCAGTGCCTTCTGCTCCTGGATGGTAGCGTAGAACGCCTTCCCCGCCCATCCCAGTGCCGCCGCGATGATCAGGGAGACCACCTCGTTGAAATGGGTCACGATAAAGCTTTCCGTGGGGTTCACGCTCCCTTCACGCTTGTCAGACCCGCTTTTGTAATGATACTCGGGTAATCCTTGTAGACATGGTTCATGTCCACCACGCCGCTCACACCAGCCACCTTGCCCTTGGAGCTGTACTGCCACATACCGTGCTTGCGGGTCGGCCGCTTGTTCCGGTAGTCCGCCAGCCATAGGTCAAAGTCATTCAGCTGCCACATGTTCAGGCTGTAGTCGGCAAAGTTCGAGTAGGTATACAGGATCGCGTACAGCCCCCACTTTTCGATCTCCCTGAGCTCCATTTTGACAAGTTTCGTCAACTCAGCTGCGGGCAGACTTTTCAGACGGGGGTCCTCTACGTCCATAGCAATGGGCAGCTCAAAGCTCTTCCCTTCCAGGCATGTCTTGAGCAGGTTCAGCTCCTTCTTTGCCATGCCTTCCGTTACCGCAACGGTGTAAGCATATACGCCAACTGGCAAACCCACAGATTTGGCCCCGGCATAGTTCGCTTCAAAGTACGGATCGACGTAGAGCTGCCCACTCTTGGTGGAAACTGCACGGATCATCACGCCACCTACTTTTCCGCTGGCCTTGACTTTTTTCCAGTCAATGGTTCCCTGCCAGCGGGAAACGTCGATGGCATCAAGCATTCCCCTGCTCCTTCAGTTTCTCGGCCAGCTGGGTGCACAGCTTCTCGTACTCCTCTTCGGTCAGGCGGTCGTTGGCAAAGAAGATATCCAGCTTCCGCTGCATCCCGTTGGTCTTGCCGCGTTCGATCAGGCGTGCACAGGTGTTGTAGAGTTCCATTTTGATTCCTTTCTGCTCACGGTCTGCATGAGCCATCTTAATGTAAAAAATCGCTCATCAGCATTCCTTTTCAGTGTGCCAATAAGCGAAACGATACAAATGGGCTGACCCGGCTCTTATGTCTCCGGCGTAACTCCCAGCTCCAACATGGTCAACCGGTACTCCTGATCCACCACCAGGCTGTCGGTGTCGGTTTGGGCGCTTTGCAGGGCGGCCAGTGTTTCGGGCAGGGTGTCCACGGCTTTCTGCTTTGCTGCTGCCTTCTGCTGCGCCGCTTCCTGTGCAGCCAGCTCTTCGGCGGTCGGTGGCTGGGGTACTTTCCCGTATTCGTACACCTCGTACTCCGCTCCGCATAGCCGGATGCCCCAGTAAGCCTCCCCGGGCTGTGCATTTTGGTTGTGTGCGTTCACAGCAGCCTCAAGCGCACTGTAATCTGCCGTGGTGCCGTCGGTCTCGGTCGGTATCGTGTACCCGGGGCGGATCGCTATTTCTTCCATTTTGAACTCTCCTTTCCTGGTGCTCAGTCAATATAGTTAAGCTCCGCGAAGAACTTAATCGTTGTCACCAGCGTATTCAGCGGCAGCACGATGCAGGGGCGCAGGCCGTGCGAGTCCTCTCTGTAGCCTGCATTGCAGAAACTTCCGTCCGCATAAAACGCGTACATATAGTTGCCGTTGTGGGTTCGTTTGGAGCGTGTCCAGTATTCATCGCCTGCTTTTCGCTTGTCGGTGGCAGCAGTCGTGTAGTCGAAGTAGTCCAGCTTTGCACCCTCCTGCGCCATCAGGCCATCTATGCCCTGCCAGGTGTAAATACCCATCTCGACCGCGGAAAGCAGAAAGCACTTTCTCGAAAGGCCGTTTGCGCCGGAGGAAACATTGGCCGAGTTGTAATCCGCATGCTTCACGTAGGGCAGATGCACGGTCATCAGGCGGTTTGCTACACTGGGTGTGATATTTCCGCCCGGGTAGTTGACACACCAGTTGTCCAGTGCATACCCTTCGTAACCGTAGATGTAACCGCCACTGATGGAAGTGGACGCTGCAATGTCCGTCCTCCAGAGCCATGCGCCGTCGGCCGTGCTGTCGTACAACCCGCCGCCCGGAACACCCTTGTGCACCAGCTTATACAAGCGGGTAGTGCCGCTCGGGTCTGCAATGCCAAATTCCGTCCCCAATGCAAAGGAACTGATGGGATTGCCGCCGTCATAGAACTTCTTGGCCACGCCATCCACGCCGATATAGCCCTTGTATACTGGCCTTGCGGTACCGCCCACGCCGGTGTAGATTTTGGAGACCGACTTGGCACTTCCGCCGATTCCGGTATAAATTGCCATGTTTCGTCCTCCTTATGCGTACACCAGCAGGATAGAGCCGGTTGCAAGGCTGCTTCCCGCACCGGGGTCGCTGGTTTGGGAGGTGATGGTTGTCACACCCAGCCAACTCTGCAAAACAGCCTTGCTGACATCCTTGATCTTCGTACCGTTGTCCGTATAACCGGCAATGTGCGTCAGATTCGATGTGTTAAGGCCGTCACCCGCATAACCGATTTTAATGGCATTGCCCGAGTTGTTATAGTCAGTGACCCCACCATCCAGCGAACCAATGAATTTGTTGGCCCTGACATTTGCAAAAGCGCCGCTTCCTCGACCGTCATTAAACCGATACTCATCAATGGTGTTGTCTCGGTATCCCCAGTAGACAGTGTTGTCTTGTGGAGTGCCAACAAAATTCACTTCATTATTTTGCTCGAACGCCAATTTTGAGTGGTTATGCGCACTCGGTGGAAACGTACTCGGCTTATCCGTCACGGAATTCCAGTCGGTCTTGATGCTCTTGAACTTGTCGCCAACGGTCTTTGCGTCCGCGGGTGCGCCGTCAATGGTCAGGGTCTTGTCGGTGTTCACCACCTTCTTGGCCGCTTCCACCAGTTGGCGGGCTTCGTTCTCGCTGGCCTTGGCGTTTCCTTCGCTGGTCTTCGCATTCTCCTCGCTGGCCTTGGCCTTCCCTGCGCTTGCTTCGGCTTCCTTGGCCTTAGCGGTACAGGTAGCCACGCTGGTCCCCATGCTGTCAGCGCTGGCTTTCGCATTGGCCTCACTGCTCTTGGCGTTGGCCTCGCTGGTGGCAGCTTTCGTTTCGCTGCTCTTGGCATTGGTCTCACTGGTCTTCGCGTTGGCCTCCGAGGTCTTGGCCGCATTCTCGCTTGCCTTGGCATTGGTCTCCGAGGTCTTCGCCTTGGTCTCGCTGGTCTTTGCAGCATTCTCGCTTGCCTTGGCATTGGTCTCGCTGGTCTTTGCCGCACTGGCCGAACCTGCCGCCGCAGAAGCAGAGGATGCCGCAGCGTTCTGACTTGCCCTGGCTGCATTCTCGCTGGCCTTCGCGTTGGTCTCGCTCACCTTGGCAGCATCCTGGCTTGCCTTTGCCGCATCCCGTGCCGCTTCGGCCTGACGGAGCAGCTCTTTGATGTTGGCGATGCTCTGGTTCACAAAGTCCCGGGTCCACTCCATCGAGCTGGCGATGTATTCACGGACTTCCCGGCCATAGATCGCCTTCCGGATGCCCGTAATGATCGCATCAAAATCCATTCCTATTCTCAACCTCCTCCATTTTGAACCCTTACGAACTGCTCAGGCTGCCCAGCAGCTGGTTCAGGAAACTGATGATCGCCTGTGCGATCGTCCATACGCTGTCCATGGCCTGCTTCTGCACCTGTTGTTTGGTCAGCTTCTCGGGGGTCAGACCAAAGGTGAACTGCTTCTCGTTGGGTGCATCCAGCGGTAGCTTCAGCTTGGTGCACACCAGCCACTTGTCGATCTCGTGGGGGCTGGAGATGATGTGGGTCTTGATCAGAAATCCCAGTCGGTCATTGCTTTCCCCGCTGTCCACCCGGTCGTAAGCGGTCAGGGTCATCACCGGCTCGATGTTCTGCTTGTACCCCTTCAGCTCGGTCTGTGCTTCTTTGCGCAGGTTGTCGTTGTTCGTGTTGCCATCGACCTGAATGCACTTCTCAATGATGCCGTACTTTGCTTCTGCCGCCTCGTCCCGCACTGTTTCTGAGATCGCGCTCACGGTGGTCGTCTTGAAGATCCACCATCCGCTGGTGGTCGTCTGGGTGCCGTATGCGGTCACACGGGTCACCACGTCGCTGGACATCTGCTCCACATAGCTGAAATCCAGCAGGTTTACGCCATATTCAATGGTCTGTGTCGTGGTGGCATCCGTTTCCACGAGGTAATCGATGTACACCCGCCATACCGCAGTGCCGTTATCTGCCCGCACGATCCGTGTCCGCAGATATCCGTCGTATTCTTCCAGCAAAAAGGTGTTCAGCAGGCTCCACTGGCTCTCGAACAGGGTTCCCTTGCTGGAGGTGTCAATGGTGCGCCCGGGCTGGATGTTCACCTTCCCGATGCCAAAGGTCCCGTAAGGCCCCTGATAGTAGTCCTTCAGGGCCTGTGTTGCAAGGTAGAAGATGCTGTTGGAGGGCACGCTCGACCACTGCTCCAGCGGGTTGTCGGTGGTCAGGTAGTAGGTTCCGCCGTTCACCTTCGGTACAAATCGCTGGAGATATCCCAGCACGCCCTCGGCATACAGCTTGTAGCTCAGGTCAAACAGCTTTTCCGTCTCGGTCACATACCCCAGCCAGATCGGTTTACCGTCCTCTTCCACCACCAGCCACGTTTTCTCGTACTTCAGGGTGGTGTACACGGGGTTCTTGTAACTGCCGAATGCTGTGTTGATCTGATACGGAATGGTCGCCTCAAAGCTGCCGAACTCGTTTTTGGCCAGGTTCAGCACCGGGTCTTCAAGGAATCGGTTGGAAACGCTTCCCTCTATCGTGTCGCCCTGGGAATCAAAGATGCACTCCCGGGTGTCCCACTGGAACCCCAGAGCGCTCGTGCCGTTAAAGGTCTCCGTCTTCTTTGAGATGGTTCCCGCATAAACTTGATATCCGATGGCTCCTCCCTCCTTTCTGCATCCATTTTGAAATTTCGTAAAGCCCTCTTCGTCCAGTCAAAACTTCACGCCATGCCAAGGGCTCCCCTACTAGGGGAGCTGTCAGAGAAGCTGACTGAGGGGTTTAATCCGTTCCCTGACGGAGAGGTTTAATCCGTCATAAGTACGCTGGCTGGTAATACAGGTTGATCGTTCCCTCACCCATCAGGCCGCTCACCCATACTTCGTACACGTCGTATCGCAGATCGTTGTCGATCAGGCCGATGTCCACCTTTCCCATGCCCTCGTCCAGCTGGGGCATAATGGGCGAAACTGTCACCGCCGGAAGCCCAAGCTCTTTCGCTTTGTCATAAGGGTAGGTCTGGCTCTTTGCCAGTGTAACCCCCACCAAACCGCCCCCGGTCCATTTTGCTTGCAGCAGGCTCGGTTTTTCGCTGGGCGGCATCCGGAAGGTCTTGGTCTGGAGTGCCTTGATGGGGATGTCCTTGCAGTAGGGCACGGCCAGATCGGTCTCAAACCCAAAGGTATCCCACACCCAGTCCTCCTGAATGTTGTCGTACAGGAACTTGAACGGGTAAAGGCTGTAGGCAAAGGTCACGACGCTGTGTCCGTTCTTCTGCTTGATGCCACCGTTCACCCAGACACGCCCCAGATAAAAGAACGCTGGGTCATCCTCCAGCCGCACCCTGGTCTGTGCCGGGATCGAGTTGCTCTTCGCCAGCGCTCTGGAAAGATACTCCAGCGCTCCGGTTCCCACAGGGGTCGAAAGGTTCTGTCCCCGCCACTCGTCCGTATCCAGATAAAACTCCCAGCTTCCCTCCCGGGCCTTAAACACCGGGTAACCCGTCAGGCTCTTGGAAAGGTAGGTGGTTCCGTCTCGTCCGGGTACGTTCACGGAGAGGACTTTCTCCACCGGGGGAGCCACCACAGGCCGGGAGACCGGGATCATCTTCCAGTCATCCCAGGTGTTCTTGTCACCAATGGTGATGGAATGGTACATGGCTCCTCCTTAACTCAGCATGTCGGCAGGCGGCTGGAAGTCATAGGAGATGGTCAGCGTCACCCGTCCGTCGTTGCCGTTCTTGACGTTGCTGATCCAGCAGCGCCCTTTGTAGCTTCTCGTCTGCGCGGTGGAGAGCACGGTTCCGCCCAGCTCCATCCGCACCTCGCATTCTCTTCCCTGAATGATCCGCATCAGCCGGAAATAGGTGCTTGTCCAGTCACCTTCCCGGCTCGACCAGTCGGGGTAAAGCTGAATGCTCTGTTCGGTCTTGTCGGGGATGCCGCATCGCTCCCGCACATCGTCCATGGCGTGCCGTCCGTAGTCATCCCAGCTGGAATGTGGTACGCCGTCCGCCACATAATAAAAGTCCCAGCTCCCGGTCGAGTTCTGGAACACCCTCTTTCCCAGCGGAGCCTTTTCCGGCGTGCCGTGGTAGGAAGGAAAGTCCATCGTCTCGTATTTTTCCTCAAAGGCATTGACATGCAGGGGATTCAAGGGGACCAGGTTGAAGTCTCTCGTGCTGTATTCCCGGGAAGCCCCTGCATTGTCATATACCTTAAAAATAAGCCCCGCAAATGTGGGGATCTTTGAGGAAAGCGCCGGGTCAGTTGCGCTCCGTCCCATCATCGGTTGTTCCTCCGGTTGATCTTCCCCAGCCCCTCGTCCACGTCGTTGATGATCTCGCCCACCAGTTTCCGGCCGTTCATCTGGACCTTCATGTTGGCCACGGCCCGGGCAATGCTGTCGATGTGCTCTCCCAGTGCCTCCACGCTCGAAACGATGTCGGCGTTGGGGTTGACCTTCTGGTCAGCCTTGTTCGCCTCTTCCTGCTGGGCCTTGGTCACCTCGGCTCTGCGCACCACGTTGGCGGCAAGGCCTGCGGTGCGCTCTGCATTCAGGGCGACCGTGCCGTTCTGGAACAGGGTGTCGTTCAGCCAGTCCACTCCATTTTGAACGTCGCTCATGTCCACTACGGGCTGGATGCTGGGTTCATACTCAAAGTCGTCGCTGGCAATGTCGCCCACCCGCTGGGCCAGATCCATCATGGTGGAAAGGGCCGTGTCGCTCACGTCCTGTACGCCCTGCACCACGGAGCCGGTCTCGTCGGTGATGCCCTGCGCCAAACCAAGGCTCAGGTATTCGCCGATGCTGCTGCCGAAGTCGCAGATGCCGTTCCACACCGCACCCGCCGCACCGGTAATGCCCTGCCACAGGCCGGAGACCAGGTTTCCGCCCACGTCCACCAGGCCCTTGAAGCCGTTGCTGATCCAGTCCCACAGGTGCGAGAAGGCATTCCCCAGCCAGTCAAAGAACCCGCTGAAGAAATCACCGATCTTGTCCCAGTTGGCGATCAGCAGTCCGCCGCCCGCAATGGCCGCGCCAATGAGCCAGCCTTCGGGGCCAATGGAGCCCAGCACGCTCACCAGAGTGCCGCCCAGTTCTCCCAGACCGCCCAGTAAGCCACCGGAGCCGGTGATCATCTCGCCGATGCTGCCAAGGCCGCCCAGTGCTTCTCCCAGCAGTCCCGTGCCGCCCGTGGCAGAGCCCAGCAGGCCGCTCATGTTGCCCAGGATGCTGCCAAGGTTCTTGGTCGCACCAGTCACCTTGACCACCTGTCCCATCACCTTCAGGGTACCGCCGCCCTGGGCCAGTTTGTTGAAGGTCAGCATGGTCTTGCCCAGATTCATCATTGTCTGGCCAAATTCGCTGCCCATAAAGTCCAGCACGGTGGTAATGCCGCCGGTCACTGCCCCGCCCCAGTCACCGCTCACAAGGGCGGTAATGGTGCCAAAGAGGTCGGTGATCACTTCGGTCACGCCGTCCTGGGTGGCCACGCCAAAGGCTCTGCTGAGCTTCGAGGCCATTTCCGGGGCGCTCTTCTGCACCTGTGCCCAAACACTGTTGAAGCCCTCCTGAATGGGCCGCCAGTTCTTCGAGATGGAGTAGCCCAGCTGCATCATCATCCGCTTGCCGGAGTCGTCCAGCTCAAAGGCATCCGCCAAATTTTCCGCAAAGCCCACAAAGTTGTACTGTTCGCTTTGCAGGTCTGCCAGTGCATCCAGTGCGGTCTCGCTGTTCTTGCCAAACTTCTTCACAGCCTCGTCGTACTTCAGCTGCTTGTTCGTTACCTTCTTCAGGCTGTAGCTCATGCTGTCCAGTGCCGTGCCCACGCCGATGATGGCGGTCATGGTGCCCTGGGTGGCGGCTTTCCGTGCCTGGGCGCTGTCGGCTCCGTATTGTTCCACCGCAGCCTTGTAAGCATCCTCCCGGCCCGCAAGGTCCCCGTCACCGTAGAGCTTGGCCAGCATGTTCTGCCGGTTGGTCACCAGCTTCTCCTGCTTTTCCAGGTAGGAGACCTTGCTGTCGTAGGCATCCAGCTGGGCCTGATTCAGCTCGTTGATGAGCTTCTGCTGTTCGGTCTGCGCCTCCAGATATTGCTGGTAAGCCGCCTGGGTCTTCTGGCTTGCCTCGCCGAACTCGTTTTTGATGGCGATATAGTCCTTCTCAGTGGCCAGCAGGATCTCCGCCTGGTTCTTGATCTTCCGGTTGATGTAGTCGATCTTCTTGTTGGACTTCTCGGTTACCTCGGTGCTGTCCTCGTACAGGGCGCTCCAAAGCTCGTATTCGTCCTCCGCGGTCTTGGCATCGGTCTCGTACCGCTCCTGAATGACCTTCAGGATGCTGTCCTGCTTGCTTCTCTGAAGCTCCGCAAGGGTCTTCTGTTCGCTCAGCAGGGTGCCGTATGCATCTTTCGTCTTGCTGTTGTTTGCGCCCACCTTGGCCAGCAGGGTGTCGTATTGATCTTTCGCAATGGCCACCCGTTTGGTCTGGAGCTCGATCTCCCTTGTCAGGCTCTCGGTCTTCTTGGTGATAAGCTCTTCCACCGTGGCTGTGTCGCCGCCCGTCACTTCCCACAGCGCGTATTCGCCGGTGGCGTTGGACATCTCGGTCTTGTTGGCCTTCAGCTTGTCGGAGAATGCACTTGCCAGCGTGTCTGCCAGTGACTTGCCGGTCTTGGATGCTTTGGACTTGGTGGTACCGCCGCCCGCTCCGTCCAGTGCATCATCCACGGCATTCTGGTACCAACTGCTCAGGATGCCGTATGGGTTCTTCAGATTCTTCTGCGCATCCGCATTTCCCTGTTTTGCGCCTGCAATCTCGGCCTTCGTTGCGTTCCGGCTGCTGCCTGCTCTCTTCATGCCTGTCTTTCCGGGGATCACAATGGTATCGTCCATGGCATCGCTGAAATCGTTCATCGCGCCGGACAGCCCATTTTGATACAGCAGATTGCCGGGATGCAGACTGCTCTGCTTGAACGCGTTATAAAGTTCCGGCATCTTCTTCTGGATAGCAATAACGGTCTCGTCCATGGCCTGAAGGACGCCGTCTTTCATCACCAGTGCGCCAGAATAACTCGCCTGCCGCAGTTCGTCCTGTTTCGTCTTGTCACCAATGCCCAGGATCGCACCCTCAAGGATGTTCTCCGCGTCGCTGGCTGCAACGTCACTGGGCGAATGGATGCCCCAGAAGGTGGTGAAGACATTCCGGATGGAGGTCGCCGCGTGCAACATGTTGGCCTTGGCCTGCGCCAGTGCACTGGGGTCTGCAATACCCTGTGCCAATCCCAATGTGACATATTGGCCGATCTGCGCCATGACCTTGGACGGAGAATGGGTGTCGAAGGCCGTTTTGCTGGTATCAATTACGGCGTTTGCAACCTCTTCGGAAGCGTCCGTCGCGTCTTTCTTGCCTTCGAGCTGGCCTTTTGCCACGCCTTCGCTTGCATTTTTGCCAACGCCTGTGAACAGCTGGTAAAATCCGGCCGTCACGGAATTGCCATTCTTCAGTTCATCCAGAATATCTGCGAAAGGCAGTACAAAAGTCTGGGCCGAAACACCTTTGTCCTGTCCGCCCCAGTTTTTTGGATCAAGCGGATTGTGGTTTCCAGCCCATGTTGTGAACTTTGCCCATAGATCATTCAGTGCAGGCTCGATCTTTTCCCAGACATACGCTGTCAGGCTTACCACCGTATCAATAACAGTCGTTCCCAACACATACAATGCCTGGCCGATTGCCGGAGCTGCCAGAATGATTGCATCGCAGAGGGCCTTGATGATCTTCGCAATGGAAGTCACCAGACTGCTGGCAACCTCGCCCAATCCCTTAAAAATACCGGCAATGAACTCAACCAGCATCCATGCCACGGCCTTAATGCCGTTCAAAAATACCTGAAAGTTCAGGCTATTCAGCAAACTCAGGCTGGATGCCAGATTACCGATGAACGTGGATGCCGAAGTCAGTGCCAGCAGTGCACCAAGGCTCAGTGCCAGCGCGCTCAGAGAAAGACTCAGTGCTACGATTACCGGAGTCACAGGAGCCAGGATCACTGCCGCACCGCCCATCACAACAAACGCACCGATGAGCGTCAACAGCCCTTTGCCGATGGTCTCCCAGCTCAGATTACCCAGACCCTGCAATGCAGGAACCAGCAGATTCACTGCCGCAGCCATCAT
>ENA-OPSD01001567-OPSD01001567.1-human-gut-metagenome-genome-assembly--contig:-NODE-1567-length-16689-cov-8.779187_pt1 | contig 16689 bp, 13 predicted proteins | sample MGYA00241453_ERZ501898 | MGnify/ENA primary metagenome ERZ501898 (study PRJEB25962, sample SAMEA2042226) | human gut metagenome | biome: human gut; feature: human-associated habitat; material: faeces... | reverse complement strand
TTCATCAACTGCCCCACCACCACCCTTTCCATGATCGATTCCTCCATCGGCGGCAAGACCGCCGTGGATCTGGGCGATACCAAAAACATCGTGGGCGCTTTCTGGCAGCCCAAGCTGGTCATCGTGGATCCGGACACCCTTTCCACCCTGCCCCGCCGCCACTTCATCAATGGTCTGGCAGAAGCCGTCAAGGCAAGCCTGCTGGCAGACCCCGAGCTGTTCGCGATCTTTGAAAATGGCGACGTGGATGCCCAGATCGGTGAGATCATCTGCCGCAGCCTGCGGTTCAAGAAGAACATCGTGGAGCAGGACGAGACTGAGCAGGGCATGCGCAAGGCCCTCAACTTCGGCCACACCATCGGCCACGGCATCGAGGCCGTCAAGGGCATCAAGGGCCGCCGCACCGTGGGCCTTTACCACGGCGAGTGCGTGGCGCTGGGCATGCTGCCCATGATCGAATCCAAGGCACTGCAGAAGCGGGTGCGCGCGGTGTACCGCCGCCTCGGCCTGCCCACCCGCACTACTTACGATAAGGAAAAGGTGCTGGCTGAAATGCTGCACGACAAAAAGGCACAGAGCGGCCAGATCACCATTATCAAGGTGCCGGGTCTGGGCTGCTGGCGCGCCGAGACCATCCCGGTGGAGGGCCTGCGTCCCCTGCTGGGCATTGAGGAGTAAGCCATGAAAAATACATTCGGCAGCGACCTTTCGCTGACCATTTTCGGCGAGAGCCACGGCCGCGCCATCGGCGCGGTGTTGGACGGCATGGCCGCAGGCCTGCCGGTGGACGAGACCTTTCTCGCCGCCTGCATGGACAAGCGCCGTGCCCGGGGCGACGGCCTGTCCACCCCCCGGGTGGAAGCAGATGCCGTACAGCTGCTGTCCGGCGTGGTGAACGGCCGCACCACCGGCACCGCCATTGCCCTGATGATCGAAAATACCAACACCCGCAGCGGCGATTACGCCAAGACCGCAGACCTTCTGCGCCCCGGCCATGCAGACTACACCGCCTACGCCAAGTACCACGGCTTTCAGGATGCGCGCGGCGGCGGGCACTTCTCCGGCCGGGTGACGGCCGCCTTTGTGGCGGGCGGTGCCATCGTGCTGAGCGCACTGCACCGTGCGGGCATCGACATCACCACCCATATCGCAGAGTGCGCTGGCATTGCGGACACCCGCTTTGCACAGGATGATGCCGCACAGCTGGCTGCGCAGGTGGAAGCCCTTGCCAGCAAGCCCGAGGGCTTTGCGGTGCTGGACGAGAGCGTAGAAGAACCCATGAAAGCCGCCATCCGTGCCGCCGGAGCCGAGGGCGACAGCGTGGGCGGGATGCTGGAAACTGCCATCCTCGGCCTGCCGGCAGGCATCGGTGAGCCCTATTTTGACAGCGTGGAAAGCAAGATCGCACATCTGGTGTTCTCCGTCCCCGCCGTCAAGGGCATCGAGTTCGGCACCGGCTTCGGCTTTGCCGGGATGCGCGGCTCCGAAGCAAACGACGCCTTCCGCATGACGCCGGAGGGTGCGGTGGTGACCGCCACCAACCACAATGCGGGCATCAACGGCGGCATCGCCAACGGGATGCCGGTGGTGTTCCGCACCGTGGTCAAACCCACACCCAGCATCTACAAGCAGCAGGATACCGTAGACTATCTTGCCAAAAAGGACGCGCAGCTGTCCATTCAGGGCCGTCACGACCCCTGCATCGTGCCCAGAGCCGCCATCGTGCAGACCTGCGTCGCCGCACTGGCTGTGGGCGACCTGCTCACGGCACGCTACGGCGAGGCTTGGATGACCCACCCCACCAGCTTCCGGAAGGAGGACGAGTAAAATGGAATACGGACTCATCGGCGCAAAACTCGGCCACTCCTACTCCAAGATCATCCACGAGATGCTCTGCGGCTACCACTACGACCTGTGCCCTCTGCCCACCGAGGAAGAGGCCCGGGCCTTTCTGGCAAAGCGGCAGTTCAAGGCCATCAATGTGACCATTCCCTATAAAAAGCTGGTGATGGAATACTGCTCCTACATCGACCCGCGGGCCAAGGCCATCGGGGCGGTGAACACGGTGGTGAACAAAAACGGCCTGCTCTACGGCTATAACACCGATTATATGGGCTTTGCCCACCTGTGCGACGCCCACGGCGTGAGCTTTGCAGGCAAAACGGTGGTCATTCTGGGCACCGGCGGCACCCACAACACCACCAGCGCTGTGGCCCGGGACAAGGGCGCGGCAAAGGTGCTCACCGTCAGCCGCCATCCGGACCCGGAAAAGGGCGAGCTGAGCTATGCCGAGGCCGTTTCCAGCGGGGCACAGATCGTGATCAACACCACCCCGGCGGGCATGTACCCCAATGTAGGCGTGTGCAATCTGGACGTTGCCGCCATGCCGGGCCTTGAAGCTGTGGTGGATGTGGTGTACAACCCCGACAAGACCGAACTCATCCTCCGCGCCGAGGAAGCGGGCGTGCCGGTGGCTGTGGGCGGCCTTGAAATGCTGGTGGCGCAGGCAGTGTATGCCGCAGAATATTTTCTGGACCGCAAGTTCGAGGATGCGCCGGTTGAAATTCGGCGCATCACCGCCGCACTGCGCCGGGATATGCTGAACATTGCCCTGATCGGGATGCCCTCTTCCGGCAAGACCACCCTCGGCAGGATGCTGGCAAAGAGCCTTGGCCGTACCTTGGTGGACCTCGACGAGGAGATCGTAAAGACCGACGGCCGCAGCATCCCGGATATCTTTGCAGCCGAGGGCGAGGACGGCTTCCGCACAAAGGAAACTGCCGAAACACAGCGCTTTGGCAAAGAGGGCCGACAGCTCATTTCCTGCGGCGGCGGCATTGTAAAAAAGCCGGAGAATCTGCGTGCTCTGCACCAGAACGGCATCATTCTGTTCATCGACCGGCCGGTGGATGCGCTGGCCGTGGGCGGCGGCAGGCCGCTTTCTTCCAGCATGGACGCACTGCGCCAGATGGAAGCACAGCGCCGTCCGCTGTATCTGGCAGCGGCAGATGCCGTCATTCCCAACAACGGCACGCTGGACGACGCCCTGCATGCCGCCATGGAGGCACTGGATGAAATTTTTGATTCTTAACGGCCCGAACCTCAACATCATGCGCTGGTCGGAGCCGGGCGTACCCGGTGAGCTGGATTATAATGCCATCATGGACTATGTGCAGGCAGGCTGCGAACAGCTGGGCATTGAGACCGACTGCTGCCAGTCCAACCACGAGGGCGACCTCGTGGACGAAATTCAGGCCGCAGCGGGCCGGGTGGACGGCATCGTGCTGAACCCTGGTGCCTACGCCCACTACAGCGTGGCCATTCTGGATGCGCTGCGCCTGTGCGGCGTACCCGCCGTGGAAGTGATGCTGCACGCCCCGGACGAGCGGGAGCCTTTCCGCAAAACGGATGTGGTGTCCTTTGGCTGTCAGGGCCACTTCATCGGCGAAGGCCCGCAGGGCTACCTGCACGCCTGCATCTATCTGGCCCAGTTGCTGCGCACCGACGGCTCCAGCAAGGCGCATATCGTGATGTAAAAGGATGAACACGGGCAGCGGGCTAGCCCTCTCCGTCATCGCTACGCGATGCCACCTCTCCCAAAGGGAGAGGCCTTGGCAGTACGGCAAAGTTTCCGGTTTTGCCAAGGGCTCCCCCTTTGGGGGAGCTGGCGCGTTAGCGCCTGAGAGGGCGAGGCCGCTGCCGTAGAGGAAGCCGTCCATGAAACATGCAACTGTAAATAAAAACAATAAAATGCTTGGCACAGCGCGCACATTACGCCGTAATCTGACCCCACAGGAGCACAAGCTCTGGTATGTGTTTCTGCGTGATTATCCTATAAAAATCTACAAGCAGCGGATCATTGAATCCTTTGTCGTTGACTTTTACTGCGCACAGGCACGGCTTGTGATCGAACTGGACGGTTCCCAGCACTATACCGAGCAGGGCAGGGCTTACGATGCAGAACGAAGTACGGTCCTTGAACAGTATGGACTGCTGGTTCTCCGTTTTGCAAACAATGATGTAGACAATCATTTTGATGCCGTCTGTGCGCAGATTCACAGCACCATTCAGCACAGGCTTCCATCTTAAAACAAACAGGAAAGGAACAAACTCCCATGATCATCTCCACCAAAAAAGGGACTCCGAAGGACGAACTGGAAAAGATTGTTGACAAATTCGAGAAGCAGGGTCTGGACGTGACCCTGATCACCGGAAAGGACTACAACGTGTTCGGTCTGGTGGGCGACACCACCAAGATCGATGAACGGGATGTGCTGGCAAACCCGTGGATCGACAACGTCACCCGCGTGTCCGCGCCCTATAAGCGTGCAAACCGCCTGTTCCACCCGGCAGATTCCGTGATCGACTGCGGCGGCGTGAAGATCGGCGGCAAGGAAAAAATCGCCGTCATGGCAGGCCCCTGCAGCATCGAGGGCGCAGAGCAGGCTCTGCGCATTGCACAGGGCGTGAAGGCCGGCGGTGCCACCCTGTTCCGCGGCGGTGCCTACAAGCCCCGCACCTCTCCCTACTCCTTCCAGGGCCTTGAGACCGAGGGCATTCTGGATATGGTAAAGGCCCGCGAGGCCACCGGCATGCCCATCGTCTCCGAGCTGATGAGCGAGGACCGTATCCCGGAGTTTGAGGAGTACGTGGACGTGGTGCAGATCGGTGCCCGCAACATGCAGAACTTCCAGCTGCTCAAGGCCGTCGGCAAGATGCACAAGCCCGTGCTGCTCAAGCGCGGCCTGTGCAACACCATTGAGGAGTGGATCATGAGCGCCGAGTACATCATGGCCGGCGGCAACGAGCAGGTCATTCTGTGCGAGCGCGGCATCCGTACCTTCGAGAAGTACACCCGCAACACCCTCGATCTCTCTGCAGTGCCCATCATCCACGAAAAGACCCACCTGCCCATCATCGTGGACCCCAGCCACGCCACCGGCAAGGCCAATCTGGTGGAGCCCATGATGATTGCTGCCGTGGCCGCCGGTGCCGACGGTCTGGAAGTGGAGGTCCACTACGACCCGCAGCACGCATGGAGCGACGGCGCACAGTGCCTGACCCCGGATTCCTTCGCACAGGCCATGGCAAAGTGCCGTCAGGTGGCATGGGCCATTGGCCGGGATATGTAACGGCCTATGCTGGTAACGATTCGGAACGCGCGTTCCGTGGGCGGCACTATCACTGCCCCGCCCAGCAAGAGCATGGCTCACCGTGCTGTGCTCTGCGCGGCACTGGCCGAGGGCCGCAGCCACATCACCAATCTGGAATTCAGCAAGGACATCTCTGCCACGCTGGGCGCAGCGGCACAGCTGTGCGCCCGTGTGCGCACCGGCGCAGACGATGCTGTGGTGGAAGGGCTGGGGCATTTTGTGCCCCTTGCCGCGCCGGTGGACTGCTGCGAGAGCGGCAGCACCCTGCGCTTTCTCATCCCCATCGCCAGCCTGACCGGACAGGCAGTTTCCTTCACCGGCCGCGGGCGGCTGATGGAGCGGCCTCAGTCGGTGTATGAAGCTCTGTACCGGGAGCAGGGCCTGCGGTTTGAGCAGAGCGCTGCCGGGCTGACCGTGGAAGGGGCACTGACCCCCGGCGAATACCGCCTTGCAGGCAATGTATCCAGCCAGTTCATCAGTGGGCTGCTGTTTGCTCTGCCGTTGCTTTCCGGCAACAGCACGCTGCACCTCATCCCGCCGGTGGAGAGCCGCAGCTACATCGATATGACCCGCTCTGTGCAGGCAGCCTTCGGTGTGCAGAGCCATTGGCTGGACGAAAACACTCTTGCCATCCCGGGCGGGCAGACCTACCACCCCTGCGATTATACCGTAGAGGGCGATTACAGTCAGGCCGCGTTCCCGGCGGTGCTGGGGGCCGCGTGCGGCGGCGTGACCATCACCGGCCTTGCCCCGGAAACGCTGCAGGGCGATGCCGCCATTCTGGATATCCTGCGCCGCTGCGGCGCGGTGTTTACCCGCACGGCAGAGGGCATCTCTTTTGAAAAGGCCCCCCTGCACGGGGTGGACATTGACCTTGCGGACTGCCCGGACCTTGGCCCTGTGCTCATGGTGCTGGGCCTGCTGTGCGAGGGCACCACAGTCATCCGCAACGCAGAGCGTTTACGCCTGAAGGAGAGTGACCGCATCGCTGCCATGGAGGCCGAGCTGCGTGCCTGCGGCGGCGTGCTGGAAAGCGAGGGCGGCACCATTACGGTGCACGGCTGCGCGAACAGTCTGCACGCTCCAGCGGGTGTTCTGCATGGGCACAATGACCACCGTGTGGTCATGAGCCTTGCAGTGCTGGCCCTGAGTACGGGCATCCCCCTGACCGTGGACGATGCCGAAGCCATTACAAAAAGCTGGCCGAATTTCTTTGAAGCCATCAAGCCCTTGGGCGCGGAGGTGGAATATGCTTGATAAAACAAAACGTTATCTCGTGGTGGGCCTTGGCCTGCTGGGCGGCAAATACGCGCTGGAACTGACGAAAGCCGGCTTCCATGTGGACGGCATCAACCGCAGCGAAGGGCATTTGCAGTACGCGCTAGAGCACGGCTATATCGCCAGCGGCAAGACCCACGATTTTGAGGACCTTGTGAGCAGCGCCGACCACATCATCTTTGGTCTGTACCCCACGGCCCTCATCGAGTGGTTCCGCACCTACGGCCATCTGCTCAAGCCCGGCTGCATCTTTACCGATGTTTCCGGCGTAAAGACCGGCCTTGTGGAGCCGGTGCAGGCCATGTGCCCGGCGGGCGTGGAGTTCATTGCCAGCCACCCGATGGCAGGCCGTGAGACTTCCAGCGTGGAGCACGCCGCCGAGGTGAACTTTGCCCCGGCCAACTTCATCATCACCCCCACGGAAAAGAACACGCCAGAGGCCATCCAGTGGGCAAAGGACCTGGCCGAAGTGCTGGGCTTCCACCACATCTGCACCCTGACGGTGCAGGAGCACGACAAGATGATCGGCTATGTGAGCCAGCTGTGCCACGCCATCGCCGTGAGCCTGATGTGCGCCAACGATAACTCTTCGCTGTGCGAGTACACCGGCGACTCCTTCCGTGATCTGACCCGCATTGCACGCATCAACGATAAAATGTGGGCAGAGCTATTTTTGTGGAATAAGGAAAACCTCATCAGCGAGATCGACCAGTTCGATGCTGCGCTGCAACAGATGCGCGCTGCCCTTGTGGCCGACGACCGGAACAAGCTGGAAGAGATGTTCCGTCTTTCCACCCAGCGCCGCGCGGCGTTCGACAAAAAACTGCCCGAATAAACCGGAGGTGCTCCCATGCCCAAGCAGGAAGGCCAGAAATCCAAGCTTTTGACCCTTTTGCGCATTCTGGAACAAAAGACCGACGAAGAACACCTGCTCAATGTACCGCAGCTGGTAGAGCTGCTGGAACAGCAGGACATTCTTGCCGAGCGCAAAAGCATCTACAGCGATATCGACACCCTGCGCAGTCTGGGGTATGACATCCAGCTGCAGCGCGGGCGCGGCGGCGGGTACTGGATGGCAAGCCGTGCGTTCGAGCTTTCGGAGCTGAAGCTGCTGGTGGATGCGGTACAGTCCAGCAGCGTCATCTCGGCGCGCACCAGCAAGCGCATCATCCACAAGCTGGAAGCCCTCTGCTCCGACTTTGAGGGCACCCAGCTGCAGCGTCAGGTGTATGTGGACGGCCGCCCCAAGACCGACAGCCAGACCCTTTTGTACAGCATCGATGCGCTGCACACCGCCATCAACCGGGGGTGTCTGGTGCAGTTCCGCTACAAGGGCAGCAGCGCCGTGCGCACCGTAAGCCCGTGGCAGCTGGCGTGGGAAAACGGCTGCTATTACCTGATCGCCTATCAGGACGAAAAAGCGCCCCCGGTGCGCCACTACCGGGTGGACCGGATGGCCGGGGTGCTGGTGCTGGACGAGCCGCGCCGGGGCAAGGAGTTCTTCCGCACCTTCGATCTGCCCGCCTACCTGCGCAAGCACTTCAATATGTTCGGCGGCACCGAGTACCGGGTCACCCTGCGGTGCACCGCCGACCTTGAACCGGTCATGCGGGAGCGTTTTGGCCGGGAGCCGGTGTTCTGCCCGGAGGACGCGGAGCACTTCCACTTTGATGTGCCCATCTGCGTCAGCCAGCAGTTTTTCGGCTGGGTATGCGGCTTTGGCGGCAAGGTAGAGGTCACCGCCCCCGCAGCTGTCCGCGCCCAGCTGCACGAGATGGTGCAGGGGCTTGCGGAGCAGCATGAATAAATAAAAAGGGTTCCAGAAACGCCTGCGGGCGTTTCTGGAACCCTTTTTCATGGGTGGGGACATCTTTAAGCTATGCCGGAAACTTTGCCGCCACCACTAAAGCCGTCCCCTTGGGGAAGGTGGATTGCCGCGCAGCGGCAAGACGGAAGGGGTCCCCCAAGCAAAAAAGCCGCTGTGCATTTCTGCACAGCGGCTTTTATACAAGGTTATTGTTTGCCTCGCGCCTTGTCAGCGAGGGCAATGTGCGGATGCCGGACACGCATCCTTAAAAGGATGCAATGTGCCGTGTATTATTTCTAATACACTCACCCTCATCCAGCATCAGTTAGGGCACAAGATCAGATGTCCAGAGCGACCTTGTAGACCTTTGCGTCGTAGGTGACGACCAGATCCATCTTGGACTCGGTGGACTGGGTCATGAAGCAGACAGCTGCCTCCAGATCGGTACCGGCAGCGCCGAAGGGTTCGCCGCCCATTGCCTCGTAGTAGCCCATGAAGGGAGCATCAGCCTTCTCAAAGAGGAACTGCTTCTGGCTGTCGCTCAGCTTGTTAGGAGCAATGGGGAACTCCCACTTGCCGTTCAGGTTGGTCTTGAAGTTGTTCTCAGAGATGGTGACGTTCTTCTTGGTCTCGTTGTTCAGCTTGAACTTGATAGCCAGGTACTGCAGGGTGCCGGTAGGAATAACCTTCTCACGGACAGTGCCGGTGAAGGTCAGGGTGACGCCCTCAGCCAGAGTCAGGGTCTTGCTTGCAGCGGGGGTCTCGGGCTCAGAGGGAGCCGGAGCACCGGGGTTGCCGGGCACATTGACAGAGCAGCCTGCCAGCATACCGGTGGTAGCAACGGCCAGCGCAGCAACGCCAGCGCCCTTCAGAAAGTCGCGACGAGAAATCATTGTAGTTAGCCTCCTCATGTACATTGAGTTGAGTTTTTGGTTTCAAGGTATCTGATACCTTTGCCTTATTATCCCCTTCTCTGCATTTTATTGTCAAGAGAAAAGGCAAATATTTCCGTTTTTTGTGAACTATTGTTATTTTTAATTTATTTTTTCCAGCATATTTCACAAAAATTTTAGCAAATTCTTTTCATGATATCGTTTACAGTGCCTTGATTTTTCCTTAAAATCACGTTTGTGCAATGCCTTTTTCTGTAAAAAGCAAACCACCGGAGCACCTGCGGACGCTCCGGTGGTTCCATATTATAAAAATGCTCTTTCCGCTTATTCCTCAAATTCCAGATCGCTGGGCTGGATGAGGTCAAGGGGAGCGGCTGGCTCGGCGATGAGGCGGCGGCTCTGGTTGAAGATGGCCTTTTCCAGCGTGTTGCGCGCCAGACGGCCGTTGCCGGCGGTGCGGCTGTCCAGCGCCTGACGGCGCTTATAGTAGCCCAGCAGCGGGAAGGTGCAGCCCTCGGCAAGGCGGTAGCCCTTGCCCTTTGCCAGCACGGCGGTGATGTCCAGCAGCTCGTCTGCCGTGTAGTCCGGGAACTCGATCTTGTTGGGGAAGCGGCTGGCAAGGCCGCTGTTGGCGGTGAGGAATACCTCCATCTCCTTCGTGTAGCCCGCAAGGATGACCACCAGCTCGTCCCGGTGATCCTCCATGCCCTTTACAAGGGTGTCGATGGCTTCCAGCCCAAAGCTGTCCTGCTGGCCGCGGTACAGGCTGTACGCCTCGTCAATGAACAAAACGCCCCCCAGTGCGCTCTCGATGACGCTGTTGGTCAGCGGGGCGGTGTGGCCGGTGTAGCGCCCCACAAGGTCGGCGCGGGTCACCTCCACCAGCTGCCCGCCCCCCAGCGCGCCGATGGCCTTGAGGTACTTTGCCACCAGCCGGGCAATGGTGGTCTTGCCGGTGCCGGGGTTGCCGGTAAAGATCATGTGCATGGACAGGCTTGCGGTCTTAAAGCCCGCCGCTGCGCGGCGCTGCTGCACCTGTAAATTGTCTGCCAGACCAAACACATACTCCTTGACCGGGGCAAGCCCCACCAGCGCATCCAGCTCGGCGCGGATCTGCTCCACCGCGCCGGTGTAGGCCGCCGGAAGCAGGCTGAACAGGTCTGCGGGCGCAGCGCCGTTCAGTGCAAATTGCAGTCCTTCGGGCGCGGCGGTCAGCGCCACCGTGCCGGACAGCTTTGCATCGGTCTGTAAGCAGTACTCGCTCAGAGCCCGGAAGATGCGCTCGCAGCAGTCTGCCAGTCCCTCTGCACCCTTTTCTTTAGAGCACTGCGCCGCCACATAGTCCCGCACCTCTGCCCCGGCGGTAAGGGTCAGCCCCAGACGGCTGTGCACCCGCTGCGCCAGCGCGTTCAGCTGCTGCGCCGCCAGCGCGGCCAATGCTTCCGGGGTAAAGGGGGCGGTCTGGCACACATCCCCTACCGCCGCCACAAAGGACGCGCCGAATTTATCCGCCAGCGCCTCCCGTCCCTTGCGGGAGAAGAAGATCAGGTACTTGCCGCAGGGGTCGATGCGGCTCACTGCGCCGGGGGCAAGCGCTGTACCGGCTTCCACCAGAATGCCCTCTTTGTTGACCAGATACCGGCTGGACAGGGGCGCACTGCCCTTGACCGCAAGGTCGGAGAGGATGCGCAAAAAGCCGGGGTGGCAGCTCTCGTAGTGCTCGAACACCACGATCTCGCCCGGGGCGTGCAGGGCGGCGTATAGGTCCTGCAAAAACAGCTTTTCCGCGCCGGGGTCGGAGTAGAGCGCCAAGTCCATCACCGCCATCCGGTCGCTCTGCAAAAGCCCCCGCGCCGCCATGATGCGGGCGGTCTCGGCCAGTGCAAAGTGCCGTCCTGTGCCCGGAGCACCCCACAGCAGGATCACGTTGCGGGCGGCTGCGCCCTCGGTGCCCAGCACAAAGGGGCGGCGCATGGCCCGCACCACGCTGTCTACAAAGGCATCCTGCCCGAGGACGGTCTTTTTTACCTCGGCGGCAAGGCCTTCAAAGCTGCCCAGCTGCTCCGGTTTTGTGTCTGCCGTGCCCTTGGCCAGCAGGCCGTCCGCTTCCATGTCCCGCAGCATCTGGCGGCTGTCCTCCAGCGCCGTCTGCACCCCGGCATCCTGCGTTTTCAGCTGGGCGTTCTGTTTTTTGAGCAGGGCATCCAGCTGCTTCTGGTTTTCCAGCAGAGCAGCGTTCAGGTCCGGCACGGCTGAGGTCCCGGATTTCTGTGGCTTTGCCTCCGGCTGGGCGGTGCCGCCAAAGCGCGGCCTGCCCCCTGCACCGAACACACCGTTCATAAGGTTTTCCCAATCGTCGGTATATGCCATGGTTTGCCCTCCGTTTTTGTCGTTTTCTTCCAGTATAGTGTACCCGGACAGCTTTTGCAATTCCCTCTTGCAAAAAAGACCGCCGGTGTTTACACTTATATCTGATAGGAAATCTGCAAGAAGGAATGAAGAAACTATGACCGTCAAAACGCCCGCCGAACTGAAAACGCTATACGAGAGCATCTCCTTTGACCTTCAAACCACCTACACCGGCCCGCTGGGGCAGGAATATGCTGTTTCCGGCACCCATCTGCGCCTGTGGGCACCCACGGCGCAGAGGGTGGAGGTCAGCCTTTACCGCAAAGGCAGCGGCGGTGAGCCCATAGGCACTCTGCCGCTGGAGCGGGGGCAGCAGGGGGTGTGGAGCATCTATCTGCCCGGCGACCAGCACGGACGATACTATACCTATACGGTCACAGTGGATGGCATTTCGCGCCAGACCGGCGACCCCTATGCCCGTGCGGCAGGCGTGAACGGCACCCGCAGCATGATCGTGGACCTTGCCCGCACCGCCCCCTCTGGGTGGGAGCATGATGTGCGTCCGGTCATCCCGCCGGAGCAGCGCGCGGTGTGGGAGGTGAGCGTGCGCGACTTCTCGCAGGACGCTGCCAGCGGCGTGCGCCCGGCATGGCGGGGCAAGTTCATGGCCTTTACCCAGCAGGGCACCACCCTGCACGGGGACGGCATCCACCCCACCTGCCTGAACTACCTCCGGCGTCTGGGCGTGAAGTATGTGCAGCTGATGCCCATTTTCGACTTTGGCAGCGTGGACGAGGCAAAGCCGCTGCTGCGGCAGTACAACTGGGGCTATGACCCCACCAACTACAATGTGCCCGAAGGCAGCTATTCCACCGACCCCACCCGCGGCGAGGTGCGCATCCGGGAGTGCAGGGAAATGATCGCAGCCCTGCACGCGGCGGGCATCGGTGTGGTGATGGATGTGGTGTATAACCACATGTACCGCAATGAGAACCCACTGAACGACACCGTGCCCTGCTACTTTTTCCGCCAGAACGAGGACGGCAGCTTTTCCAACGGCAGCGGCTGCGGCAACGAATTTGCCAGCGAGCGGCCCATGGCCCGGCGGTATATGATCGATTCCATCCTCTACTGGGCGCAGGAATACCACATCGACGGCTTCCGGTTCGACCTGATGGGTCTGTACGACGTGGAGACCATCAATGCGGTGCGCGCCGCGCTGGATACGCTGCCCGGCGGGCGGGATATCCTGATGTACGGCGAGCCGTGGCAGGGCGGCGGCAGCCAGCTGCACCGGTACGAGGCCAACAAGGCGGATCTGGCCATGCTGAACGAGCGCATCGGCATCTTCTGCGACGACACCCGCGACACCATCAAGGGCGGCTGTTTCAACGCCCGGGAGCCGGGCTATGTGGAGGGCAGGCCCGGCAGCTTCTGGGACATCGGCGGCGCGGTGGCGGCATGGTGCCGCAGCGACCGTCTGCCGCCCCACGCGCCCAGCCAGATCGTGAGCTATGTTTCCGCCCACGACAACTTCACCCTGTGGGACAAGCTGCTGCTGGTGCGGTACGAAAAGCCGGAGTTCACGGCGGCAGACAGCACAGCCCTTGCCCAGAACCGGCTGGCGGCGGGCATTTACCTGACCAGCTTCGGCCTGCCTTTCCTGCAGGCGGGCGAGGAATTTGCCCGCACCAAAAAAGGGAAGGGCAACAGCTACCGCTCTTCGCCTGCGCTGAACCGGCTGGACTGGGAGCGGGCCGAAAAATACCATGCACTGGTGGACTACTACCGCGGCCTGCTGGCTCTGCGGGCAAGGTTTCCGCGGCTTTCCAGCACTGACCCCCACGCGCCGGATGCCCTGTACTTTTTCTCACTGGAGCAGCCGCTGGTGGGCTGGCAGCTGCCCGCCCAGTGGGGCGACGGCGCAGCATGGCAGGCGCTATGCGTGTTCTATAACCCCACCGAAACCAGCAAGGCCGTGCCGCTGCCGGTTGGGCGCTGGCAGATGCTGAGCGACGGCATTTCTTCCAGCCTGTGGCGCGGCCCGGCAAGGGTGTACGAGCACGAGGCCGTACTGATGCCTTACAGCGCTACTATCTTCGGACAGATATAAAAAAACAGGAGCGGATGGAAAACTCTCATCCGCTCCTGTTTTCTATTTTGCTCAGCTGTTGGAAGCCGTCTTTTCGCCCAGTGTCACATTGACCGTCTGCATCTGGCCGTCGCGTGCAATGGTGATGGAAAGCGTATCGCCTGCTGCGTGCTTCTGCATCAGGGTGCCAAGGTCGTCCTTGGAGGCGATCTCGGTGCCGTCCACGCTCACGATGCGGTCACCGGCCTGCAGGCCTGCCTTTTCGGCAGGGCCACCCTTGACCACCTCCACAACGTAAACGCCGTAGGCATTCACGCCCAGTTGAGAAGCAGTCTGTGCGTCGGTCACGGCCAGATAGGTGATGCCCAAATAAGGCCGTCCGGTCACATATCCGTTCTCCAGCAGTTCCTGTGCCACCTTGATGGCATCGTTGATGGGGATGGCAAAGCCCAGACCCTCTGCATCGCTGGAAGAGGATTTTGCATTCACAATGCCGACCAGCTCACCGTTCATATTGAACAGGCCGCCGCCGGAGTTGCCGGGGCTGACCGAAGCATCCATCTGGATCAGGGACATGGTGTTCACAGAGCTGCTGCCCTGAATGGTGACGCTGCGGTTCAAAGCGCTGATCATGCCGCCGGTCACGGTGCCGCCCAGCTCACCCAGCGGGTTGCCCACAGCCATCACGCTCTGGCCCACCTTCAGGCTGTCGCTGTTGCCCACGGTGGCGGGGGTCAGGCCGTCAGCATCGATCTTGATGACCGCGATATCGCTGGTGGTATCTTCGCCCACGAGGGTGGCGGTGTAGTCCTTGTCATCAATGGTAACGGTGATGGTGGAAGCGCCGTCCACCACATGTGCACAGGTGAGGATGTAGCCGTCCGAGCTGATGATCACGCCGCTGCCGGCACCGCTCTCCACCTGATTCTGGCCGTACCACGACCACTGAGAGTAGACCACCTGCTCCGTAGTGATGACCACCACGCTGGGGCTGACCAGATCAGCCACCTGTTCAGTGGTCAGGCTGCTGCCGCTGCTGGATGCTGCGGTGATGGAACTATCCGAACCGGATGCACTGTCGGCCGTAGAGGAAGGTGCCACCTGCTGAATGACCACCTTGCCGCTGCCGCCAAACTTTGCCCCCACAAAGCCGCCCGCAAAGCCCATGGCTGCGGCCAGCACCAGCGCCACAGCGCTGCGTGCAACGCGCTTGCCATTGAACTTTTTCTTCTTTTTAGGGGGCTGCGCGTCCTGCGGCTGTACCGGATGTACCGGCGGCGTTGCACCGCCTGCGCCGTTGTCTGTCTGCGGGGCGGTGTAAGCGGTCTCCGGTTCCGGCTGCGGGTCGTTGTACTGGTTGGCGGTGTTCATGCCGCTGCTGCCCACATTGGGATAACCGGTATCTCCGCTTTCGTTTTTATCTTGAGAGGAATAATCATATTCCCATTTGTTCTCATTGTCCATGCTGATACTTCCTTTCCGTAAGGGATACGTCCACAGGAGCCCTGTTCCTTTGAACTGCTCCTATTGTAACCGTCAATTGTGAAAATCAATCGCGCGCGCCGTGAAGAAACTGTGAAAAAAAGACGCACTTTCCGCCCTTGACAGCGGCCTTTGCGCTTGCTATTGTAAAAGCGTAAATTCAGGAGGAACACACCATGGAACTGCACCGCACAGACGAGGGCTTTGCCCTCTATAAGGAAAAAACACAGATCGGCTTCTGCGCGCTCACGCCCGCCGCAAAGGGGGCTGCCATCACCGCGTTTGGCATCGAACCGCAGTGGCGGCGCAAAGGCTACGGCTCCTATCTACTAAAAGAAGCCTTGCGCGCCTACGCCGGATACGACCGCGAAAAGGCTACCGTATTTACCGCCCCGCTGCCCGCCGATGCCGCAGAGCTTGCGTTCTGGGCAAAGTTCGGCTTTGCGGCAGAAGACAGGCAGCTGGTGCGCCGCCGCACGCCGGACCTGACCGCCGTCAAGTTCGTGCAGGACTTTCTGGCCGCGCGGCTGGCACAGCCGCGCCTTTGCATCGATGCTACCTGCGGCAACGGCGGCGACACGGCCTTCCTGTGCGGCATCACCGCGCCGGAAGGAAAAGTAGTCGGCTTTGACGTGCAGGAAGCTGCCATTGCATCCACCCGGAAGCATCTGGAGCAGCTGGGCGTGCCTGCCGCCCGGTATGAGCTGCACTGCCAAAGCCACGCAGACCTTTTACAGGTTGTGCAGCCCGGCACGGCAGATGCGGTGATGTTCAACTTTGGCTGGCTGCCCGGGGCCGACCACGCAGTGTTCTCCACGGCAAGCAGCAGCATCCCGGCCCTGCAGGCGGCTTTGGAAGCCGTGCGGCCCGGCGGCGTGGTGAGCGCCATCCTCTACAGCGGGCAGGTCATCGGCACGGATGAAAAGCAGACGGTGCTGGAATATCTCCGGGCACTTCCGCTCAAAAGTTTTACCGTTCTGGTGTGTGATTTTGCCAACTGGGCCGAAACCGCCCCTCTGCCCTGCATCATCCTGAAAAAATGCTGAATAGTTAAAATAAACTCGAAAGAAATCGACACGGTTTCTTCCGGGTTTATTTTTTTGCGCATTTTTAGGCAACAAGGGGGATGAGAGAGCTTTGGGCGGCAGACATTTGACGATTGAGGATCGTCGGAAGCTGGAAAAATATTACCTCGATAGGATCAGCGTGGAGAGTATCGCGGAAACTCTGAGGGTTCACCGCTCCACCATTTATAACGAACTTCGCCGCGGTGACACCGGGCGGGTGGACAAGAACGGGAACTGCGAGTACAGCGCAGAGCTGGCACAGAAAAGAATCTGCGATGCCCGCCGCAGCATCCATCATAAGAAGCGGGAGGACACCGCAAATGCCGATATTTAAGACCTGCACGACCTGTAAGGAAACATTCATTGCGGAGTCACCGTTCATCAAACTGTGTCCGATCTGCAATGCAAAGAGCCAGACCACCCCGGCGGAACGTGCGCAGCGCAAAACTCGCATTACCCCGGATCGGCTGATGCTGGATGTTCGACAGGCGGATGCAGCGGGTAAATCCTATGGCCGGTGGCGGTACGAAGAAACCGAACGCCGCCGCAAAGAGGAAGAAGAGGAACG
>ENA-OPSD01001565-OPSD01001565.1-human-gut-metagenome-genome-assembly--contig:-NODE-1565-length-16700-cov-7.073596_pt1 | contig 16700 bp, 16 predicted proteins | sample MGYA00241453_ERZ501898 | MGnify/ENA primary metagenome ERZ501898 (study PRJEB25962, sample SAMEA2042226) | human gut metagenome | biome: human gut; feature: human-associated habitat; material: faeces... | reverse complement strand
CCTGTCAATACTCAAACATTCGAAATCCTCTGATTTACTACGTAAATTGCTACTTCCTCATGTTTGGCGGGGTCCAAGTTCAAAAGTCTTATCGTGCAAGCACGAACGACTTTTTGACCTTTTCCCCCTGGTATTATCTGAAGTACTCAACACCAGATTCGAAAATCTTGATATCCTGCTCTCCGTAGATATTGACAGCCACGCCTGCGTCACGACGCTCACTGTGTGCCATCTTTCCGAGAACACGTCCATCCGGGCTTGTGATTCCCTCGATGTTCATATAAGAGCCGTTTACATTAAACTCACCCTCATATCCGGTCTCATCTACCGGTACATACTCCGTTGCGATCTGTCCGTTTTCCTTGAGTTTCTTCAGCCACTCATCATTTGCGACAAAACGTCCCTCACCATGAGAAGCCGGATTACAGTATACGCCGCCAAGCTGTGCTTTCTGAAGCCATGGAGACTTGTTGCTGACAACCTTGGTGTAAACCATCTTGGATACGTGACGTCCGATGGTGTTGTAGGTCAGTGTCGGAGAATCCTCTTTCTGTCCACAGATCTCACCGTACGGTACCAGTCCCAGTTTGATCAGTGCCTGGAATCCGTTGCAGATACCAAGAGCAAGACCGTCACGCTCATTGAGGAGCTTCATAACTGCCTCCTTGATCTTCTCGTTCTGGAACGCGGTAGCAAAGAATTTCGCGGATCCATCCGGCTCATCTCCGGCTGAGAAGCCGCCCGGGAACATGATCATCTGTGCCTGATCGATGGCTTTCTCAAAGAGCTCTACAGAATCATGGATATCTTCTGCTGTAAGGTTCTTGAATACCTTTACGTCTACCTCAGCGCCTGCTCTCTCAAATGCACGGGTGCTGTCATACTCGCAGTTTGTTCCAGGGAATACCGGAATAAATACACGCGGTTTTGCAACCTTATGTTTGCATACATAGATGCTGTCTGCTTTGTAAAGGGAACCGTCATCTGCCTTGACGTCCTCGGTTCCTGCTGCTGTTTTAAATACATTCTCCAGAGTTCCTTCCCATGTGGAAAGCGCCTCTTTCAGAGTGATCTCTGTATCACCGTAGGTGAACTTCGCATTATCCGTAACCTCACCGATCACAGTATAGGTAATGGCAAGCTCACCGACTTTTCCATCCGGAACCTCACAGATGATATCGCCGAATGCCGGAGCAAAGAAATCTCTTGGATCAAGGTTATGCTCGATCTTTACACCCATGCCGTTACCAAAGGCCATCTTGCTGACTGCAGCAGCGATTCCATGACGGTCAAGTGCATATGCGGAGATCACACGGCCTGCCTGGATATCCTGGTGTAATTTATCATACTGCTCCATAAGAGCCGGGTAATCCGGAAGATCATAGGAATCCTTCGGTGCACGGAGCCATACCAGCTTGCTTCCTGCTTTTTTGAGCTCCGGTGTGATCACATCTTTTACCTTTGCAACATCCACTGCGAAGGACACCAGTGTCGGAGGAACATCAATGTCATTGAAGGTTCCGGACATACTGTCCTTACCGCCGATGGAAGGAAGGCCGAATCCGATCTGTGCCGCATAAGCACCAAGCAGTGCGGAGAACGGCTGGCTCCATCTCTTAGGATCTTCTGTCATACGACGGAAGTATTCCTGGAAGGTGAAACGGATCTTCTTATAGTCACCACCGGTTGCAACGATCTTGGCAACAGACTCGGTTACTGCGTAGGTAGCTCCATGATACGGACTCCATGAGGAAAGGTATGGATCAAAGCCGTAGCTCATCATGGTAACAGTCTCTGTTTTTCCGTTCTGTACCGGAACCTTTGCAACCATGGACTGTGTCTCTGTCAGCTGATATTTGCCACCGTGAGGCATAAATACACTGCCTGCGCCGATGGAACCGTCAAACATCTCCACAAGACCCTTCTGTGAGCATACATTCAGGTCAGCAAGAGTATCCATCCATTTTTTCTTTACATCTGTTACATCCGGACGTTCCTCGAAAAGATTTCCGTCCTTTGACGGGATCTCAACCTCAACGGAGGTCTCCTGATGTGCACCGTTGGTATCCAGGAATGCACGGGAGATATTTACGATCTCTTTTCCTCTCCAGTTAAGGACAAGGCGTGGCTCCTCCGTTACAACTGCAACCGGAATTGCCTCGAGATTCTCTTCATTTGCAAATTTCAGGAAAGTATCCACATCTTTCGGGTCAACTACAACAGCCATACGCTCCTGAGACTCAGAGATGGCGATCTCAGTGCCGTCAAGACCTGCGTATTTTTTCGGAACCTTGTCGAGGTCGATCTGAAGTCCCGGTGCCAGCTCGCCGATGGCAACGGAAACACCGCCTGCACCAAAGTCGTTACATTTCTTGATGATATGGCTGACTTCCTCTCTGCGGAACATCCTCTGGATCTTACGCTCGGTAGGCGCGTTACCTTTCTGCACTTCAGCACCGCAGACCTCAATGGAAGCCTCTGTGTGGACCTTGGAGGAACCGGTTGCACCGCCGATACCATCACGACCGGTACGTCCGCCAAGAAGGATGATGATATCTCCAGGGTCGGAATTTTCACGGATGACCGCACGTCTCGGAGCCGCACCCATAACCGCACCGATCTCCATACGTTTTGCAACGTAGTCCGGATGATAGATTTCTTTTACAGCACCGGTTGCAAGACCGATCTGGTTTCCGTAGGAACTGTAGCCGTGGGCTGCGCTGCGGACAAGCTTCTTCTGCGGAAGTTTACCCTTCAGAGTTTCCTTTACGGATACGGTAGGATCTGCTGCACCTGTCACACGCATTGCCTGATATACATAGGTACGTCCGGAAAGCGGATCACGGATGGCTCCGCCAAGGCAGGTTGCCGCACCACCAAAAGGCTCGATTTCCGTCGGATGGTTGTGTGTCTCGTTCTTGAAGTTGATCAGCCACTCTTCTTCTTTCCCGTCCACGTCCACCGGTACCACGATACTGCAGGCATTGATCTCATCAGACTCTTCCTGGTCTGCAAGCTTGCCTTCTGCTTTCAGTTTCTTCATTGCCATAAGTGCAAGATCCATCAGGCAGACAAACTTATCATCACGGCCCTTGTACATATCCTTATGGGCATCCAAATATTCTTTGTATGTTTTTTCAATAGGAGTCTTATAATCACCTTCGTCAAACTTCACGCTGGTAAGCTCTGTGGAGAAAGTAGTATGACGGCAATGATCAGACCAATAGGTATCCAGAACACGGATCTCTGTCATGGAAGGATCGCGTTTCTCTTCATTTCTGAAATAATTCTGGATATGCTGGAAGTCCTTAAATGTCATGGCGAGGTTCAGAGAAGAGTACAGATCCTTCAGATCAGCCTCAGCCATATCCTTGAATCCGTCAAAAATCTTCACATCCTCAGGATCCGGGAATACTGTTACCAGTGTTTCCGGCTTCTCAAGACCTGTCTCACGGGAATCCACAGGGTTGATGCAGTGATGTTTGATTGCCTCAAACTCTGCATCTGTAACGTTTCCTTCGATTACATAAGTAGTTGCTGAACGGATGATCGGTGCTGCATTCTCATCCAAGAACTGTACACACTGCACTGCAGAATCGGCTCTCTGGTCAAACTGTCCGGGAAGGAATTCTACGGAAAATACACGTGCGCCCTCTGCCACATCAAATTTTTCAAGATACAGATCATCTACCGGCGGCTCTGCAAATACGGTCTTGCAGGCTTTCTCAAATACTTCATCGGAGATATTCTCCACGTCATAACGGATCAGCTCACGGACTGCTGTCACAGTGCTGATGCCAAGATAATGTTTGATCTCATGTTTCAGTTCCTTTGCTTTTACTGCAAAGGCAGGTTTCTTTTCTACATACACACGTCTTACGTTGCTCATAGAAGGCTCCTTTCTCTATATCCGATAATAAGGATGGTAAACGTGCAGAAAGCATTTCAGTCTTTCTTTTCTGCTGAAAATATAGTATCATAGGAAATATCATTAGTAAAATTAATATATCTTATATCATTTATAAGCGGAGGATTTTTCACATATGGATATCAATCTTGAACTTTACAAAGTGTTTTATTACGTGGCCACGACGCTGAGCTTTTCGGAGGCTTCCAGACAGCTTTTTATCTCACAGTCTGCAGTAAGCCAGGCCGTCAAAAACCTTGAAAAAAAGTTGGGCCATACTCTGTTTGTGCGCAGCACCAAACGGGTCATCCTGACTCCGGAGGGAGAACTTCTCCTCCAGCATGTAAAGCCGGCTCTTTCCATGCTCAACGAAGGAGAGGCTGTCCTTTCCGGAGAAGGAAATCTTACCGGTCAGCTGCGGATCGGTGCCAGCGATACTCTGTGCCGCTATTTTCTCATCCCCTATCTCCGCCGTTTCCACAAGGATCATCCGGAGGTACGGATCAAGATCATCAACAGTACCTCCATCGGATGTGCGGAGCTTCTGGAAAACGGCCAGGCTGAGCTGATCGTCACCAACTACCCGAATTCCCGGCTTTCAGCCCACACCAAGCTTCAGACTGTGCTGGAATTCCGGGATATCTTCGTGGCAAATCCGGACTATTTCACCATGGGCAAATCGCCTCTTTCCATGGAAAATCTTCTGGATTATCCCATCCTGATGCTCGCTCCAAAGAGTACCACCAGCGAATATCTTCATCAGGTGTTTGCAGCCCAGGGACTGAAGCTGCTGCCTGAGGTTGAACTGAACAGCAACGATCTGCTGATCGATCTTGCAGAGATCGGACTTGGTATTGCCTGTATCCCGGATTATATGCTCCGCAACCGTCCGGGTCTGGAACCTGTCCATCTGAAAACACCTCTGCCCGCAAGAAGTGCCGTGATCGCTCATCATGAAGCACTGCAGCTTTCCCAGGCTGCACAGTGCTTTCTTAAATATTTTTCCCAGATCTGATACGATCAAGTTCCTTCCGCTTACTGCTTTTCGCGATCGAAGCAGGAGACTTCCCTGATTCAGTAAAAAAGCCACCGGAATCTGCCATAAGGTTATTACGCTCCTTATGTACTCAATTCCGGTGGTCTTTTCTGTTATTGATATCGGTCAGATATTATTCTTATTACTTACGCTTCAGCCTTCGGCATCACGTCTGCTGCCGCAGTGATATACTCATTCTCGATCTTACTGAACAGACCGCTGTCTGCAAGCTCTGCAAGCTTCACGTCAATCGGCATCTTGCCCAGGACCGGAACCTTCAGTTCTGCAGCGATCTCATCGATATGGCTCTCGCCAAAGACCTTGATCTCTTTTCCGCAGTCCGGACATTTCACATAGCTATAGTTCTCCACGATTCCAAGGACCGGAACCTTCATCATATCAGCCATGTTATAGGCCTTCTTGACGATCATGCGGACCAGATCCTGCGGAGAAGTAACGATCACGACACCCTCGATCGGCAGGGACTGGAATACTGTCAGCGGAACATCTCCGGTTCCTGGCGGCATATCTACAAAGAGATAATCCAATTCACCCCAGATCACATCACTCCAGAACTGTTTTACCATATTTGCAAGGACCGGACCTCTCCAGATCACCGGTGTCTCCTCATCCGGGAGAAGAAGGTTTACAGACATAACCTCGATTCCGTTTGCAGTTGGCATCGGATAGATTCCATTGTCACTGCCCTGTGCATTGCCCTTGATGCCATACATCTTCGGGATGGACGGACCGGTGATATCAGCATCCATAATGCCCACTTTATATCCCTTGGAAGCCATCAGGTTTGCCAGGGAGCCTGTTACGAAGGATTTACCCACGCCTCCCTTTCCGCTGACAACTCCGATCACATGTTTTACGTCAGAAAAAACGTTTGGTTCTGCCATGAGGCTCTGGGGCTGTTTCTGTCCGCAGCCTTCACAGCTTGATTTGTTGCAGGATGTATTGCTACACTCTTTTGCCATAATAGATTCCTCTCATTCTTTGTATTTACACAGACAGAACTGGCTCTCTGTCCGTGCATTTTTCTCATTCATGAGCTCTCATGAACTCCTTGCCTTACTTCATAAATCTGTCGATCGCTTTTTCCAGTTCCTTGATAGCATCCCTGTCTCCATGCTCCACGGCATCCACGATGCAGTGTTCTATATGATCCTGCAGTATGATCTTGCCTGTATTATTGATCGCAGATTTTACGGCTGACAGCTGGATCAGCACTTCGCTGCAGTCACGTCCTTCCTCCACCATACGCTTAATGGATTCCATATGCCCGATGGCCCTGGAAAGTCTGTTGAGTACGGCCTTGGTCTGTGCGTGGCTGTGATGATGAGGATGTGTGCCATCGTGAGTATGCACATGTTCCTGTTCCCCATGGGTATGTTCAAGAACGGTTCCATCCTCGAGAACGTGCACATGTGTTTCTTTCATGTGTATTTCCTCCTTCAGATCTCCGTGAAAGAACAGCGCTGCCGAATCATAGATGTCTGAATGTCAAAAATGATGGTTCCGTCTTCCAGTACTGTCTTCTCGTAGGAGACATCCTTCCCCTGAAATTTCTGTTTCACATACGCTTCCGGATCTGCAATCTCCACTTCTTCCACAAATACATCACGCATCTGATTTCTCGGACATTTGTTAAAAATTTCCCAGATTACTTCGTACTCTTTCATCTGTGCCTGTTCCTTTCTTAGTCATCCTATCCATTATAATAATTTTATGTTTTTTTGTCAAAAATAATTGCACTCACGCAAATATTGTCGTATGATACATATTAAAAATATTACTGCTCTGTCCGTGGGCAGTAAACATATATTAATGTGATAAATCAAAGGAGATAAATTTCATGCAGCTTTTAAAAGACAGAATTCTGACAGACGGCGTAGTAAAAGAAGGAAATATTTTAAAAGTGGACAGCTTCCTGAATCATCAGATGGATATTGACCTGATCAACGAGGTCGGCAAAGAATTCAAGAAACGTTTTGACCACTGTCCAATCACCAAGATCCTTACCATCGAGGCTTCCGGTATCGGTATTGCCTGTATTGCGGCACAGTATTTCCATGTACCGGTTGTATTTGCCAAGAAAGCACAGAGTGTGAACCTTGACGGCGAGATGTACACCACCAAGGTAGAGTCTTTCACCCACAAGAAAGTTTACGATGTGATCCTTTCCAAGAAATTTCTCGGACCGGAAGATCACGTACTCCTGATCGATGATTTTCTTGCCAATGGCTGTGCACTTCTCGGTCTGATCGACATCGTTAAGAAATCCGGCGCAACTCTTGAAGGAGCCGGAATCGTTATCGAAAAAGGCTTCCAGTCCGGCGGACAGACCATCCGTGACATGGGTATCCATCTGGAATCCCTTGCTATCATTGATTCCATTGCTGATGGCAAACTTACTTTCCGTGAATAAGATTTATCATAAAAAATACTCCTGGAAACTTATATACATTGTTTCCGGGAGTATTTTTATTTTTATCACAGCCAGATCATGATATCATTTCTGATCTATGCATCTGCACCCTTTTCCGCTTTCTCTGAAGGTGTCGGAGTTACTGTTTCCTCCGGTGTCGGTGTTCCGGAAATTTCCGTTTCTTCCTTTTCCGATGAAGCCGATGCAGCTTCCGGTGTATTTTCATCTATATTCGGTTCTTCCGTCACCGTAGCTTCCGATGTCACTGTCGGCGTTGGTGTGGCAGTTGCCTCCGGCATGATTTCTTTCTCTTCATAATATCCGTCATCCACAAGCATCTGATAATTATCTGCATCGATCAGCTGGATATCACTGGTCACAGTTCCCACGATCTTGGTCCCGTTGTCATACTGCTCATAATCGGAGATCTCCGGCTTCTCCCCTTTCAGAAGAGCATCCACCATCGTCACACAGTCATTTGCCAGTACACGGTTATCAAACAGCAGATCATCCTCAATCTTTCCCTGGATCACAGCGGTCACTGCTTCTGCCTCACAGCCGCCTCCTGTGATCATAGGCCAGCCATCCTCTCCAGACACATGTCCTGCATCCTCCAGGGCATCCACAGCCCCAAGTGCAAGGTCATCAGCACCTGTGCAGATAATATCCGGCGCACCCTCTGTATAATTCTGAGAAAGGATCTCCGCCATATCATTCTTTGCGGTATTTCTTCCGGAACGCATCACTGCAGTATCATCAAAGGTCAGCTTTCCTGAAGTACATACCAGTGTTCCATCGTCGAAATATTCCTGAAGCTTCTCCAGCACGCCATTATAAAAGAACAGTGCGTCACGATCATCCGGAGAGCCCATAAGGAACTCAATGGTCAGAGTTTTCTTTTCTTCCCGGGCTTTCTCCAAATCCATTTTTTTTATGATGGAATCTCCCACCATTTTTCCGGCTTTTCTTGTATTAAAGGTAACATAATAGTTGACCTTATCTGTATCCATGATCAGCTGATCGTAAGAAATCACAGGGATAGATTTCTCATACACCTGCTCCAGCACATCGTTCAAGCTGTAAGCATCTGAAGGTGCGATGACAAGTGCAGTAAGCTCTTCATCGTCCAGAATGGACTGGATCTGTGATACCTGCGTATCACTGTCTTCATCTGCCCAAAATAGCTCTGCATCATATCCATCATCTTCCAGTGTATTCTGAAGAGTTTCTCCATCAGCAGACCAACGGGGATCATCTGCTGATGAAGGCAGAAACACACCTACTTTCTTATCTGCTGCCGCAGTTTCTTTTGCTTCTTCTTTTTCTTCTTCCTCTGCATCATTGCTGTTTTTGGCTTTTCCTTCCGGGTCTTCAGACTCCACACTTTCATTGGCTGCCTCTGTCGCCTCTTTGTTTTTTCCACAGCCGGAAAAGGCTGCTGTAAAGACAAAAGCTCCCACAAGCAGGATTGCTGTTTTTTTCTTCATGATCAAATCTCTCCTATAAGCCTTTATAGTCCTTTGCCAGTGATTTCAGATAGTCTCTGTAGGCGGCTGCAGATTTCTTGGGTTTCAGGATACGTACACTGCCGCCCATCCCGGTCAGCCAGCCGTAGAATTTTCCATTTTCCGGAAGCTCTGCAGTTACCGTCAGATCTCCGCTATCTTTCATCTTATATTCTGCATCTGTGCCGAAAAAGTCACGCACCTCCGCCTGTACAGCTCCGGTACAGAGAAGTTTTATTTCTTTTTTTATGGTTCCGGCTGAAGCCTCAAGAAGCTTCCGGTACCCTGCCACAGAGGTCTCATGAATATCTTTAGTTTCATGAATCTCCTTAGCTTCCGCAGTCAGCCCGGGTTCTTCAGACGGCTGTTCCTCTCCGGCACTCTCACCGGCAAGATAATACCCACCCGGCCGTTCTCTTGTATAACGGATATCCATTCCAAAAGAACGTAATACCTCCACATCATCATAAATGCTTTTTCGCTCTGCACGGATTCCCTGTTTCTCAAGATTCTCAAGGATCTTCTGCATAGATATTACCCGATGCTCCCCTGTTTCCCGCAGCATTTTTTCAAGGTACAGGATCTTCGCCTTCTGATTGTTTGATTTTGCCATACTGTCCTCTTATCCTTCGTTTTTTACAAAGCGATGGAAAATATAGGAGTTTGCCTCCTGTTCCTCGCTGTCGTCCAGTTTCTCAAGTTCGATCTTTTTACCGTATTTCTTTTCCAGTGCACGGCTGATCAGAAGATCTGCAAGCTGCGGGTTTTTGGGAAGAAGCGGTCCGTGAAGATACGTACCGATCACATTTTTGTATACAACCCCTTCCTCACCGGATTGTCCGTCATTTCCGTATCCTGACAGAACCTTTCCCAGGGATCTGTTGTTTCCGATGGTGGTACGCCCTCCATGATTTTCAAAACCTACGATGGGCATATCAAAAAGATCGCTCTGCATCACAATGTTTCCAATAAGGCGGCCTTTTCCCTGCTCAGTGCTCATATCTACAAGCTTCAGACCCTCGATCATTCCCTGATCCGTCTTATAATAATTTCCAAGGAGCTGATACCCTCCACAGATTGCGATCACAACTCCATTGTCTTCCACATACGCCTTGAAATCCTTCTGGATTTCCTTCAGCTTTTCACATACCAGCATCTGTTCTCTGTCGGAGCCACCGCCAAGAAGTACGATATCCAGTTTGGAAAAATCGATTCGGTCATCCAGTTCATAAGCTATGGTTTCTGCCTCGATTCCTCTCCAGAGACAGCGCTTCATCAGACACTGGATATTTCCTCTGTCACCGTAAAGGTTCAGAAGATCCGGATATAAATGCCCTATCGTTATCTTCATTTCTCACCCTCCAGTTTCTTCAGGATATTTCTGGTGCCAAACAGCGCCGTATAATTTACAAGTACATAAAGATTGCCGCATCCATCCCCGATTCGTTTGCGGATGGCTGTCTCCACATCATTTTCCAGCATGGACGGGATATCCACATATTTCAGACGGAGGCGCATATCCTGACACCGGATACCACTGACTGTGATGGAATTGATATTGTCACCTCCGAAAAGATCAAAATCCACATCCCAGAGCCAGGAGATATCTTTTCCATCCTGTGCATTATCATTGATCACAATGATGATATCCTTTGGTGATCCGTCCTGCATCACAGCTGAAATGTTCTGGTTAAAACCGGCCGGATTCTTGGCAAGATTCAGAACAACACTGGTGCCCTTGATCCGAAACTGTTCATTGCGTCCGTTCTCCGGATTAAACTTCCGGAGCATCTCATTAAAATGCTCCGCCTTAAAGCCTGCGGTACGAATTCCCGCATAGGCAGCCAGAATATTATACACATTATAGAATCCCTTATAATTGGCCACGATCCGTTTATCCTCCACTGTAAAGGCAATCTGATCATCCACCTTCACATCTGTGGCATCAAAGTCGATCTCCGGACGTTTAAAGCCGCATTTCGGACATCTGTAGTCTCCCAGCTGACTATAATGATAGAAGCTGTAGATCAGCCTTTCTCCACAGCACTTACAGAACCGGCCCTCACGGATCTCGTTTGTTTTGTTCTCGATCACCGGTTTGCTGATCCCGTAGGTTACAAAAGGATTTCCGCAGTCCATGGCAAGATATGCAGACAGTGCATCATCACCATTGACAATGACCTTCATATCCGGAACCTTTTTCATCATTTCTTCCAGGATGTTCATAGTGATATCGATCTCGCCATAACGGTCCAGCTGATCACGGAACAGATTGGTCATAACCATATAATCCGGTCTGATCCTTGTGAACACATGTCTTGTGGATGCCTCATCCACCTCGATACAGGCATAATCCGCATCCAGTTTTCCGCTGAATTTTGCCCCCAATACAAAGGCTGCCACAACTCCGTTGAGCATGTTTGAACCGGTATGATTGCAGATGACCTTTTTTCCCTCTGCCTCAAGGCCTGCGCACAGCATGTTATTGGTTGTGGTCTTTCCGTTTGTTCCGCATACTACAAATATTTTTTCTCTTACCTGAGAAGAAAGCTCTTCCAGGATATCCGGACAGATCTTCATCGCGACCTTACCGGCCCAGGTCACACCCTGCCGGCCCATAAGCTTACAGACATGTCCTGTGATCTTTGCTGCCATCACAGCAATGGTTGTTCTTATTTTCATAATCTTCTGATTCCTTTGTTTTTATTTCTCTTACCACAGATCTTCCTCTGTCAGGAAATCGGTACAGATTCCTTCTGCTCCCTGCGAAATGTATCTTCTGGCCTGGTCACGGTCATTAACCGTATAAACATACAGACTGATCCCGTTTTTTTCAAAGATCTTCTCCGTTTCTTCTGACCAATACTCCCAGTATACTGTTGCTGCCGGAATTCCCTTTTCTTTACAGAAGGATGCAATATACTCCAGCTCTTCCACAGAATACTCCTGCCACAGTGAATATACATAGGAAGGAAAAGAATAGAGCATGGCCGTTCCGGGAAACATTGCTTCATTGTAGATTTCCGGAATGATCCGATCCAGCGTCTCACCGGCACCTGCATTCCTGGCGATTTCCACATAATCACTGTAATCCTCCAGTGTTCTCTGATAATTGCGAAGAGAATACTGTTTGGAATCGATCAGCACATATGCATCCGGATAATCTTTCAGAAGAAGGAAAAAATCCTCCAGTGTCATGGGGGTGTATTTCCCATATATTTTACTTTGTCTGAATTCCTTTTCTGTAAGGACTTTTTTTCCGTTGCCATCCCACTGTCCCATGGAATCGTTCCAGTTATGCCTGCAGACCCATACTCCATCGGATGTCCTGGAAAGATCCAATTCAAAAAGACGAACTCCCTGTTCATACATGAACAGAAATCCCTCTCTGGAATTCAGGTAATCCTTTCCGTCCATACCTCCCAGAGCATGTGCAATGGTCCTGTAGTCCTTCCAGCTAAATCCTCCTGATGTATTCCGGGCAGCTTCTGTTTCCGGGAAACTTCCTCCCAGAAGAAAAAGCGACACAAACAGTATTTCCAATGTCAGTATAAAACGTCGCATCATCTCAGGCAACAAAAAAATGCACAAGACGTAAAGGAAAACATTTCCTCGCTGCTTTCCTTTTTATCTTCTGCAAATTTATCATATCCGGGAACCTGTCCCAAATCATTCCTATATTGTTTCTGTCCGGTAATACCAAAAGTCCCACCGACCATGTTTATCATCCTTTCGCATACGTGTAGTCGTATTTCATACATTACCGATTGTACGCTAAAAAAGGATAATAATCAAGTTAATCCTCTTCTTCCTCGTCATATTCCTGCTGAAGCCTCAGATATTCATCATATTTCTCGTGTGCATTCCGATTATAGGATCGGGAGATCGGTATTACATGCTCTCCGATATGGAAGCTGTCATTTTCAGCTCCTGTGACCCGTTCCATATTTACTATAAAGCTCTGATGACACCGCAAAAATGTACCGTCGTCAAGCTGTTTTTCGAAGTCTTTCAGCTTACCTCTGCACTGGAGTATACTTCCGTCTGTCCTATGGAAATTCACGATATGGAGACTGCTGGTAATATAGCTAACCTGACTGTAGCGTAAAGTATACACACGGGCACGATACTGAAAATGGATCACCCGCTCATCATTCCCGTCGCTAAGTCGCTTCTTCAGTGGTTCCATTACATATTCCAAAGTTTCTTCGGTTACAGGTTTCAGTAAATAGTTATATGCAAACAGGTCAAAAGCATTTCTGTAATATTCATCGCTTCTACTCATAAAAAGCACTGCCACTGACATTTCTTTTTCACGTATCTTCCGTATTGTTTGCAGTCCGTCTACTTTCTTTGAATCAATGTTCACAAAGATTGCATCATAAGGTTTCCTTTTCTTTTCCAATTCTTCCAATAAAAGCTCGCCGCTTTTAAATATCCGAATTTCTGACCCTGGAACGATCCGCTCAAGCTGTTTGTGAAGTTTTCTCGCATCCGCCTGCATATCATCACAAATGGCAATGGTCATCATCGTCATATTTATGTATCCCCTTTTACTCCATCATTGTTACTTTTTGTTCTATATATTATACCATGATTTGTTATTCAAATTATGATATCTTAATGTAATTTATGGTCGAAAACCCACCATTTATGCATTTTTTCGAGTTTTTTGGAATATTAAAAAAGGACATCTGCATTTCTGCAAATGTCCTTTAAATCGGTCAGAAGTAAATTATACAAGCTCGATAAGAACTTCCATTGCTGCATCGCCTTTACGCTGTCCGATCTTAACGATTCTTGTGTAACCACCGTTACGATCTGCGTATTTCGGAGCGATCTCGCTGAACATCTTGTCAACCATGTCAACTTCTTTTGTATTTTTCTTTCTGCCAGCGCCCTTAGCAGGAACCTCTGTTACAGGATAGAAAACTTTCATCATCTCACGACGTGCATGAAGTCTGGAAGGAGCATCTTTCTTGATCTCTTTCTGAACTTCATCGTAAACTGTTTTCTTCTTGCCGTCTACAACTTCTTTTACACGTTTTCCGTCAGCATCTTTACGAGCAACCTTAGCTGTTACTGTAACTGTCTCGAAATTGTCTTTCTCACGTACAGCCATAGCGATAAGTCCCTCAGCGATCTTACGGATCTCTTTAGCCTTAGCTTCTGTTGTCACGATCTTTCCGTGATGAAGAAGGTTTGTAACCTGATTTCTGAGAAGTGCTTTTCTCTGGTTAGATGTTCTGCTTAATTTTCTATATTTTGCCATTTTATTATCCTCCATCTGTGGGACACCAGGACATGCTTGTTCGGTCTTACTGCCCTGCTGCTGACACCCCACTCATTACTCTGTTTCCGGATTATTCCTCTGTAGGCTGGAGCTGAAGTCCAAGCTCTTTGAGTTTTGCAAGTACTTCCTCTAAGGATTTGCGGCCCAGATTACGAACCTTCATCATATCGTCAGAAGTCTTGTTGCATAATTCTTCAACCGTATTGATACCGGCTCTCTTAAGGCAGTTGTAGGAACGAACAGAGAGCTCAAGCTCATCAATGCTCATCTCCAGAACCTTTTCCTTCTCATTGTCTTCTTTCTCGATCATAACCTCTGCGGTCTTAGCATTCTCGGAAAGATCAATGAACAGGTTTAAATGCTCGCTGAGAACCTTCGCTGCAAGGCTAACTGCCTCATCCGGATCAAGTGTTCCATTGGTATATACATCCAGTGTAAGCTTGTCGAAGTCAGTTACCTGACCAACTCGTGTATTCTCTACGATCATGTTGACTCTGTCTACCGGTGTGTAGATCGCATCCACTGCGATCATACCGATCGGCATGTCATCGGTTTTGCCTTTGTCTGCACTGATATAGCCACGACCCTTGGTAATGGTAAGCTCCATGGCCAGTCTGCAGTCTTTTCCACCGTTCAGGGTTGCGATCACCTGATCCGGGTTCATGATCTCAATATCCTGATCTGCCTGGATATCAGCTGCTGTAACAACACCTTTGCCCTCACACTCAATGTATGCGGTCTTCGGCTCATTGTCACTGCTGTGATTCTTAATGGCAAGAGATTTCAGATTCATGATGATTTCGGTCACATCTTCCTTCACGCCCGGAATGGAGCTGAATTCATGAAGTACACCATCGATCTTCACCTGGCTTACTGCAGCTCCCGGAAGGGAGGACAGCATAATTCTTCTTAAAGAATTGCCAAGGGTAGTACCATAACCTCTTTCCAGAGGCTCTACAACGAATCTTCCAAACTTCTTATCTTCGGATATTTCGGTAATTTCGATTTTTGGTTTATTGAAATCAAACACTATAAGGTTCCCTCCTTCTGGGTTAATCAACATTCGAGGGTATTACCAATTTTTATAACTGTAGACACAGTAAACAGTTACTAATTATTTAGAATACAGCTCGACGATAAGCATCTCGTTTACAGGAACATCGATCTGCTCTCTTGTAGGAAGCTCTTTAACTACACCCTTCAGGTTCTCCTGATCAACGTCGATCCACTCCGGAACAAGTCTTCCGCCAGTGATCTCAAGGATTCCTTTATATCTCTCAGAGCCTTTGCTCTTCTCTCTGATCTCAATTGTGTCTCCTGCTTTGCACAGGTAGGACGGAATGTTTACACATTTTCCGTTAACAAGTACGTGCTTGTGATCTACGATCTGACGAGCCTCTCTTCTTGTTCTGGCAAATCCCATACGGAAAACGATGTTGTCAAGTCTGCTCTCAAGCATAACCATAAGGTTCTCACCTGTCTGGCCCTGCATTCTGTCGGCTTTCTTGTAGTAGTTACGGAAAGGTTTCTCAAGAACTCCGTAGATAAATTTTGCTTTCTGTTTTTCTTTTAACTGAAGACCATACTCAGACACCTTGCGGTTTGCACGTTTTAACTGTCTTGTGGACTTCTTATCAATTCCTAAGTAAATCGGATCCAGGCCAAGGGATCTGCATCTTTTCAGAACAGGTACTCTATTTACTGCCATTTCAACTACCTCCTAATTAGACTCTTCTGCGTTTTGGTGGACGGCATCCGTTGTGAGGAACCGGAGTTACGTCACGAATGCTGGTTACTTCAAGTCCGCATGCCTGAAGCGCACGGATTGCAGCTTCACGGCCTGAGCCCGGGCCTTTTACCATAACGTCTACTGTTTTTAATCCATGAATTAAAGCAGCCTTTGTTGCAGTCTCTGCTGCCATCTGTGCTGCATAAGGGGTAGATTTCCTTGAACCTTTAAATCCAAGACCACCGGCACTTGCCCATGAAAGAGCGTTTCCTTCGTTATCTGTCAGTGTGACGATTGTATTGTTGAAGGAAGACTGAATGTGTGCCTGTCCGTGTTCAACGTTTTTCTTGACACGACGTTTTGTCGTTTTCTTTGTAACTTTTGCCATTTTAAAACTAACCTACACTTTCCTTTTATTGAAATTAATTAGTTATATCTATAAATTATTTCTTCTTGTTTGCAACAGTTCTCTTCGGTCCCTTGCGAGTTCTCGCATTTGTCTTAGTCTTCTGACCACGAACCGGGAGTCCTTTACGATGACGGATACCTCTGTAGCATCCAATCTCCTGCAGTCTCTTGATGTTAAGGGCGATTTCCCTTCTCAGATCACCTTCTACTGTCATTGTCTCATCAATAACAGCGCTCAGTCTCTTAACCTCGTCATCAGTCAAATCTCTGACACGTGTGTCAGGATTAACCTCTGCTTTAGCAAGAATTTTGTCTGCGCTTGGTCTACCAATTCCATAAATGTAGGTAAGACCGATTTCAATACGTTTTTCTCTTGGTAAGTCTACAC
>ENA-OPSD01001553-OPSD01001553.1-human-gut-metagenome-genome-assembly--contig:-NODE-1553-length-16773-cov-4.483192_pt1 | contig 16773 bp, 15 predicted proteins | sample MGYA00241453_ERZ501898 | MGnify/ENA primary metagenome ERZ501898 (study PRJEB25962, sample SAMEA2042226) | human gut metagenome | biome: human gut; feature: human-associated habitat; material: faeces... | reverse complement strand
GAAGGGGGAAGGTGGCCGAGTGTGCGAGGCCGGATGAGGGGCGGGCTTGCCGAAGCCTGACCTGTAAGGAAAACGACCTCCTGCGGAAAAGCCGTGGCAGTGTGCCGTTATAACCAATCTTCCATCCGCCTTTCGGGGCGGATATTTTTTTCCCCTCCCGCATACTGTTGTAAAAAACAGGGGAGGTGTACGCCATGTGGGAAGATGCAGCCCCGATGCAGGAGCGCGAGCCGCCCGGACCGCCCGCACGTCCGCGCAGTGAGGAAGATTTGGTCCTGTGGGCGCAGATTTTGCTGTGCCTGGCCGCAGTCGGCTTTGTGCTGGCGGCCAAACTGCTGGGCTGGCCCGCGTATCCGGTGCTGCGCCGTGCCTTTGCCGCCGCCACACAGCCAGAACAATCGCTGCTGCTGGGGGAGGAACGCGGCCTTTTGAAATTCACTGAGCAGACTGCCGAGGAACTGGCAAACTCCGCCCGCAGTATGTGGGACGACTTCACCGCCGCGCCCGAGACAGCCCGCACGCCCCACGGCCAACCGACACCGCCCGCCTACGCCAGCGAGGACAGCTACACCCCGGACTTTGCGCTCTGCTTCCCGCTGCCGGGGCACTTTGCCCGCAAAACCTCCGGCTATGGCTGGCGCACCGACCCCATGGGCGGCCTGGGCGACGATTTCCACATTGGCAACGACCTGGCGGCGGCCCGGGGCACGGCGGTACTGGCCGCCGCAGACGGCGTGGTGCGCACGGCGGGCAGCCATAAAAGCTATGGCAACTATGTCCGCATCCTGCACGCCGACGGCGACGAGACGCTGTACGCACATATGCAATACCTGTTTGTCCGCGCGGGGGAGCGCGTGACCGCCGGGCAGACGCTGGGCACGGTGGGGCAGACCGGCAACGCCACCGGCCCGCACCTGCATTTTGAGATACTGCACAAGGGCCTGCGGTACGACCCGGCCCAGGCTTTACAGGATGCAGCGTAGGCCCAAAATCACCTGGCGCAGGCCGCTGGCGGTGCTGTTTGGCCTGACCGTGCTGCTGGCGCTGGACGGCAGCGGCCTTGTGCAGGTAGGGCTGGGCTGCGCGATTCTGCACGAGAGCGGCCACGCGCTGGCCTACCGCGCTTTGTGGGGGCACTGGCCGGAACTGGAAGTGTCGCCGTTTGGTATCTGCCTGCGGCTGCGCGGCCTGCCCATGACCGCCCGGCAGGAGCTTCTGCTGGCTGCCGCCGGGCCGCTGGCCAACCTGCTGGCCTGCGCGGTGGTGCTGCTGTTCATGCGCGGGGCAGGGTACAGCTACGGCGGGTATTGGTTTGCCTGCTGTAACCTGCTGGTGGGCGGCAGTAACCTTCTGCCCCTGCCCGGCCTGGATGGCTGGCGCATTGCGGGGGCACTTCACGGCATAGGGAGGACGTAGGGGCGGGGCTTTGCTCCGCCCGCAGCCGTTGCCACAAAATGCAAAACCCCGGGGACGCACGGTCTCCGGGGTTTGTTTTAATTTGGATTATTTGGATTTACGGCGCTTTTGCAGCACGCAGAGGGCGGTGATACTGCCCAGCGTCAGAATGCTGAACAGGGCGGGGGAAGAGCTGTCGCCCGTCTGGGGGATAACACCGGATGCCTGCGCGGTGGGCGCGGGTGTGGCGGTCACAGTGGGCTGTGCCGTGGGCGCCGGAGTAGCGGGGGCGGCCGTTGCGGTGTTGTCGGCAGGTGCTGTTGTAGGCGCAGCCGTGGGTGCTGCGGTAGGGGCTGTTGTGGGCGCTGCGGTAGGTGCTGCGGTAGGTGCTGCGGTAGGCGCGGCGGTAGGCGCGGCGGTAGGCGCGGCAGTCGGTTCCGCCGGCTTCGGCGAAGGAGTAGGCGCATTTATACCATGTGCCGCTTTCAGCGCCTCACCGGGAGCCAAGGAGATTTCCGTGTACTGCCTGGCGTCTTTTTCGTTCCAACGATTATCCTTTCCGTCGCGATACCAATAATCGATAAACTTGTTGTCGTCCTTCAAAACGGCGCCGCTGGCACCGGGTACGGCTTTGGTGTCGGTGGGGTTGGTAGTGATGTTGAAGATGTTTCCGGTCAGAGGGCGGTCGGGATTGTCTTCGTAGTTGTAAAGGTCGTCACCGGCAACGTTCGCCTTATTGTTGCAGATAACAGCAGAAGTGGAAACGGTTACTTTACCGTTCTCATTGCAAATGCCTCCGCCGCAATCCTTATGATAGGGAACTCCGAGAGCGCCGCCTTTATGATAGGGAATGGTGGAAGCCTTGTTGTTATCGGTAATTGTGCCAGACCCTAGCGTCAGTGTTGCCTCCGCACCATCACCATAGTCCTCCGCGTTGCCGTTTTTGATGCCATACGCACCATTTCCAGTGATAACGAGATTGGCACCGTTTTCGACGGTTGCGGTAGCGTAGGGGTAATTGTCGAGACCGCCTTCGAGATTTTCATTCAAATAGACCTTGGCACCGGAATTGATTGTCAGTTCCCCATCGTTTGCAAGACCGCGGTTATAATTGCGGCAAGAGGATATAGTTGCACCGTCTTCGACAATAAGAGAACCCTCGTATTCATATTCGAACCCGGTTTTTTCGTCAATGTTGTGATAGTACGCGACGGCTACACCGGGACCCCAGTTTCCGGTGGCGGTTACTTTCGCGCCGCTTTTCAGAATACCTTCGCCGCTAAAGGCGAGACCATATCCACCAATATACCCGTTGTCATAGGAGCCGTTATAAGAAGCATCGATTTCGGAATCATCCACATAAAGGTCATGGACATAGATGCTGTACTGCATTGCGGTATTGTTTTGCGAGACTACGCGGGAGCTTCCCTCGACGCTGAGTTTGCCAAAGTAAGAACTGAGGCCGCCCTGACCAGAACCGTCCTTGTTGTTATCGTGAACATTCAATTCAGAATGGTCGCGAATGGTGATATCTACAGGATTAGCGGTGATGCCGCTGTGGTAGCAGTTGGTGGCTTCCAGTGTGGAACTGCCAGAAACTACAATGTTTCCGTTAACGGATCTATAATCGCCATCTTCGCGATCCATATAGATGCCGCTGCATCCATCTTTACCAGCCGGACCCGGATTCATAAACCCGCTGACGGTGAAGTGCGTATTATTCTGAATGTACAAGTCACCGCCGTTGTAGATGCACAGACCGCTGCCGCCCGAGGTGTTAGGCGTAAGGTTCGTAATATTCACGTTTTTGCAGTTGTTCAGAATCAGTGTGCCGGGGCAAAAGAATACCGCAGAGATATTGGGAGTATCGCTGGGGTTCGTTCCCGCATTGACAGTCAGCTCGCGGCAGTTCTCGATGGTCACTTCGCAGTGGGTCGCATAGATGCCCGAATTCTTCAGCGTTAAGCTGTGGCTGTCGGCATTCAGCGTGATTTTCTTCCACGGGGCATTAGGATCATCCGAACCGATAAACTGCAGGCCATCGGTATTCAACTCCAAATCCCTTTGCAGCGTAATGGTAGCATCGCTGCTTGTGGCGTCACTACATGCAGCGGTAATCGCGTCTTGCAGCTTTGTATACCCGGCACCGCCAAACATAGCCACCACAGGGTCCTCTGCAAAGGCAGGGGTCGCAAAAGCAGAAAGCGCAAAGCAGGTTGCAGCCGCAAACAAAGCAGGTTGCAGCCGCAAATATGAACAACCGTTTTCTCACAAGTACCACTCCTAAAACTGTACTATACCCTGTACGTATCCCTGACAAATTCCGCCGAAAAATACACGTACAAATGTAACGATAAATATATAACAATAATACTAGCACGTGTAAAACCACCTGTCAACGCACCCAAAAATCCCGGGAGGAGGGAATCCTGTAAATCGCGCAACAAATGCGCAACGTAACGCCGGTAACGCGTAGCGAAATCAACGCTTTGCGGTCACAGCCGTGGCAGTTCGCTCAATCAAGTCTGAAAAAAATTGTGCAAACTTCCGAAAATCAACCTTTTTTACCTTTTTGGCACATACAAGGGTAAATGGTTGCAATTTTGGCGGTGGCAGCGTATAATAAATTTACTATTGCCAAAAAGTGATTTACGGCACAATACAAACAAGGATGGTTCACCAATATGGCGGAATTTTCCCCGAAATTTAAAGAGGCCCTGAGTCTGGTACAAAAGCCGGGCCGTTACACGGGCGGCGAGCCGGGCTGCATCTACAAAGACAAATCCAAAGTGGATGTGCGCATGGCGTTCTGCTTCCCGGACACTTACGAAATCGGTATGTCGTTCCTGGGCGAAAAAATCCTGTACGACATTCTGAACCGCCACGAAAACTGGTGGTGTGAGCGTGCCTTTATGCCCTGGACCGACATGAAAGAACAGATGGAGCGGCTGGACATTCCGCTCTATTGCCTCGAAAGCAAGGATCCGCTGTGCGATTTTGATATCGTCGGCTTCTCGCTGGAATATGAGCTGGCCTACACAAACGTCCTGGCTATGCTGCGCCTGTCGGGTATTCCGCTGCGGGCGGCTGACCGCGACGAGCGGTGGCCGCTCATTATTGCGGGCGGCCCCTGCGTCTGCAACGCCGAGCCGATGGCGGATTTCTTCGACATTATGCAGCTGGGCGAGGGCGAACAGATGCTGCAAGATATCTGCGCAACGGTTGAACAGGGCAAAAAGCAGGGCTGGAACAAAGAGCAGCTGCTGCTGGCGCTGGCGAAGATCCCCGGTGTCTACGTGCCGTCCTTCTACGATGTGACCTACAAAGAGGATGGCCGCATTGAGGCCGTGACCCCGAACCGCCCGGGCATCCCGGCCCGCGTGACCAAGGCCATCGTCAAGGATATGGACAGCTTCACCCCGCCGGAAAACTTCGTTGTGCCGCTTGTCGGTGCGGTGCAGGACCGCGCCTGTGTCGAGGTACTGCGCGGCTGCGTGCGCGGCTGCCGCTTCTGCCAGGCGGGCCAGCTCTACCGGCCTTTCCGCGAGCGCAGCCCTAAGCTCATCAGCGACAGCGCCCGTGCGCTCTGCCGCAACACAGGCTATGACGAACTGAGCCTGTCGAGCCTGTCCACCTCCGACCATTCCCGGCTGGAAGAAATTTTGGATAATTTGAACTCCTGGGCCGAGGCTGACCATGTCAGCCTGTCGCTGCCGTCACTGCGCGTGGACAATTTCTCGGAATCTCTGGTCGAGAAAACGACGAAGGTGCGCAAAAGCGGCCTGACCTTTGCCGCCGAAGCCGGCACCCAGCGCCTGCGCGACGTTATCAACAAAAACGTCACCTGGGAGCAGATCGAGCGCGGCTGCCGCATTGCCTTCTCGGAAGGGTACACCTCGGTCAAGCTCTACTTTATGATGGGCCTGCCCACCGAAACACTGGACGATATCAAGGGTATTGCCGATACCGCCCAGCAGGTCGTGGATCTCTTCTACAAAATCCCCAACCGCCCGAAGGGCAAGGGCGTACAGGTGACGATCAGCGTGGCCTGCTTTGTGCCCAAGCCCGACACGCCGTTCCAGTTCTGCGCCCAGGACCGCCGCGAAGCCCTGCGCGAGAAGCAGAAATATCTGCTCAGCTGCGTGCATTCCCGCAAAATCAAGGTCAACTACCACGACAGCACCACCAGCGTACTGGAAGGCGTTTTCGCCAAGGGCGACCGCCGCATGGGCCGCGTTATCGAGACAGCGTTCGAGAACGGCGCGTTCTTCGATACGTGGGAAGAATACTTTGACTATGACCGCTGGCTGGATGCCTTTAAGACCTGCGGTATCGACCCGGACTTCTACAACTACCGCGCCATCGGCCTGGACGAGGTCACACCCTGGGATCATCTTGACGTCGGCGTGACAAAGGCCCATCTGGTGCGGGAGTACAAAAAAGCGCTGGAAGCCAGGACCACCCAGCCCTGCAACCGCCAGTGCAGCGCCTGCGGTGCCAATAAACTGATCGGAGGACCGTGCTTTGACTACAATCAGGATATTCTTTGAAAAGTGCGGTGAGGCCGCGTATATCTCACTGCTGGACTTGCAGCGGGTGTTCCACCGGATGCTGAAAATGAGCAGCCTGCCGGTGTACTATACCCAGGGCTTCAACCCCCATATCTACCTGTCCTTCACCTGCCCGCTGTCTCTGGGGCAGGAGAGCTTATGTGAGAGCTGCGAGGTCAAGACCGAACAGGAGACGATCGACCCGCAAACCTGGATCGACGCTTTGCAGCCCTTGATGCCGCGGGGCATTGTCATCACAAAAATTGCCCCGGCGGTGGAAAAAGTCGGCGAGATCGAGACAGCGGCCTATGAGGTCACGATGCCGGCAAGCAGTGCCATTGCGCTGGATGCCTACAATAACGCCGAGCACGCCGAGGTCACGAAAAAGACGAAGCGCGGACAAAAAACGCTGGAACTAAAGAACTACCTAGACCGCATTGCCTACACGGTGGAGGGGGACACGGTGCGCTTTACGGCAATGCTGCCCTGCGGCAGCGGCGAGGCACTGAGCCTGAACCCCTCGCTGCTGACGGATTTTCTGCGCACCCAGGGGGCCGCCCCGGTCTGGCAATGCCGCGTGCTGCGCACGCACCTTTATAATAAGGCGGGCAAAGACTTCGAGTAAGAAAAGCCTTCCCCCGCAGAGGAAGGCAAAAGTTGAAAAAATCTTCGATTTTCTGTCAAAACCCCTTGCCAAACTTCCTGCACAATGATATAATACTAAAGCGTTAGTGCCGCCGAGCCATCGGCGGGATAATGACACATCATTATACAGGCGGTCCTCTGACGAAACATCGTGTATGAACGTCGCAATAAAATGGAGGAATTCAAACCATGGACGCAATGAAGCATTTTACCGAGGGTATGATCAAAGAGAACAAGCCCCAGTTCGAAGTCGGCGACACCGTTCGCGTCTCCGTCCGTATCAAGGAAGGCGACAAGGAGCGTATCCAGGCTTTCGAGGGCACCGTTATTGCTAAGAAGCATGGCGGCATCGCTGAGACCTTCACCGTTCGCCGCACCTCTTACGGTGTCGGTGTTGAGCGTGTGTTCCCGGTCAACAGCCCGTTCGTTGAGAAGGTCGACGTCGTTCGCCGCGGCAAGGTTCGCCGTGCGAAGCTGTTCTACCTGCGCGAGCGCACCGGCAAGGCTGCCAAGGTCAAGGCACGTATCTGAGCATACTGAGAAAAGGGGAGGACGGTTGGCGTTCTCCCTTTTTTCGTATTTTTTTAGGAATGGGTGGTGGAAAGCATGGGTGCAGCGTTTGATGAATCGTTCAAAAAACGCTACCGCCGCAATAAGGAAGCGCTGGAATGGTACGACGCCCTGGCCATGGCCGTGGCAGTCATTGCCATTGTGTTCACCTTTTTTGTGCGCATCGTCAAGGTGGACGGCCACTCGATGGATCCGACGCTCTTCAACGGCGAGCGCATCCTCATCAACCTGATGAAGCAGCCCGACTACGGCGATATCGTCGTGGTGGACGGCTACACCAGTTACGGAAAGCCGCTGGTCAAGCGGGTCATCGGCAAGGGCGGCGATACCATCGACATTGATTTCGCCGCGGGCATCGTCTATCGCAACGGCGTCGCCCTCGACGAGCCGTACACCGCAGAGCCTACCTATTTATATGAGAGCGTGGACTTTCCCATCACGGTGCCGGACGGCTGCCTTTTTGTGATGGGCGACAACCGCAACAATTCCACCGACAGCCGCGATTCCCGCGTGGGCTGCGTGGACGAACGTGACATTATGGGCGCAGCCATGCTGCGCGTACTGCCCTTTGGCAAGATAGGAGCGGCCCAATGAGCCAGAGTGACATTATCAACAGCCGCCAGATCCAGTGGTTCCCCGGGCACATGACCAAGACCTTGCGCCTGATGGAAAAGGAAATCCGCAACGTCGACTGCGTTTTGCAGATTCTCGACGCACGCATCCCGCTTTCCAGCCTGAACCCCGAGATCGAGCGCATCACCGCGGGCAAACCGCATTTATATGTACTGAACAAATCTGACCTGGCCGACCCCGAAATCACCAAGCAGTGGCTGGCCTACTTTAAGAGCGCGGGCGCGGGCTGCATTGCCATGGACTCCAAGCAGCGGGGCCGCGCCACGGCGACGAAAGGGTTAATTGAGAAAGAGCTTTCCGCCCTGATGGAGCGCCGCCGCAACCGCGGCATGGTGGGTGCGGCCATCCGTGTGATGATCGTGGGCATCCCGAACGTGGGCAAGTCCACCTTCATCAACTCCTTTGCGGGCACGACCCGCGCCAAGGCTGCCAACAAGCCCGGTGTCACCCGCGGCAAGCAGTGGATCAGCGTTGACAACTTTGACTTGATGGATATGCCCGGCGTGCTGTGGAAAAAGTTTGACTCGCTGGAAACGGCGTCGAACCTCGCGTTCATCGGCTCCATCCGCGACGATATCCTGGACATTGAGGAGCTGGCCTGCGGTCTGCTCTCGAGCGTTCGCGGCATCTACCCCCAGCAGCTGCTGGCCCGCTACAAGCTGGATGCGGCGGCGCTGGAACTGCCGCCCTACGACCTGCTGCAGGCCATCGGCGCCAAGCGCGGGATGTTGATTTCCGGCGGTGAGGTGGACACCGAGCGCGCCGCAAAAATGCTGGTGGGGGAGTTCCGCGCCAGCAAGTGGGGGCGGCTCTCGCTGGAACGCCCGCCCCAGCGTGCGATTCAAGAAGAAGCAGAAGAGGTGATCGACGATGCCCCGGACGACTGGGACAACGACGAGCAGTAACGAGGCGCTCTACGCCTTTGACGCCGCCAAACGCGCCGAGCACGGCGTACTGTGCGGCGTGGACGAGGCCGGGCGCGGTCCTCTGTGCGGCCCGGTCTGCTGCGCGGCGCTCATCCTGAACCCCGACGACCCCATTGCGGGGGTCAATGACTCCAAAAAGCTGACCGAAAAACGCCGCGAAGCGCTGTTTGAAGAAATCACAAACCGTGCCTTGGCGTACAAAATCGTATTTATCTCGCCGCAGGAGATCGACGAGCGCAACATCCTGTGGGCGACGATGGACGGCATGGCCCAGGCAGTGGCAGGGCTGGAAATAACGCCCGATTATGCGCTGATTGACGGCAACCGCTGCCCGCCGGGGCTGATACAGCCCGCCGAGGCCGTCGTCAAGGGCGACGCAAACAGCGCGTCCATTGCGGCGGCGTCGATTCTGGCAAAAGTCAGCCGTGACCGCTATATGCTGGAACTGGACAAGCAATACCCCCAGTACCAGCTTGCCAAGCACAAGGGCTACCCGACGAAGCTGCACTATGAGTTGATTGCGCAGTACGGCATCCAGCCGTTTTACCGCCGCAGCTTTTTGAAAAAACAGGGCTACTGGCATGACTGACACCGGCCATATCGGCGAAGCGATTGCCGCTAAGTATTACCAGCAGCGCGGCTGGCTGCTGCTCAACCACAATTACCGCACCCGGATGGGGGAAATTGACCTTATTTTATATAAGGATGACACCCTCGTCTTTGCCGAGGTCAAGACCCGTACCGGCGCGATGCTGGATCGCCCGGCCGCTGCGGTGGATGCCCGCAAGCAGCAACGATTGATTTTAGCCGCCCAGCAGTATTTGCAGTGCAGCCCCTACCGGGACGCAGCCATCCGCTTTGATGTGGTGGAAGTCACCCCCGCCGCCAAGGGCTGGCAGGTACATTGCATTCCCAGCGCGTTTGAGTGCTGAGAAGATAGAGGAACGAAAGTACAAGAGAATAAGAGAAAGGGTGTAAACATATGCAGTATTTAAGCACCAGAGATTCCGCACTCCGCGTTTCCGCACAGGAAGCAATCGTCCGTGGTCTGGCACCGCAGAGCGGTCTGTTTGTACCGGAAACTTTCCCGAAGGCTGATCTGGAAGGTTGGAAAGACCTTTCGTACCCCGTACTGGCTGAAAAGGTGCTGGCCGGTTTCCTGACCGAGTACAGCGCTGATTTCCTGCACACCGCCACCGCTGCTACCTACGGTGAAGCCTTCGGCGGCAAGGCAGGCGAGGCGGTCAAGGTCCGCGACGGCCTGTATTCTCTTGAACTGTGGCACGGTCCGACCTGCGCGTTCAAGGACTACGCTTTGCAGCTGATGCCGAAGCTGCTGGTCGAAGCCAAGAAGATGCTGGGCCGCACCGAGACGACCCGCATTCTCGTCGCGACTTCCGGTGATACCGGCAAGGCCGCGCTGGCGGGTTATGCTGATCTTGACGGCATCGAAATTGAAGTGTTCTATCCGAACGACGGCACCAGCGAGATCCAGCATCTGCAGATGGCGACCCAGAAGGGCCAAAATGTGCAGGTCTACGCCGTGCAGGGCAACTTTGACGACGCCCAGACCGGCGTCAAGAAGGTCTTTGCCGACGCTGACGTTGCCGCCGAGCTGGAAAAGCGCGGTATCCGCCTGTCCAGCGCGAACTCCATCAACTGGGGCCGCCTGGTGCCGCAGATTGTCTACTACTTCTACGCCTACTTCCGTCTGGCCGAGCGGGGCGCGGTCGCATGGGGCAAGCCGGTTGACTTCTGCGTGCCGACCGGTAACTTTGGCGATATCCTGGCCGGCTACTACGCCAAGCAGATGGGTCTGCCCGTGGGCAGGCTGGTCTGCGCGTCCAACAAGAACAATGTCTTGACCGACTTCCTGCGCACCGGCACCTATGACGCCCGCCGCACCTTCTACAAGACGACGTCACCGTCCATGGATATCCTGATTTCCTCGAACCTCGAGCGTCTGCTCTACCACGTCAGCGGCAGCAGTGAGAAGGTCGCCGCCTGGATGCAGGAGCTCAGCTGGACCGGCAAGTACACCGTCGATGCCGAGACGCTGGCGAAGATCCAGGAAAGCTTCGCCGCGGGCTATGCGGATGATGCCGAGGGCGCAGCGGAAATCAAGGCCCGCTTTGACGAGGACAACTACCTCTGCGACACCCACACCGCCGTGGCGTTCCGCGTGGCCGAAGCCCTGCGCACCGAGGCTCCCATGGTCGTGCTGTCCACGGCAAGCCCCTTCAAGTTCCCGCGCGACGTGCTGACCGCCCTGGGCGAGACCGCCCCCGCCAGCGACTTTGCCGCCATGGCTGCGCTGACCGCCGAGACCGGTGCCGAGGCTCCCGCCTCGCTGCGTGAGTTGGATAAGCTCGAGGTGCGGTTCAAGACCGTGCTGCAGCCCGCCGACATCCGCACCGCGGCTCTTCGTTAAAAGCAACAACTAGAAAGTGAGGGCCCTATGGCCATCTTTGCAATCGGGGATATGCACCTCTCGCTGGGAACGGACAAGCCCATGGACGTTTTCCCGGGGTGGGAGGGGTACCTGCCCCGACTGGAAGCCAACTGGCGCAAGCTCATATGCCCGGAGGACACCGTTGTCCTGGCGGGCGACACCAGCTGGGCCATGAACCTGAACGACACCAAGGCGGATTTTGCCTTTATCCAGAACCTGCCTGGCCAGAAATGGCTGCTGAAAGGCAACCACGACTACTGGTGGACGACGACCCGCAAGATGGAGACGTTTTTGGCCGCCAACGGCTTTGACACGCTGCACATTCTGCACAATAACGCCTGCATCGTGGGCGATGTGGCGCTGTGCGGCACCCGGGGCTGGCCCTTTGACGATGTGGCCGCCCAGGGGGAAAAGCTCATGGCGCGCGAGGCTGGCCGCCTGCGGATGAGTTTGCAGGCGGCGGGGGAGACGCGTGAAAAAATCGCCTTCCTGCACTACCCGCCCATCTACCCGGGCGCACAGGCGCAGGAGCTTGTGGATGTGCTGAACGAGTTCCATGTGACCGAATGCTGCTACGGCCACCTGCACGGCAAGTCCATCCGCTATGCCATGCAGGGCGAGCGGGACGGCATCACCTACCGTCTGATCTCCGCCGATGGCCTGTCGTTCTGCCCCTATAAAATACGGTGAAGTCTATGAAGCAGAAAACAAAAGATATCATCGGGGCGCTGCTGCTGGGACTGCTCTGCACGTTGGCGCTCTCCGCCGTCATCACGGTGGCGGATACCGAGACCGCCCGCACCGACCTGATGATCGGTATGCAGTACGAGACGACCGGCCTTGACCTGGACGCCGCGCCAGGGCTGCTGGTGGGGCTTGTCAAGCTGCACCAGAACTTCCCGCTGGACGCCTGGGCCTGGGGGCCTGCGGCGGCGGGGCTGGCCGCGCTGCTCTACTGGGTGCGCCGCCAGCGCACGGTCAAGCCCAGATGCGCCGAACTGGTGCTGAGCATCGTCTTTGGTGTCGCCGAGGTGCTGGGCCTGAGCATCTGCAAGCTGGGCAGCTGGGCCTTCGTCTTTAAAAATCCCTATCAGGTCTTTGTGGGCGCTGTCTGCATGGCCGGGTATGGGGTGTTGTTCTACCACGCTGTCTGGGGCTTGTACGCCCTGCTGGGGCGGCCTGGCGGGGCAGAAGCCGAACCGGAAAACCGCTTCGCCCGCCGGTTCGCCAGGGCCCCGGGCCGCACGTCGTCGCTGCTCATCGGCGCGGCATGGCTGCCCTGGGTGGCCGTGTTCTGGCCCGGGTCGGTGGACTGGGACTCTTGGGGGCAGATCTCCCAGGTCATCGGCAAGCAGGAAATGACCGCCCACCATACGGTGCTGTCCACCTGGCTGCACGGTTGGCTGTTCCAGCTGGGCCGCATCCTGGGCAGTGATAACCTGGGTGTGTTCTTCTACATCGTCCTGCAGTTCATCGTCTGTGCCTGGGTGTTCGGGCAGGTGGCGGCCTTTGCGGGCAAGCTGGGCTGCTCCCGCGGGGTGCAGTACGCTGTCACGGCGTTCTTTGCGCTGAACCCGATTTGGGGCGTGTTCATCCAGACCCAGGTCAAGGATACGCTTTACACCGGTCTCTTTGTGCTGTTCGTGCTGAAAACCGCCGATCTGCTGCTGTTCCCACAGGAATGGCAGGGGAGCCGCAAACGCCTGGCCGCCTACGCGGCGCTGGGCATCCTCTGCTGCCTTTTGCGCAAAAACGGCATCTACGCCGTTGTGCCGATGGTGCTTGCTTCGGCTCTTGTGCTGACTGGTAAACAGCTGCGCAAACCACTTCTGGCGGTCATGCTGGCGGTAGTCATTGGCTCCTTCGGGTTTGATGTATTCACCGAAAAAGTCCTCGACATCCCGGCGGGCAGCGTGGGGGAGGCCCTCTCGGTGCCGATGCAGCAGACGGCTCGCTATGTCCGGGACTTCGGCTATGACGTCACCAACGACGAGAAGGCTGTCATCAATGAAGTGCTTGACTATGACAGCCTGGCCCAGAGCTATATGCCGGAACTTTCCGATGGCGTAAAGCAGTACTACAAGAATCCCAGCAAGGGTGGCCTGGCCCGCTATATGCTGACCTGGGCCAAGATGTTCTTCAAGCACCCGGTCTGCTATTTTGAGGCCCTGCATGCCAACTCCCACGGCTATTACACCATCACGAAATGCCGGGCTATCAACGATTACTACACGTTTAATAATGACACTTGCATGCAAATGTTTGAAATGGACGTCCACTATCTTGATAAATCCGGCTATCTGCGGTATGCTTTTGTACAGGCGCTCTCGGCGCTTGAAAAGCTGCCGCTGGTGGGGCTGATCACGTCCATCGGGTTTATGGCCTGGCTCACGGCGGTGCTGGGGGTCTGGCTGGCGCGGCGCAAAGCAAAGCAGACGCTGCCGATTTTTATGGGCCTGGGCATTTTCTGGCTGACCTGCATCGCGTCCCCGGTCAATGATTGTATGCGCTATTTCCTGCCGATTGCGGGGTGTCTGCCGCTGATTTTCTGTCTGGCGCTGTATTTTTGCAAGAAAAATGCAGAAAAATCCGCTTAGTTTGTTAAAATTTTAAAAACAGGGCTGGTATTTTCTGCACAGGCATGGTATAATAACTTGTATTTTTATGTACATCTATTTTTGGAGGAATTTATAAATGAAACTGATTTCCTGTGAAAAGCTCGAAAAGAGCATGGTCGAACTGCAGTTCTCCATTGACGCGGAGACCTTCAAATCTGCCGTCAATACCGCTTTCAAGCGCGAGGGCAAGAAGTACGCCATCCCCGGCTTCCGCAAGGGCAAGGCCCCCAAAGCCATGATCGAGAAGATGTATGGCAAGGATCTGTTCCAGTATGACGCCATCAACGACCTGTTCCCCGAGAACTACGAGGCCGCCGTCAAGGAGGCTGGCATCGAGGCCGTCGGCCGTCCTGATCCCGAGGTCGTCTCCATGTCCGAGGACGAGGGCGCTACCCTGAAGGTCAAGGTCGCCGTCAAGCCCGAGGTCGAGCTGGGCGAGTACACCGGTTTAACCGTCAACAAAGATGTCAAGACTGTGGATGAGGCCGATGTTGACGCTGAGATCAAGCGTATGCAGGACCGCAATGGCCGTCTGCTGACCCGTGAGGGCGAGGCCCAGAATGGTGACACCGTCGATATCGACTTCGAGGGCTTCGTTGATGGCGTTGCTTTCGAGGGCGGCAAGGCTGAGCACTACTCTCTGGTGCTGGGCTCTGGTTCCTTCATCCCCGGCTTCGAGGAGCAGGTCGTTGGCCATAAGGCTGGCGAGGCCTTCGACGTCAACGTCAAGTTCCCCGAGGAGTACCAGGCTGAGGAGCTGGCCGGCAAGGACGCTACCTTCAAGATCAAGCTGCACAATGTGCAGTACAAGGAACTGCCCGAGCTGGACGACGACTTTGCCAAGGACGTCAGCGAGTATGACACCCTCGATGAGCTGAAGGATTCTATCCGCAAGGGTATCCAGACCAACCATGAAAAGCAGGCTGACCAGAAGGTCGAGAACGACCTGATCGACCAGGTCGTGGGCGGCATGAAGGCCGAGATCCCCGACGCCATGATCGAGAGCCGCATCGAGGAGCTGGTTCAGGACTTCCAGTACCGTATCTCCCAGCAGGGCCTGAAACTGGAGCAGTACCTCCAGTACATGGGCATGACCATGGAGCAGTTCAAGGAGCAGTTCCGTGAGCAGGCCGACAAGCAGGTCAAGATGCGCCTGGCCATGGAGGCTATCGTCGCCAAGGAGTCCATCGAGGCTACCGAGGAGGAGTTCGAGGCTGAGATCAAGCGCATTGCCGATGCTTACCAGATGGAGGCCGACAAGGTCAAGAGCCTGGTCGATGCCGCTGCCGTCAAGAAGGATCTGGCTGTCAACAAGGCCATCGACTTCGTGAAGGAGAAGGCTAACATCGTCCTGGGCGCTGCCGAGGAAGAGAAGAAGCCCGCCAAGAAGACCACCCGCAAGACCACCAAGAAGGCTGCCGCCAAGAAGGACGAGGAGCCGAAGGAAGAGGAGACCCAGGGCGAGTAATCACCCCGCGGCATCCGTAAACATTGAGTAAAAGGGCCGGTACGGTGCGCAGCTTTGCCGCCGTATCGGTTCCTTTATCATCACCACATTTTTATGACACCAAGGAGGGAAAACCCAATGAGCCTTGTACCCTATGTTGTCGAGCAGACTGCGCGCGGTGAGCGCAGCTATGACATTTTCTCCCGCTTGCTCAATGACCGTATCATTGTGCTGAGCGAGGACGTCAACTCCGCCTCCGCCAGCGTTATCGTGGCACAGCTTTTGTACCTTGAAGGCCAGGATCCGGAGAAGGATATCTACTTTTATATCAACAGTCCCGGCGGCTCGATCTCCGACGGCATGGCCATCCATGACACGATGAACTACATCAAGTGCGATGTCTCCACCATCTGTGTCGGCATGGCGGCCTCCATGGGCTCTTTCCTGCTGGCCAGCGGCACAAAGGGCAAGCGCTTTGCACTGCCCAACTCGGAAATCCTCATCCACCAGCCGCTCATCGGCGGACAGGGCATTTCCGGCCAGGCCACGGATATCAAAATTCACGCTGACCACATCGTGCGCATCCGTGAAAAGATGAACACGCTGCTCAGCCAGTACACCGGCCAGCCGCTGGAGACCATCACCCGCGATACCGAGCGCGACAACTACATGACCGCGCAGCAGGCGAAGGAGTACGGCCTGATCGACGATATCCTCTATAAACACTGATTTGGGGGAACAACATGGCAAATCAAACGTCCGGTAAGGACGGAAAAGGACGCGAGCTCGTCTGCAGCTTCTGCGGACGCTCTCAAAATGAGGTGGAGCAGCTGGTCATCGGCCCCGGTGTCAACATCTGCAAGGACTGCCTGGATATGTGCTGCAACGCCCTGTATAAGGATGGCGAGCGCCCGGCCCCGCCGCGCGCCGGTATGCCGCCCCGGGATCGCCGCCGCAGTGCGCCGCAGCCCGGTGCTGACTACGACTATGACCCGCTGGAAAGCATCAACATCCTGACGCCTGCCGAGATCAAGGCAGGCCTTGACCAGTATGTCATCGGCCAGGATGCAGCCAAAAAGGTGCTGGCAGTCTCGGTCTACAACCACTATAAGCGCATTCTCTCCGGCCAGAACAGCGACGTCGAGCTGCAAAAGTCCAACGTCCTGATGCTCGGCCCCTCCGGCACCGGCAAAACGCTGTTGGCCCAGACGCTGGCAAAGATGCTGAACGTGCCTTTTGCCATCGCCGACGCCACGACCCTGACCGAGGCCGGTTACGTTGGTGAGGACGTCGAGAACATCCTGCTTAAACTGATTCAGGCGGCGGATTTTGATATTCCCCGTGCAGAGATCGGCATTATCTATGTGGATGAGATCGACAAGATCACCCGCAAGAGCGAGAACCCCTCCATCACCCGCGACGTGGGCGGTGAGGGTGTGCAGCAGGCATTGCTGAAAATCGTCGAGGGCACGGTCAGCAATGTGCCGCCCAACGGCGGCCGCAAGCACCCGCAGCAGGAGTTCATCCAGATCAACAC
>ENA-OPSD01001543-OPSD01001543.1-human-gut-metagenome-genome-assembly--contig:-NODE-1543-length-16871-cov-35.160086_pt1 | contig 16871 bp, 10 predicted proteins | sample MGYA00241453_ERZ501898 | MGnify/ENA primary metagenome ERZ501898 (study PRJEB25962, sample SAMEA2042226) | human gut metagenome | biome: human gut; feature: human-associated habitat; material: faeces... | reverse complement strand
GAAAAACAACACACCAATGACCGCAATCGAAAGCAGTCCCGAAATAAGCATCATGGTAATAACCATTCTATAGCCATAGTTAATCCTTTCACCCAAATGCATGTTTTCCAATTTCTTTTTCATCGCATCTTTTTTTGAAGACATAGTTTGTTATTTCCTCCTATCTTATGATACCTTTTGACCCTTTAATCATATTATTATTTATACTCAAGTCTGAATTCGTCAGATGAATTTAGTATAGTACTATTTTTCTAAGGGCACAATACTGTATTCTCAATAATCTTTATGTGAATCTTTCTATTAAATATGTGGTTTTGCACAAAATGGTAGATTTTTTTCGCAATCCCCTTAAAATACATATGATGATTTTTTCTTGTTTTATGTAATGATGTAAGTCCCGGCTGCCCGACCGGCACACACAGCTTCCCCCGCGTGCTACGCTGCGCTGCTAAGATACTGTACGAAATTATGCTTGAAGAGCTTCTATGCCTGACGAAACCGTCGAAACGCGCCGTCCGTGGCGCGGTTCTCCTCGCCCCTGCGTCCATGCAGGAGCGTTTCTGTGTTTCATGGCATAATTTCTACAGTATCTAAGCAGCTTCGCTATTCGCACGCGGGGAAGCTGTGTGTGCCGGTCGGGCAGCCGGGGCTTACAGTTATATATTCAAGAAAAATCAGCTCAGAAGTGAAAATGCAAATACCACGATGCCAAGTATTACAAGCACAATACCTGTAGCACGGTTTAAGGTTTTTGCGGATGCCTTGTTTGCAAAGACCGCTGCAATTCTCGCCCAAAGGAGTGTAAATGCAATACATAAAAGCAGCACAAACCAGTCCGGTTTTCCACCGATGGCAAAGTGCGAGGCAGCTCCTGTAAAGGCTGTAAATGCCATGATAAATACGCTCGTTCCGACTGCAGTCTTAAGCTCATAGCCAAGCACTGATGTGAGGATGAGGAGCATCATCATACCGCCTCCCGCACCTATGAAGCCACAGATAAATCCGATAAGCACGCCGCAGATGATTGACTGGACAGCTCTCTTTTTAGCTGAAACTCCCTGCATGGCCTCCTTTGTTGTCATGACAGGACGGACTATAAACTTGATTCCGAGTAAAAATGTCATAAATACCGAAAAGTTGCCCATTGTTGCTGACGGCACGAGGCTTGATACATAGCTTCCGACAACCGTGAAGCATAAAACCGTGACCATCATTATGAGCCCGTTTTTTACATCAAGGTTCTTGTTCTTTCCATATGTATAGGCTGACACTGCGCTGGCAAGTACATCAGACGACAGGGCTATTCCCACTGCCATATAAGGATCCATTCCCAAAAATGTAATGAGCATAGGGCTTATTACTGCTGCTGCGCTTAGTCCCGCAAAGCCAGTTCCAAGGCCTGCGCCCATACCGGCAAAAAATGTTACTATTATAGTTATTAATGTGCTCATTTGTGTGATTTCCTCCTGATTATTTCATCCATATTATTCTCAAGCTGTTCCATAACAATCGTCAGCTGCTTTTTCTGCTCCTCATCTATCCCTGCAAACAGATTTGCTGTAAACTGCTGCTGTATACGCCTTCCTCTTTCAATGACAGTCCCGGCCTTTTTTGTACAGACAAGCTCCGTCTTCCTCCTATCATTTTCCACAGGTTTTCTCTCCAGATAGCCTTCATTCACAAGCTTATCAACATTTACAGACACAAGATTTGCCTTGATTTTTCTTATTTCAACTATATCCCTTGCCGTCTTATATTCTGGATTGTTCGCCAGAAACATGAGTATATCAAAGGCTGTCTGTGGAAGCTTCAGCTCATGGCACAGTGGTCTGCACTCATCGCTGTAGGTTCGCGAAATTTTCTCTGCAAACTCAAAGTTAAATTTCATATGTGATATTCCTTCTTTTCTTTTCCTATTTTCTACTTCGTTATACATTTTTGAATTATTCATTTTTGAACTAATTATATATCTCTCTGTCATTTTGTCAAGCGGTTATCGTAATTTATACCCTGCAATGCTATACTTTTTGAGGCATTTTTTCATTAACTATTATGATATGATTTAACAGTTATATAATACCTTGAAAGTATCCTGCAGTCATGGTATTATATGTAATTGGCGCTTTGTTGCACATTTTAAACACCGGCTAATCTACCGGTGATTTTAATTTTAATAACTAAAGCTTCGTACATATATAATGTAGGAGTTTTAAATTAACAATCATTTACAATAGGAGGAATTATGAGTCAGGAAACAAATTCAGCCCCTGTAACAGAGAACAAGATGGGAACCATGCCTATCGGCAGACTTGTATTTAACATGTCTTTGCCTATGATGATTTCCATGCTCGTACAGGCTCTATACAACATCGTGGACAGTATTTTCGTTGCAAAGCTGTCCGAAAACGCACTCACAGCAGTTTCACTTGCCTTCCCTTTGCAGACACTCATCATCGCTGTCGCAACCGGTACAGGTGTAGGTGTAAACGCGCTGCTGTCAAAGTCCCTCGGTGCCCATAAATACGACGATGCCAACAAAATCGGCATCAACGGTGCCGTGCTATATGCATTCAGCTACGTAATATTTCTGATTCTCGGACTTACAATCGTAAAGCCTTTTTACATGAGTCAGATTGGAAATGCTGATATCGAAATCATGGATATGGGTGTGAGCTACCTGAGTACTGTTATGATTTTTTCATTTGGTATTTTTGCGGAAATCTTTTTTGAGAGGGTGCTTACATCGACAGGAAGAACTATTTTCAGCATGACCTCACAGCTTTGCGGTGCCATCACAAATATCATTCTGGATCCTATCATGATCTTTGGACTGCTTGGCTTCCCTAAGCTCGGTGCTACCGGTGCTGCTGTGGCAACCGTTGTAGGACAGTGCGTGGCCGCCGTTGTTGCCTTTGCCTGCAACCACAAATTCAATCATGAAATCAGCCTGAGCTTCAAGGGCTACAGCCCGGATTTCAAAATCATGGGAACCATTTATGCTATCGGTATTCCGTCAATCATCATGCAGTCTATAGGCTCTATAATGACATATGCCATGAACAGAATACTTATCGGCTTTTCATCGACTGCCGCTGCTGTTTTCGGTGTTTATTTCAAGCTGCAGAGCTTCTTCTTTATGCCTGTATTCGGACTGAACAACGGAATCACACCTATCATCGCATTCAACTACGGTGCTCAGAACAGAAAGCGTATGGTTAAAACAATAAAGGTCAGCCTGATAACAGCATTCTGTCTGCTCTTCGTTGGCTTTGCCTGCTTTGAGTTCATACCACATGTGCTTCTTGGAATGTTCAGCGCCTCTGACGATATGCTTAAAATCGGTGTTCCGGCGCTCAGAATAATCGGAGTGCATTTCCTCATCGCATGGTTTTGTATTATCGTCGGCACAGTATTCCAGGCTTTGGGAAAAGCAGTCTTTTCCATGATCGTATCAATCATGCGTCAGCTTGTGGTTTTAATTCCGGCAGCATACATCCTTTCAAAGCTCGGTGGACTTCACGCAGTATGGTGGGCTTTCCCGATAGCAGAGGTGATATCCTTTACTGTTTCGACATTATTCTTAATCAGGATCAACAGAACTGTCATCTCAAAGATTCCTGATGGAAGCGATGTGCTGTAAAAAATTTTACTTGAGCTTTAAAATAATCAACAATAAAATCCGCTGCATTATATCATGTGCGTAATCATATGATATAGTGTAGCGGATTTATTATATTTATGTCATATTTTCACATATTTCTGATTTCTTTGCCAGCTTGGTGCAGCTTATGAACCGACTCCATCTTGCGTATTATCTTGCGCATTTTCTTCCTCTATTATACGTATTTTATGTTGCTGGTCACACTGTTCGGTGTGAACAGTAACGATTTTATATAAAAAGTGTAATCTGCAGATTCAAACCTCTTTTAAAAAATGCGATTTTGTGGTAAAATAGCAAAAAAGAAAATGCGATTTTGTAGTAAAACATCAAAATAAAAAATGCGATTTTGTAATTTTATTAGGAGAATGTCATGTTTAAGCGAAAAATATATGATAAATTATTGCAATGGAAAAAGGATTCCGATGGTAAAACAGCACTCTTAATCGAAGGAGCCCGTCGTATAGGCAAGTCAACCATCGTAGAGTCATTTGGACGAAATGAATACAAAAGTTATATAATCATTGATTTCTCAATCGTCTCAAAAAATATACGTGAACTGTTTGAGGATATTTCAGATCTGAATTATCTGTTTTTGCAGTTGCAGCTCCAATACAAAGTCGATCTCTATGAGAGAGAGTCTTTGATTATTTTCGACGAAGTACAATTATGCCCCCGCGCAAGACAGGCTATCAAATCACTTGTAAAAGATCACCGATATGATTATATAGAAACCGGTTCTCTGATTTCTATCAAAAAAAACGTACAGGATATACTTATTCCAAGCGAAGAAAGAAAGCTAAACATGTATCCTATGGATTATGAAGAATTTTTATGGGCTTTGAATGATGAAACAACTATCCCCCTAATCCATAAGCTATTCGATTCTCAAAAACCCTTCGGAGAAGAGATTAATCGTAAATTGATGCGTGATTTCCGTCTTTATATGCTTGTCGGGGGAATGCCGCAGGCAGTTGATGAATATATCAAAACCAATAACTTCCGTAAGGTTGATGACGTGAAGCGTGATATTCTGAATCTTTATGAAGATGATTTCAAAAAAATAGATGCTACTGGAAAAATATCTATGCTTTTTGATGCAATTCCTGCGCAGCTAAACAAAAATGCTTCACGATATCAGGTATCAAGCGTACTGACAAACAATCGCGCCGATAATACACTGGAACTGATTGCAGAGTTAAAAGACTCAAAAACTGTTTTGGTATCATACCATGCAAATGACCCAAGTGCCGGTATGTCAACCAACAAAGACTTAACCCGGTTTAAACTATTTTTATGCGATACCGGGCTGTTTACTACATTGATGTTTAAAGACAAAGATTTCACAGAAAACATAATTTATGAAAAATTGTTAAATGACAAGCTAGGAACTAATCTAGGCTATCTTTACGAAAATGTAGTTGCACAGCTTTTAACGTGTAATGGCAACGAATTATTTTACTATACTTTTTTTAATGAAAGTTCACGCCATAATTACGAAATAGATTTTCTTATTGCCAAAAAAAATAAGGTTTGCCCTATTGAAGTAAAATCCAGTGGCTATAAAACCCATAAGTCACTGGATGAATTTTCAATAAAATTTTCAAACCGTATTCTTCAAAAATATCTCGTATATACAAAGGATTTCTCAAAAGACAAAGACATACTCTGTCTGCCTGCTTACATGATTTCGTTTTTGTAAGAAGAATACTTTTTAAATATGATTTTAATACACACACTTATATGGAGGACTAAGACATGAAATTTATATCGTGGAATGTAAATGGACTGCGCGCATGCGTCCAGAAAGGTTTCCTTGATTTTTTTAACAGTATAGATGCGGATTTCTTTTGTATACAGGAGTCCAAGCTACAGGCGGGACAGATTGACCTTGACCTGCCGGGCTATCACCAGTACTGGAATTATGCCGAGAAAAAAGGCTATTCCGGCACAGCCATTTTCGCAAAAAATGAGCCATTATCTGTGTCTTACGGCATAGGCATTGAGGAGCATGATAAGGAAGGACGTGTCATCACACTCGAATATGACAATTTCTATCTCGTAACCTGCTATACACCAAACTCACAGAATGAGCTGAAAAGGCTGCCGTACCGTATGCAGTGGGAGGATGATTTCAGAGAATATCTTAAAACACTCGATGCCAAAAAGCCTGTCGTACTGTGTGGTGATCTGAACGTCGCACACAATGAAATCGACCTGAAAAATCCAAAAACAAACCGCAAGAATGCAGGTTTTTCAGATGAGGAACGTGCTAAAATGACGGAGCTTTTAGGTTCCGGCTTTACCGATACCTTCAGATATTTTTATCCAGATGCCGAGGGTATATATTCCTGGTGGTCATACCGTTTTAAGGCTCGCGAGAAGAACGCAGGCTGGCGTATCGACTACTTTATCACATCAAAGCGCATCAATGATAAGCTTAAAAAGGCAGCAATCCATACCGATGTGCTCGGTTCAGACCACTGCCCTGTTGAGGTTGATATTGAATTTTAAATTTAAGGTTATGTATTTTTACAATCCCTTATGCAACACTTTCTTCTCGAGCTTATCCCCATCCAGTGTATACTCAACAGCATTGTACGCACCGTTTCTGTATGCAAACGTCTCATTGTCATCCTGATAATGCACGAAGCTGCCCTTGCCCGGATATGTCAGTATGCTGATCTTATCCTCTGTAATGTCCTCTGTAGAGCGAATTTCTCCGTCTGCAACAGGGATAATGGCTCCTGCTTTTATGAAGACAGGTACTTTATCAAGTGGTGCATCTGCTAAAATATATCTGCCGCCACTGTATTTTTCGCCTGTGTAGTAATCATACCAGTCGCCGTCAGGCAGATAAACCTCTCTTGCCTCCTTGCCCGGTGCGATCACAGGTGCAACCAGTACAAAGCTTCCGAGCATATATTCATCGGAAATATTTCTCACATGCTTATCTGCATGATACTCGTATACGAGCGGGCGCACGATAGGTGCTCCTGTCTTCTCACACTCATGTGCCAGATCATAGATATATGGGATAAATCTGTATCTGAGCTTTACTGTCTTTCTGACTGCATCTATCGTAGTCTCGTCAAACTGCCAAGGCTCCTGTCTGCGTGTTCCCATCGCTGAATGATTTCTGAAAAACGGCACAAATACTGCTGCCTCATAAAATCTGACAAGAAGCTCCGGTGTAGTATCACTTCCGAAACCGCCTATATCGCTGCCACACATGGCAAGTCCGCTGACTGACAGATTGCAGACCTGCTCGAGCGAAAGTGCTATATGCGCCCAGATGCTGTGATTGTCTCCGGTCCAGCCACCGCAGTATTTCTGGCTTCCGGCATATGCAGCCCTTGTAAGTACAAACGGACGTTTTCCACCATCATTTTTCGCAAGTCCCTCATATGTAGCTTTTGCCATAAAATGTCCGTAAATATTGTGAACCTTTTCATGTGCTCCATACTCAAACTGCACATCATCCGGCAGTGGTCCGTTGAAGCTTGCAGGCTCATTCATATCATTCCATATGCCACTGATACCGTGCTCGAGAAGTATCTTGGTCTTGTCTCCCCACCAGCTTCTGACGCTTTGCTTTGTGAAGTCCGGAAATACCGATGTTCCCGGCCAGACAGCATTTTCATATACACTGCCATCTGTATCATGTGCAAATGCATCCATCTCCATGCCCTCTTTGTACATGAAATAATCCTCATCCTTTTTCACACCCGGGTCAATGATGGATATGAGCTTTACACCCCTGTCAGCAAGCTTCTCTGAAAGCCCCTTTACATCCGGGAATTTCTTGTCATCAAAGGTGAATACCCTGTAGCCGTTCATGTAATCGATATCCATATGTATCACATCGCATGGGATATCAAGTTCGCGGAATTTGTCAGCTATATCAAGTACCTCATCCTGTGTGTAATAGCCCCAGCGGCTTTGATGGCTGCCGTATATCCATCTCTGATAAAGCGGTGTGGTGCCTGTCAGTGATGTATAAAGTCCTACCACCTCTGCCATATCATTTCCCGGCATAAAATAGTAGTCCAGCTCGCCCTTCTCATGCTCGACGAAATAGTAATCTGTGTTTTCATAACCGAAATCAAAGGTTGTCTTGTAGGTATTATCCGCAAAAATTCCATAGCAATATTCATCGCCCAACACGATAAAAAACGGTATGGATTTGTACAGCGATTTGAAGCTGTCCACATGTGGCGCAGGATCATCCGTGTTCCAGTTTACATATGAATATCCACGCTTGTTGAGGCATCCCGGCTTATCTCCCAGACCGTAAATAGCATCATCCTTTCCAAGCTTTTTGATGATGGTAACAGCGTCAGTTTTTTCTTCATCTTTTCCGACAGTATGTCCCTCAAGCTCTGCGATGGCAAGATCCTCGTACGGATTCTTCTCACTCTTTTTGCGTGCTGTTTCATAATCCGAAAGCACAAGCTTCCCTTTGTAATAAATATCAAGCTTCTCGTTATCCTTTACATTTACAGTAATATCCCTTGCACTTATGACTGCTTTAACTGCTGCATCGCTTACACCGGCTTCTGCTGCGGTCCCCTTGGCATCAGACGTATCCTTGCAGGTCACGTCCGGTGTGGCAGCCTTCGGAATAAAGTCCTCTTCTATTGCAACACTTTCGATGCCGTGTTTTTGTGCAACATGCACTATGTTGTTTTCAAATATGGTAACAAACAGACTGCCGTTCTCGTAGATCAGCTCTGCTGTGTTGTCCTGTATTTTACAGTTCTTATATAAATTTCCCATTGCATAATTCTCCCTTGAATTATATAGTTTCTCCTGATGTTTCTTATAAAAATACTTCCGTTTACTATAATAGTATCATCCATTTTTAATTTTTACAACAAAGAAAGTCACCGGTCACACCTAGTATGACCGGTGACTGCCTCAGGCTGTAAGTATCTCTGTCAATACACCATACAGCTCTGTATCAAGCTCCTTTGCCTTGAGCTCTGATAAAATCACTGTTGTTTTCTTTCCCGATGTAATAAGACCGTAGATTTCATCCTTTAGCACAAAGCCTATCTCTGCCTGATTCAGGAAATCAAAGCATCTTTTTTCGATTTGATTATCAAGCGCTACTGTGTCTTTCGATATTGCAACGCTTATTTTGCTCGCTGTCGATGCATTTACAGTAACGATGAGCTTTCTGTTTTCTTTATCATATTCATTCTTTGCCCAGACCTCTTTACCGTCCACAGATACCTTTGCCTTACCGGCTGCTGCCTCGGTTCTTCTTTCAAAGACAAGCTTATAGGTTCTGTTGTCAGGTATTAATGATGTATCTCCATCTGCCGGAGAAATGACAAACATATCTTTATCCGCAGAATATTTCATAGCTGTGGTCACACATCTGCCATCCACATATCCGCAGGATTCATTGTCATCCTCGTATAGCTCAAACTCACCATCAGCCTCCGGGAATACCCTGACACATAATACATCAGGATTTTTGATAACAGATCTTGCATCAAGCTCATCAGCATCTGCACACACAAGTATGCCTCCCGCCTTCGCAAACACCGGTATGCTGCTCAAATCCCTGTAAACCTCCAGCATTCTTCCACCATCATAGCGCATGCCTGTATAGATATCATACCAGATGCCCTCCGGGAACCATACTTTGGTTTTTGCCACATTAAGTCCCTTAATACGTGGAGTTGTAACAGGTGCTACCATAAGCTGGCTGCCAAAGAAATACTGATTCTTTACCTCATAAGCCTCTGCATTTTCAGGATACTCATAATACATAGGCTCAATCAGCGGCATATTCTCGGCATAGCTGCGATAGTTCATGGTATACAGATACGGAATCATACAATGCCTCTGTCTGAGCGCCGCCTCCATCGCTTCCTCAGTCTCTTTTTTAAATCGCCACGGCTCCTTGCCGTTAAATTCGCTGCATGAGCTGTGCAGACGCATTATCGGAGAGAATATACCATATTGTGTCCATCTGGCTGTCAGCTCATCATCCTTGTAGCCAAGCATATGTCCGCCAATATCATGGCTCCACCATCCATATCCGATGTTTGTCGCTGTCGTTGTAAAATACGGTTGAAAATCAAGCGACTCCCATGTAATATGTGTATCTCCCGAAAATCCAATCGGATATCTATGGCTTCCCGGACCTGCATAGCGCGAAAATGTCATTGGACGCTTACCGTCTCTTTTATTATCGAGATAATGAAAATGATTAAAAATCCATAGCGGATCCAATCCTTCAACCTTGCAGTTGCTGCCCTGCTGCCAGTCAATCCACCAGAAATCCACACCTTCAGCCTCTCTCGGATGATGAAGATACTTAAAATATGCATCCATAAACTTTGGGCTTGCCGGATCACATACAACCGGGTCCTCATTTTCATAGTCCACGCCCATTTCCTTTGCCATATCAACATACATTTCTTCACAGCCCTGCACACCATCCGCAGGATGTACGTTTAAGGTAGTATGCATTCCTCTGTCATGGAGCTTTCCAAGAAAGCGCTTCGGATCCGGGAAAAGCTTTTTGTTCCAAGTATATCCTGTCCAGCCGCTTCCGTATTTAGGGTCCACATCAACCTGATGCCAGTCCATATCTATTACTGCTACCGTGAATGGGATATTCTTTTCATCGAATTTGTCCATCAGCTCCATATAGCTTTCTTCTGAGTATTTATAATATCTGCTCCACCAGTTTCCCAGTGCATATCGCGGAAGCATCGGAGTCTTGCCGCAAAGCCTGTAAAAATCATTGAGCGCCTGTTTATAATCATGTCCATATCCAAAGAAATACAAATCAGACACACCTTTTTTTCTTGGCTCAATCCATCCATCGTCAAGTAAAATCTGTGATTTACTGTCATCAAGAATTGAATATCCAAAGCGTGAAACAACACCGTGTCCAAGCTCAACCTCTCCGTTTACGTCATCAAGTGTACGCGCTGTACCCTGCAAATCATGCACCTTCTCGCCATAATGCCAGATGCTGTGATATGCGCTCAGTTTTCCCTTAATCTGTATACTCAGTCCGTGTGATGAGAACTCCTTCTCATTATATATCAGGTGCAGCATTGATGTATGAACCTCAATTCCATCAGCGTTACGCACCACATGATAGCCGGTCTTTGGAAAATCCCTGAACAATACTGTCTGTGTTGCCCTATCCTCGAATACGCCATCTTCACTGTATTCCAGACGGACAAGCGCCTCTGTCAGTAATGTAATCCTGTATTTTTCACCTATTATCATATTGTCCGATAATGCCACCGGACTTGTCTTTACTCTGTATATTTCCTGCATGAAATACTCCCTCTCATATAAATTACGCTATCCCTTGACAGCCGATGCCGCAATTCCTGCGATAAACTGCTTCTGGAAGAACAGATATATCAGTAAAACCGGTATGATAGATATTGCCGTTGCCGCAAAAAGTGCGCCATAATCTGTTGAATACTGTCCGTTAAACATCTTAAGACCAACTGCCAATAGCTGCTTTTCCTTGGTATTAATTACAAGATAAGGCCACAGATAGTCTTCCCATGTCCACAGGAACTGAAAAATAGCTATACTTGAAATTCCGTTTTTTGCCATCGGAAATATAATCCTGTGAAAGATATAAAACTCATTAGCGCCATCCATTCTGGCAGCTTCAATAATCTCATCAGGGATGGTCTCAATGTGCTGCTTCATCATAAATATTCCAAATCCGCTGAACATAGCCGGAATAATAAGTGCCTTATAGCTGTCCATCCATCCGAATTTCTGAATCATAGTGTATTTTGGAATAATTGTTACACACCATGGAATCATCATAGTAGCCAATACAAAGCCAAATAGGATATTTCTGCCCTTAAACTTATATTTGCTTAATACAAAACCACAGATTGTACTGGTGTATACCACAAGCAGGGTTACAACAATCGTGATAAACAAACTGTTTCCAAAAAACCTCATGAAATTGAAATGCGAATTCATGCTGATGTAATTGTCTATTGTAAACTCTTGTGGAAGCAGATGTTGCTGCAACGCCATTATTTCCTTATTCTGCTTAAATGATGAGCATAGCATCCATATAAACGGATAAACTGTAACAATGCCCAATAATAGAAGGAATACATTTAAAACTATACTGCTTACTTTTTTTCTCATGATATTCTCCTCCTACTCTTCCTTGCCCGATACTTTGAAAGAAAGCACGGTAAGCACTGCGGTAATCACAAAAAGCACAAATGAAAGTGCTGATGCATATCCAAAGTTGTATTTGACAAAGGCCTCATCGTAAATAATGTAAGAAGCCAGATATGTTGATGTTCCCGGTCCACCCTCTGTCATGATGAGTATCTGAACATATGCCTGGATATACGAAATAATTGATGTAATGACTACAAAAAGTGTCATAGGCTTAAGCAACGGCAATGTAATGTATCTGAATTTCTGCCAGCCACTCGCTCCGTCAACCTGTGCTGCCTCCATGACATCTGCCGGAAGTGAGTACAGGCCTGCCATATACATGACAACCGCATATCCAAAATCCTTCCAGATGGTCATTATAATTACTGCAATCAGAGCAGTTTTGGGATTCATCAGCCAGTTGATATCGAGCCCGAATATTTTGTTGATGATTCCAATCTGTGGATTGTACATGAACTTCCATACAAATGCCACTGCAACCATAGGCGTTACTACAGGCATATAGTAAACTGCCCTGAAAAAGCTCTTATGCTTTATAAGCGTTGAATAAATAGCATACGCGATTCCCAGTCCCAGACCGACTCTGAAAACAATTACAACTACCGAAAAAATTACGGTATTGAACATTGATTTGCCGAACAATTTGCTCGTGAACACCTGCTTATAATTTTCCAGACCCAAAAACTTGTATGTTCCGCTTAACGGATTCCACTCATGAAAGCTTCCTGCAAATGCTATACCAATTGGTATTATCAAAAACACTATAAAGAAAACTACCATAGCTAAAACAACTATGTTTCTTAAAATTATTTCACTCTTACTTTGTAATGGACGTGATTTTTTAAACATTAATAATCCTCCGTAGTGAATCTTTACCTGTTATTTTGCAAACTTATATAGATTCTCGACTGATTGGAATGAACTGTTCTTCATATCCTTTATAATATCAGCCTGTGCCTTGTCTAAAGCTGTATCAATATCCACTCCATTGTAGAATATGTCCTCTCCGGCCTTTTTCATATCCTCCTCAACACATGAAGGCATCGGACCCGGCCAGATGTAGTGGTCAATGTGCTCTGCAAGTACCTTAAGCGATGGGTTTTTAAGTATTTCCTTATTGTCTGCAAGGGATTTCTTTGCAGGGAAGGTACTCATAGCAAGATTGAAATCTACCTGAGACTCATCATCGCAGAGGAAAAACTTTACAAAATCCTGTGCAACTGCCTGCTGATCCTTTGGTGCTTTTTTGTTTACACCGAATGTTGACTCACCGTTATATCTATTGTATGCATATGGATTTCCGTCAAATGTAGGAATTTCAAATACGCCAAAATCTATATCGCTCCATGTGGTCTTAAGTGTATTGTAATAATGTCCCCACTGAATAACCATCGCCGACTGTCCCTGTCCAAAGCTGTCTGCGCATTTATCGCCAAAATCCTTTGAACCAATCTGATCCTTATCGTACATATCAACAAGCATCTGCATTACCTTCTTCATGGCATCCGAATTGACATTAGGTGTCTTTCCATCCTCCTTAAAGAGGTTCTCACCAAGCTGATAATTAAGACCAAGCAGATAATTCTGGTTGAAATCATTATTGAAATTGAGTCCGGCCTGGACTATATTGTCTCCATCCTTGATTGTGAGCTTCTTTGCCACCTCAATCATTTCATCCCAGGTCTTTGGAATATCATCATCTGTTAATCCGGCTTCCTTCCACATCTCCTTGTTGTAATAAACAGAGCCTGTCATCATTCCGTAATCAATGTAATAAACCTTACCATCAATCACATGAGCGCTCACTCCATTGAAGTCCTGCTCCAAATCCTCAACAGGAATATCAAGCGGAGCCATATAGTTGATAAGATTCTCATGATAGCTGTTATGTACATCGAAGAGTGCCGGTCCGTCCTCACCATCGAGTGCCAGAGGAAGCTTTGTCCAGTAATCTTCCCATGGATTATCCACCAGGTTTATAGTTACATTAGGATGAATAGCTGTGTATCTGTCAATAACCTTCTGAAATAATTCATCGCTTCCCCACTCCCACAGGTCAATTGAGATATCCTTTCCATCATTAATCTCAACCGAAGGGTCATACTTCACCGTATCGCCAAATGGCTTTGTTGGTACCTTTATGTCCTTTTTAGCTGATGAAGCCGATGAGCTGCCACAGCCTGTAAGCGCTGTCACTGCCATTGTAGCTGCCATAACTGTTGCAATAAGTTTCTTCTTCATAGAAATCCTCACTTTCTTAATTCAATATCCTCTTTTTCGTTCAAATTAGTTTAGCGCTAAATCTAACTATAATCTACCACCACCTTATACATTCGTCAATAGTTTTTTGTTTTTTTATCACTTTTCATATTATTTTCATATGTTTTTTGTGCATTTTTACATGTAAATTAGGGTTTTGTCTAAATATTTGCAAAAACCGATTGCTATTTGCAAAATAAAAATGTATACTTAAGATAATTTATAAACCCATATTTTGAATCATATTCGGTTTATGTATAAACTCATCATTGTTTATGTTCAAACTTATTGTGGTTTATGTATAAACTTTATAGTAAAAAAATTATAATACTGAATAGAATGGAGTTTAATATGACGCTTAAGGATATTGCCGAAATGGCAGGTGTGAGCACAATGACCGTCTCAAACGTAATCAACGGAAAGACAAGCCGTGTTTCACAGAAAACAAGGGATAAAATCAATTCAATTATAGAGGAATATAATTATGTTCCGAATATGAACGCAAGAAGTCTTTCAAACAATTCCTCACACATTATCGGAGTTGTTACATTCTTAGAGGAGAAAGAATATGCTTCAGGATACAATTATTTTGAGAACCCATATGTCAGTACAATGATTGGTACAATAGAAACAGAGCTTCACAAAAACGGATACTTCACCATGCTTCAATCAGTATCCAGAAGCTCAGACATATTATCTTTGGTTAAGAACTGGAATGTCGATGGGATGATTCTGGTTTTCCCCACCTCTGCCCAAAATCTTGAAAAGCTGATGGATGCAGCCAACTGCCCTATTGCTACCTTTGACAGCAATTACTCTCACCCTAATCTCATAAATGTAATATCTGATGATGAAAAGGGCTTATATTTGTCGACCAAATATATGATAAATCACGGGCACACCGAGATTGCATTTGTAGCTGATTATGAGGGAAATATCGTCCTCACCAAACGTTTTAACGGATACAAAAAAGCTTTGGAGGACAGTCATATTCCTTTCCGTCCTGAATATATTTTCAGCTATCCACCTTCATATGAGGGCGGTATCGAAGCCGGCCGTGCCATTGCAGGCAGCAAGTCACCAATCACAGCAGTGGTAACAACTGCCGATATATGTGCTATCGGCATCATGGAGGGTGCGCGTCTCGGCGGTTACCGTGTCCCGATTGATTTATCTGTCATAGGCTATGATAATTTGAATCTATGCCAGTACACCGTACCGAAGCTTACATCGGTATCACAAAATGTACCAAAAAAAGCCCGGCTTGCAACCGAGCTTCTCCTAAAGAAAATACATGACAATGAATCAGACAGTAATTTGGGTGAGATTATGGATGTTGAGATTGTTGACAGGCAATCCGTCATCTCGCTTTATTAAGCCGATAACCGACCTACTCCCTGTGCACACGCTTGTTTTCATACATTTTCCATTATCTTGTCAAATCCTTTACCCACTTGTATTTTTTAAAATGTATGAGTGTCCACGGTATCTTTCCAACCTCATCCACACAGGTGCACGCATATACCACAACCACCGGCCAGTTCAAAAAATATGTGCCTGCAACTGCAAGCGGTATTGCTATGCCCCACATCGTAACAGCAAGAGAGTACATATCAAACATCGTATCTCCTCCCGAACCAAAGACACCGTTTATGATGATTTCATTTACCGATCGTCCAATCATGTAGAAGGCAAGTACACCGAATAACTGCTTCAGATACTCTGCAGCCTGCGGTGTGAGCTTTACAAAATGTAAAATCACCGGTGCTGAAACCGCCATAAGCACTGTCATAACAGCTCCACACAAAAATGACAGCTTTGCCATTCTGATGCCATATGCTTTTCCACGCTTTAAATTCCCTGCACCAAGCTCATTTCCTATCATAATGCCTGCTGCACTTGATATACCTGCACTGAGACAGCAAATGATATCACGCACAACCGCTGCGACGGAGTTGGCCGCTGCTGCGTCTGTTCCCATGTGTCCCATAAATGTAGAGTACGATGTAAAGCCTATTCCCCATACAAGGCTTGCTCCGAGAATCGGTCCGGAGCACTTCATAAAATCTGCTGACAGTTCCTTGTTTCTCACCAAAAGCTCCCTGATTTTAAGCCTGATATATCCCGGTCTGTAAGAAAATGTGATTGAAAGCATAAGCTCCAGCACTCTTGATATGAGCGTGGCAATTGCCGCTCCCCTCACATTCATGCTCTCAATGCCAAATGCACCATAGATAAACACAGCATTCAGCACGATATTTATTAGCACTGTAATTGAGCTGACTGCCGCCGCAGTACCCGCGTGCTCTGATATCTTCATCATGACTATATAACACTGCGAAAAACCAGTCAATAAATATGAAAAAGAAGCTATTTTCAGATAGCTTACACCATAATCTATAAGCACCGGCTCGTTTGTGAAAATAAGCATCAGATATCGTGGAAAAAATGCACATGCCACGAAAAACAGTACTGATACTACACAGCATATTCTGATTGCAAGAGCGAATATGTCATCGAGCGCCTTTATATCCTGCTTGCCCCAATACTGCGCTCCGAGTATTGCAAGGCCCGCTGTCGCCGCTGATAGAAACATGTTCTGGATGAACTGTATCTGTGTGGCAAGCGAGACTGCCGACATATAGTTCTGGTCCAGTCCTCCAAGCATGAAAGCATCCGCCACAGCCACCAGCGCCAGCATCAGATTCTGCACCATTATCGGGACCATGAGTGTCCACAGCTTTTTGTA
>ENA-OPSD01001531-OPSD01001531.1-human-gut-metagenome-genome-assembly--contig:-NODE-1531-length-16994-cov-22.041443_pt1 | contig 16994 bp, 14 predicted proteins | sample MGYA00241453_ERZ501898 | MGnify/ENA primary metagenome ERZ501898 (study PRJEB25962, sample SAMEA2042226) | human gut metagenome | biome: human gut; feature: human-associated habitat; material: faeces... | reverse complement strand
GAACGGCACGCTTGACGGTCTTGTCCACTCCCGTATAGACATGCCTGAAAGGATTACGCTGTTCCACCAGTTCCTTTTCCAGAGCGCGATTATATACAGCCCGAAGGATACGCATATAGAATGAACTGGTATTCCGCACGGCTCCTTTTCCATGAAGGTAGGCTTCATAAAGCTGCATCAAGTCCGAATCAATTTCGGACAGCAGAATGTCCCGATCCTGTCTGAACTGCATGAAACTTTTCAGGGTACAGGAATAGTTTTCAGCCGTACGTATCTTGCCCATCTGTTTGAGACGGGCTATGATACCCTGCATAAAGTTGAAAAGCGACTGTCCCTCTGTATTGCTTTGAAAAGAAGCGACAATATCATCCGCCGTATATCCGGCTTTCCGGTTATCCAGCTGGCGGATAATCATGTCCATCCGTTTCAGGTCCCACTCCATGCGTTCCTGCAAGGAAAGGAGCAGATTGCTTCGCTCCGAACTACCGACAATGATACAGCTTCCAGCTTCGTTCCATTCGTTAGTAAATATCCGGTAATCCGTCTTTAACTGACGGATTACACGGTTCTGGATAATCTGATAATAGACGGTACCTTCCTTTCCCTCTATGGTGGAAGGTCTGAATTTCACTTTGACACTGGCCATAGGCTTACTTTTTAGGTTCGTCCGTAATAGACTTGTCCTTGATGGACTTCGCCTTGCTGTCCAGTTCTCTCGCGGCCTGTTCTTTCAGCCGTGCCTGCTCGGTCAATGCCGCTTGTCTTTGTACCGCTTTCTCGTAGGCTTCCACATCCTCACGCATCTGCTCGATCAGTCCGTTATCCCGGTTCGGTCCAAAGAGATTTTCAAGTTCCACGAGTTGCTCGGGGGTAGCCTCTCCTTTCATCTTGACATAACGGTACTTCAGATCATTATCGGCCTGCACGTTATCTGTCCTCACCGAAAAATAGAGAGTCACGGACAGAATCACGATTGTCACGAACATCACGAAAAAACTCCCAAGAGTGTACGGGGATTCTACACTCAGGCTGAAATGATGGTTGATGTTGCTTGTCTTAACTGAATTCTTTCTGACTGTGTCATTGGTCTCACAAAACAAGGCTTCCACTTTCTCCTGGTGCTGATGCTGTTCATTACGCATTTCAGACAAGACCTGTCCAAGTCTTTCCTGTGACGAGTTTTTCCTGCCCATGGAAACCATATCGTTCTTAATGGCGGCAAGTCCCTCGTACAAGCGAGCCAACAAGTTGCGAAATGTCTCATGACCTTTCCGGACTTCATTCAGCACGGACTCATCCTTTTCCTTTTCATTGTTAACTGTCGGGCTGTTACCTTCCGGCAAGGGAACGGACAGCCCGTTGATTTTGTTTTCGATTCTTTCCAGGCATCCGAAGATGCTCTCGATATATTCTTCCAATTTCATATTCCTGCAATTTTAATGTTCATGAATAATTTGAATGGGAAAGGACGGACTACAATCCGAATCCTTTCCTCTTTTGTTTCTTCTTCCTGCGTCTGCGCAAGAGTTCTTCCTGTGATAACGGCTCTTCGGGAACGGTACCGTTTGTCGGACAGAACAGTCCCGGTCCAGTACTTTCGAGAAGATGGCCTACGTCCGGTATCCTTTGCTGCACCTTACGTTCAGATTCCTGTTGGGATTCCGAAGTCTTCCAGCTCAACCGGGCATTCAGCCTGGCAAAGCTGAACTCCCGGCTGATTTGTGAAGCCTTGAAGGTCTGCCCGTCTTTGGTGAACCGGATTCCCTGTATGTCCTCCGGCTTTTTTACCTCCCTGGTACGCTTTACAAATTCCAGCCTGATGCCCCGGCGAAGCATGTAATCGTTGAACTCTTTCCATGTTTTGGAATGCTTCAAAGCTGCCTTGACGGCATTGAAGATTTCGTATTTCACACGCTCCGAAGCATGGAGTTTCTCCACATTAGTCTTGCCCTTGCCCTCGGCGTATGTCAGCCCGTACCTGTTCTTAAGCAGTTTCGTGACGATTTCATTACGCTTGTAATCGCTTTGGGAAGAGATTACCTTGCCGTCATATCCGATGCGGTTATAGACCAGGTGGCAGTGCGGATTGTCCGTGTTATGGTGTCTTACCAGAATAAACTGAGTGTTTTTTATCCCCATCAGCTCCATGTATTCCCGGGCTATTTTAGCCATAAACTCATCCGTCAGCAATGCCTTATCCTCAGGTTTGAAGCTCAATGCAATGTGTCCGACAGGCTGTTTGATCTTCGGATTAAGCTCACGCTGGTAGTTGAAACTGTCCGTTATTTCCCGGATATTTCCCAGCAATACACCGTCTGAGTCGATGATTTCCGCATTGTCCTTGCCCATCACGTAGCGGATACAGCCACCGAAGGATTTCCCTTTCTTGATCTTGCCAATCATGATTGCCTCCTTTCTCCTTGCCTGTACCAGACGATAATCTCCTTGAGTTTCTGCAGGAGTTCCGTCACCGTCCTTTGGGTACGGTGGAATCCGGCCTGATGGGACAGACGGGTCAGCTGGTTCAGGTTGTTCGCCATACCCGTAAGGCTGCGTATGACGGCAGTTTCCTCGGCAGAGTGCCTGGCCGTTATCGTCGTCTCAAAGGCTGATACGCGGAGAAATTCCGCCAGCGTGAGGTTGGCCTGTCTGCTGCGTCGGCACAATCGTTCATAGTCTATCTTGGAGAATTTCACTGTAACTGCTTTGCTGAGTTTGCACACTCCGCTTACTCTGGGGCGTCCCCTCGGCCTGTTTTTCTTTCTGTCATTCATATTTTCTATGTTTGATTTTTGATTATTCTTTTTCTCACAATCTGCGACCATCGGGAGCGGATTGCCTCCACTCTTCGGGAGTGGAGCGAGGTTTTCGGGATGCCCGAAAGATAACCTCGCTAACTCCCAAAACTGAAGTTTTGTCCGTTACCCCCTCAAGGCGACTGCTGACTGTCTGAATACTGTAATGACTGGAGTCAGTAAGCAAGACTGTCATTCCGGAAAATGTCACAGCTTTCGCCACTGCTCGAAGTCTTCCGAGTAGATTTCAAGATGCTGCCGGGCAATGTTCTCAAGCAGTCCGGAAACGCTCATTTTGCGTCCTCCCAACCTGCGGACAAACTCGTCCAGCCTGTCACGTACCTCGCCGCTGACAAACACGGGCTTGCGGTCTTCGATTCTCGGAACCTGAAGAAAGGCTTTCCGGTATTCGTCCAGGGAAAGTTTTCTCTGTCTGCTGCTTATACGACGTTGAGATGCGGGAACAGCTTCCTCTTTTCCGGTTGATGGTTGCTGGTTCTCGGATGGGGTGTCGGTCCGTTCTACCGTCCCTTCTAACTTCTCTTTTCCGGTATCATTCAAGGATGATTCCCTGGCAGTATCAATGCTGCCATCTGACGGGAGTATGAGTGACATATCCGTACCTGTCATAGCCTCCCACTCTTCTTTGGTCAAGTTCTTTTTTGTTGCCATACATTTTTGATTTTAATCGGTTTACTCACTGGTCTCGGTGCGCACCTCGACTCATTGTCGTGAGCAAAGGAAATGTGTATAGTGAACAGAATCAAGCAAATGGAGATACCGTGGCAATTATGTTACCTTGTGCACTGCATAGATTGGGCGGTCAGTGCTGCCTGCCGTGATTTGCCGGAGTGATTCCTACATACCGGATTGTTCAAGCAAATTCTGTTTATAAAGAAAGCTCATTGTATGCAGTTGATATGTAACATGATGTCATTCCGGGCAACGCATCGTCACCGGTCTGAAAATCCATTGCAGTGTGATTTCTACTGCTTTTATTTGCAGTGGAAACAAGATAAAACGGTCACATTTCCAGTCGAGAATAGAACGATGAGACATGATGGAATATCAGCTGTAAAAGAACTGTTCTGTTCCAGATTTTTGAATATATGTTTAACTGAAAATAAAGAAGACAATGGAAATCATCAGCTTTGAAAAAAGAACTTTCGAGGAGATAGCCGCCAAGCTGGATCGTTTCGTGCAGCGGGTGGAAAGTCTGTGCCGTGAACACGGCGGAAAGGAAACAAGTGAATGGATGGACAACCACGAGGTCTGCCGCAGGTTGCGTATCAGTCCGAGAACCTTGCAGACCTTGAGGGATAACGGAACGCTGGCCTTTACAAAAATCGGAAACCGGACTTATTACCGTCCTGGTGATGTGGAGCGTGTGATCGGTAATGTGGAGGAGAAACGTAAGGAAGCCCGTTGGAAAGGAAAGACCATTTGAACGAGTTTCAAGAATAATGTATAACCCAATATCAAACGCGTATGAGTAATGAAATCAGAGAAAAGGACCATGAGTGGGTAAAGGCGTTCCACTCGAATTTCGACAGACTGCTGGCTCTGCTAGAAAAGTTGTTGGAAAAACGGCAACCGTCTGCATATGGCGATGAACTGCTGACGGATAAGGAAGTGGCATACATGCTGAAAGTGAGCAGGAGAACCTTGCAGGACTACCGTAACAACGGCATTCTGCCTTATACACAGGTAGGCGGCAAGATTCTCTACCGGGCTTCCGACATAGAAAAGACACTGATGAAAGGGTACAAGGAAGCATACAGATACAAAAGGAGCTAATAACCCAAGCGTCCCCGCAAAGAACACGCAAAAATTTTGATTTTTCTGGAGGGAGCGCAGTTGACCGCCTGCCCATTTTATTTGTGTTTCTAAAAAATAGCCTTTCCAAATGATAAAATAACAGCATATAGAATTAGGCCATATTTGCACCAATCTATATGCTGTTTTGGTTTTTTTCTGACTTTTCCGTCAGTCGCTTGTTTCCGCTGCCGTCGGCATCCATTGTACAGACGTGAAAGGGAAAAGGTTTTCGGGCTGAATACGCTCTGAAAGAGGAAGATTCTGCCCGAAACGGCATAGCCGCCCGACCTTTTCGCTTTCAATAGAGTCTGTACGAACTTCTATGGACGACAGAGGGAACGGGCGGCTGATAAATGTAAAATATCTTTTTTGAGAATTTTCAGGAACGGATTAACGTATAAATAATACGATTCGTCCAATGTCAATGTTTGTATTTAATAATCAAATCTAAAATTAGCATTTCAAAGAAACCATTAATTGTTGATATTTCATTTAGCTCTGTTTCATCAATAATAAATCTATAATCATGCACTATAAAATTTCTAAGAGAATATATGGACATTGGGAAATCAATATTTTCTCGACCTCGCTTAGTTAAGAATGAAATACATTTTTCATGCAGTTCATTATAGTCATCGCATATTATACCGCACTTTTCAACTAACATTGAAATTCTATCTTTTTCTGCCTCAATTTTACTAATTCTTTCTCTTAAACTACGGGTGTATATTTTTTTATCTCTGAACTGTTTTATAGTATCTTCCAAAGAAGATATCAGAATGTCTTCTATTAATAATTCTATGACCTGATATAAAATATGAAATTTAATAATTGGATGTTTTTCTTGGCAAAGCATACCAAAAAAACGTGGCATATATTCATTAGACACTATATCCTCTGACATACGATGTAGTTGAATCCTATTTTTTGATTTCGGCTCTTTTATATTAGGATTCTCATAATCATGGATTATATAATATCCATATTCGCATAAACTGGCAAAATAACTTTCAATTTTAAAATTCTCTACCTCCTTTATTAAACTTTTTTTATAAATAAAAATAATAGTATCGTCAGAATATCGTTCATCCACTATATCATTGAAATCTTTATCAATGATATCTTGATCAGAAATCTCATTTTGCAATAGAAAAATGTGGGCCAAAAATGCATATCTACAATAATGTGGATTATTCGCAAAATCATGTGAGGTTGAAATTATTGATGATATAGGAAAAATCCACCCTATTCTTTTCTCCAATCCTCCATCAATTACTTGATAAATATCATTTTCTTTGTAATTCTTTTTGTATAAGATCTTATAATCATAGTCACTTGAATCTTCATTAAATAACTGTCCCTTATGGTCTTTATCCAACAAAGGGTATGATATTGTTACCGTTTCATACGATTTTGTTAAAACAAAGAATTTTCGTTCTTTACTATCATAATCTACTAGCATATACAAGAACTAAATCAAACTTAGATATTTATTAAATCCACTTTCAATTGCCGCATTTATATCTAGATAAGAATCACTATTATGATTGAATAATTCACGGAAAAAGTATGTAAAAAACATTCTTTGTTCTACGCCTATCTTTTTTGCCCTATTTTTTATATTGTCTAGTTTTGTCAACAAATTTATCATTACGGAATCTAGAGTGCAATTTATATCGCTAGATAGTTTAATATTGTTTACATTATGTTTTATTGTTTCAAAACCATCAATAACTTTTGAATCCTTCAATTTCCCAATAGCGGCACCAAAACCTGATAAAACCTGAGACTTTGTAAATATCAATAAAACACTTCGACCAAAAACACCATTAATATCTAATTCAGATTTTCTTACTTCCCATCCAATATCAAAAGAATCTATCTTTTTTATTAAATCATTATAAGTCAATATATAATCCTTAAATAAATCCGATGTTCCATTTTCTAATGCTAGTTTCTCCAAATTCTGAATATTTTCTAGTAATTCATTCCGGCTAATTCCAAGTTCATCTCGATCAAGATATGAATTGAATCCTTCAATAACATCTCTAAATTGATATTCACCAATTCTCTTTACACTCTTTGAGTCAGTTTCTTTCAGCAAACGTACTTCTCCAATACTATTTTCAGCATAATCAGAATATAACATTTCGATTTGGTGCCTAATTGACATGGGAGTTTGTCCTGTATTTAGTGTCAACATTCTATAAAGAATACCAATTTTATTTATACCAAGATAAATCTCAATGCGGATACTATTATCCAAGACGTTATTTAGGACTTCTATATTATTCTCTTTCTTCAATTCATCAACTAAATCCAAAATAGTATAAGTACGTTGTAATCCATCAAGTATAATTAAATTTTCAGGCTTAAATAAAGATTTAATTTGCTCTTCATCTACATCGTAAGGATTCAATAAATGATTCATTTTCTCAGCTTTTATAGCTAGAACTATCGGGGGCATAGTACAATTACTCCGTAAATCTTTTTTCAATAAAGCATAAACAGTGGAAGAGTTTTTCACACGCTTCCTCTGAAATTCATTATTCTTGATAATATTTCCGGCTACCTCAAGATATTCTCTTATATTCATATCAAGCAGTATATTAACGGCATTAATTCTACCATCCTTAACTTTTGATGCGACTTTCATAATTCAAAAAAATTAAAATAATGTTTTCAATAAAAAGGGCAGAATTCATAGATGTACTTGATTATCCTGCCATGATATCTACATGTTAAATCCAAAATTAGCAAAAAAGTTCATTATACTTAATCAAGTAGTTGATTTTTTTATATTTTTTATTTCGTGCAAGCATTAATTATTCTATCCATATCCTCCGAAATCTTGTCATCAGTAACTTTTGCGTATCCTTGTGTGGTTCTGATATTTGTATGTCCCATCATCTTTGATATGCTTTCCATAGGAACTCCGGCAGAAACCATCATGGTACCGAAAGTATGACGGCTTTGATGGTATGACAAGTTATGCTTGAACTGAAGCGAAAATCCCAATTCATGTATCTCAAACCAAATCATACTCCGTATGGGTAACGGGAAAATGGGCTGACTATCATCTGTCGTATTATACAAGGAAATTATCTGCTCAGCTACCGGATGCAATGGTATAAATGACTCAACGCTTGTTTTCTTGCGGTATGTTCTGATATATTTCCGTCCTTCCGCAGTTGTACCTATATGATGCGGATAGAGATTGCGTACATCAACGTAAGCCAAACCGCAAAAACATGAAAATATAAAGGTTCTTCTTGCAAGTTCCTGTAGTGGATCCGGTTTCGGGTTACTCATTATCTCCTGAAGTTGTTTCTTGCTTATATACATGAGCTTTGTAGGTGCCTTCTTTTCATATTTTATATCATCCAAAGGATTATATCTCAAAATTCCGTTATCCACGGCAAGATAAACCAGACGTTTAAGCCAGCAAAGACAATGGTTACGGTATGATGGCTTATGAGGGTAATTTGTTTTCAGATACAAAATGAAATTGGTGCCAAACTCTTCGGTAATATCTGTAAAAAGCATGTCCTCCTTGCCCAAAGAACGAATGTATTCCCCCAGATAGTAATGATACATTTTTGATTGCCTATAACTGGAGGTTGAATCTATCTGAATGGAACGGATTTTCAGATTTTCCCGTTCTACCTCCCCTGCCTGTAATATATACTTCGGGATATCGACCGCTCCTGTCATGGCTGTTTTCAGCAGCTCTGCGCTGATGACACCATTTACTTTCAATAATTCGGCATAAGTTTCATCTATCCGTTGTTTATACTCGCAAAGCATCCCGTTCAGTCTGTTGTTCTTGACTTCCCCTTTCTTGCTGTTCCACTCTTCCGGCTGGCAATACAACCCGGTCGATAATACAACAGCCTTTCCGTCTATTGTAATACGACACATGATTGATGTAGTCCCGTCAGATTTGACTTTACTGCGGTTTATATAATACAGTTGCTTATATGTACTTCTCATGATTCTTTCATTCTTGATTTATAATACCAGTTTCATATCACTCGTTGCCTCGATGAATTTGTCCATATCCTCGAAAAGTTTTTTAGGAGTTACCCTTGCATAAAGCTGGGTAGTTGTCAGATTGGTATGACCCAGCATTTTGCTGATTGTTTCAATAGGAACACCAGCCTCAAGGGTTATCAGACTTCCGAAGGTATGTCTTCCCATATGATAGACCAAATCACAGCTTATGCCAGCCAGATCCCGCAAACCTTTCATGTGGCGTCTCATATTGGGATGGTGTATCATCGGGAAAAGCTCTTTCCTGTCATCCGAACGATATTTTTCTATAAGAGAGATAGCCTCCGGCAGCAATTTGACGCGGGCCAGATATTCATTCTTCTTTCTCAGATACTTTAACCATAAGTCGCCTTTATCATCCTTGTATATATTATCTCTAGTGATTGAAACTGCATCCGCATACGGAACTCCTGTATAACAGGCAAAGAGAAACAAATCTCTGGCTATATTATGAGTGATTCTTTCCGGTGGTATCACAACATCACGAATCTTCTCAAAATCCTCACGACTCAAAGCCCGTGGTGGTTTCCGGTTCTCTTGGGGTAGTTTGAAATTCACAAAATAACGCTTCTCCGCATGTCCTTCCTTGAATGCCATCCGGCAGATTTTCTTCAGGATTGCCAGATAATGTCTTACAGTATCTACCGCAAGTCCTTTGTCCTTCAGTATATAATCCTGAAACTCCCATGGGATGTGTTCATTCAACTGTCCAAAAGCAACATCACTTGTCTTGAATCGTTTTTGAATAAACTCGCCAAGATACCTGCGGGTGTAAATGTATGTTGACATGGAGCTTTTAGCTACATCAATACCGATTCTTGAGCGCATATCCTCGATATGCATATCAAGCCGTTTCAACAGAGTAATCTGGGTTTCTACACTTCCCTGCAAAAGCTCTTTGACAGCAGTTGCATCAAAATCAATCTTACGTTCAACAAGTGAATCAAATGCAGAATTGACCGAAAGCAAGAGCCGGTCAATTTTCGCATTAATATCAACGGCTTCTTTACTCTTTCCATTCAATCGGCTTTCTCTTGGATTCCATAACTCCGGAGTACATGACAGCTTACAGCTGAATTGCGCCATCGTGTTGTTTACCGTTATTCGCCCCATTATCGGAGCCTTTCCGAATTTGTCAAGACCGCTCTTTTTCAGGTAGAGCAACACCTTGAATTTTTCAACTTTCATACGCTTATTATTTAATGGCAAAATTACCTGTTTTATAAGCGCTCTTTGATATGCAAAATGCTGACATACAGCGAATAATAGCCCCTGCGATAGCTTCTTCATTGTTCAGCTAGTTACCTATTCGGTCCAGGTAACTGGGCAGCTAACATTCTGGTAACTGAACACCTGCAATATTCTGTCCATTTTTGCTTTCCATTATCTCAGCAAAAAACGGAACTACTGCTCATATTCAACTGATTACGTTTTCCTTTCTCATCCCTTCATCTACTTGCTTCCTGTATTCTGTTCCATTGCTTTCGTCATTCCTATGCGACCCTGCAACTGGCTGGAGGTACTGATATTTATACAGTTAGCAAAATGTTAGGGCATACCAATGTGAGAACTACCCAAGTGTATGCAAAGGTGGTTGATGAAAAGAAAGAGAAAGCTACAGAAACAATTAAATTGGATTTATTACCAACAAATTAAAAAAGTCCTATATAATTCATCCGAAATGAGATTATTGCCTTATCTTTGTACTAAATTAGGGTATGTAATATCAATTTGAGATGAGTAAGATTAATATTGATAGAATCGTCAAGGATATTAAGTCTAAAACGACAAGTTTAACACCAGTCATTGAAGCTGTGTGTAATTCAATTGACGCAATTGGTCCAGAAAGAACCGATGGTGTTATTGATATTATAGTAAAACGAACTGGCCAACGATCTTTAAATTTAGACAACGCTCATACTCTGTCTGACATTGTATCAATAGATATAGCTGATAATGGTATAGGTTTTACTGAGGAAAACAAAGACTCTTTTGACACCTATCGAAGTGGATTTAAGATGTCAAAAGGAGGTAAAGGTTTTGGACGATTTATGTATCTAAAATACTTTAATAATGTTTCTATTGAAAGTGTTTTTTGCGAAAACGATAAATACAAACAACGTAGTTTTACATTTGGTCATGCAGATGAAATAATAGAAAATGAACAAATAATAGATATTGAATCCAACCCCGACCTACATACAGGTACAGTTCTGCATCTTTCTTCTATCAAGTCTTTTGATTTGGATAAAGGACTTGAAGTTATTGCCAGAAAGCTTGTGGAACGTTTGCTAGTATTCTTTGTTACGGGAGGAAAGTATACTCCAAAAATTACAATCAAAGAAGAAGACGAGTCCAATTCAATAGTATTGAACGATTATATCGGAGAAAATTCCGATATTCAGCAGATAGGTAAAGACGAAAATTTTACGATAAAAGGTTGTGAGAATGAATGGGATTTTGTAGTCAAAATTTATAAAATATACTATTCTGCAATAACAAATAAAATTTGTCTAACTGCAAATTTTAGAGAGGTTACAGAGTCTGCATTGCACAACTATGTGCCTGAGTTTAAAGAAACGATGTTTGAGATAACAGAAAATGGCACTCAGAAGAACTATATGATAAAAGCGTATGTTCAAGGTAAATATCTCGATGACAATGTAACAACAGAAAGAGATGGCTTCAATTTTGGTAAGGAAGATGATATATACTCAGATTTATCTGAGAGGCAAATAATGAAAACAACTTCATTAATCATTAAAAAGTATTTTTCTGATGATATAGAAAAACGATATAATGACAAGAAACAAAAAGTTGAGCATTACGTATATACTACAGCGCCTTGGAATAAAACTTTATTAAAAGATGTAGATATGGAATCTATTCCTATTGGAATCTCAGATTTTGATTTGGAGATGCGCTTCCAAAAGATAAAGTTCGACAAAGAACAGAATGCTAGAATTGCATTAAAGGAGTTGCAGAACAGATACTCAGATACTGAAGATGATAGTGATTCATCATTAGAGGATGAAGTAAATGAGATTTTAAAGAATGTGACAGAAACAGCAAAAAATGATTTAGCTCATTATGTCTGCCAGAGGCGTAGAATCATTGAATTATTCGATGATTTACGTAAAAGGATTGATGGAGGGAAATCTCACAAAGAGAGCGAAATGCACAATCTGATATTTCCTATGATAAAGGATGACAGAGAGGTTGAATATGAAGAGCATAACTTATGGTTACTTGATGAGAGATTTAATTTCACTCAATATATAGCATCAGATAAAGTAATTTCTAGTTCTGATCACAAGGAGCCAGACCTTGCTATATTTTATGAAAGTGGGTTGTTTTATCGAAATGGTGATAATGCGATTACATCTCCTATTGCTATTGTTGAATTCAAGCGACCTAAACGCAGCAACTATCCAGATGAGGAGAATCCAATAAACCAGGCATTGCGTTATGCTGGTAAAATTCTTGCAGGCAAATATGAGATGCCAGAGGGATTAGAAGAGGTTATTGTAGATAAGAGTGTAACACCTGTATATATATACATTGTATGTGATATAGTGCCTAAAATTCAGGAGTTTGCCGATTTGGCCGGACTTGCTCTAAGTCCTGACAGACAAGGATACTTTGGTTATAACTCCAAGTATAATGCATATATTGAAATAAAAAGTTTTAAGAAAGTTATTGATGATGCAAAAATGCGCAATCAAATATTCTTTAAGAAATTAGGATTTTCATAGAAATATCATATTAACAAAAAATATAAATCTATCAACTTTTTCATTTGTTATGATTAGTGTATTAGGATAAAATTAAAAATTATGAAATATAAAGAAGCACAGGAAGTTATAAGAAATCATTCTCATTTGATAGGCAAAATCAATGAGAAAGGGTTTGTTATAAATGAGTTAATAATGGTTCCTCAAGACGAAGATAAGCGGAATCGGTATATACAATCATATATCCAAACGAAGGATGCTAATCGTTCAATTGAACCTTATATTGATGAAGAACTTTCAGTTTGGGCTATAGACACCAAACACTTATTGGAATCTAACGTTTTGTTTTACCAAGAAATAGTTAAATAACGTGAAGTTTGTATCCGGACTGTTAAATATTTTTCATCGTAAAGATTTGAAAGAAATTTTTACTCCCAACACAATAGCTAAATTAGCATATGTTAGACGAGGTGAGATAGAGGAGAATCTGTTATCTAATATTACCATACCTGGGAAACAAATTATTTTATATGGTCATTCAGGTAGCGGTAAAACAACACTTATACGAAAGATGTTGTATGATAAGAAAATTAATTTTGTTCAAGTTCATTGTAGCTCAAATACGACAATTAATGATATTATACTTGACACTTTTGACAATTTAGATCGGTTTTACATTGCAGAGAAGAATTCTAATAAATCTTATACGATAACAGGTTCACTTAAATCTGAATATAAGTCTATTGCTTCAGAAATATCTGTAACAAAAGAGTCTTCATTTGGTGAAACTATGGTTAGAATACTACCTCCTAGACTTACAAGTCAAAAGTTGGCTAAATTTTTAGGAGAAATAGATGCAGTATGGATAATTGAGGATTTTCATAAAGTACCTAATGAAGAAAAAAAGAAAATAGCCGATATCCTGAAAATATTTATCGACGCAGCTAATGATTATCCCAATGTAAAAATCATTTGTATCGGAGCTGTTGGTTCTGCACGAGAATTGATAAATCTGGATTCAAATTTATATCCACGAATAACAGAGTTGCATGTACCTTTATTATCGGGACAAGAGATTAAAGAGATCATAAACCAAGGCTGTAAACTGCTTAATATTTCAATGTCAGACAATTTAATAGAAAAAATTTCATATTATTCTAATCGTTTGGCTTCATTAACACACCAAATGTGTTATGACATTTGTGATTCTAATAAAATTCACAAACAACAATATAAGCATAAAAGAATTGGCGACAAATATTTTAAAAGTGCTATTGAATCTTATGTGAATAAAAACTCAGATACATTGAAAGGTATATATGACTCATGTGTGAAGCGACAACTTGCTTGGTATATCTTAAAAACATTTGTAACAATAGAAAGAGACTCTATCAGATTTTCAGAGATACAGAATAGAGTATGTCAAAAACAACGGTCGTATACCGATGAGGAAATAATGAAAGAATTAGATGAACTATCATCTGCTGCAATAAATATCATAAGGTACGATAATAATTCTGATCGTTATTCTATTTCAACTCCATTCTGGGGAGCTTTCTTAAAGATGCAAATTGCTATAGAAGATGCAAACCGAAATAATAATAAAAATAAGAATAAGCGTAAAAAACTTATCCTAAAGAATCAAAATGATATTGATGCTGATGTTTATAATGTTTTATTAGAAAGGATGGAAGAATTTAAAAGACTAATGGCAGAGGCTCGAAATTGATATACATGTCAATCATCATCTTGTTAGATAAAATCTACATCAAACTATTTGAAATTTATTTATCTAAAATGATGTAATTCATTTACTGTTTAGCGGTTATTTATATAGCCACCTGCGTAGAATTTACGTGGGCGGCTTTTTATTTTTATCTATGGTCATTTCTTGTGATTGCCTTATGATTCCTTTATGATGGGCGACACTATCATAAAAAACTACTACTGATATTCTCCACTATTGACATTGATAATCAATATGTAACCCTTATGATTATTGTGTTTCATTGCTGTCTTTTTATGTGATGTATTGCACCATAAAATCAGTATTTGAAATCGCTGTTACTTTGCCGAAAAATCAAACAGTAAACAAGTAATAATATGAGCGAGAAGAACATTACATTTGAAGATTTGCCCAAAGCAATGTCGTGGATGATGGATAAGTTGAATGAATTGGATTCCAAAATTGACGGTCTGAATAATCCAACACACAATATCCCAACCGAGCAATGGATGAACCTGAAAGAGTTGTGTGAGTATATTCCCAGCCATCCGGCAGAACAAACAGTATATGGATGGACGAGTTGCCATCAAATTCCATTTCATAAAAGAGGAAAGCGTATCATGTTTCTTAAATCAGAAATAGACGAGTGGCTTCATGCCGGTAAGATAAAATCTGAAAAGGATCTGGAAAATGAAGCATCCCAATTCATAAGGTCAAAAAGAAATACCCGATTCTAATGGATTCTATCAAGTTATGCAATGCCATTAGAATGGAATTTGAAGGAATCTTTGAGAACAAGATTCCTTTGGATGCTTTTCCGATAAAAATCCAAGATATGATATTGGCTTTATCCCGGCAAGAGAATTATTCCATAGAATACATGATGGCTTCTCTTTTGGTTGCAGTCTCAACCGCCATTGGTAATGCTGTCAATATTCGTATTCGTGGAGGATGGATTAGTAACTCTGCCCTTTATATGATATTGGTAGGTCGTCCCGGAATGGGTAAAACTCCACCTTTGGATTTTGCTTTCCGTCCCATTCGCAAGCATGATGCCAAAGCTATCAAGCAATTCAAACTGGAGATGGAGCAATACAACAATCTGGTAGAAAGCAATAAAGGTAAGAAAGAAGGCACTACTCCTTTGCCAAACAAACCTGTCTTACGGAGAACTATTATATCGGATTTTACTCCAGAGGCGTTAATGCGTGCGCTTGATGATAACCAGCGAGGTGTTGTAGTGTATGTGGATGAGATTATGGGGATGTTTAATGCCGTGAACCAATACAGCAGAGGGCAACTTATTGAGCAGCTATTGACAGCATTCAGCGGTAAGCCTTTGGATATTTCAAGATGCAGTATGCTTATACCGATTCATATAGAATATCCCTTTATAAATATTGTCGGTACGATGCAAACAACTCGTATGCACGAACTGATAGAGAAAGGTTATAAAGAAAACGGACTGCTTGACAGAATTATTTTTGTTTATCCATCGTCCCAAGAAATTGCTGATTGGCAATCAGATGTAGATTCGTCTTTTGATAAATACTCGACTATGTGGGAATCAATAATTGACAAGGTGATTAGCTTACCTTTTGTAGAGAATGAAGATGATAAAAATACACAAACTGTTCTGGATTTTTCTTCAGAAGCTAAAGCCTATTTTACAAATTGGCGTAATAATGCAATCCGAACCATCAATCAAATTCAAGATGATGGACTGGTAGATAGCAGAGTGATTAAAGCTCCGATGATAACAGCTCGTTTGGCATTAGTCCTGCAAATCTTTCGCTGGGCTTGTGGGGAGGTGCATAAGGATTTTGTGGATATAGATTCAACAAAATCGGCTATTGCTTTAAGTGCATATTTTGAGAGTTGTTATTCTGACATTCAGAAGTATATGTTAAGAGAGAGTATTGAACCTCAGAAAAAAGAATTACTTGATTGCCTTCCTAAACAGTTTACAACTTCCGATGCAATTCAAGCAGGGAGAGAAGTCGGACTATCAGAAAGGTCTGTAATGTATTCTTTGGTCAGTCTTGCCACAAATAAAATTATCAAGAAAGTAAAACGAGGTGAATATGAGAAACTGCAATAGACAACCTCATTTGCACTTTGCAGTTGTTGCAGTTTGCACTTTGTTTTCATATAGGTTTCTGCAAAACTGCAATAAGTGCAAACTGTACGGACTGCAACAATAAAACAATGAAGTATGAGCGAATATAGATTTTCCCTTCAAAAATATAAGCGAGGTTCAAAACTATCGTGTCCTAAGTGTGGAAAGAAACAGTGCTTTGTCAAATACATAGATAGTCAAGGAAAGATTACCTTTCCGGATTATGTGGGTAGATGTGACCATGAACAATCTTGCAAATACCATTATACACCCTTGGATTATTTTAATGACAATCCAACGCTGATGAATTATAGCAAGTATAATTCTACCAAAGTAAGTAATCCCAAGCCGTGTTTATCACCTTCCTTTATTTCCAAAGAACTAATGGAGCGTTCTCTGACTAACTATCCCATGAATCCATTGTACATTTACTTGTCAGGGGTATTGGGCAAAGATGAGACATCCCGGATATTCCAACTGTATCATGTTGGAACTTCAAAGAAATGGGGATGTTCTACGGTTTATTGGCAAATTGATTGGCAAGGCAACGTGCGGACAGGAAAGATTATGTTGTATGATAGAACAACAGGACATCGGATAAAAGAACCGAGAAGTTATGTGAGCTGGGTACATACAGAATTGAATCTTCAAGAGTATCATTTGAAGCAATGTTTCTTTGGCGAACACCTCTTGTCCCTCAAATCCGCGACTTCCCTCACGAAGTGCTACAGACTGAAGAGAAATGTGCT
>ENA-OPSD01001530-OPSD01001530.1-human-gut-metagenome-genome-assembly--contig:-NODE-1530-length-17014-cov-3.327201_pt1 | contig 17014 bp, 13 predicted proteins | sample MGYA00241453_ERZ501898 | MGnify/ENA primary metagenome ERZ501898 (study PRJEB25962, sample SAMEA2042226) | human gut metagenome | biome: human gut; feature: human-associated habitat; material: faeces... | reverse complement strand
TCTTGCAGTTTCAAGCGCTGTCATCGCTGTTGTGAGTTGTTTTTTTGCAAACTCGCTTTCAATCATAAGCGTCTCGTATTCGGAGACCCAGGCGTTAATTGCTAAGCCTTCACGTGTACCGACAAGACGCGCTTTTTCTCGAGCGAGTTGCTGCTCAACACCAGCGAGTTTGCTCTTCATACTTACCATTGCCGGCGCATTTTCCTGCATGTAGGTTTTAGCGTCAGCGATTTCCGCTTTGATCTTCGCGCGTTCGCCCTCGAGTTGCATTACCAACGACTGCAGACCTGAGGCTGTTGCTTGAAGATCCAGTTCCTTATGCTTATCACGGAAATTTTCCAATGCTTTCTGCGCTGCGGTCACACGATTACGAGCCAGATCAACCTCTTTTTGTGCAAGATCCAGCGTGTCCTTGCGAGCACGTTCATTCATCTCATTGATGAGACTTTCGCTCTGACGCAAAACTTCCGCACCAATAGCCTGAGCCATCTTGGGATCATAGGCTTTGATCTGATAGGTCACGATCCCGTTGTCAGGGTTAACGACCGGATTGGAAACTCGATTCCAGAAGGTCTGCTTGTCAAACAATGTTGGCTCTGACGTTAAGCGGCTGATAATGTCCCACTTGTGCGAACTGTAGTAGTCAATGATCTTGAGTTTGTTATCAACGGCCGCGAATGCATCCGGCGATCGGATATATGCCTCAACGACCTGAGCATCTTGAACCGACTGGGTATTGGTTCTGAAAATTTGCGAGGTCAGATCCACCGCCATCGGCTGCTCCGTACCGGAGCGTACCGCAAACTGCGTTTCGGAAATGTACATAGGGGAAGACCACAAAGACACATACCCGAAGACGGCAATGGTGGGCACAACTACGAAACTAATCACTTCCTTTTCAAAGGATGATCGCTTCCCCCACCACTCTTTGATCTTCTCAGCCCAAGGAGACAATGTACGCCCCAGTTCCTTATCCGTAACTCCAGCAGGCACTTCAGCTTGCCCCACAGCAACAGATACTTCCGCAGGCCCTGTTGCTGCCTGCGCTTGAGACTGAGGTACCACTGCTGCAGCTACTGTTTCGGGTGCCTGCCGAGATTCGACTTGCGGCACTGCTGCTGTTTTGTTTTCAACGTTTGCCATTACAAATTTCCGCGTAGTGTTGGATTGCGTCGTTTAACTCAGGATAGTAGGAAAGTTCTCCACCATACAGTACTGCTCCGCAGACGCAGGACTGTTTGACTGCGGCCATCGAGTGCGAAACAAAAATCAACGTTGCACTGGATGTCCGCTTTTGAATTTCCTCACTAGCCTTTTTTCGGAACGTTGCGTCTCCAACGCTAAACGCCTCATCAATCAGATAAAAATCGAATTGGATGGCCATGGAAAGGCCAAAAGCCAACTTACTTCTCATACCGGAAGAGTAAGTCTTCACCGGCATGTCCAGATATTTACCCAGTTCCGCAAAATCTTCTACGTACTCCGTCACCGCCTTGATATCAGCTCCGTAAATGCGAGACACAAAGCGCAGGTTCTCACGTCCAGTCAGCGACCCGTGGAAACATCCGGAAAAACCAATCGGCCATGAAACTTTGGACGTACGAATCACTCTGCCTGAGTCTGGAGCCTCTGCTCCGCCAATAATGCGCATCAAAGTGGACTTGCCGGCGCCGTTCAATCCCAAAATCGCAATACTCCTACCTTCTTCGATCTTGAGGTTTACATCGTTTAAAACGACATTACGTTCACCGTTTTTAAGCGGGTAGGTTTTGTGAATATGAGAGAGTTCAATCATTGATCCACTCTCCTCGAACGAACGTAGCGCTCCAAAAATCCGCCCAATCCCAGCGAGCAAACCGTGAATATCACAAGATAACCAAAGGACAGCCCTGTAACGGTATATCCCTGATGCAAACTTGTTCTCATCAGTTCAATCGCCTGCAAAATTGGGTTCCACATGAGAATTTCGGCGATGTACTGCGGGAACATATCCACTGAAAAGAACACTCCAGAGACAAAGAAAAGTATTCGAAAGATCATCGGAACGATCTTTTCAAGCACAGGAACAAAAACTGCTAATGCAGCAATGATCATGCCCATACCCAGCGCGCACAAGGGAATCAAAATCATCACGCTCAAGGCGAGAAGCCAGTCAGCAGGTCTGAACACATAGCCGAAAAGAATACTTGCTGCAATGATGATCGTCGTTACGACAAATTGAGTCGCAGCCAACACGAGAATGCGTGCAAGCATCACATCAAACTCTGTAACCTGAGGGAATGTCAGCAAAGCTCGGTTTCCCGCAACTGCTGACATCGTTTTGGTAACGCCGTCACTAAAAACAGCCCACACGCCAAAGCCTAAAGCCAAGAACAGCGCCATACTCATTCCGTGTGGCGCATGGGCATTCATAAATTCACGCAGTCCCCAGAAGACTGCAATCGAAAAGGCACTTTGCACCAGCACCCAAAGATAACCCAGCTTGCTGTTGCCGTTAATGGTGTGTACTTCGCGCAGCATCAACGCCGCAATCACTCGGCACTGGACAATGAAACCGCTTTTGAGTTCTTGATCAAGCGTCATGCCTGATTCTCCACTCGACAATCACTCAATTGGAAAGCGACACATAGCGCCACACGCCGTCTTTGCCTTCGCAAAGACCGGCCAGAGACTTACTTGTCTGAGTCTTTAGTTCAACCTTGGTGCAGACCTCGCCCAATCCGTTGGTGTATTGCATTAGAGCACTTACCTGCGCTGTGCCGATGGGCGTTTTATCAAAAAGCGCAGAAGAGCCGATTGGAAGAACGCCAGCCTCCTTCGCGAAAACACTTTCGACTTCGCTTTGCGCCGCATCTGCCACCGGCAATCGAGGCGAGGGCTCATGTCCCAGACCTCTCGGAGAAGAACACCCTGCCAAAAGAGCAGTCATTGCCACACCTACATAACCAAGGGTCATCAAAGAAATCAATCGCTGCGAGCTACTCATTTTTGTATTCTGCATAAGACCATGCGGTAGAAACGAAGATACACCTCTCCCCTCCCGCAATCGGGAACTGTAGTTTCGCTATTCTGACACGAGTCACAGTTTTGCGCCATGCTCAAAGACAATGAAGCCATACTCTGGATAAAGTCAAATTTAACCGGGTATTCTGGACATGGTCTAGCGCAATGTGGTCTAAACACTTTTCTCCCACCGCTTGAGTCGCCTTTGTCTCTGACAATCAAGTCCCTGTTTTACTTTCCTGATTCAGCCGTTATTTAGACCTGTCCAGTGTCGAGTGAGTCTCGCTTCCCTGCTTCGCTTTTACAGCCCATCTTTTCCGAATGAACGCTGGCCTGGTTCTTCAATTTCTATCAATCTGTACGGTGACTTTTCTCGTCCGTACACTCGGTATATTCCTAAGGCTGCTGATCTGCTAATCGCAGAGACTTTCCTTTTTGCTGCTGGTTCAACCTCCCTTAACTCACGCCCCGCATAGCTAAACGTCGTGGGCCAGAATCACACGTCCCATGGCAATGTAAAGTTTCTTGCCAATGAGAGCGCTTTTCAAAAAATTTCGCCGCCATCTTTGCTTAAAAGTGCACAAAGATAGCGGCGAGAATTTCGGGACTCAGTTAAAAGTCCCGCTCGGTTAAAAGAGACTCACTTTTCGTTAGGCTTTTCCTTTAGATGCCTGTACAACCGTATTGGCCGCGACATAACCAAACACCAAGCCTTTGATGAAGGCCGTCGCTGACATGTACGTCTTTCCGTGGAAGCCACCGGTTACTTCGCCGGCCGCATAAAGTCCCGGGATCTTGTTGCCGAAGACATCAATGACCTCCGTTTTTTCGTTGATCTTGACGCCGCAATAGGTAGCTAACAGCACAGCGGTACCCGGGAACACATAGAACGGCGGCTTGTTAATCGGACGCAACTTACCCATTTCACCGGCCTGATGCTTACGACCGAATACGCGATCTTCACCGTATTTCTCAATATCGCTGTTATAAGCCTTGACCGTCGCCTCAACGACCTTCGGATCCAACCCTGCCTTCGCCGCAGCTTCTCCGATCGTCTGGCCCTTAAAAACGAGTCCACGTTCTTCGGACTGCAACACGCTACCGTTGTTACGTGCTGCCTTCAGGGACTCCTGACGAACCGGTTCATCGTAGACGATGTACCCGATACCGCCTTCCTGTTCGAGAACATAATCACCGACATCCTTCTTGGGAATGGACTCATTGACAAAACGTTTACCGGCTTTGTTGACCACGATGCCGCCAAGCCAGAACGGATAAGCGGAGTCACTGATTGACTGCGGTTTGGTATTGAACGCAAAGGTTGCCTTGATGTAGGGCATGTCGGCAACATCCGCCCCGTAGGCTTGAGCCATCTTCAATCCGTCGCCGTCGCTTCCCATTCCGCAAATGGCCAACGTATTGGCCATACGGGGAACATATTGCGCAAGCATCTTCTTGTTGCGAGCAAAGCCTCCGGACGTCAGAATAACGCCTTTCTTGGCTTCAATGGCCATTTCTTTTTCTTCCGACTTCGCATACACACCCACGATCGCGTGTTTCTTACTGTCATAAGCCAGACGAACGGCAGGCGTCGAAGTCATGATCTTGACACCTTTTGACTCGGCCAATTTCTGGAGTCCCGACAAAACGGATCCTGGATTGATCTGGTGGTTACGAGGAACCGACACATTGCCTGTCAAATGTTCTTTGTTGAGCTTGCCACCGTGAGCCATGAACCAGTTGTAAACCTCAAGCACATGATCCGTAAATGTCTGAACCACTTTAGGATCATTGAGGTTGCCGCCCACCTTCATGATGTCTCGATAGAGCTGCTCCTTGGAGTCTTTAATGCCCAATTTCTTCTGGTGCTCCGTGCAAGCTACCGTGGATCCGCCGCCGCAAATCGCCGATGAACCGCCCACAAAGGCCAACTTTTCAAGCAGAAGCACCTTGAGCCCCTGTTCGGCAGCGTGAGCTGCAGCAGCCAAACCTGCACCGCCAGCCCCCACCACGACCACATCGTAGGATGCATCCCATTTATCCGGCCGATCTGTCGGCATAGCAGATGCTTTACTCAAAACCCCCATGGTTAGTCCGCCTGCGACAGCCGATTTCAACAAGTCTCGACGAGATTTTTGCATTTTTCCCTCCTCCGGTTTTTCTGATTTGTACATTCCACAAAAGTGTTTGAAATGTCTATATTTGTTAGTTTATTGTCGGATTTGTGCATAAAACGCAAAACTGTCATGCAATAAAATTCCCTTATTCCGCGCTAATTTAACTGTTAAAAAAAACAGAAGCTTGACTGTCTCTAATGTTGCTCTCCCACACAAATCTCACCAATAACTTGGCGCTGTGGCGTTTGTTTATTGAGGTTTGCCATAAAGGCTCCATCAGTGCAGTTGCCAAAGATCATCAGGTTGATCCTTCGACCATCAGCCGCAAGCTTTCTGCGCTCGAATCCTCGCTTGGCGTGAGGTTTTTATCCCGCAGCACTCGTTCTTTGTCATTAACCACCGCCGGCGTTGATGCCCTGATGCAAGCGCAGTCCATGTTGGATGTTTACGACGATTTTCTGCAGAAGATCAAGCCCGACACCGCCCACCTCAAGGGACTTGTTCGCATTGCAGCTCCGCCGACCATCATCGATGAACTCCTCTGGAAGTGGCTTGCCGAATTTCAAAGGCTACACCCAGACGTGCATATCAACATGCTTGCAAACTCGGAAGCCCAGGAACCCAATCGCGACAGCGTCGACATCGCTCTGGTGACCGGTTCCTTTATTCCATCAGGCAGTGAACACATCGGCACGTTTTCCCGCGGTATGACGGCCAGTCCCGCCTACATCGAAAAATACGGCATGCCTAAGCACCCGTCAGAACTCATCAATCATCGTGCACTTCGCTACAGCGGCGGTATGGCCGAAAAGCGGCTATTTGTGCGCAGAGGGCACGTGTTGGAACCGCTGACGTTCAATGCAACCGTTTTTTCAAGCTCGGTTTATGCCATCAATCAAATGGCAATTGCCGGAATGGGCATTGCGTTGACGACTCCCGACTACCTGTGTCGCCGAGATATTGAAGCCGGACGGCTTGTCAGAGTTTTGCCGGATTGGCCGATTCCGGACCATTTGGTCCACGCTGTCGTGGCTCGGGATCGTTACCGGTCTCATTGCGTGATGGAAATTCTCAAATGCATCAAACACGGATGGCGTAGCCATCCTGATCTGAAAAGTTAAGCCTCATGCGTCAAACACTGTTGGCCTACTTCGGTCTGGCCGTTCTGATATTTTGTTTCGCTGGTATTGGAGCCTGGTTCGTGCCGGAGGGTTCCTCCTTTTTTCTGGATTTCCAATCACTCATTGGTTCTTTCGGTTGTTTGCAGTTCCCCAACGGCACAGAAGTCTGCGACGTGACACTCAAACACGGTACCGGGGCCAAAGCTGGCTTCATTTACTGCCTCGGTCTGATCCCTTCAATCATGATTACCTGCGGCATTTTGAACGTATTGCAATTTTGGAATACCGATAAAGCTGCTCAACGCCTCTTTTCCGCTCCTGTTCGCTTCCTGACAGGCTTGCCGGGAATCACCACCGTAGCCATGTTTATTTCACTGCAATCCAGTGATGCCGGAGCAATGGCAACCAAGGAACTTCATAACTCCGGTGCCATTACGAACAACGAGCGCGATATTCTTGCCATGTGGCAATTTTCCTCAAGCGGAACGCTCATCAATGTCTACTCCAACGGCTTAGCGTTGCTGCCAATCATTGTGACGCCCATCGGAAATATCCTGTTGGTCATCATTGCCGCCAAATTTTTAGGTGCAAACCTTATGCGACTCACGCTTCGGCTATTCCGCCAATCGGAGGTAACCCGATGAGCGAAACACCTCAATCTGCCTCTCAGGCTTTCTTCTCGGGTTGCAAAAGCGGCTTGAATTTAGCGCTTTACGGGATACTGCCGCGCGTCATGGTGGCATTCATTCTCATTTCCGTTTTGGAAGCCTGTGGTGCAATGAACCTTATCGGAGACGTCTTTACTCCCGTCATGCACGTATGGTCTCTCCCCGGCGAAGCCGCTGTTGTGCTAGCTACAGCAATCTTTTCAAATGCCGCTGCCGTAGGTACCATCGTTTCCCTTTTTGCTTCCGGCACACTCTCAGCTACCGATGCCACAATTCTGATGCCCGGGCTATATCTCATGGGGGCTCTGTTTCAATTTGCCGCCAGAGTTTTGGGAACCGCCGGTGTCTCGCGCAAAATTTGGCCTGTCATGTTCGCGATTTGTCTCGTAAACAGTGCTGTTGCGATGTGGATAACCGCGTGGCTCGTAAGGTAACAAAATGGCGACAAGAACTGTCAATTCCCAGTTCCTGTCGCCGTTGCCTCCGCAAAAGCCTGGACAGATACCGTTTTACTTAATGCCATAATCGGCGCTGGACACCAACTTCAGTATCGTGTTGTTCAGCTTCACGCTCATATGTATTGACCAGCTTCATCAACACCGTTGACGACACAAAGGGGTGAGTAAATTGCAAAGCGTCAGCCCATGTGCGGTACTTGTTAGCAAGCTCACGTTCCTGACCACCACCTTCTCTGCGCCAATGGACTCCACGAGCATTGTATAACCCCCTATATGCACCAATGCTGATGTCCTCTGATCGCAAATCATCCATCACATCGCGAACGGCTTCGCCCGGCCACACACCGTCCTCTCCAACTGGTGCATGAGAAAACAGTTTCCCTATGCATTCATCTGCAATCCTCTCACGGCCCAGTTCTGCACAAGATCGCCTCACCCTTGTAACCCATTCCATTAGCTCTTCCCGCTGCTCCTCTTTAGTTACTTTGTCTTGACCTGGGATACGTTCAATAGCTTCAAGAAAACAATATGCGCGCTGTGCTATATGTTCACAACCTTCGGGAACGCGAAATTCTGCAGGATCTTCGCCGAGATCATTTCGCTTGTATGCCCACACTACAGCTCGCACAAATAAGTCGGGATGTTCCTCAACATAACGTTCAAGGTTTGGAATCTGCTTTCTATCCCCTGGGTACGTTCGAGCCAAAATCTCTACGTAAATGAACTCCAGTTCAGCTTTCTCCTCCAGAGTGAGGTCTGAATTACGATCTAGCAGTTGGAATGCGTGCCGTACATCGTAACGATCCAGCAGATATTCCCCATCTTTATCCTGACTTTCGCCCGCCATCGCAGATAGCATCTGTACAAGAAGAGGCGGACTGACCTTTTTAAGTTCAAAACGCAACGAAACAAAAGCAGCCCTAGGGCGTCCCACTTCAAGCAAGCGACGAATGCTCTCGTTGTTTTCCTCTGGTGATTCACATATATACTGCGGAACAATTTCCATCCAGTATCGATTTTGGGCCATAGCCGAAAGTTGATCTACGAGTTCCCAGGTAGAAGCTCGGTAAGGTGAAAGGATCAAGATGCGGAGCGCTTCTTCTTCGGTAGCTTTGCTCAGTAGGCTCTCATATATGGTCTTTCTTTTATCTTTACCCAAAGCTCCAAGCGTACCAATTATGAGTTCATCTTGCCCTGAATGATCTTCTGAGGAATGTAAGCACTGGAAGATCAGATCTTCAATCCTCTCACTGGTAAGTACATCGGACGCAAGGTACATGCCGATTAATCGTTGGGCCTTTCCTTTTTCAGACAATTCAAGAACACCCGGAATACCTCTTTCCTGCACAATGTCTGTCAACGCTGAAACTCGAAGATTTTTCAGGTATTGCTCACGCACTCCAAAGTCCGTCTCGTCTTCTTCAGGCTCGTCCTCAAAGTCGTTAATCCAAGCCTCGCGAAATAGCCACTCATATTTGTTCACAATCTCCCTAGGCTGTAACTCTGCATAGACCTTCTTGGCTTTTTCCGCTAGTCCCACTTGTTCTTGTTCATTGAGCTTTTTACGCCCCCATCGAGAAAAAAAAGTCACACGAATTTTCTCGCGGAGTTTCGCCACCTCCTCGTCACATGCACCTGCATGTCGCCACTTTTCGACGATCTCCCATACCTGCGCCTGGTCTTCTGGCGAGAGCACATGCATCCTAGACACTAGATCACACAACATCTCGACAGTGTAAGACGACCTGCTTAGTGCAAGATTCACCATTTCTCTGACGAATGAATAGATGACCTCCCACTCCTTGATAGGTTCCCCGAATCCGTATCCGTCAGACCGCCACTTTGGTTTGTGGTTATGGTAACCGAAACGATTCTCATCGTCCCCGAACTGTTGTAGGCATACCATCCACCCAACTTTTGGGTACTTATCCAAAAGCATGTTGACCGCCTTCACTCGCATCTCGTGATCTGCCGCCGTCTGTGGCATCCACGCACGAAAAATGGCGCCTAGCGATCTGGAAGGTGTATTCCCCCAGTTATCGTTAATCTCCACCTCAGCAAGTTGGCCCAGGATATTCACTGCTCTCGAAAAAGTACAAGGATTCCAGGCAAGTCCTTCGAGAGCCCAAAGCAGTCCAGTGCGTGGGCACGAACCAAAAAGACCGGTACTGACAGGTCTCAGCAAGCCTATGACTTCAGACTTTTTTGCTCGAAGATCTCGCTCGATGATCTCAAGGAACTTCGCGGGAGCTGCTTCTGCATAGAAAGGAAGGTCGCATTTATTGGCCTCAAGCTTTCTTGTTGATACGGGCTCAAGAAGTTCACGCACGATTCTCGTAACTTCAAGTTCCCCATCAAAATCAAGACGCTTCCCGAAGAGATTCTTGCCATACACAGCCAACAAAACCAGAGTCTCGGCAATCCCTTCTCGCACGGTCATGGAAAACACTCGCGATTTGCCGTATATCTTCGCTGCCCAACGATCTTTCTCTGGCAAGTCAAGCGCTGGATCATCTTCACCCAGTACGGTCGCTGCAACCTCAAGAAAGCGATCTAGATCAGCCCTAGTGACTGCGCCGGCAATTGCAAAGAGGGAATCAATTTTCGATACCACCCCTCGATACCGACCAATTGACCATACCGGGGAGTCATTGAGTCGCAACAAATCAAGAATGCGCTCTTGCAGTGCCTCATAAGGCACTGCAGCCAGACTGGACAAGATTTCTCGGTCCGCCTCGTTCTGCTCGTCCCATACTCCGGCGAGCATGAATGGGACAAGACTAGAGGCAAGTCTCGTATCCTCAGCCCAAGCAGGCATGCGGATCGCCCGAATTTTCGATAATTGACGTCGAAGAACCGTTAATGAACACCCCGAAGCATTAGACAGTTCCGCTATTTTATCGTTTGATTTCCCCATGGCTTCCAGAGCCTTACTGAACGCCTCAAACCTGAGTGGCTCCAACACAATATGGGCTTCCTCGTTCGTTGCATTACGAGGGTAGACGGCAATTGTTCGCAACGAAGAAACGTAGGGGGCTAGTTCACGCTCCACTTCTCGCGTGTAGGCTACAGCAATAAAATTCGTAGCACCTTGGGCAAGCTTCGGCACGACTCCTGCTTTGTCAAAAACCAAAACCCGATCCCTGTACGCCTCAAGTTCAGCGTCTGTCAGAGCTTGGTATAAAAACGCCAGCGCCTCTTCTACTGAATCTGCAGTTATTACCAATGGGTCCGTATCGTCTTTCTCAAGGAAAGACCTGATTCGACCACTCCATGCTTTTTTCGCCGTATCAAAAAGCGAAGGATGAAGCGCAGGGGTAGTCACGTTAGCCCAGTCGTTCCAGCAACGTTCCAGGGTTCTGACTCCATCTGAAGGACGATTCGTCTGGTTTGCGAACCAAGTCTGAGCCGCAAGAGACTGCTCCATCCATTGCTCTAGATCACTAGCGTCGTACGCACGAACATCTTTCCAGAGCGCTTTGCCCTGCATTTTTGTAACCCAGGTAGCTTTACCTGGCCAGCGCCTGGGGGTAACAAACACAAACGTGATGTTTGATCTTTCAGAAGGCTTGACCGCCCGGACGCTTTTTTCAAAATCTCCGTCAGCCTTAGCTTTGACGTTCGAGTTGACGCCAAACTCCCAGCCAGATTTGCCAGAAGGGATCCAAGGAGTACCCAAACCAGCTTCCATAAAGCCATCCCAACCAGTACGCTCCGCATCGTCGTTACCAGGAAAATCCACTTTCTGAAGATCTAGTCCCGTCGAGTGGATGAGTATCCGCAGCAACACCGAAAGCTTTGTTCTTGCAAGAATCGTCTTTGAAAACCAGTCTGTGAGCTCATTGGCTTGGATGTTTAAAAAAGGAGGCACATAAGCTCGAGCTTCTTGAGCTACATCTGCCGATTTATCCGCTTGTGCGTCATATTCTGTCTGCAATTCAAGAATCTTCACGGCGGAAACGCCAAAGGTACGCTCGAGACGTGCAGTCATGTTCGGTGTTGCTGACACTTTCCCATTGAGGAAATTCGATAAGCTCGGGCGGCTAACGCCAATCAGTTTCGCCGCTTCACTTACCGTAAGACCGCGAGGTTCAAGGACTGTTTCTCGGATATAGGAACCAGGATGAATGGGGTGGACATCTGTCATGGCTACACTTTCTGTAAAATGTAAAGTGACACTTTACACTTTAACAATGGAAAGCAATTATTGCAATCTCCTTGATGCTCTCCTGGGATAGATCTCCAACCTCTGAGCGGAGCTCATTTTTAAACCAGAAATTTTTTCTGTGACCGGAACCTTTTTATGCTATCCACGCTCTGTCTGACACGCCTGAAACTCGCCCCCGGCCAACGTTATTACAGTATAAAAATGTCCACGTCATCACAAATTTTGCGCAAATCTTTAGGACTAGCTGCAACGTTAGAAATTTTGGATACACAGCTTGATGCAATTCTTGGTTTCGATAAAAGCAACTTACGAAACATAAGAAACCAATTTATATGCTAGAATCGCTCGCATGTCATAGGGGCTTTCAATGAAACATGTTTTCAAACATACAAAATTGAGTGACTTCATTCGTACCTCTCTCAAAGTCAGAGGGTGGACGGGCCTTGATTTTTGTACCATGCTCGGAGGGGTACCAAAATCTGTTGGCAGCAAAATCGCCAATGGCAAGCAAACCCCTACATTTAAGCAAATCTATGCCATGTCCAAAATGTTCGACAGACCAGTCGAGGATATTGTGACAATGCGTCTGTACGAAGAGGCATGCGAAAACGGAGCCGTGCTGACCGTTTCTGAAGATCAGCAAAAACTAATCGAGATCTTCAAGCACGTACCTGTCAGCGCATTAATAGCCAATCATTGGGCTGGAGTCCTTGATCGCAATAATCAGGATGAAATGATCAAAGTCTTCTCTCCATTCTTAGAGGACGCCAAACGAACCACAGGCCTAGCCCGCAAGTCGCATACCGAGGATCCCCAATTCTCAAACCTCCAATTAGCCTGGCTGTTGCGCGTACGCTTTCTTGCAAAGGAAATGGAAACGGCTGGAAAGTTTAGCCAGAACCTCCTTAGCGAAACGATCAGCCAGATCAAATCAGTGATGAACAGTCAAGGCGATCTATACGATGTCATCCGCATTCTGGATGAAGCAGGGATTCGCTTAGTGCTTGTCGAGTGCAAAAACAGCAACATTGACGCCGTATGCACCTGGCTTGACACTCAGTCACCAGTGATTGGAATGACACTCAGGTTTGACCGAATCGACAACTTCTGGTTTAACCTGCGCCATGAGCTCGCGCACATTGAACAAGGATACCGTGAGGATACGCTTGTGGATTGCGACATTGGCAAGGTTGTGGACGAATTAGAAACCGAAGCCAACGCAAAAGCGCAAGAGTTCTGTATGCCAAAAGGCATTCTGGACAAGTTCTTATCAGACTCCGATGGCCACTTCAGCGAGGCTACTGTCAAGGAGTTTGCAGAGAAGAATTCGATCAATCCGTCGGTGATGGCCGGTCAAATCCGGTATCGCCTTTCTCGCTACAACATCCTCAACAAACTCATTACGAAGTATCGTTCTGAATTGCTGAAGGTTGCTAACAAAAAGGACGGGTGGGGCTATGTGACGATGTAACTTATTAAAACTGAAAAGGCACTGAAGAAGTTCCAGTTCTTCAGTGCCTAACAAAAAATTTCCTAACGGAGTTGCGCCCGCTTTTCCGTGGGGCTGGATTGCAACAGAACCCCATAAGATCAGGTGATCATGGATGATCTTCGCGCAACGGTGTAATGATACAGACTCTTTCTTAAGATTCTTTTAAGTTACCCAAAGATCATCTGTGCCGCCTATTAGAAGGTACTTTTATGAGTAAAAAACAGAAAACAGATGATTGTTTTGACAATATCAATCTCCTCGCAGTGATTGAACGTGTAGTCCAAGGAGGAGCCAGTGACAACGACTACGTTGTTTTTGCAAGTTTCTGCGGCAAAGGGCTGCGCGACTGGCAAGATATCAAGCGAATCATCGAAAGAAATCGAGAAATTTTTAATGATACTCACTTGAAAATTTCGGCAAATTAATGACAATGCCCCGCATAAGCGGGGCTTTTCATCTCCTCCTCAATTCAGCAAGCACATCGTCAGCGTAATACTCCGAAGAATTTCGCTGTAAAGCTGCCGTGAAACACCTCTTACGGCACCATCTCCTGCACCTCATCCTTCTTGATGGGCTTCACGAGGTCTTCTCGCTTCACGCCTAGGTACATGGCAATGGCAGCAGCCACGAACACCGACGAGTAAACGCCGAGAAGAATACCGATCGTCAGCGCCAGCGCGAAGTAGTGAAGCGCCGGACCACCGAAGAAGAACATCGCAAGCGTCATCGCTAGGGTCGAACCGTGCGTGATCACCGTACGCGAGATCGTCGCCGTAATGGCCGAGTTGATTACCTCAACCGTTTCCGCGCGGCGCATCTTGCGGAAGTGTTCACGAACACGGTCGAAAATAATCACGGATTCGTTAACGGAGTAACCCAACACGGCCAACACTGCCGCCAGAACCGGAAGCGAAAATTCCCAGTTCATCACGGCAAAGATACCGACCACAATCACGATGTCGTGCAGGTTGGCGATGATGGCGGCGATAGCGAACTTCCACTCAAATCGCATCGACAGGTAAATAATAATGCCGGCCACAACGAGCAACAGAGCCGTCAAACCATCGGTCGCAAGTTCTTCACCGACCTGCGGACCCACGAACTCGTTGTTGAGCATCTTGACGCCGGGAGCGGTTTCCTGAAGCACCTTCAGAAGTTCCCCGGCCATTTGACCGGACGTTTCGCCCTCCTTCATCGGAAGACGAATCATGATGTCACGAGCCGTACCGTAGTTCTGCACGGCAGCTTCAACACCAAGTTTGCTTTGGATCTGTTCGCGGATCTGTTCCGTCTGAACGGCCTCCGGATACTGCACAACAACCTGGGTGCCGCCCGTAAACTCAATGGACAGAGCCAGACCGTGATAAAAGATCCAGAACACGGCAACAATGAATGAAACCAAAGAGATCGCGTTCAGAATATGCGAGTAGTGCATGAACGGGATCGTCTTGTGAATTCGGAAAAACTCCATGATTTTCCTCTCTTAATTCTTTACTTCGACTGCGTCTGCGCCGTATCCGGGCGCCAGACCTGACCGATATGCACTCGCGTCAACTTCTTCTGGCGACCATAGATGAAGTTCACCATGCTGCGCGAGACAATCACGGAGGTAAAGAGCGACGTCATAATGCCCAAGCAGTGCACCACAGCAAAGCCTCGCACCGGGCCGGAACCGAAGATCAGCAAGGCAATACCGGCAATCAAACTGGTGACGTTGGAGTCGACAATCGTCGCAAATGCCATGCCATAGCCTTCACTGATGGCCAGCTGCGGCGTTCGCCCTATTCGAAGTTCCTCACGAATACGTTCGTTAATCAGCACGTTCGAGTCAACGGCCATACCCAGCGTCAGTGCAATAGCGGCAATACCGGGAAGCGTCAACGTCGCCTGCAGCATGGAGAGCAATGCCACCAGACACATCACGTTGCACATCAGGCTGATGGCCGTCACGATACCGAAGACCTGGTAGTAAAGGATCATGAAGACCGCAACGAAACCGAAGCCGTAGAGTGTCGAGCGGAAGCCGGCAGCAATGTTGTCGGCACCCAAGGACGGGCCAATCAGTCGTTCTTCGACGATTTCCATCGGAGCAGCCAAAGAACCGGCACGCAGGAGCAATGCGGTGTCCGTCGCTTCAATCGTCGTCATACGACCGGAAATCTGCACGCGACCACCCGCAATTTCCTGACGAATGACAGGCGCCGTCACCACTTCGCCCTTACCCTTTTCAAAAAGGATAATGGCCATGCGCTTGCCGACATTGTCACGGGTCACATCGCGGAAGATGCGGGCGCCCTTGTTATCAAGCGTCAGGTTCACAGTGGGTTCCTGCGTCTGAGAATCGAAACCAGGCTGCGCGTCGTTCAAGTTTTCCCCGGTGAGCACCACAGAATCGGACGACCTTCGCGATCAAAGTACTTCTCGTCGCCGAAGGGAACATTGCCTTGAGCCATCTGCGTCAGAGCTTCAGGCGAATCGTCAACCATTCGCACTTCCAGGGTTGCGGTTCGGCCCAGAATGTCCTTAGCCTTGGCCGTATCCTGAACACCGGGCAACTGCACCACGATGCGGTCCGCACCCTGTTGCGCAATCACGGGTTCAGCCACACCCAATTCGTTAATACGGTTATGCAGCGTGGAGATATTCTGCTTTAAGGCATATTCCTGAACGTTTTGAATAGCCTTCTGCGAAAGTTCTGCCGAGAGAATGAACTTGCCGGCACGATTACCTTCCGTCACAACCAGATCAGGCTGCGTGGAACGAAGAAGGTCATTGGCGCGAGCGCGTTCCTGTTCATCGTTAAAGGCAATCACAACGGTGTTGCCCTGTCGAGAGATACCGGCATGGCGAATACGCTTGTCACGGAACTGGGTACGCAGATCGGCTGCCGTTGATTCGGCGCGCTTTTCAATGGCCGAATGCATATCGACCTGCAACAAGAAGTGCACACCACCGCGAAGGTCAAGACCGAGATACATCGGCAGAGCATTGATCTTCAACAGCCACTCGGGGGTGTTGGGAACCAGGTTGGGCGCGACGATGTAGGAAGGATCCGTGCGATCGGGATTAAGCGCGCGTTCGAGCACTTCGCGGGCCTGAAGCTGCTTTTCAGCTTCCGTCGGATCAAAGCGCACACGAACGGTGTTCTGCTGAGCACCCCGTTCGAAGAAAACGCCGTTAGGCTTTAACTGCGCGTCAGCAAGCGCCTTTTCCACACGTGCAAGCACCGTCTCGTCAATCTTCACCGTCGACTTGCCGGAACTCACCTGCACTGCAGGCGATTCACCGTAAAAGTTCGGCAAGGTGTACAGCGCCGCAATGAGCAGAACCACTCCGATGACGATGTACTTCCAAAGAGCGTATCGATTCATACTAAAAACTCCGGGCCATTCCGTGATCCTTTCTTTCGATTGTCCTCAAGATCAGTCACAGTTGCCTTTCGTTGCGAAAATCAAATCGGCAAAAGGGATTTTCCTCTTAGCCTACAAAACTCTCCCGCGGAGAGTTTTGTTTCGGCAAAAAACGAGGCGATTGTGCAAACACTTCCGTTTTTTGCGCAACAACCGCAACAGGTCGTTGACCAATTGCGGTGCATTAACTAAACGGCAAAGCGGGCGTCAGCCATATCCTTTTTTGTCGGATACGGCCCGCCCGCTGCATAAAAGCCGCTTTTACTTGTCGATCGACTTGAGCGTGCCGCGGGGCAAAACCGTCTGCACGGCGCCGCGCTGCATCGTGATCGTCACAGGATTGCCTTCAACGCGGCTAATTTCGATCACGACATACTGTTCGCTCACTTCGGCGATACGGCCGGCCAAACCGCCGATCGTTACGATTTCATCACCCTTGGTGAGCGCTTCGCACATCTTCTGATGTTCCTTCTGGCGCTTTTGCTGCGGACGGATCAGGAAGAACCAGAACACAACAAAAATCAGAATGATCGGAATGATCTGCATCAGCAAACCGCCGGTACCACCGGCAGCGGCC
>ENA-OPSD01001514-OPSD01001514.1-human-gut-metagenome-genome-assembly--contig:-NODE-1514-length-17138-cov-6.132998_pt1 | contig 17138 bp, 10 predicted proteins | sample MGYA00241453_ERZ501898 | MGnify/ENA primary metagenome ERZ501898 (study PRJEB25962, sample SAMEA2042226) | human gut metagenome | biome: human gut; feature: human-associated habitat; material: faeces... | reverse complement strand
TTATGAGAAATTCAAAATTTGTGCGTTAGGGTGCTGTTTTGTTGGGTTTGGTGGTGTTGCGTACCAAGGCTCGAAATAGATTTTGTCCCATGTGTACAAAGGAGTGCTGCATCGTGCTGACCTGTTCCAAACCCTTTTGGGGGCAGTTTTGGGGGCAAATCTGCAAGACGAATTCTGACTTGCGCCGCTCAAATAAATGCGCAGCTTTGGTTCCATTGAGAAAAGTGGATACTCATATCACAGGGTTCACGCAAGTGAAAAGCCCAACGAACTAGTGATGAAATTTTACTCTCTAGCAAGAAGTTGTACGCAAGCCAACTCCACGCAATCCCCGCACACCGCCCCTGTCGCCGCGAGAAACGCCCCTGTTTGGGCGCGTTCGCAGCCTATCGGCGCAGTGGCCGTCCAGTCAAATGCAGCCCTAAAATCCCCGCTTTTCGGAGATTTTTTCTTACCAAAGAACGGCTTTTCGTGTGCAGGCTTTGCCCAGACGGGTTTCACCTGTACAGGAAAAGCCTGCACAAATAAATACTAAATAAATAAAATACTAAAAAAGCAAATACGAATCCTATCTTATCTGAAAAACATAAAAATCCGGATTTTCCCGCTGTAATCTTGCAGGGATGCGTACAACTTAACACCAGCGAGTACAACTTACGATTGCACACAGTTGCTATCATGCGATATAATTTATTTGTCCACTTCGTCAAAAGACGTCCTTCAAGACTTTTTCAGTTAGATAACGGTAAAAGTCGTTGTATTTTTCCTGCGGAATCGGTAGGAAAATCGTCATAACGACAAGGGCATGACCGCGATTTTCAGCGTGGTAGGGCGGGTGTATATGTGGGAAAAGATTCTCGGCAAAGCCACAGCGTTCATAAAACATTTTGCGGCGGCAGACAATCGCATCCATCGACGGATCGATTTCCAAAATCAAAGTCTTGCCGCATTCCGCCAGCAGATCCAACGTCCGCTGCCCATAACGATGGTTTCGCAGAGCCTGCAGAATGTAAAAATGCTCGATATACAGATACTCTGCAGTTTCTCGATACAGCGCAAGACCAACAAATAGTTTGCCGTCACATACTGGCACAAAGGTGTAATCTCCATCCCCTAAAATACGCTCCTGCGACGGTATTTCGCGCTGCTCATAGGGCGGGAAGCTTTTTTATACAGTGCCATCGTCTGCGTATGCATCGGGTGTGCGGCAGAGGTCACAAGTTCTAATCGCATACATTCGTTCCCCATACTTCCAGTTGTGTCAGCGCCGGGAATGGGCTGGGGTCGTCGGCCTTTTTCAGGTCGTCCAGCATCAGACTTGTGATGACGACTCCGCCCAAATCAAAGCTCTGCCCCTTGCCCTCGGGGGATTTTTTCAGCGTAAGGATCCGTGTATTTCCGTTTGAAAGCGTGACTCTCGCGCTTTTCCACCACGCATCGTGGGGAAAGTCCGCGCGGGTCGTCAGCACCAATGTATCTGCTCTGACCGGGCGGCCGAATTCCAGCGTCAAGCACGCTTCCGGATCACGGTTGATGCCCCAGCTTTGGTAAGGGTAGGCACCGTGGCTTTCTGGGCAGATGATGCCATCAATGGCATTGCGGGCGGCAAAAACGGCTTCCCCCCGCGTTTCCACATTGGCCCATGTGTGGGGGTAGCAGGTCGTATTGCCGTGGCAGTCATAACCGTTGCGGGCCAGATTGCGCGGTGCTGCGATCTCCTCAGTCCGCGCGGCCCGTGCCGACAGATAGTGCATCGGTCCGGAAAAAGCTCGCGGGCTGTAACTGATTCGCGCTTCCGCAAAGGGAATTTCCAGCGTGAAAGAAGTTTCTTTCATGTAGACAAATTCCTCATTCATGGCATCGTCCAGCCGGATGACATAGTACCCCGGTTCCGGCACGGTCATGGTAATACTATCGCCGGGTGCGTAGGCTGCCGGGTAGACAAGGTGGTTGCAGGCTTGCGCCAGTGTTCTGTCTCCGTTTGTGATTTTTAGCAATATATCGTTCATTCTTTATCTCCGATTTTCAGAGTAACAGTGAATGGATGCTCTGCGGGCAGGGTCAGCACCACGGACTGGAAGCCGCCTACCGGGTTGAACAGGCGGCGAAAGCGGACGGGTGTGCCATACTCCGGCGGCAGGGTCAGCGGGCGGTCCGCCTGCACGGTTAGGGCAGCGGGACCGCTGCCGATGCGCACGGTGTTGGCATCCTGCCACGCAACATTTTCCCCCTCCGGCGAGATGACGGGCAGGATAAACCTTGCGTCCGCGTCCTCACTTTGACCCGTCACGGTAACTTTTCCCGGCATTACGGAAACGGCAAAATCGTACCGTCCGGCGGTGTCTTGGGCCGCAGTGCGCAGTCTGCCGCCTGCACTCGTCTCATTTTCGCCCACGGTTAAGGCAGCAGTCAAATCGTTGCTGCTGCAATAGATTTTACCATCGCGGCGCAGTTCGATGCGCGACGTGGCGCAAATGTCAAACTGCCAGCGCGGCATCTGCATATTGTTCGGCTCGTTCTGGCGGTAAGGGTCCATACTGCCCGCCAGCACCGGACCGCGGGCGGCGTGCCACAGCAATGACACCATACCGCCCGTGGGGTGACCGCCGGGCAGGTATTCATAGTCATAGCCCGTCACAGTCGCGCGCCAGTTGCCTTGCGCGATGCGAACCGTATCGATGGTGGGATAATACCGTGCGCCAGCCGCAGTCTCCGACGGCAACTTGGGCAGCGCCGCCGGGGACTGCCAGCCATCATGCACAAGTGCCGCCACGGACTTGGCATGGCAGAATGTGTGGTGGATACAAGCGGGTTCCCCTGCTGTTATATACATCGGTCCGCCGTACAAAAGACCGTCATGGGTGCATCGGTTCAACAATTCCAGATTTTTCTGCACAGCGGCGGCAAACACCGGGTCATGGCGGCTCAGGGCCGCAAAGCCGGCAAGGCATCCATCTGAGGTACGGCTGCCCCACCAACTCCACTTGTAACTGCGGCTGCCGAAGCTATTATCCCACCCGCCGTCAGGCAGCATAAAGTGGAGGTGCTCCCGCGCGGTGCGCAGCACAGCGCGGCCTACATCCTCATCCCCGGTCAGTTCAGCGTACAGAATCAGCGCAGGCAGTGATTCCTCCGCGTTATACCCAAGGTCCACCGGGCGGCAGCTCTTGGGCGTTACGGCTGTCATAGGGTGACCCTCGCCGTACAGCAGACCGTCCGCCGTGATGTGTGTCACGGCAAAATCCGCCAGCTGCTTTGCCTTGGCTGCGAACGGCTCCTCACCCAAAAGGCGCGCGGCCAGTGCCATTGTGTAGGCGCAGGTGATGGGATAGTTGACATTGCCGCCGATTCTTTCAATATTTTGGCAGAGATACTCCGCCATCTCGGCAAAGCGGGCTGTCCATGCTTCGCGGTCTGCAGCGGGCAGCTTGTCCCCGTACCAGAGCAGCGTTTCACCCAAGGCGTTTGCGTAAAATACCGTGATGCCGTTCCAATTACTGTTCGTGTCATTGTTCATGCTGCCGTCGGGGCGGCGCATATTAACCGACCATGCGAACAGCTTTTCCGCCGCATGCAGGCAGCGCTCGTCGCCGTCGGTCTGCCACTGGGTCACCAGCGGCAAAATCGCATCGGCACTGCGGCCATGTACCCGCATACAGGCAGGGCAGAGCAGCCCGCCGTCCAGCCGGGTATCGCCTGTATCGTACAGCTGATATTTCAGCATCGCGTCGCACCAGCGGCGCAGCAGAGCTTTGTGCACGGTTCAGCCCTCCAGATCAATACGAATCGTGCGGCCGTCGGCGCAGGAAATCTCGATTGCATCGCCTTTGCACGCGGCAAAGGGCTTAACTGCGAAACCGCCGCGTTCATCGGCATCCGCCGGGCGGGCGTAGAAAGCATCCACCAAAATATGCGTACCGGGCTGCAAGGTGGCTTTCAAATATGGCACAGCGCAGAGGTTTGCCATCAAGTTCGTGTTGGGGAAAGTGCGCACAAACTCGGTCTGTGCGCCGCCCAGCAGACTGACCGCCGCCGTGCAGCCCCACGGCAGGAACACCGCCTTGCCGCCGCTGACGTCCTCGACTCGCTGCAGCAGCACCTTGCCGTCCTCGGCTCCGACGCGGCAGGTGAACGGTTCCTCGACCGAAAGAGCAAAACCGCCGTCGGCAATGTCTACGGGTGAAGTCGTCACAATTTTATGCACACGCACATGCCAGCTGCCGCCGCAGGGTACGACCCAGCTCTGCGCCGTGGTGCCGGGCAGCAGGGTATAAGCGGCGTAGGTGTAAGTGTCCGTCACGGCAAAGTCATCCGTGCCGTAACGCATACGGTAGAAGTTCATCCCTGCCGGGCTGGCAGCCAATGTGTTGTCGAACGCGCCGTCCTCCAGATCGGTGCCGCGGCCAACACTGAAGCCAAAGCGGTTGGAGTAGACAAACTTCTCATACTTGGCGCTGATGGCCCCGTGGTTCATGCAGTGCTGCCCCACCGGGAAGACCGTGATATGCACACCGTCGTGGCAGACGAGCATATGCGGTTTGTCCTGCCGCTGCTGTGCCGGGTGCGGAACTGTTGCATCGGGCGCAGTCCAGAACGGATGATCGGCGGGCAGCGCCAAAAACAGGAACGCCTTAAAGGCCCAGTATGGGCTGCCGGGGGCGTTGTACCGTTCGCTCATGAGCAGGTTCGGGTATTGGTAGCCGATGGTCAGCACGCCCGCCGCGTTGGTGATGGGGTATTGAAACCAGTGGTGCAGGTTGGTCAGCACGGTATGACGCACCGCACCCCATGGGATGCTTTCATTCTGCGCCCCTGCAAACGCATAGGCCGCAAAGAATGCCGCGTGGGCGAAGCGGTAGGTCAGGCTGCGACCGAACGGAATTTCCGCGCCGTCATCGGAAAACCACTGGATGAAATCCCCGGCAAATTCGCCGCTGCGGGTCTTGAGCTTGGTCGCGTAGCCATCGGCATCCAGCGGGGAGAGCGTCGACCAGATGAGTGAGTAAAAGTGCATGGCAAAGGGGATATAGTAATCCATCTGGCCGGGGTTACCGTCAAAATACCAGCCGCCGCCGGTATAGCAATGCTCGACAACACCAAAATCATCCTTCAGTTGATCGGTGTCATAGGGCAGACCCAGCCGTGCAAAGGTCATATTCGTTAAGATGCGGAAGAAACGCCAGTTGTTGGGGTGGATGCGGTGGGCGTTCATCTGATTGAGCCAGCGGTAGACATTCTGCTTCTGGGCGTCGGTCAGCGGTGTCCAAAGCATATCCGGGGCAAGGCAGAGCGCCAGATCCAGCGCGGCAGTCTCGACCATCTTCTGGTCATAGTCGAAGATGTCCCCCCAGTATTCGGGATGGCTTGGATCGGTGCCATGGATAAGACCCGTGCGGTAGAGGTCGACCCATTCCGTGATTTCTGCCTGCTGTTCAACGGGCAGGGCGGTATTATCGCCGCCGAACAGCGGGCCAAGCCCCCAGAGGATACGCGCCCAGCCTTCCATGCGGGCGTCCTTTTCACCGTAGTGAGCAGCTGTGCTTCCGATCTTGAGCAGAGCGCCCCCCGCCGAGTAAAAAGCTTTGAGAGGACGAATCAAATCCAGCAGTGCCGTGACGGCGTCCTGTCGGGTCTGCATAGGGTTAGCGGCTAAAGCCGATGCAAAAACATCCATAGTGATGATCCTTTCGTGATGATAAAAAAGGCTGCCCTCGAGGGGGAAGTTGTCTGCGAAGCAGACTGATGAGGGCAGACCTTCCGCGGCCACCCATGCAGGGGCAGCGCCATTCAGTTTTCCCCTCATCTGGCGCTGCGCGCCACCTTCCCCCGCAGGGGAAGGCTTTTATAAATTTACCAGAAGCACTTATCCCCGCCCAGCAGGCGCAGGAGGGTCTCATAGAAGAAATAGTCGCCCCAGATGACGCAGGTTGCGCCAGTGTCGCGGTGGTAGATGGCGTCGGTCAGCACGCCCGCGCGGTCGGGGTCATGCAGAAAATAATGGTCGTAGAGGCTGCGCACAATGGTTCGGGCGGCGGCGCGGTCGCGCGCGGCCTCGGCGTTGTCCGCATGCTGTGCCAGTTCCAGCAGTCCGCAGGTAAAAATCGACGCAGCGGAGCTGTCCCGGATGTCTGGGATGTGGTCGTTAAAGGTGAAATCCCAGTAGGGGACAAAGTCGGCGGGCAGGTTCTGCAAAAACACCTCGGCGGCCTTGCAGCTCACTTCCAGAAAGCGCGGTTCTTTTGTGTAGGTGTAGGCCAGCGCAAACCCGGTCACGACCCATGCCTGCCCGCGCGCCCAAGTTGTGTTATCGTGGAAGCCCTGATGCGTGCGCCCTTCAACAGCCTTACCTGTGGCGGGATCCATCAGATAGGTGTGGAACGAGGAGTAATCCTCCCGCACGAGATAGTCTGCGCAGGTATGGGCATGGGCGGTAGCAATGTCCGCATAGCGGGCGTTCCCGGTCGTCTCGCTGGCCCAGAACAGCAGCGGCAGGTTCAGCATCGTATCCACGATGATTTTCACATAGGGCGTGCCGACATTGAACTCGCCCCACGCTTGAATGTAGCGGCCTTTCTCATTGTAGCGCTCACACAGCATATCGGCGGCGCGCAGGGCCAGCGCTCTGGCCTCCTCATCCCCCGTCAGCTTGTACAAGGCAACAGCGGACAAGGTGTACAAAAAGCCCAGATCGTGGCTGATGCCGACGCGCTCATCCAGCCGTGCCTTGAACGATGCGATGTAGTCGTCCTTATACTTCAGGAACGCAGCATCTCCGGTGCGCTTGGCGGCCAGACACATCATACCGGGGTGGAAAGAGGAAGTCCAGATGTTGTTTTCCTCCGGCGTGTAGCGCAGCCCCTCGGCGGGCAGGGTGCTGACATGGGGGTAGCGGCGGGTGTACAGCGGCGCGGCACGGCGCAGCTTTTCCTCGATTTCCGCGCACATCTGTAAATACAGCGCATCATCCTGCGGTGCAGTGAAACGTTCGGACATACTTTTTCTCCTTTACTCCTTGACTGCGCCGACCATGACGCCGGCGGCAAAGTATTTCTGCAGGAACGGATAAATGCAGAGGATCGGCACTGTTGCGACCATGATGGTGGCATACTTGACAGTGGCGGCCACAGATTCCACATCGCCAACGCTGGTGCCGCCCGTCATGTTGGAGGTGCTGTTCTGCAGTAAAATCTCGCGCAGGACGAGCTGCAGGGGGTACATCTCGCGGTCACGCAGGATAGCAGACGCCCAGAACCAGCCGTTCCACACACCGACACCATAATACAGCACCATAACAGCCAGAATTGCCTTGGACAACGGCAGCACAATGGAGAACAGCACCTTCAGATGGCTTGCGCCGTCGATGCGGGCGGCCTCAATCAAGGATTCCGGAATAGAAGCAAACGAGGTTTTCAGAATAATCAGATTGTACACGCTGATCATGAACGGCAGGATCAAGCCCCACAGGCTGCCAGTCAGGTGCAAGCTCTTCATATTCAAGTAGGTGGGTATCATGCCGCCGGAGAAGAACATCGTAAAGGTGATGAGCAGCATGATGGGCTTCTGGAACATGACATTGCGGCGGGAGAGAAAGTACGCCCCCAGCGAGGTCAGCGTGATCTGCAAAATCAAACTCATGACAAGCACAAACATCGTATTCAGGTAGCCGCGCGCTATCATCGGGTTTTTGAACACCATTTCATACGCGCCGGCGCTGAAACCCTGCGGCCACAACAGAATGCCGGTGTGGCGCATAAGCTGATTGATGTTGGAGAAAGACGCAAACAGCACATACAGCATCGGGTACAGGCAGGCAACGGCCACCAGTGCCAGGAAAATATAGTTGATGACGGAGAAGATCTTTTCGCCGGTGGACATTTTGATCTTCATGGTTTTTGTATTCTGCATGGTGGATCCCCCTTACCAAAGGCTCGTGTCGGCCAGCTTTTTGCTGAGCTTGTTCGCCAGCACCAGTAAAATCAAGTTGATGACACTGTTGAACAGGCCGATGGCCGTAGAGTAGCTCCAGCCCTGTTCCAGCAGACCGACGCGGTAAACATAGGACGAGATAATATCCGCCGTGTCGTAGGTGGAGGGGTTGTAGAGCAGGATGGTCTTTTCGTAGCCGATGCTCATCAGGCTGCCGATGCGCAGGATCAGCATGGTGATGATGGTGGGCATGATGCCCGGCAGTGTGACATGCAAAAGCTTCTGGAAGCGGCCCGCGCCATCGATGGAAGCGGCATCATACAGCTGGGCATCCACGCCGGACAAAGCCGACAGATAAATAATGGAGCCCCAGCCAACCTGCTGCCAAATGTCGGACAGCACATAGATGGTGCGGTAGAGTGCCGGGTTCTGCAAAAGCGGGCTGCGCTCACCGCCGAAAAAGACGATGATGTCATTGAACAGACCGCTTGTCATCGAGAAGTCGGTGATCATGCCGACGACGACGATCAGCGAGATGAAGTGGGGCAGATAGGTCAGCGTCTGAACACTCTTTTTAAAACCCTTATGATGGACTTCGTTGATGAGCAGCGCCAGAATAATGGGCGCAGGGAAGCCGAACAGCAGCAGCTCAAAGCTCAGCAGCAGCGTGTTGCGGACAAGACGCCCAAAGAACGGGCTTGTGAAAAAGCGGGTAAAATTGTCCAAGCCGACCCACGGACTACCGAAAAATCCCAGTGCAGGTTTGTAGTTTTTGAATGCGATCAGTGCACCGTACATCGGCTTATACTGGAACAGAATAAAATAAATCAGCACGGGGATGATAATGATGTATAGCTCCCAGTTGCGTTGCCAGTCCCGGCGGGCGCGGAACGCAAAGCTGTTGCGATTACTCGGCTTGGTCGGTATTTCTGTCTTGTTGGCAGTAGGTGTTTTCATAAGAATTTCTCCCTTTGAGAAAAAAGTGGGACGGGCCAGCTGCCCGTCCCATGTTATAGCTGCCGAAACAGGGTGTTATCAGCGCTCGTTGTAGCGTTCCAGAGCAGCGTCCTGAATCTCGATGGCGCGCTGCAGACCCAGGCTGTTCAGTGTCTCAACATACTGGTCGAAATTATCCAGGCTCTCGGTACCCAGGATGAACTTGTTGGTCATCTCATCGCGGTAGGTCTCGACCTCGTTCATGATGGTGGAGTACTCCTCACTCTCCTCGGCCGTAGGGGTAACATTGGGCATGGCATATTGGGCAGCAGTCGCCACAGCCCAAGTCTCATTAGACTTCTTCTGACCATCCAGAGTGTAATACTGCTTCAGATATCTGAGATCCTGCACGAAAGGACCGTTGTAGTTGCCGCGGAGGTAATGGGTCATAACCGTACCGGGAGCCATGCCATCGGAGTTGTTCAGGATCAGGTCTGTGTAAACAGGCTCACCATTGACCATCTCGTAGGAAACACCCTCCGTACCGAAGTTATAGTACATGTGACCTTCATCGCTGTAAGCCCAGTCCAGCAGGCGGGCAGCAGCCTCAACATCCTTGCAGGAGGTGGTGATAGCGACCATGCCCTGGTTGGGACAAGCGCTGTCAATCTGCCCCATCTTAACGGGGGTGCTTTTATCACGGGAGGGATAGGGGCAAGGCTGCAGGTTAAACTTTGGTTCGATTTCGACACCGGCATTGCTCCAGACACCCATGCGGGAACCTGCCCAGCCGAAGGACGCACCGGCATTGCCGTTACTCATCTTGGCGCTGACCGTCTCGTAGCTGGAAGTCATCATGTCGGGGTCCAGCAGACCCTCGGCATACCAGTCGTGCATGGTCTGCAGGTACTCTTTGTAGTTTTGCTCGGCTGCGCCGTAGTGAGACTTGCCATCCTCGCCCACATAGAAGCCGCGTTTCGTATCATAAGCGTAAGCAAAGGGGTTGTTGTCGGTCAAGCTACCCATCGTCCATTCATAGCAGAACGGGGCGGTTGCGCCCTTTTTTTCCTTAAAGGCAGTCAGCACGGTGTGCCACTCGTCAATGGTGGTGGGGATTTCCAAGCCGAGCTCATCAAGCCAGTCCTGTCGAATGAACAGTCCCTCCGTGACACGCAGTTCCTCGTCGCCGCGGATAAACGGGAACGCGTAGTAGTTGCCGTCATCGGTGCGGCACTGGCGGGCAATTTCGGGGTTGGCGTCGAGATAGGCTTTCAAGTTCGGGCAGTACTGGTCAATGATGTCATTCAGCGAGACGATAACACCATCGGAGATCGCTTTTTCGGGGCCGCCGGGGTAGTTCTGCCAGTGATATTCCATAACATCGGGCAGGTCACCGTCGGCCACCAGCAGGTTGAACTGCTCGTTCTCACCGCCTGTTGGCGGATGCAGGAAGGTGATGTCCACGCCGGTGTTCTCCATCAGACCTTTGCCAAAGGGGCTTTCGCCCATATCTTTGTAATAGGAGCCGATGTTCTCATTCAGGTTGCACCAGTAGGTGATGCTGTGACCTGCGGCCATCGGGTAGGTGAACTCACCTGCGTTACCGCTCTCGGCAGCGGTAGAGGCACTGCTGGCGGTCTCGGTCGCGGTGGATGCCGTGCCTTCGGTGCTGCCACCGCAGCCTGCCAGCATTGTGGCGGACAGGGCTGCCGCAGCGGCCAGCGCGGTGGCCTGCTTGATTTTTTTCATGTTGGGGTTCCTCCTTCTTCTTTGTGTTTGTGGTCGTTTTCTCTTATTGAACGAGGCCCGGCTGCCGAGGTTTTGTGGCGCTGAAAGATTTTGGCTTTGGCGACCGGTGTTCGTTCCGTGCTTAGAGCCTATCACACCGCCGCCAGCAAAACCAGAATAAAAAGCCCAAAAAAATAGGCAAAACCTCAAATCAAAGATGCGATTTTTCAAAAATACATAGGCAATTTCTAAAACGGCAAACTTTATGCACAAAATGCACCGGTCTGTTTTTGTGCATCTTGTATAAGTGCCATGTGCAAAAGCAAAAGCCGGACTGCGACAGTCCGGCTTTTGCTTTTGGGGGTTACTCCTCGCTGTGTGCAGCCTTGTACTGCCCGGGCGTCATGCCGGTAACCTTTTTGAACACGCGGATCAGCGAGCCGCTATCCCGGTAGCCGGTCTGCTCGGCAATTTTTGCCACCGAAAGCCCCTGCGTCAACAGCTGTTTGGCTGCCTCAACGCGGACATTACTGATGTAGGCCAACAACGCCACCCCGGTCTCTTTCTTGAACTGCGCGGACAAGTAGGTGGGCGTCATGTCAAAGTGCTGCCCCACCTGAGAGATATTCAGGTCCGGGTCAGCATAGTTTTCCCTGATGTACTGCTCCACCCGGTCGCAGAGGGCGCGGGTCGTACTGGTGCTGCCCTTCAGCAGCCGCACACGGCCACAGAGCGTAGCGGAAATTTTAATCAAATGTGCCTGCAATTCCTCGGGACTGCCCGCATCCCCGGGCGAGAAGCGGATGTCCTTCTGGTCGTCCAACCCGGCCATAGCTGCGCCCTTGATCAGGGCCGCCGTAATGTCATAGGCAAGGCAGCGTGCCACATTGGGGTCCTGTACCGCACCGTCCAGCGGGAACGCCTGCCGGATAAGGGCGGCGGTGTTTTCCTCGCTGCCCAAGGAAATCAAATCCATGAGCTTGCGCTCGGTCTCCAAAGGGAATGTGTAGGCCGTGCGGGCATCATGGATGCCACGGTAGGCCACTGGCTCGCCGTCATCCCTCAGGTAACTCAGCGCTTCCAGCGCCTCTTGATAGGCTGCGCGGATGTCCGCCGCCCCGGCGTGGGTCTCGCCCACGGCCGCCCCCGGGTTCACGCGGAAGTGGGCACGAATCTGCTGCTGTGTCTCACGGATGTCCGCCAGCAGCTGCTCATCCTGTGCGAGGGTGTTTTCCTGCATGCCAACGATGGCCACGCAGGTTTCACCCAGAGCGGTCAGTTCCAGTGCAAAGTGCGGCTCGGCAATTTCCTGGAAAATGTTCATAATAGCGATCTGCAACGCCGTAAAGAGCGAGCCATCCCCCTCCGGTGCGCTGTCGGCCATCGGATTTTTAAAGACGACCACTGTATAAAACAGCGCGTCAAACCGGATGCCGCCGCGCTCGGCAGTCTCTTGGCTGAGACCCATCGGGCTTTCCAGCAGGGATTTTAAATAGTAGCGCCGCAGGGTCTGCTGGCTTTTCCACAGCTCATGCTGTTGGTCGCTGCGCTCGCGGCGGCTCTTTTGGGAGTAGTATTCCAGCCGCTCAAACTCGTTTTTCTCGACCAGTTCGGGAGCTTCGTCAGTGCCGTCATAGGGGCTGACCAACGCGCCCAGCGGCTGATAATTTTTCTTTGTCAGCCCGGCAGACAGCCCCAGCCCTAACATCATGCAGAGTACCATGCCGCCCCAGGTGAACAACTGGGTCATGCGGGTGTTTTTCATCAGCAGCTTATTGGAAATGCTCAGCACATACTGCCAATCCGTCACGCTGCTGGCACGGGTCAGGTAGGCTTGCTGACTGCCCGAACCAAAGGCAAACGAACCGTCGACCGCCGCCTGCACAATATCCATGGCGGGCGGGTCACCCTCAGCCGTTTTGCAGAGGGCTGTGCCGTCCGGGGCTAAGACATAGAAATCCAGCTCCGGGTCCCAGCAGAACTGCTGCAACCGCTTGACAAACAGCTTTTTGTTCACCGTCACCACAACTGTAGCGTCGGCGTATGACAGCCCGCTGGTCAACGCCGAGCGGATAAAGAGGAAGTCCGTGCCGCCTTCGTTCTCCACCTGAACCATCTCCCACCGGGGGTGACACTCGTGCAGAAGCTCGCGCCATGCGTCCTCACTCAAGCTGCTGTTTTTGAACCGGGATAGATAAAACAAATGCTGGTCGAGGTAGCCCCGGCTGGAAATCACACTGTCCAGATTGTTTAGGCTGATCCACACATTGGTAACATTCGGATGCCCTGATTCGATAGTCAAAAGTGCGCTCTGTGTGTTGACCATCGCCAGCTGGTCATAGCCGTCCAGTGGTTTCTTTGTCGTGACGATCCGCTGCACGGTCTGATCCTGCATCGTGCGGGAAAGCGTCTGCTCAATCTCGGTTAGGTAGCTGTCCAGGTCGATGCGGGCCTGATCCAGCGCCGAACCATAGATTCGCTTGGACTCCGCCGTAATAATACCCGCGGAGTAGTTATATAAAAGCAAACAGAGCAGCAGCGGCACGATCAACACAAGGATGTAGGATAAAAACCAACCGCCGCGCACACTTTTCTGCTTTGGAAATTTTATGGTGTCGAGCTTCATAAGGCCGCAGCCTCCCTCCCATTTCGGCTTGCAGTTCTCATTTTTTCAGTGTAACAGCGCTCAGTTCCATGCCGCTCTGGCCAAAATAGAACCGCAGGAAGAACTCGTCCCCTGTGTTCAACGCGGGCAAGCCGACAGAAAAATCGCACCAGTCAGCCTGGGCGCCGGTGATGGTCATGGTTTTCAGGAACGCACGGCCTGCGAACACCGATACCGGAATCTGGGCCAGCGGGCTGTTGCCCGGCATGGCACGGCAGCGCAGGTGCAGGGTGTAGCTGCCGCCCTCGGCTGCCGTTACGCGGAACGCCGTCGTGCGGCGGTAGCCGTTGTCGATGGCTGCAATGTCGATGGCTGTGCCATCGCGCAGCGTCAAGGGCAAACCGTTTTGTGCGGCCTGCTGCATATCCTGCTCGGCCATTGCCTCCATCTGGTCATCCAGTGCGCTCGTGCGGCCGATACTGCGGCGGAACGCGGGCGTTTGCAACAAAAAGCGGCAGATGTTCGCCGCGCTGCGCTGCAATTCGCCGCGCGTCAGGCATCCCTCCGTCAATGCGGCGGTCAAATCGTCCCCGCCGGAGTTATGCTCCGGGTCAGTCACGACCATAAAAACATCATTCTGGGCGCGGACCATGGCGGCCACATGCTTGGTGCTGCCGGCACCGCCACGGTCGTTGCCCTCGGCCCACCAGTCACTCATCACAAGACCGGTGTAACCCCACTGACCACGAAGAATCGTCGTGACAAGGTCATAATTGCTTGCCGTCCAGTAGCCGTTCAGCGGGTTATAGGATGTCATGATTGAGCGAGCACGCCCCTCCTTGACAGCGATTTCAAAACCGCGCAGGTAGATTTCCCGCAAAGCGCGTTCCGAAATGACCGACTCCACAAAGTGGCGGCGATGCTCCTGATTGTTGGCGGCAAAGTGCTTGATCGTCCCGGTCACGCCCCAGCGGTGCAGCCCACGCAGCTGGGCGCAGGCCATCTTTCCGGTCAAAAGCGGATCCTCGGAGAAATACTCGAAATTGCGGCCATTCAGCGGATGGCGGTGGATGTTGATGCCGGGGCCAAGCAGCGTGTCCACATGGTTTTTGCGGAGTTCCAGCCCTTCCATCGAGTAGAGTTCCTCACTCAAATCTTCGTTGAATGTCGCAGCCAGGCAGGTGCCATTGGGCATGGCGAAAGCAACCGTGCCGCAGTCCATGCGGATACCGCTGGGACCATCGGAACAGCAGGCGGCAGGCAGACCGTAGTGCTGCAAAGCATCACTGACACCGCCGATAGCCCCGGCTGTACCCGGCGTAACACGCGGAGAGTTCATCCCCTCGCCCCGGACGATGGTACAAAGCTCGTCGTCGCTGAACTGTGCGACAAAATCAGCCATGTCCACCTTGCCGTCAGCCACATCCTGCAAACGGATGCCCTTGTCCCCGGTCTGGGGACGCTCTTTCGGCAGTCGGGTCGCGCGGCGGGTCTCGGGCAGCTCGGCCTCAGTGGGGACAGACTCCCATGCGGGGGAACCGTCCGCACCGGGGCGCAGCCGCTCAAAAGCTGCGGCGGGTGCAGCGGCGGATTCCTGCTGCTCCACCACCATCAGCGGCAGCGTGACCGTAAAGGTCTCTGCGGCATGGCGTACATCGGTACCGAGACTGAAAATATAGTCACCGGCTTCCAGCACAAAGGCCGACTTGTACCCGGTAGCGCCGCTGTCATCATAGCTGGCAAAATTGCGCCACGGCGCAGTCAGCATCAAAGTCTGGCTCTCCCCGGGAGCCAGTGTTTTGGTTTTGGCAAAAGCGCACAGCACCTTGGCGGGCTTGCCCAGAAGCCCCTGAGGCGCGGTGCAGTACAGCTGTACGACCTCTTTGCCGGGGAGGTCACCGAAATTTTTGACTCTGGCAAAGGCTGTGATACCATCGGCGTTTTCGTCCGCACTCAACAGCTGAACCTCAAATTTTGTGTAAGAAAGACCGAAGCCAAAAGGATACAGCACCTTTTCCGGCGCAAATGTTTCAAAGTAGCGGTAGCCGACATAAATATCCTCGGCATAGAAATTGCGGTCGTCCGCACCGTAGTGATCAGCAGCAGGGTAATCTGCCGGTGTACGGGCAATCGTATCGGGCAGTTTGCCGCTGGGGCTGACCGTACCGTTCAGCACATCCAGCACGCCGCGGCAACCCTCCTGCCCGCCCTGCCAGATGTAGGTCACTGCGCCGGGGGCGTACCGCGCGACCCACTGCATATCAATGATATTGCCGACATTGAGAAGCACAACAGATTTATTGAAATAGCGGCATACCAGCGCCAACATATTTTCTTCGTCCTCTGTCAGCAGAAAGCTGCCGGGGGTGTTTGTGTTGTCTTGATCCTCGCCCGCTGTGCGGCCAATGACGATGAACGCCGTGTCGGCGCGCTGGGCGGCAGCGCGGACAAATTCTTCGTCCAGCGGCATTTCCGGCTGGAACCACGGCTCCTGCGCCCAGCCGGTGCCCATCTCGTAGGGGTGGTCTGCCAGCCATGCGGCATAGCGGGCCTGCACCTCGGCATCCAGCCGATAGCCGCCGTCACCGCCCAGTATCTCCGGCAGATTCGGCACATGGGTCACATTGACCAGTCCGCCGGATCCGGTTCCGCTTTTATAGTAGTGAAATTGTGCGTACCCAAACAAGGCCGCCCTGCCGCCGGGAGCCAGCGGTAAGACAGCCTCATTTTTCAGCAGGACAACACCCTCCGCCACAGCCTGACGAGCCAGCGCCGCATAGCGGGTCATTTCCAACATTGTATTTTTCATAATACTGAAACTCCGATCCCAATGGATTGCAAATTTCAGCGCCACACCTATTATAATACAGGATTTTTAGAATTTGGCAAGGGGGTAACGTAGAATGTTTTGCGGGAAATTTTCAAATCAGGTTGATGCCTTTCGATGTAGATTTCTTCCATTGTTTAAATTGTGTCTCTTCTGAAAAAATGAATCAGAACTGATTCACTTTTTCGAGTCAAGATTTTTGGATGAATCTAAACTGATTCACTCTTGAGAGCATATACGAATTTGTGCGGGTATCGGGTTTGTTTGTCATCGCTTTGGGGTAAACGTGTTTTGCTAGCATAGCATGTGGTCATCCACATGCACATTTCTGGGGTGTACCCCAGACCCCCTCGCTGCTCTTGTGTGACGATAGTGACGCAGATGACGATGATGACGGTGTTCGTGGGATAGGGTAAAGGGGTATATCAAAAACATCGTCATCACCGTCAGCATCGTCATTCTACAGGCAAGCCGTTTTAATCTGCGGCTTGCCTGTTTTATTTTGAGTAATGTGGCAGGGTTTTTGCCCCGTTTCCTGTTAAAATGGATTTAGATATTTTGTAAAAGTGCAAGGGTTTTTAGCACAATGGGTGATATGCTGGTTTTGAAGTGCATTCGGGCATTTAGTCAGATGCGAAATCTTTTAAATATTTTTTCTTTGCGACATATTTGACCGTTTCTCAGCGGCTATATAGTAGAGGTGCTTTTTCAAAAATTTTGAGGACGGTTGCAAAAATTGCAATTTCTTATCTGTATGATATGATTTGATATCTTTCAAAAAATTTGAACTTTTTCTAAACAGTTTAAAAAACTTCGTAATTTTCGCCGTTCTCAGCGGCTATATAGTAAAGACCTTTTTATAAATTATTTACATAGGAGGAACCCATGAACACGGAATTTCAAGATTTACCCAATGTTGTAAGTCCCAAGGAGGTGCAAACTTACTTCGGTATCTCACGCACAACCACCTATCGGATATTTCACGACGCAACTTTTCCTGCGTTCCACATTGGAAATCGACTGCTGGTGCGGCGGGGGGAACTGCTGGGCTGGCTGGAACGGCAAAAGGTCAATAAAGCCCAAAACGAGAACCCGAAGATTGTCGGGTCTGATGAA
>ENA-OPSD01001503-OPSD01001503.1-human-gut-metagenome-genome-assembly--contig:-NODE-1503-length-17290-cov-2.713084_pt1 | contig 17290 bp, 11 predicted proteins | sample MGYA00241453_ERZ501898 | MGnify/ENA primary metagenome ERZ501898 (study PRJEB25962, sample SAMEA2042226) | human gut metagenome | biome: human gut; feature: human-associated habitat; material: faeces... | reverse complement strand
ATTGACTTTCACACCCGGAGCGATCTCAACCACCTTACGGGTTTCCTTCTCCTTAGCCAGCATTTCCTTGATCCGGTCAGCACCAAAAGGCCAACCTTTCACCTTCAAGGTCTTTTCCTTTACAGGAGCGGCCTTTTCAGGCATTACCGGGGTGATCGGGCCTTGTTTCTTCAGGTAGTCGGCATAGTCGGCGATTTCTTTCTTCCAGTCGACACCGGCTCCGTTCGCATACTTGTCGGTCAATTCCTTACGACGCTTGATCTGGTCGAATCCCTTATAAGGAAGATCAGTCAATACGTTCGCATTGAAATAACCCTTGTCGGGAGCGTTGTAGTCGATCCAGTTATAAAGCGTCTTCCATTCCTTATCGGTCAGTTTCACGTTGTGATGGCCTTTCTTCAGCAAGCGTACCAATTCGCTCGTGTTGGGATGATATTCGTACGGCTGCAAAACGACCATGTCGCCTTCGCCTCCCTGACGATGCACATACGGATGCAAGTTCAGATAAGACGTGCCATAACCTAGCTTGTCTTTCTTTCCACCCCGCAGGTCGAACGCTTTTCCTTCACCGTTATGACAAGCGATACAAGCGCGGTCCAGGATCGGCTGCACTTCCAGGTCAAACGTGAAAGAGCGTGTACCGCCTTCGGGCAGAGTCAAGGCAGACGGAGCTTTCTGCGAAGCGATCACACGTTTCGGGATCGCGATCTGGTTCTGGTCTTCATGACAACCGATACAGGAAACCACTTCGCCCGGCTGACCGGTCACCCAGCTTCGCATCCACTGGATAGCCACGCCGTCCTTATCCAAAGGCTGGATGGAGATCGGTGTATTGGCAGGAGCCTTGAAGATCACGGAACCGTCTTCTTCGACAGGAACCGTCCCTAACATACGCTTGATATCCCAACCGGACTGGATTCCGTGCCAGTTATGGTCGGAACGGGTCTTTACATACGCATATTCGTAAGCATGCAGACGCAGAGACTTGACCGTTCCGCGAGGAATACCTTTCAGGCCTTCTCCTTCGTAGATATCCTGAATAAAGAAGGTCGCTTCCTTTTCATTCAGTTTCACACGGTCGGGAATGGACGGAGGAGTCTTTGTCTTGCGCACCAGGATCGGGCTGATATAGCCTTCGCCTTCTGCCTGCATCAGACAGGTCACGTTGTCGTAGACGTCCACCAGATAGAGTCCCCACAAGGCATGCGGGTCCAACTTGGCTGCAACCAGGAAGTATTTGTCGTTCAGCGGAGTCGGTTTGATGAACTGCGGCCATACACCGTTTACCAGCTGGTCCTTGATTTCTTCTTTGATCGGACGGTTACGGTGAGGGATTTCCTGTACCATACCGGCTGTGCTCTTACGTCCCTTGGTCGGATCGAAGATGATCATACGGCCTGAACGTGCCACACCGTGGTGGCCGGAGATGATACCGACGAACGCCGAACCGTGGCCGGGCAACGGCTGCACGTCGAACGTACTGTTCGGGAACATCGCACCGCTACCGTAGAGGGCTTTGTTTTCCGTTCCGTCCGGGTTCATGTGCATTACGATACGGGAATAGTAGTGGGTCAGGTCGGTGTACTCCCAGCGGGTGTACATCACGCGGCCGTTATTCATGATGACCGGATTCCAGTTGGCATCCTGGTCGAATGTCAGGCGGCGCATGCTCTTGTCCTTCGGGTCATACAGCACCATGTTACCTACCGCATCGCTACCGTTCACACAAGGAACACCCTGGTAACCGATGTTGGAGATAGCGATCACACGACCGTCGGGCAGGTAAGTACCATCGTAGAACTCCAGATCCGGCTCGTCGTTTTCCACAAGCGGCTTGAAGCCTGTCCCATCCAGATTCACTTCATAGATGTTCCAACGCTTGTCGTCCTGTGTCTGTGTGAACATCACACGGTCACCGTCCCAATGCAGTTTCAGGTCAGCGATGGAAGAACCGTTTTTCGGTTTGTAGACCTGACGCATCTGTATATCGCCACGCAGATTGGAGAGTTCGACGATCTCGGCATCGAAGCCCTCACGACCGGCAGATTCCTGGTTACTCCAGTTATTGGCCTGAGTCCCCAAGGAAGGAGTCATGATCTGGTGTGCCTTCGAACCTACCTTGAAACGGGCTGCCACGATCTTGTCGGCATCCAGCAACGGGTTAGCCAGCAAGATGGCACGTTTGCATTCCAATGCTTTCTTGGCATCGGCGATAGCCTGTTCGTCACCGTTATAGATGCCTTTGAAGCCTTTCTTTTCGAGCCGTACCAGTTCGTTCAGCATCGGTTCGTATTTGGCGGCGTCGTAGCCTTTCTGCTTTTTCATATCGGCGAAAGCCAATTTGACAGCCTCGACGTTCAGCCATTCCAAATCGCTCTGAAGCGTGTACAGCTCCTGTACTTTCTCAACCAGTTCGAGATATTTGCGTATCTGTGTATTGAGATCTTTTTCGTTTGCGATCTGCTTTGCCACATTCGAATAGTAGGCTCCGTCCTTCAACCGGGCGATCGCATTATCCGCAGCCTGCTTTTCGACTGAGGCATCCGGGGTGATCAACCAGGTATCCAGGCCGTCCAGTACCGCACCCAGCATACCGATTTCTTCCGGATACTTGTTGTTCAATTCTTCCGCCACAAAGGTCGGAACCGTATTCAATGCCTGGAAAAACACACTTCCGCCACTTGAAGTATCATCGATACCGACTTCGGCTTCGAAGCGGACATACTGGCCACCCACCGGGTATACCAACGTGCCGTTCGCATGGCAGAACACACCGTGTTTGTATTCCTTTCCAGCAATAACGATCTCATGATCGTATGCATTCGTGTTCATCTTGGGTTTTGCCCAACCGGCAACACCGTATTCATAAGGAACTTCGTCCAACCATACGGCTGTACCATCGGCTTTGATCAAACGGGCATTCGCCCATACAGCCTGGTCGTAATCCGTACCATCGGGACCACCGGCCGTTACAAGCACCAGCTTATCCACGCCTTTCAAGTCTACCACGAAAGGTTCGGCTTTCGCCTTATGCTTCATCCAGGTAGAAACGATCGGCATTCCGGATTTCTTCAGCTTTGCCTGTAATTCCGTTTTGGCTTTGACTGAAGCATCAATCCACGTTTCCGCCTTCTTCTGCTTAGGGCCGGCAGACACCATAACAGAAGAGGACAGAAAGAGTGATACTAATAAATAGTATTTGTTCATGTAATAAATTATAAGGTGTTTATTACTTATTATAACGCAGCTTTCGTGTTGGTGAAGCGCAAGCCGTCATTATCGTGGTAGCATGCCCATTCATCAACAATAGCACCTTCAGGACCAGCCATCATAAAGTGGAATGTTTCCAGTTTTTTCAGGCGAAGAACATCACCTACATTCTGTACGACGAAATTTTTGCTCTTGATCGCACCGTGGGTAGCGGGGATAGCAGGAGCGTTCGGAGTCTCGTCACCTACTTCAGAGAAGTTGTAAACCCATCCCTTTTCTACCATCCAGGATTCATGTTTAGCCGGGAATTTGGTCTTTACATGCGCATGTTCGGGGATCATCTGTCCCGGAAGCAGGTAGATCGCGTGAGCGAAGTAGCCGTATTCAGGATCGTTGACCCAGAAAATACCACCCATACCCACGTTTTCAAAATCACCCAGACCGAAATCAGTCACCCACATGTCCTTAGCCATCAGTTCGGTGAAAGGAACACCGTAGAAAGCGAACATGTCTTTCATTGCTTCCATAGCAACATCCTGTTGGAACTTGCCGTCTTTGTAGAAATCGGCATTTGTGTACTTCTTTGAATACTTCATTTCTTTATTAATTTTACAGTTAGCATTGTTGTTACATTCATTCTTGCAGTCGTTTCCGCACTGTTCGGTGCATTGTCCTTCGCCTGCCGCTGCGCAACAGGTAGCCTCGCCAGTAGATGTTTTGCCGTTACATGCAGCTATCGAAAGCAGGAGGGCTCCCATAGCGGCCGATTTCATAAGATTCTTTTTCATTTTTTCTCTTGTTTATTTAGTTAGTAATATTTGTTCTGTACCTATTTCCTACCGGAGAAACTTTGTTTCCATAGGGTGAAACGACTGTTTCCATACGAGGAAACTCTTGTTTGATGCCTATGAAACGTTTACTCGATGGCGATCCCTTCTATTTCGATCAATAACTCATCCCGGCAAACGTCCGCCCACATATAAGATATGGGGATATTCAAATTATATCCTTCCAGCAGTTCGCGTGCCTCCTCATAAAAGGATTTCTCTTTCAGATAGACACGCAGCATTTTCAGTTTCGCCTTACCAATCAGCTGGCCGATGTTTTCCATCGTGATATGGAGCTGGCGTCCGAGCCCTACTCCAACCAAGCTTTCCTCCCCGCGGATAGCTGCCGTACCGGAAATATAAACGATCCGCCGGTCATCGAAAGTCATGCTTTTGGCCCGTTCGAACTTCGGAGTGGCTTTCTTCTGCTGGGCAGCTTCGAGGACCTGGTCCGAATAGGCGTGGGCGGCTATCTGCAATTTATTGTCGATCGGGGTGGCATAGCATTCGGAACGGGCGAACACGGCCGCATCCAAATCGACCAGTATGCCTCCCAAGTTAGCCCCGATACCGGTAGCAGCCGGATAACCGTTGCTCCAGTCCGTCTTTCCATAGAAATCGGCACGGGCGTTGTTGAACATCTGGTAATGCTGGTCCGGCCCGTCGAAGCGGGTGATCTGCTCGATGTAGTTCCACTGGCGAATGATGCAGTTTACGGGGAAGCCTTCCCGGCGCATCACCTCTCCCATCATGTGGAATACTTCGGCGGACTGTTGCTGGATACCGAAGTTTATCACATCCCCATGGAGGCCACCGGCAAAGAGGAAACGGCCATCGGCATTTTCCAGTACGACATACGGGAAGCCGCCGTGACGGCGGAAGGTGATATGATCGTCTTCGTCCGCTTTGTAGCTATGGACTTCCAAGATAAGTCCGGCATTCAGAGGTGGCTGGGAAACATAACTCAGTACCGGTTCATGATTCCCATAAAACTTACGGATTTTCTCACGCAGCATGATGCGACGGGAAACGTATTGCTCGTTGTCGTTCGGCATGCCGAAGAATGCCAAACGGAGAATCTGTTCGTCTTGAGGCAACTGTGCCAGCAGGGCGTCTACCATTTCACCGAAAGTAGCCAGTCCGGTCGTATAAATATTATAATGTATTTTATCGCAATAGTTCATAAAGAGTTCACATATTCGGTTAATGCTTCGATATCTTTCTCTGAAACTTTCTTCTCGATGCCGTGTTTATGGACACTGAACACTTCCTTCATGGTAGCGGCACGTCCGTCGAACAAATAGGGAGCCGTACGCCACACTTCACGCAAAGTCGGAGTATCCCAACCTTTTTCGAACTCTATATCCTCACCTATGCGGTGGTATTTCATATCCGTATAATAAACACCGCTATGGCATTCCCCGCATTTCAGCTTTTCGAAAACCTTTTGCCCTTCCTTTGCCAAATCAGACAGCTCGCCATTCACCAAGTAAGGACTGGGCACGGGACGAAGTGATTTCAAATAGGCATCCACACAAACAGCATCTTCTTCCGAAACTTCAAAAAACTGGATGAAGTTGAATCCTGCCCGCACAGCCCGTTCCGCATGTTCACGGATACCGGAAATCATATTGGGAGGAGTCACATGGCTAAAGAGCATGCTCTTGCAGTTCTTGGAGTTGCCGACACCGTCGTTCATCAAGTCCCAGTTCATGCCATCCGTTCGTCCGTCTCCCGGATGGCAGCCATTACAACTCTGCCAATTCTGGAAGCAGTGCGAAGCATCGTTGAAGTAGCGTTCACCCTTGTTTTCAGCCGTTTCTTCACGTCCGGGATTCAGTTCGACAGACGTCACTTCGTTCGTATTGATATCCATGATGTTCAGGATATCGGCAAAGTAAGTCGGGATAATCAGCTTGTCACCGTTCAGGATCATATTGCGAGGACCGTTCCCCTCCAGCGGGATACGTTCGCGGAGGCCATACAAGAAAGTCAGGTCGTAGTCCAACACCGCCTTATTGGGATAGTTCAGGAATTTCTCCAACATCGCCTTATGGTCAATCACGCTGACCTCGTGCGTTCCCGAATGGGAGATGAAAACAGACTCGTCGTTGCAGGCAATGCTCCAGATACCGGCCGCACCCCGTTCGGGTTCATCCACGACGATGGCTCCCAGGAACTCCTGCTTGTCGACATCGATCACGCTAAAAGCACTCGTGTTCATCCATCCCTGCTGCAATTGAGATGTAGGGACGGTGAAACGCCCCAAGTTGTGCGATACATATATATATTTGCCGTCGGGAGTTATACAGATTCCCCGAAGGGCATTGCTTCCGTTTGCCAACTGGATGTCCTTCACCTTCGTGAAGCCATCCATTTCGATGACGGATACACAGGCGGCCACATAATCGAGATCAGCCCGCTGTGCAGGAAGGAAGTTCGTGACGAACATATATTTGCCGTCCTTGCTGAACACGGCGGACTTCGGTTCGCGCAATACCTTCACCGTACGCATCACCTTCCGCGCAACCGGATCGATTTCGGAAATCGTGGTCTGGAACTGGTTACATACATATATATGCTTCTTGTCCGGACCGAACATCGGATGACATGCTCCCGAACCGGTCGGAATAGAAGCCTCCACCCTGCCCGATTCGAGCGAGAGGATCTGTAAATGGCCTGTCGTTCCGAATGTAGTCACATATGCCTTGTCGCCATCCAAAAGGATACCCGTAGGCGCTTCGTCCATCGGGAAAGAACGCAACAATGTCTTGCCATCAGGCGAAAAAACATCCACCCGCTTTACTCCTTTATCTGTCATCAGCAACTCACCTTTGGCGTTCGCCACGACATCTGTCGGGAAGAACGGTGGGTTGCCTGCTGAAGCAAAGGAGATGCAACAGCAGGCAAAACAAGCCACCAGTGAGTTTTTAAACATGTATTTTCGTGTGTTCATGGTATATTATATTTTTTTTGCTTTACTATATCCCAACTCAAGAGAAATCGTCTGGGCCACTTTCCTTATACAGTCTGCCGAAACACGTACGACCTCTTTCGACAGCCGGTCCTTAGGGCCTGAAATCCAAATTGCCCCGCAAGGATAACCCGTATAATTAAAGATAGGCGCTCCGATGCAAATCACACCGTTCAGTTCTTCCTCATTATCCATGGCATAACCCAATTTCCGGACCTTTTCAAGTTCCTCCAGATAAGCGTCACGTGTAGTAATAGTCCGGGCGTTGTAGCGTGTAAATTCCATATAAGACAAATATCGGTCCCGGACTGTATTCGGCAAATAAGCCATGATAGCCTTTCCCGGAGCCGAACAATGCAAATCGAAAGGTTTTCCCGGCGAGAGGATAAAACGGAACGTATGATGTCCCTGCGCCTGCTCGATAAAGATACCTTTCCGGTCCCCCAGCACGCCGAAGCATGCCGTCTCTTTCACTTGGTCGCGCAAATCGCGCAAACGAGGCAAAACAGTTTCCAGCAAATTGTGTTCATTCAACGATCTGAATCCCAAAGTTAGTAATTTACGGGATAACTTGTACCTTTTTGTGTCTTCATTATAGATCAAATAATCCAAACGGACCAACGTATTTAAAATACGGTAGGCCGTAGTCTGTGAAATATCAAGGGCGGACTTGATATCCTGAAGCGTCTCACCCTGGGTGTGAAGCGACAAGTACTCAAGTACAGCGATCCCTTTTTCGAGATTCGGAACCTTGTAGTTCTCTTCTGCTTTTTCCATATTTGGAATAACGCTTTCCATATTTGAAATATTGTTTCAGATTTGAATCAAATATAAAAGAGAGCGCATAAATGCAAGCAGGATGTTTGTAAAAATTAGTTAAGTATGTCGTAAAACACATTATAGTTGAAAGGTGAAAGTGAAAATGCAAATAGCAACGCGAAGCAACTTTCAACTCTTCTTGTAGCTGACGATGGCCAGTATGTTAAAGAACACTACGAACAGGTAGATGATCCCCCTATTGCCCACCGACATCAACCCATATACAAGCCAGGCGATACAGGTACCTGTCGTGAGCAGGATAAAACCAATAATCCAATAATGTTCCAATATGTCTGACACACGCATCAAAAGCAATATAAAAAAACAGGAGCGCAACAGCTACACTCCTGTTTTAATATCTTTTAGAGATAAACCAAATCTTACTTATCTATTGTACGGGAAGGAACACCTTCGAAAGTCATTTTAACAGGATTTATAAATCCGTTCTCATCGAAAGTCATCCGGTCGATACAAGTCACACGGTGGTCGCGAGTATTGTCGTTCAGCGGGCGGCGATGGTAGACGATATAATAATCTTCAGTATTCGGAACATGCAATACGGAATGATGCCCGGCTCCTCGCGCGATTGTCGAATCCTGCTGGAGAATCGTGGCGATACGATTGAAAGGTCCGAAAGGCGAATCGGCAATCGCATAAGCGACACAATAATCGGGACCTGTCCAGCCCCCTTCGCTCCACATAAAATAGTACTTACCGTTCTTCTTGAACATGAACGGACCTTCCACATATTTATCCGGTGTCACTTCCTTGTAGACCGTCCCGTCTTCAAAAGGAACCAACCCGGTGAAATCGTCGTTCAGGCGAACGACATTACAATGTCCCCAACCGCCGTAATACATATAGTAGCGGCCATCATCGTCACGGAAAACGAACTGGTCGATCGGCTGTGCCCCGTTTACGATCTCGTTGATAAGCGGTTTGCCTAACAGGTCCTTATACGGACCTTCCGGGCGGTCGCTGACGGCAACCCCGATTCCTCCTACTTCACCTTCATGCACGTCGTTGGCCCCGAAGAAAAAATAATATTTGCCATCCTTATGGATGATAGACGGCGCCCACATGGCTTTCTTCGCCCATTTCACGGCGGAGGTATCGAGCACAGATGAATGTTTCGTCCAGTTCACCAAATCCTTGGATGAAAAACAGTCGAAATAAGTCTGCTTCTCATACGCATCGCTCCAGGTCGGGAAAACCCAATAGGTATCACCATAAATGATCCCTTCCGGATCGGCATACCAGCCCTCGAATATCGGATTACCACTGGTCACGACATCAGCAACAGCCTTCTGTTGCTGTTTCGGCTGTCCGCACGAAACTAATGCGGCAGCACACAATAGCACATATAAACTTTTTTTCATTTATGAGTTAGATTTTTTCTGTTCCATATTCTTAGCCAGCCCTCCTTCGGATGTTTCCTTATAGAGACTCGGCAGGTCGTTTCCGGTCTGACGCATCACTTCCACCACCTGGTCGAAACTTACCCGGTGCTTGCCATCGGAGAAATTGGAGAAGGTATTCGCATCCAGCGCACGGGCTGCCGCAAAGGCATTGCGTTCGATACAAGGAATCTGTACCAACCCGCAAACCGGGTCGCAAGTCAGTCCCAAGTGATGCTCCAGCCCCATCTCGGCCGCATACTCGATCTGTGCAGGCGTCCCCCCGAACAACTGGCTGGCCGCAGCAGCTGCCATCGCACAAGCCACACCGACCTCTCCCTGGCATCCTACCTCGGCCCCGGAAACGGATGCATTCGTACGGACCACATTACCGAACAACCCGGCTGTCGCCAACGCACGCAAGATACGGGAGTCACGGAAGTCGCGGGACTCTTTCAGATGGTAAAGCACAGCCGGCATGACACCACACGAACCGCAGGTCGGGGCCGTCACGATCTTGCCTCCGCAAGCGTTCTCCTCGGAAACGGCCAGAGCATACGCATAGACCATCCCACGGCTTTTGATACTGCTGCCGTAACCTTTGGCACGGATCATATAGTCGGATGCCTTACGCCGGATTCCCAGACCGCCGGGCAAGATGCCTTCGGCTTCGAGGCCGTTACGGACTGCTTGTTGCATCACTTCCCATACTTCGGCCAGATAGTCCCATATCTGCGGACCTTCGCACTGTTCGACATATTCCCAGTAGGAATGGCCGGTTTTTTCACACCAGGCCTGTATATCCTTGATAGTATGCATTTCGTAAACCTGGCCCTGCGTCAACTCGTTGTAGGTTTCGTTTGCCAACGTCCCTCCCCCGATACTGTAAATCGTCCAGTTATCCAGTTCCTCTCCGCTTTCGTCAAACGACTGGAAGAGGATGCCGTTCGGATGAAAAGGCAGGAACACCTTCGGTTCCCAAGTGATATTGGTCTTGGCCACCGGGCTCAACACTTCGAGAATTGCCGCATCCGTCATGTGGCCTTTTCCTGTAGCCGCCAGGCTCCCATAGAGCGTAACATTAAAACGTACGGCTCCCCGATTACGTTCCAGGAACATCCGGGCAGCACGCATCGGCCCCATTGTGTGGCTACTGGACGGCCCGTGACCGATCCTGTATATTTGCTTGATCGATTCCATTGTTTTGAGATTTATGAGTTATCATTTGTAATTTATGATTTATAGTTTATGCATTGATGATAAATTATAAATCTTTTCACACTTTCAAAAATATATTCCGCTTATAAAGCAGCCACAAAATTACATAAATAATCAATGCGTTCGACGCTGCAATCAAAGCCGGATAATAATTTCCTGTATATTGTTCGAGGCCATGAAAAAGAGAAGTTCCTATACATCTGAAACTAATCACGTTAGCCAGCATATAGGCCACGATCGAATTCATGCCGTAGACTTTCAACCAAGTCAGGTTCTTCCGGTGTCCCTTATAATCGATCCAATAATAGAACAAGCCCATCAACAGGAAACAATAGCCACTGCTGACCAACACCATCGAGCTCGTCCATATCTTCTTGATCACCGGCAACTGCAAGCCCCACAGCCAGCCCAGCGCAACCATTATCACACCGATTCCTAACAGCCATTGCCATTTGTGCTTCCGGTCCATTCCGCTCTTCAAGATATGCCCGGCAAAAACTCCGGTCAGCACCGTCACGCCAAAGTTCAGGCTGCTTAATATCCAGGTATAACGATAAGATTCGGCAAATACGATCTGTCCGTTCTCCACAACAGCAGCATCGCGGAATCGTCCCAGGACCGTACGGTCCACCCATTCCGCCAGGTTACCGTCCGGCGTGTAGTTGCCACCTCCATAACCATCGATCGTAATAAATTGCATGGCTCCCCAATAGGCTAACAACAAGGCGACCGCCGTCCCGATTTGCACGGACAGACGCACATGCAGGAACAGCATTGCCGAAATCAGATAGCCCATCGCAATTGCCTGCAATGTGTTCGAATAAAGATAAATCCGGTCCGGGTCCAATCCTAAAAGATTTCCCTGGCACATCATACCGAAGATCCAGAGCAAGGCCACCCGCTTGACGATACGACGGTAGACCGCCCATTTATCCGGCATCACTTTATATCGGGAAAGGGCGAACGGCATCCCGCCATAAACATGAAGAGCGGCATCACCAAGTCCCACGAAGAGAACCCCTCCCACTGCACATGCGAGAAGCACCACAAAAAATCGTTATACCAAGGCGCATCTATCGCACGTCCGAGAGGATGCAGAACCCCTTCCAGCGCCACCAGGCAAAACAAATCGAAGCCACGTAACACGTCGAGCGACTCCAGGCGTTGATAAGATGGTTTCATGATGATTTATGATTTATGATTTGTATAAAAAAAGATTTCAGATTTATGTTTAATGTTATGTTTTCTGGTCATAAATCTGAAATCACAAATTTCTTCACACTTTCAGGAAAATTCGTTGACGGTACAGGAAGTACAGGAATCCCCAGCAAACGGCAATGTAGCCGATCGAACCGGCTAAAGGCTGCGCGGCTTCCGGCATCCATCCGACAAGTCCGCCAAACAGGCCTTGAGATGTATAAGAGAAATCGATGAATTTTTGCGCCAAATAGATCGTAATCGAATTAACCCCGATCACCTGGAAGAAGAAAGTCCATTTCCGCCATCCCAACACATCGACAATGTAATAAAACAGGGCGAACATCCAAACCGAATAGGCTCCGACAACGCAGACAAACGAACTGCTCCACAGCTTTTTGTTGATCGGGAACACCAAACTCCACAACACCCCCACCAACAGTAACAGCACACCGGCCAACACCAAGCCTGCCACCTTCCGCTTGTCCGTCAATCCCTCTTTACGCAACTTGATAAACTCGCCCGTAAACATTCCCAACATAGCCGTCACAATCCCCGGTAACGTGGACAACAACCCTTCCGGGTCAAAAAATCCTTGATGCAAACGCCCCGGCAACAACAAACGATCCACATAGCCGACCCAGTTGCCTTCCAGCGTGAATGGTCCGACCTCCGCACCCGGCACAGGGATAAAAGCTATCCAAACCCAATAGCCGACCAAGATCGTCCCGGCTATCCACGCCCTGACTGAAGTCCGGAAATGCACGAACAGCAAGGCGGCAAACATCCATCCCAACCCAATACGCGCCAAGACGCTGGCGCAACGAAGGTTCGCAAAGTCAAACTGTAGCAATCCGTTATAGACACATCCCAGCAACACCAGCGTAATTCCTCTGCGGACAATCCTTTTATAGATATCCGACTCGCTCTTCCCCTGTTCGCGCTGCTTTTCCAACGAGAACGGAAACGAGATGCCGGCAATGAACAGAAACAGCGGAAAAATCGTGTCGTGGTGTGTCAACCCGTCCCACTCCACATGATCCATCTGTCCACCTATCGCCTGAAAAAAAGAATTCGGAAACAACGTTGCCAACGCAACGAAAAGAGAAGCCCCTCCCATAATAAAGAACCCCCTCAGGGCATCCAGCGACAGCAGTCGCCGGGACTGTTTTTGTTTTTCCATATATACAATATCTTTTTAAGTTTACTTTGTCGATCAAGTTTGCAAAGATAGGTCTTTTTTCAACACAAGCAATTTATACAAGAAACCTCGTTTCTTCAGATACCCTAAAAATTTTCATTCTTTCCCCAACAGTGAAAATAAATTTTCCATCACATGAAAATTTATTTTCATGCGATGGAAATTTCTCTTTCATGCAATGGTATCAGAACAACGTTCCCAACCGAAATTTTCTTCATACCGGTCGAAGAGGGGTTCCTCTTCGATATTGTATTGACGGAGCAAATCGCGTACGTATAACTGGTCTTCGGGAGTAAAACAACGCTCCTTACGTTTCAAACGGTAAAAATGAGTCGTCCCGAAATATTCTCTCATCTCCCGCCGTATTTCTTTAGCCTGACGATAAGGGATATTGTCCAACAGGTGCTCCATGCCATAGGCATTTTTCAACGGGCTGTCGTCCATAAACCCGGAACAATCGCCATCGGGGACAACACGTTCCGGGTTGATCGCTCTCACCGCCCAACGTTCTTTCGGGATATGCCGCGACACCTGATGACGCAGACAGGTGGAAGCATGTAGGCATTTCCCGTTAAAACAAAGTGCAAAGTCGTTCGGAACCAAAGAATAATCTAATTTGTCTAACATGGTATTAATGTATTGATATTAGACAAAGGTACTCACAGATCCGGCGGAAAACAAACATTTACACTCAAAAAATGATCACAACAACAATGACTATAGGCGAGATGAGGGAGTTCACCGTGCCAACGGCTGCCATTTCATATAAGTTCCGGTTCTCCACAACCACTCCATCGGTCCATAACGGAACTTCTTCAGCCAATAATGGCTGAACACTATCTGAACACCCGTATAAGCAAGACAAACCAATACGCTCAAGAAAACACCCAGATGGCTCCAATCCAACCCGAAACCGGAAAAAATAAAGACACCGATCACGGACTGCGCGATATAATTCGTCAGGCCCATACGCCCGTAACTGACTAACGGTGCCATCGCCCGCTGCACCTTCTGCAAACGGTATCCCTCCATCACCACAATTACCCATAGATAAGCAGTCAACAGGTTAATCAGATTAGTCGTCGTCGAACTCATCCACGAATAAAAAGAGACCTCTCCCCAAGCCACAGGCGGAAGATAAGAACGCGCCACATAGAGCAGTCCCAATCCTGCGAGGGCAAGCAAGGCCCAGCGGTTCAGCCGGCCACGAAACTCGTCCATACGTTCGAATAGACGGATGCGTCCTACGATGAACCCTAAGATGAAAAGTCCCAAGGTCAAGTAAATACGCCCGCTCGACACCTGGAAGCGCATTTTTCCGACGATCCCGTCCCAAGCGTTACTCTCGATCGTTTCAGACAAGGTCGGGACTTTCCGAGGACCTGCCGGACGGGAAGCAGGCCTTTCGGCAACACGTTCCACCTGCTCGACCGCCGGAGCCGTCAGGCTTTTATAAGCTACCGGGACAAGTGTCGCCCCCCCTAAGAAAAGAAACAGCGTAATCCCTGCCAACAGCTTGGTCGGCCATTTATACATCAACACCAAAACAAACCCCAGTATCGCATATATCAGCAAAATATCCACCCGGACAATCAAGCCGTGTAAATAACCGATCGCCAACAAAAGAACCAGCCTCCACAAAAAACGTGGACGGAAGTCAAGTCCTTTCTTCGCCGCCCGATCCATCTGGATAAAGAAACTTAAACCGAACAGGCAAGAGAAGATAATGAAGAATTTCCCGAAAACCAGATAATTGATAAGCCAACTGAAAATCTCGTTCATCGTTCCCTCCCACGGGAACACAGCCTGAGACGTCATCGTCCCCATAGCTCCAAAATGTTGCATAGAATGAATCAGGCAAATGCCGATAAGAGAAAAGCCACGCAAGGCATCGATCACTGTAATACGCTCTCCGGGAGCAAGCACTGTTTTTGTTGTTTCCATATTTTCAAATTTCAGATTTGATTTTTATTCGTTTTCTTCCGGGAACAAAATTACAGGGCATCACTCGAACAGAAGGAATACAAATTACGGTTTTGTGGATATTTTTTACTGTAGAACGGCTCTTGGTTCGGAATGAATCACATAGTGACCTGTTTTAGGATTCAAGAGAAACAAGATTGTAAATTAATTCGTATGTTTGCAGCCGTAACCTAAAAAAATAAAGACAATGACAGTAATCATTTTAATAGCAGTGATCGTGATCCTGGCAATCTGGATCGTTTCTTTGTATAATTCGTTAGTGAAATTGCGCAACAACCGCGAGAACGCATTTGCCGACATCGACGTACAGCTCAAACAACGCCATGACCTTATCCCACAGTTGGTCGAAACGGTCAAAGGCTATGCCTCACACGAGAAAGAGACCCTGGAACGCGTCATTAACGCCCGTAACGGAGCGATCAGCGCCAAAACGATCGACGACAAGATCATGGCCGAAAACGTCCTGACTTCCGCTCTTGCCGGATTGAAGATCACGCTCGAGGCCTATCCCGATCTGAAAGCCAACCAGAACTTCTTGCAGTTGCAGGAAATTTCCGACCTGGAAAACAAACTGGCTGCCGTGCGCCGTTATTTCAATTCGGCCACGAAAGAGTTGAACAACGCAGTCGAGACATTCCCGTCCAACCTGATCGCCGGTATGTTCGGTTTCAAGAAGGAAGTGATGTTCGACCTGGGCGAACAACGCGCGACACTCGAAGAAGCACCTAAAATCAAGTTCTAAGGATGCAATACGTCGGTATACAAACCCAACAGAGCAGGAACAATTTCCGGTCCCTGCTCCTGCTTTGCTTGTTTCCCTGCCTGGTAATGGGATTGCTTTTTGCGTTCTGCTACCTGCTCCACCTGTTGGCAATGAACGACGACGGCCTGACGGGGGCCGAACTGCTCGGATATTCCACCGGGATGTTCATCCATTTGGCGCCATACGTATTGGGAGGTGTACTCATATGGTTCATCATCGCCTATTTTGCCAATACAAGCATCATCAACTCGGCAACCGGCTCCGAACCTTTGTCGAGAATGGAAAACAAAAGGGTATACAACTTAGTGGAAAACCTATGTATGAGCCAGGGAATGAAAATGCCCAAGATCAATATCATCAACGACGATTCTCTGAACGCTTTTGCAAGCGGCATCAACGAAAGGACTTACACCGTCAGCCTCTCACGGGGGATCATCGACAAGTTGAACGACCAAGAACTGGAAGCGGTCATTGCACACGAGCTGTCGCATATCCGCAACAAAGACGTGCGCCTGATGATCGTATCGATTGTCTTTGTCGGCATCTTTGCCATGCTCGCACAGATGGCCATGCGTTCCGTCTACTACTCGTCGATGAGCCGCAGGAGAGACGAGAAAAACAACACTGCGATCATCATCGTCTTAGTCATGGTTGTTGCAGCCATCGGTTATTTCTTCTCCATGCTGATGCGTTTCGCCATCTCGCGCAAACGGGAATACCTGGCCGACGCCGGGGCTGCCGAGATGACCAAGAATCCGCTCGCCCTCGCCAGCGCACTACGGAAAATCTCGGCCGATCCCGACATCGAAGCCGTCAAACGAGAAGACGTAGCCCAGCTTTTCATCCAGCATCCGGGCCAACAGGCCAAAAGCGCACTGAACGGTTTAAGCGGACTTTTCGCCACTCATCCACCCATTGAAAAGCGGATACAAGTACTCGAACAATTCTAAATTTAATCAAGATTTAATATCCCTAATCATTCCAATCCCTGCATTAATTTAATATCTTTGATGCCGGATAAAAATAAGTGTTGGAAATGATACAAAAAGAATTGACCGGCGATCTTAAGCTGAAATGGGATCGCATACAACAGGCGATGCGGAAGATAAATGCCGACGGATGCCTGCTTACCGTGGATGTAAATCTGTATTACACAACCGGACGTATCTATAGCGGCTATTTCTATCTTCCTGCGGAAGGTGCTCCGTGGTTCTTCGTGAAACGGCCGAACGGACTGGCAGGCGATCATGTCGAATACATTCGCAAACCGGAACAGATGGCCGAGCTCTTCGCGTTCTACGGACTGGAAATGCCGGAAAAGCTTCTGCTCGAAGCCGACGAACTGACATACAACGACTATATACGTCTGCAAAAGATCTTCAATCCGAAAGAGACCGGAAACGCAACCGCAATGATGCGTGAACTGCGCCGGATAAAGACACCGTACGAGATCGAAATGTTCCGCATCTCGGCCGAACGCCACGCCAAGACATATGCCGAAATTCCCGAATGTTTCCGCCCCGGAATGACTGATCTCGAATTCCAGTATGAAATAGAAAAACGGATGCGCAAGAACGGTTCCATCGGACTGTTCCGCGCCTTCGGAGCTAATATGGATATCTTTATGGGAAGTCTGTTGGCAGGAGAAAATGCCGGAGAACCTTCCCCTTTTGACTTTGCCTTGGGGGGAACGGGAATGCA
>ENA-OPSD01001491-OPSD01001491.1-human-gut-metagenome-genome-assembly--contig:-NODE-1491-length-17447-cov-3.536626_pt1 | contig 17447 bp, 25 predicted proteins | sample MGYA00241453_ERZ501898 | MGnify/ENA primary metagenome ERZ501898 (study PRJEB25962, sample SAMEA2042226) | human gut metagenome | biome: human gut; feature: human-associated habitat; material: faeces... | reverse complement strand
GCTGGAGAAGAATGCGTTGAAAACTATGCGCCAGTACCTTATCTAAGGGCTGGCGTATCGCTTTGTGTGTCATGTATATGACAAAAAAGTCTGATAGATTTTTTTAGGATTGTGCTTGTTTGTTCAGCAAGCGTAATACTGACATCACAAGCAATATAGAAAAAGCATAGCATTGAGTTTCACTTTTGGCAAGGCAGAAAAGGTCAACAAAGTATTGCAGTTAAAAGCTTTTATGACAATTATCTCACATACTGCACAATGCAAAGCTGAACAAATGAGTTTCGGTTTATTTGCCCTTAATTCTCTTTGTATTTTGTGGATAGGCATAACAACTTTATACTATTGTATTACTGTTTATTTAAAGGGATATCATCAGAGGTTCCCAGATAATCCAGAATTGACTTTTAGGAATAGGATATATAAAATATAGGTTAATCCATTAAAATCAATCTGGGGTCAATCTGGTTAATCTGAGGATTATATATAAAAAGGGCCTCAAGAAAATAGTCGGAAAAATAAGGAAAAAAGTTTATTTTGCCTATGTACTTTCAGAAAATAATGTGGTATAATATATACAGGTCGGAAAAGACCAGTTAATTTAATATTTTGAATGCTTAGAGAAGCAAAGTTACCTTTAGACGAGGTTTAACTGGCTTCTCTTTTTTGTTGCCTAAAATCAAAAGGAAAGGAACAAGGAAAATGGATAGCAAAACAAATAAGCATGAATTTGCGTGTAATGCTGGTAAGGTTACCGAGTACGAAGTAAAGGAACATATTGACACTATCATGGTGGGCTTTCGTGGATTCTCAAAGGAAGTGTCGATTGTAAAGTGGAACGACAAGAAGCCTGTGTTTGATATTAGAGCATGGCGAGTATCTGACAGAGACGGATTGCAATATCCTTTGCGTGGTATCACTTTCTCTAAGGAAGAGTTTATCAAGTTAAGGGAAATCTTGAACAGCATTGATGTGAATTGCATTGATGAATATATGTGAGCAAAGAATGTGAGGTATTGAATATGAACGGAGCAAAGACTGACGAAAGAAATTATTATGCTGAAAGCTACATTGCTTTAATCGAAGCAATTATCAAGGAAACAGCTTCAATAATCAAAGACATAAAGAAAGCAATGGGCGAGGTGTGAAAATGGGAAAGAAAAAACTACAAGGTGCAGACGGAATGAATTTTCAACTGCAACTTACAATAAAAGGCTTAGAGAGTATAAATCTTCCAGAGGAAAATCTCACGAATGAATCTGGAAATGACATAATGAAAATATCTTGTTGGGGTGGCAAACTGTCTGCTTATGTGAATTTGCCTAACGCAATCAGGCCAAACAATGTGCAGCCATTTCAACTATCTGATTGTATTAAAATCGAATTGGTAAGAAACCAAGTCATTGAGCACATGAGGTCATATTTGCAAAAGCACTTAAAGGATAAGTATTCTGATGAATTTCTCTCAATGATGAGTGTCACAAAAATGGAGTGCAATCTAACGATAAAATGCGTTGGGGATTGTAAGCCAAAGGATGTGATTAGATTGTTTGAAAGGTCATTTGCAAAGGTTACTGTTTATAAGGAAACCGACCCAAACGGAAAAACACACAGGAAACCAGAACGAGGAATCACAACAACCAAGCCCCATGAATGGGTGTTAAAGGTGTATGACAAAACCTTTCAGCAAAGGCAAGCAGGCAATCTTAAAGTTGAGTCAAATCTGATTCGTGTGGAATTGGTGTTTTTAGACAGAATGCTTGACCGTATGTATTCAAGCAAGAAATCATTAGAGGACATTCTCACAAGGAAAGCAATCAAAGCGCTGATTGACCAGTACCAAGAAACCTTTGACGAGATATGCAAAAAGAATATTACGCCTATGCTGAATGCTTGTGTGCAAGAGATATTTGAATGTTTAACTTGCTCTACTCCACGAAAGGAAGTAAGCGAAACTTTGATTAAGTGTAAGGAACTCATTGTAGATACTGAGGTATTACGCAAGGCATTAAAGAAGTGGTATGTATTCAAGAAACAGCCTGATAGCTCAAAACGAATTGTTTCATTTTATCGAGAGAAAAATATGGGTTTTCCAGAAGATGTGCTTAGAACGCTCAAACTCATGCACAACTCTTTAGGATAAAACAGGTCTGAAAAGTAACATTCGATGTTACCCTGTGACCCCAAACTTGAAAAACTGAAAATCTCATAAATTGAGCATAAACCACTATTCATTGGGGTGTAAAAGGTGTTTCACAAGGCATTTGAGCAAATTGCAAAAATCAAATCTTGTCCATAATTATATGAGACAGAGATACAAACAGATAACAGTACATTAACAATAAGGGGGTGTTCACTAATGCAGGTAGAACGCATATCAGCAGACATTACATTGAAGCACAAACCCAGAACGGGAACACAGGCTTACAATATGCTGATCGAATCTCTCAACGCAGAGATACAGGAGAAACAAGAGATTTTATCTCATCTCTCACAAGACAAAGTAAAACAGAAATTCATAGAGAACTGGAATCCTACAACAAGGAGCGTGAACATCTATGATATGTAGGAAGGAGTGATTTTCTATGCCTTATGCTAAAGGACAAAGCGGTAATCCAAAAGGCAGACCTAAGCAAACCGCAGAGCAGAAATCACAAAAGGAGCAATTTCAGAGGTTGCTTAAATCTTCTACCGTTGAAGCTCTGCAAAGCATAATCCAGATTGCCAGTGACAGATACAACAAGGACCGATTCAATGCTTGTAAGTACATCATTGACAAAGCTTATGGTGCAAATACTGCTTTTCTTTTAGACGGTACAGAAGATACTGCTCCTACTGTGATTAGGATTGTTCCATACGGTAAAGAAAACGAAGACGATGAAGATTGGGCTTGGGAACAGGAATGGAACAATGCCCCAGATGAAAATGAGGACGAATAATTATGGTTAAGATTACAAACGGAACAGTTACCACAGAGGTAACCAAAGGTGCGTATGATACATTCTACAAGGAGCAAGGCTTTATGATTGTGTCAGACGAAAACGAAAATATCGAATGGGAGGAAGAAGAAAATGACTAAAATCAATACAGTTGCAAACAACGGACTGACTATCGTTGAGAACTATAATAAACTGCTTGAACAGTTCAGAAAAGCAAAGACCATTGATGATGTGCGTATTCTGGTTGCAAGTGCTAAGGATTTTATTTCTGTGTATAAGCGTGTTGATAAGAACATGGTAAATGAAATCTATGGCAAACTCCAGAGCAAATTACAGGATATGGTTGCTGAAAATGCTTTTGTGTATGACCGTATGAATAAGAGGGTTGAGGAAATCCGCAATCGTGGTTATGACTATGCAAACGAACAGGACGATACACAGGCAGTACAGAGCAAAGCACTTCAGCTTATGTCTCAGATGCCTAAAGTGATGAACAGCAATCATGCAAACCGTATTACTAAGGTTTTGACAGATTCTATCAATTCTGGTGTTATCGGTAGCAAGGCTGTTCTGGAACTGCTTAAATATCCTGCTTATGCTGATATGGTATCTGCAAAGATTAGGGAGCGTGCTTTTGAGGGTAGTAAATCTTCTGCTGAACAGGCTTTTGACAGATTGAAAGAATCTGAACTGAAAGAAGCTGAACAGGGTCTTGCTTCTGTGTATATGCAGGGATTCCACCTTAGAAACATTGAAAAACAGGTCAATGCGTTTAAGAAGCCTTCCGCATGGAATCCAGACGAACAGACAGCATAAAGGATAATTCCAGAATAACACAGGATAATCCAGATTGAATCAGAAGTCATAAGGTAATGTATTCCTATGGTATAGGATAAAAGTTCACCAGAAGTCAACAGAGAACCTCTGGGGATAAACATAAAATTGAGAATAAAATAAATCGGTCACTAAAGAATAGTCCAGTTGTCCAGACGGAGCAAACACAAAAACATGGACAACAATACAATAGTTCAGATGAATTTGTATTCGTGTCCCTAATCGAAAGGGAGAATACAAAAATGGCAAAGAAGAATAATGCAAACAATACGAACACTTTACCAGAGCAGGAGTTTAACTTTATTGTATCAGATGTACGCATTCCTCGTATGGTGCCTTTACAGACTCTTGCAGATGAATCTGGTATTTCATATAAAGCACTTTGGCAGATGTGCAAACAGAACAAAATCGTGCATATTAAGTCCGGTAATAAGTTTCTTGTGAATGTGGATAAATTCATTGAGTTTCTCAATACCGGCGAAACGGAGGTTGAGAGCAATGACAAAGAGAGCAACACAGCATAAAAGCAATAGCCCTGTTGAATGGGAACAGGCAGAGGGATTTTCAAGGTATCTTATTTCTACTGACGGGCAGGTTTACAGTATCGACAATGACAAAATCTTAAAGCCAAATAGGAATAGTTCTGGTTATGTAAGAGTTCCCTTATACAATGATGAAAATGAGTATAAACAGACTTTGGTTCATCGCTTGGTGTATATGGCTCATGTTGGTCCTATTCCAAAGGGTATGCAAATCAATCATAAGGACGAGGACAAAACAAATAACTGTATTGAGAATCTTGAAGTTGTCACACCAAAACAGAATATTCATTATGGAAGTGCTTCCATTAGACGGAGCGAAAGCGTTAAAAGGTACTGGCAAGAAAAGAGAAAAATGGCCGCTTGTTGATGTGGTATCAGAATTTATACTTTTTGAAACCATGCAAATGAAACCTCAAATAAGTATCAGAAAGTATGCGTAAAAACTTTTGATTATTCTCATAAAAAGTGTGTACTTTTTGAGACTTGCCTGATATGATTAAATCAGAAACGAACAGGTGTTCGATAAAGAAATGAGGTGTTCAGATGAACGATAAGTTTAAGAATGACAAGCTAAAGTTTGAGCTTATCAGAAACGCTGATTTGGTGTGTACGGATTGCCTATACAAATATGACGATACGAATATGCCATGCAATGTTTCTAAATGTGAGATGTACGAAGAAAAGCCCTCTACCGTTATTGATGGTGGAAACTGTGATTTATACGATAAGGGGGTGTCTGAATGAAATATGTAGCTTATCACAGGACAAGCACAAAGGACCAGCACTTAGACAGAGGAATTGCAGAACTCACCAAGTATTGTGCTGATAATGCAATTTCTCTGTATAAGGGCAAGGTCTACACAGACCAACAGACGGGAAAGAACTTCAACCGACCACGCTACACAATGCTGAAAGATGAAATTCTTGAAAGTGGTGATGTGCTGATCGTCACAGAGCTTGACCGATTAGGACGAAACAAAGAAGCCACACTAAAGGAATTACGATTCTTTAAGGACAACGGTATTCGTGTTATGGTGTTAGAATTACCCACAACATTGATTGACCTGTCAGCTATGGAAAACTCAATGGCTCGTATGATGTTAGAGACTATCAATAATATGATGATTGAGTTGTATGCAAGCATGGCACAGGCTGAAATTGAGAAAAAAGAGAAAAGACAGCGAGAAGGCATTGAACAGAAAAAGGCTCGTGGAGAATGGGACGATTATGGTAGACCAAGAGTTATGGACCTTGAAGAATTTGCTACCCACTATCGCTTAGTACAGCAAGGGGAAAAGAAACCATTTGAACTGATGAAAGAATTAGGTATGACGAAGCCGACCTTCTATCGTTACAAAAATCAAATTGAGAAAGGGTGTTAAGAATGGCATCTGTTAAAAGAGTTGAGTACAAAAGCGGTAGAGTTGTTTATCGCATAGTTATCTGTCAAGGATACGATAAAAAGGGAAACAAACTGGTTAAGAATCTTACATATTCAGTCAATCAGTCAGCAACACCCAAACAACAAGAACGAGAAGCGAAGAAGTATGCCATGGATATGGAAGATAAACTGAAATATGGCTACGACTACAACGCAGAAAAAATGTCATTTGAAGATTTTGCATACAAATGGCTTGAGAGTGTTAAAGATAACATTGCTTATGGTACCTATGCAGGATATAAACAGGTTTTGGAAAGCAGAATCATTCCCTACTTTAAGGGAGACAAGATTGCTCATATCAAAACACCACACATTGAAGCCTTTTATAGAACTCTGGTTGACGATTATTCCGCAGGTACAATAAAGAGATTTGCTAATGTGTTGAATCTGATTTTTAAGACAGCCAAGCGTTACAGCATGATTGAGAACAATCCTTGCCAAGACGCACAAAAACCAAAGAGAAAAGACGAGGACGAGGGCTTAAAGTTCTTTACTCCAAAGCAAGCATTGATGTTTATGAAATCTCTGGATATGTCATACGAGGTAACCTACAAAGGCCATCAGCGTATTGATGATACAGGTAAACCATACTATGTGAATGAGTACACAGAATCCTATACTGTGCCTACACAATACAAAGTGTTCTTTACTCTCTCATTGTTCTGTGGATTCAGAAAAGGCGAAACACTTGCTTTGCACTGGAATGACATTGACTTTAAGGAAAAGAAAATCTCTATTTCAAAGTCTGTGGGTATGACGGAAAACGGATTTGATTATAAAGAACCTAAGACAAAGAAATCTGTCAGAAAGGTATCTATTCCAGATGATGTAATCCCACTTTTGAAGCAGTATCACTTTGAGTACATACAGACACGATTTAGTCATGGTACTGCATGGCAAGGCGATTTGAGCAATGGCGGTAATCTGTTCATTCAAGCAGACGGAAAGCTTATGGGGCATACAACACCTTATCAGTATTTCACAAAGCATTTACACCGCTATAATGAGTGGGTGCAGAATAATCCAGATAAAGCAAAGGCTGAGGGATTAGAGGAATTACCAATTATTCCGCTTCATGGGTTGAGACATTCATGTGCTACCCTGCTCAATTATCTGGAAGTCAACATCATTGAAATATCAAAGACATTAGGACATTCAACCTGTTCCACTACAATGAACATCTATGCTCATAGCTTTGAGGAACAGCAAGAGGAAGTAGCAACAAAGGTAAATGAGTTCTTACGATTGAACGCATAAATAATTGAGAGCCAGAGGAAAAAATCCAAAGGCTCTCATTTAGTCATCATTCATCTTTCAATTCCATGTGGTCAAGGGCATATTGTAAAGCCATGCTGATTAGTTCATTACGAGAACGATTCGTTTTAGCTGCTAAATCGTTATATTCCTCTTGCAAGGCTCTATCTATGCGTATCGTCATGGTGACAGATTTATCTTCTTTGGGTGTTACGATAAATTTCTCCATAATGCAATTCCTCCATTGATTTTAATTACATTATAGTATTGACAAGGCACATAAAACTATGACACAATAGTGAGTTAAAATTATACTGTACTTTTGTGTTACACTCTGCTATAATGCTAATATCAATCAAAACTTGGAGGTATGGCATTATGAAAGATAAAGCAACCAAAAACGGAGTCAAAAAGCCGATTTTCAAGAAGTGGTGGTTTTGGGTAATCGTTGTCGTTATTCTGGCCGCTATCTTCGGAAATACTGGAACAAAAGACAGCGTTGAGGACGGAACAAAGGACACTATCAGTTCAGCAGAACAGCAGACAGAGGAAAAGCAAAACGAAAGCACAGCAAAAGATGATATTTCCTTTGTTGTTACCAATGTTCCTAATGATGTGACAGGTAATTGGAGAATTGCCTCAATCGCAGAAAACATTGAAATGCAGGACTATGCTTTGGACTACTACAAAGAGTATTTCAAGAGCGATGATGAAATCCATGCAATAGTCAACTTCAATTACAAGACAACAACTAAAATCTCTGTCATGGGAAATCTGCTCGATGTGTCTGTGTATGAATATGTTGACAAAGAAGAACATGACGCAAAATTGCTTTTCAGCGGTATGCTTCTTAAAGAATACCATGTAAACAAAGATACTGGCGAAATAGAAGAAATACAGTAAAAACGAAAGCCTTGACCACAAACAAATGGTTAAGGCTTTTCTTTATACTATCATAATACTAAACTTACGGAGTGCTATGGAGTGATAGGCCGAGTTAGGGAAAGTAGAAATCCCAAAAAGGTAATACGGGTAACACTTATGGAGAGTTATGGAGAGATAGGGCGAGTGCCTGTTAATCTTTTTAGTATTGCATTTTTGACAGTCTCATACTATGATATTTGCAGGAGGGATTTGTATAATGAAAGCTTGTATATTTGACCTGGATGGAACATTAACAAATACATTGGAATCTATGACATATTCTGTGAATCTGACACTGAAGGAGATGGGGCTCTCCCAGATCACAAAGGATCAGTGCAGAATGTTTGTCGGAAACGGAGCAAGAGTTCTGATCGAAGAATCTCTGAAAGTGTCGGGGGATCCTAAGGCTTCAAGAATTGAAGAAGGAATGAAAATTTACGGACGTATATTTGATCAGAATTGTACATATCATGTAACACCTTACGAGGGGATTCCGGAGATGTTAAAAGCATTGAAAGACAGAGGAATCCATCTGGCAGTCCTTTCAAATAAGCCGGACCGTCAGACGGTAAAGGTTGTAAAAGAAATCTTTGGAGATAACATTTTTGACTATGCACAGGGACAAAAAGACGGCATCCGCAGAAAACCAGCACCGGACGGAGTCTGGTATCTGATGGAGCAGATGCAGGTATCGAAAGAAGAATGTCTGTATATCGGAGATTCGGAAGTCGATGCGGCAACCGGAAAGAATGCAGGCCTTAAGACAATAGGTGTGCTGTGGGGATTCCGGGACAGGAAAACGTTAGAAACTGCGGGAGCAGATCATCTGATCGAAAGACCGGAAGAACTGTTGCAGTTTGTGTAATATTACGATAAGGGAGGTTGAGATGTATGTACGAATATGATGAAGAATGTCTGAAGACCTTTATCCTGAACCAGGGACAGCTGTTTGACGAACCAGTTGCTGAGACTTTAGAAGAGGCTGAGGCTTTTCTGGAGGATTGTATGGCTTCTATCGTAGACAGCATTGAAGAAGTTAAAGAATTCCTGGATCAGGAGGGAATGGATATCAGCGGAATGTCTGATGAAGAGATCGAAGAGGCATCGGAAGTATTTGCACTTCCGGATGGACGTTATCTTATCGTTGAGGGTTAAGATCAGAACAAGAACAAAAGAGAGCAAAAGAAAAAGCCGCGACTACTTTGTAGTTTCGGCTTTTTTTAGTGCGTTTTCAATGGCCTGAACAATCAACTGGGAAGTATAAGGAGTATCGGAAGAATACTGTATATTCTCAAGAGACTGTTTTTTATAGACCTGTTCGGCAATATCTTCAATCGCCGGTTCGATAAAAGGGTACATGGTTGTGATGGAATCATTCAGATTCGTAAAACGGATTGAATTGATATGCGTTTCATCCACTGTGACCTCAACTTCTAAAGCAGTATTATTCAACGTAATATCGGAAGTGTAGATTCCGGGAGTGTAGATCTTCTTATCATTGGATCCGGAATGGTGTCCGGGACGGAACATGAATATCAAAAGCAGGATCAGAACAATGGCTAATACTGCAAAAATAACGGTATAGATGATTTCCTTCATGTGAAGTACAACAATTTTGGTTTTGGAACTCATAGCGAGACCTCCTGGTATTTTATTTCAAAGATTGTTTTATTTTCTATAATGTATGAAAAAAGTGGAAGGATTATTCATTTAATTTTTCCGTGACAAATGGAAAAGGTTCTTGTAGAATGGTAAAAGAAATGGAAGGTGAAGAATTATGTTTATTATTGCAGGACTTGGAAATCCTACACTTCAGTATGAAGGAACCAGACACAATGTAGGGTTTGATGTCATAGATATGTTGGCAGACAGATATAATATTTCTGTAGATGGAAGAAAAGGAAGAGCGCTGGTCGGAAAGGGAATCATTGAGGGTCAGAAAGTGCTTCTGGTAAAACCGCAGACTTACATGAATCTCAGCGGGGAAAGCTTAAGAGAACTGGTCAATTATTATAAGATCGATGAAGAACATGAACTTCTGGTGATCTATGATGATATCAGTCTGGATGTGGGACAGCTAAGGATCCGTAAAAAAGGAAGTGCCGGAGGGCATAACGGAATCAAGAATATCATTGCCAATCTGGGAACGGATGTATTTCCGAGAATCAAGATCGGGGTAGGTGAGAAGCCGAAGAAATATGACCTGGCGGATTATGTGCTGGGACATTTTTCAAAAGAAGACCGTGAATTGATGGAAGAAGGTTATGACCGCGCAGACCATGCGGTAGGAATGATCTTAAATGGAGAGATCGAGGCTGCCATGAATCAGTATAACAGGAAAGTAAAGCCTAAGGAGGCATAAAAGATGCAGGGCTTAATCGGACCGTTAAAAGAACTTGCAGAGTTTGAAGAACTCTGTAAAAATAAGAAAAAAGATGTGGGAATGATCCGTGTGTGCGGATGTGTGAATTCCCAGAAATCTCATATGATGTATGCACTTGGCGATGGCTGTAAATACAAGGTCATCGCCTGTTCCAGTGAGACAAAAGCAAAACAGATATATGAAGAATACCGATTTCTGGACAACAATACTTATCTGTATCCGGCAAAGGATTTTCTGTTCTATAAAGCAGATATCCGTAGTAAAGAGCTGGTGAAGCAGAGAATGGAAGGAATCCAGGCAGTGCTTTCGGGTGAACCGGTAACGGTTGTGACAAGCCTGGACGGCTTCATGGATCATCTGGCACCGAAGGAAAGTATTGCGGAAAAAGTACTTAAGATACAAAATGACAGCGTTCTCAAATTGGATGAGATGGCAGAGAAGCTTTCGGTTATAGGTTATGACCGGGAAGTGCAGGTGGAAGGACCTGGACAGTTTGCGGTACGTGGAGGAATCCTGGATATCTATCCGCTGACGGAAGAACTTCCGGTGCGTATCGAACTCTGGGGAGATGAGGTGGATTCCATCCGTACGTTTGATGTGGAGAGCCAGCGGTCGATCGAAAATCTGATGGATATTGTAATCTATCCGGCGGTAGAATTCCCACAGAATGGTGAGAAGGGTGTCTCGTTTCTGGATTATTTTCCACCGGAGGATACGATCCTTTTTCTGGATGAACCGGTACGTCTTGTGGAGCGTGGACAGAATATTGAAGATGAATTCATGGAAGCACAGAAGAAACGTCTGGAAAGCGGATATGATTTGGAAGAGGAAGAAGCAAAAATCTTTCCGGTCACTGAGATCCTGAAAAAGATCAATTGTTACAGTAGTATCGGATTCTATGCACTGGAGATGAAATGCAAAGGACTGGAAATGAGAGAGTCTTATGAGATCCAGGCGAAAAGTGTGAATCCGTATAATAACAGTTTTGAAATGCTGACACAGGATCTGAAACGGTTAAAAAGAAATGGATACAGGGTAATTCTGTTGTCAGGTTCCAGGACCCGTGCGAAGCGTCTGGCGGAAGATTTAAGAGATTATAATCTAAGCAGTTATTACGGTGAAGAATTGGACCGCGAAGTAAAGCCTGGAGAAATTATGACGGCATATGGATACATTGCGGAAGGGTATGAATATCCAATGCTTAAATTCACTGTGATCGCAGAGTCGGACATTTTCGGCAAACGGAAAAAGAAGAAAAAGAGAAAGACATATGAAGGCCGTAAGATCCAGAGCTTTTCGGAACTGAAACCGGGAGATTATGTGGTCCATGAGAATCATGGTGTCGGGGTCTATCAGGGGATCGAGAAGATCGTTGTAGACAAGATTTCGAAGGATTATATGAAGATTTCGTATGCACAGGGCGGAAATCTTTATATCCCGGCAACGCAGCTGGATCTGATCCAGAAATATGCAAGTGCCGATGCCAAGAAACCGAAACTGAACAAGTTAGGGACGCAGGAATGGAACCGGACCAAGACAAAGGTGCGCGGTGCGGTAAAAGAGATTGCAAGGGATCTGGTGAAGCTGTATGCGGCGAGACAGGAACAGGATGGTTATGTCTATGGAGAAGATACTGTCTGGCAGCGGGAATTTGAAGAGATGTTCCCGTTTGAAGAGACAGAAGACCAGATGATGGCGATCGAGGCTGTGAAAAAAGATATGGAAAGCCACAAAATCATGGACCGTCTGGTCTGTGGCGATGTCGGATTCGGAAAAACAGAAGTTGCGATCCGTGCGGCATTCAAAGCAGTACAGGAGAGTAAACAGGTGGTCTATCTGGTTCCGACAACAATCCTTGCACAGCAGCATTACCGGACGTTCGTGCAGCGTATGAAAGACTTTCCGGTGCGGATCGATCTGATGTGCAGATTCCGCACGCCGGCGCAGCAGAAGAAGACAGTCGAGGATGCGAAAAAGGGGCTGGTAGATATTATCATCGGAACACACCGAGTGTTAAGTGAAGATATGAAATTCAAGGATCTCGGGCTTCTGATCATTGATGAAGAGCAGAGATTCGGAGTACAGCACAAAGAGAAGATCAAGAAATTAAAGGAAAATGTAGATGTACTGACGCTTACGGCAACTCCGATCCCGAGAACCCTTCATATGAGCCTGATCGGAATCCGTGACATGAGTGTGCTGGAAGAAGCGCCGAACGACCGTATGCCGATCCAGACGTATGTCATGGAATATAACGATGAGATGGTACGTGAGGCAATTGAACGGGAATGCGCAAGACAGGGACAGGTATATTATGTCTACAACCGCGTGGAAGATATTGATGAAGTGGCAGGACATGTGCAGAAACTGGTGCCGGATCTGACGGTTGCCTATGCACACGGACAGATGCGGGAACACGAACTGGAACGGATTATGTATGATTTCATTAATGGTGAGATTGATGTACTGGTATCTACAACGATCATAGAGACAGGACTGGATATTTCCAATGCGAATACGATGATCATCCACGATGCGGATCGTCTCGGCCTTTCACAGCTTTATCAGCTGCGTGGGCGTGTCGGACGCTCTAACCGCATGGCATATGCATTCCTTCTATACCGGAGAGACAAGATGTTAAAAGAAGTGGCTGAAAAGAGACTGGCGGCCATCCGCGAGTTTACGGATCTTGGTTCGGGATTCAAGATCGCAATGCGGGATCTTGAGATCCGCGGAGCAGGCAATCTTCTAGGAGCAGAACAGCATGGACATATGGAAGCAGTCGGATATGACCTTTACTGTAAGATGCTGAACGAGGCGGTGAAGCAGCTGAAAGGCGAGATGGAAGAAGAGGAGACATTTACAACGACGATGGATCTGAATGTGGATGCATTTATTCCAGCCTCGTATATTCCGAATGAATATCAGAAACTGGATGTTTATAAACGGATCGCTGCAATCGAGAACAGAGAAGAGATGGAAGATATGACAGAAGAACTGATCGACCGTTTCGGAGATATTCCGAAGAAAGTAGAAAAGCTTCTGGAAGTAGCGGCTCTGAAGGCACAGGCACATCAGTTGTATGTAACGGCGGTCGAGCAGAAAGGCGAGGTTTACACATTTACCATGTATGAAAAAGCAAAAGTACATCCGGAGCGGATTCCGAAGCTGATTGAAGATTTTCGTGGCGAGCTGACGTTCAAAGCGGATGGGGTGCAGCCATGTTTTATCTATGAGAAGAAGAGAAGGAATCTGAAAGAGAAGCAGACAGACGCATTGGAAAGTACAAAAAATGTGTTAAATGGGTTGAAAAGATTGATAGGCGAAGAAAAAAGCGGTATAATTGACCCATTAAGCAAATAAAGGCAGGTTAGGATAAATGAAAAAAAGAGCATTAATATTAGCACTGGCAGGAATTATGGCAGCATCACTTATCGGATGTGGATCACGGAAGGACGATGCAGTAGTCGTAAAAGCAGGGGATGAAGAGATTACGGCAGGTGTTGCAAATTTCTATGCAAGATATACACAGGCTCAGTACGAAACGTACTTTGCAAGCTATCTCGGCGGTGATGATATGTGGAGCAGAAATGCATCAGACGGCAAGACATATGAAGAGTCTATCAAGGAGACACTTCTGGATGATCTGAAGAATATGGCTCTTCTGGAAGAACATATGGAAGATTATGATGTGAAGCTTACAAAGGCCGATAAAAAAGCAATCAATGATGCGGCAAAAGAATTTGACAAAGCCAATTCACAGAAGAAAAAAGACAAGGTGTCCGGTTCTAAGGAAAATGTAAAACGTGTCATGACACTGATGGCGATCGAACAGAAAATGCGTGCGGCAATTGTAGCAGATGCGAATGTGAAAGTAACGGATGAAGAAGCGACACAGAAGCATATGCAGTATGTAGAATTTGATTATAGTACAACATCTGATTCTTCAAGCTCATCAGATACTACAGTATCCGAAGCGGAAAAGAAAAAAACCAAAGAGACGGCAGAGGCATTTGCCAAAGGTGCAAAGACAGCAGAAGATTTTGCTGCGTATGCAACGGAACAGGGAACAGAAGCCAAAGATGCCACGTTTGATTCGGATTCAGTAAGTCCGTCTAAGGAAGTCGTAAAAGCAGCAGACAAATTGGGAGAAGGTGAGCTTACGGGTGTGGTTGAAAGCGATACCGCATGCTATGTGGCAAAAGTTACAAGCCTCAATGATAAAACGGCTACAGAGACTAAGAAACAGTCCATGATCACAGACAAACAGGATAAATACTATAAAAAAGTATTAAAGAAATGGAAAAAAGAAGAAAAGATTACAGTCCATAAAGGTAGCTGGAATAAGATTAGCTTTACAAAACTGAGTGTGAAAGCCAAAGACACAAGTACAACCGGAACAGGCAGTACTTCTGGTAACTAAGAGGATTAAAATAATGGGCAGCATCCATCGGGTGCTGCCCATTATTTTGTGATCACTATGTGTTCGGAAGAAGCAGCAGGTGGCGGTTCTGTAGATACCATAGTATACAAGAAGAGCTGCCAGCGGCAGCTCTTGAAGATTTTATTTCATGAAAGTAGATACGATCTCGTTGACGAGCTTGCCGTCAGCTTTTCCCTTTACTTTAGGCATCAGGTTCTTCATGATCTTGCCTTTATCCTTTGCGGTAGGAGCATCCAGTCCCATCTCTGCAAGAACAGAAGCAACGACTTCTTTGATCTCTGCTTCATCCATCATCTTAGGAGCATACTGTTCCAGAACAGCCAGACGCTTGTTGCATTCTTCGATGATCTCTGTACGATCTGCAGGAGTCATATCCAGGGTCTCTTTTGTCTGCTTGATCTCTTTTAAGATTACCTGAGTCTCTTCTTCCGGTGTCAGGTCTTCGCGTTTGTCGATTGCTTTATTCTTAAGAGCTGCAAGCAGCATGGATAAAGTTTCCTTTGTGTCTTTGTCTTTGGCTTTCATGGCTTTGACCATATCAGCACGTACTTCATCAATTTTACTCATGATTCATTCCTCCTAATATTTTCTTCCAACTATTATACAAAACTATTGAAAAAATATCCAGTCTAATATCTGCATGAATAATTCCTTGCTGTTTTCAGCATACTAGCCATATGTTAGAAAATATGGAAAAAACAGAAAAATCAGGAGGAAGATAAATGCTATGAAGGCAACAGGAATCGTAAGAAGAATCGATGATCTGGGGCGTGTGGTCGTGCCAAAAGAGATCAGAAGGACACTGAGGATCAGGGAAGGCGATCCGCTGGAGATATTTACAGACAGAGAAGGTGAGATTATTCTGAAGAAATATTCACCGATCGGGGAACTGTCTGCATTTGCAAAGCAGTATGCGGAAAGTCTGTCGCAGGTTCTGGAATGCCTGGTGGGGATCTGTGATATGGATCAGGTAGTGGCAGCAGCGGGAAATGGAAAGAAAGAGATTCAGGATGAAGATATTACGGGAGAGCTTGGAGAATTTCTGAAAGAACGAAAAACACGGAATGCCAAAGCCGGGGAAAAAAGATATGTACCGATCGTGAGTGTATCAGAACCTTATAAACAGGAGGTGATCAGTCCGATTCTGTGTGCAGGTGATGTGATCGGTGCGGTTTTTCTGCTGAATCAGGAACGTACGGACAGATTCAAAGATACAGAGCTTTGTCTTGCGGAATATACGGCAAAGGTTCTGGGCAAACAGATGGAACAATAGGACGATTGTAAACAAAAATAAGCGCATAAATCAGATGCTTCCTTCATAATCTGTGATAGATGAGGAGGGAAAGCATGGGAAAAAAGGGACAAAATGAAGTGTGGATCATGTGGATACTGAAATCTCTTCTGGCAGCATATGTAGTGACCGGAATTCTTTTGATGATACTGGCAATGGCGCTGTATAAATTCGAACTTACGGAAGAAGCTGTGACAGCAGGGATCACAGCGGTCTATCTGCTCTCTACATTTGCCGGTGGACTTGTGGCGGGTAAACTTGCAAAGATCAGACGTTTCTTTTGGGGAATTGTACTTGGAATTCTGTACTTCGCATTTCTGTTACTGATTACATGGGGAATCTATCGTACATTTCACGGAAGTGGAACAGAGATTCTGATGACATTTGCGCTGTGTGCGGGAGGTGGTATGGCAGGCGGAATGATATCCTAAGAAAAAGATTGCGAAACCTATGTCGAAATGTTATAATAATGTAAGTTAAGCAATAGTAAGGAGGGATACGAACATGAAACATGTAAAATCATTGAATAAACCTATGAACAGCAATCTGAAAAAAAGCGGATGCGGCGAATGCCAGACATCATGCCAGTCAGCATGTAAGACATCCTGCACAGTAGGAAACCAGACTTGCGAACAGAGCAAATAATTTAAAAAGATATGGGATACTTGGGACAGCGGTCTTTAGGGTCCGCTGTTTCTTGTTGCCATGCATGTGACGAAAAGGTCCGGTGGACCTTTTTTAGTTGTCTGCGGAATTGTTTTTTGATTATTTGACAACATATGGTTTTTGACGGGTAGAAAGATAACGGGAAATTCCCGATATGAAATAAGAAAAATGAGAAAGGGGTACCAAAGGATATGATTCATCAGTACCGTAATAATGGATATAATATCGTTATGGACGTGTACAGCGGATCTGTACATGTAGTAGATGATGTCTGTTATGACGTGATCGCGGAAGTGAACAAGTCAGAAACAGAACCAACTGCCGGATCGTTAAAAGAAGCGGATGTAAAAGAAAAGCTTTTACAGACACTTGGAAACAAATATGAAACATCCGACATTGAAGATGCATTATCAGACGTGATCGAACTGACAGAAGGCGGTCAGTTATTTGTAAAAGATACATATGAATGCATGATCGAAGAAGTAAAGAAGAGAAAGACAGTTGTAAAGGCACTGTGCCTGCATATTGCACACGACTGTAACCTTGCCTGCAAATACTGTTTTGCAGAAGAAGGGGAATATCATGGAAGACGAGCACTTATGAGCTATGAAGTCGGTAAGAAAGCGCTGGACTTCCTGATCAAGAATTCTGGTAACCGCCGTAATCTGGAAGTAGATTTCTTCGGCGGGGAGCCTCTGATGAACTGGCAGGGGGTAAAAGATCTGGTAGCTT
>ENA-OPSD01001484-OPSD01001484.1-human-gut-metagenome-genome-assembly--contig:-NODE-1484-length-17491-cov-3.152443_pt1 | contig 17491 bp, 10 predicted proteins | sample MGYA00241453_ERZ501898 | MGnify/ENA primary metagenome ERZ501898 (study PRJEB25962, sample SAMEA2042226) | human gut metagenome | biome: human gut; feature: human-associated habitat; material: faeces... | reverse complement strand
GTTCAGATGTGCGATTATGATGCATATGTTAATATAGCAGGTGGAATGAAAATCAATGAACCGGCATTAGACCTTGCATTAGTAATGGCATTAATCAGTAGCTTTAAGAACAGAGTAATAGACCCAAAGACAATAGTTTTCGGTGAAGTAGGGCTTGCAGGAGAAGTAAGAGCGGTATCACAGGCAGACAAAAGAGTACAGGAAGCTAAGAAACTTGGTTTTACAACGTGCATAATGCCTGCTGTATCCAAGAAAAATCTTACAGAAATCACTGGAATCAATATAATTGGGGTAAATAATATAAAAGAAGCTGAAGAACTTATTTAAAAAAGTTGACAACTGATATTTGTTAGATTAGAATAACAAAGTAAGAAAAAGTCCAAAAGGACAATAAAATAATAAAAGCGTTGATAGAGACAGTAGTTGCCTTGCATAAATAATGCATAGTGAACGTTATAGAGAGTTCGGATAAGGTGGAAGCCGAATACAAGTAGCAGGTATATGAACATCACTCTGGAGTTGCAGCCCAAAGAACGTATAAAGTTTAGTAGGCGCTGACGGTATCCACCGTTAAAGGGAACACATATTAAAGGAGAAATCCTGCGTATGCTGTAAAAGGTGGTTAACGAAAATACAGGCTTTCGTCCTTTACAGGGCGGGAGCCTTTTTATTTAGTGTTTACACACTAAATAAAAAGTGCTCCATAGTGGACGCACAATAAAATAAATACACAGATATCATTGGATGTTTTCGAAAACAATGCAAGTATATTCGATGCCGCAGAACTTTTTTCTGGCAAACAATAGGCAGTAATTCGCAATTTTGCGAGCATAGTGTACAGCGATAAAACTACTGTCCAAGCGAAGCGAGTTTAGTTTTTCGCTGTACCATAGGCGGCGAAGCAAAATAAGAAAATTAACGTGTTTGCTTGCAGAAAAATCTGTCGCATACCGGGAATACATTATTTTCGCAAACATCTGATGACAAAAAAGAAAGGAGATTAAAATGTACAAGAAGGTATCAACCAATTTGAACTTTGTTGACAGAGAAAAAGAAACAGAAAAATTCTGGGATGACAATCACATCTTTGAAAAAAGTATGGAAAATAGAAAAGAAGGACCAACATATACTTTTTATGATGGACCTCCAACAGCTAACGGAAAACCACATATCGGACACGTATTAACACGTGTAATTAAAGATATGATCCCTAGATACAGAACAATGAAGGGATATATGGTTCCAAGAAAGGCAGGATGGGACACACACGGACTTCCTGTAGAACTTGAAGTAGAAAAATTATTAGGTTTAAATGGAAAAGAACAGATTGAAGAATACGGTATGGAACCTTTCATTAAGAAATGTAAGGAATCTGTATGGAAATACAAGGGAATGTGGGAAGACTTCTCAGGAACAGTTGGTTTCTGGGCAGATATGGAAAACCCATATGTAACTTATGATGATAATTTTATTGAATCTGAATGGTGGGCTTTAAAGACTATCTGGGATAAGAAATTATTATACAAAGGTTTTAAGATTGTACCTTATTGCCCAAGATGTGGAACACCTCTTTCATCACAGGAAGTTGCACAGGGATACAAGGCAGTTAAGGAACGTTCAGCTATTGTAAGATTTAAAGTTGTTGGTGAAGATGCATATTTCCTTGCATGGACAACAACACCTTGGACTCTTCCATCTAACGTAGCTCTTTGTGTTAACCCTAATGACACATACTGCAAGGTTAAAGCAGCTGACGGATATACTTATTATATGGCAGAAGCTTTACTTGACACAGTATTAGGAAAGCTTGCAACAGAAGACGAAAAAGCTTATGAAGTATTAGAAACAATGAAGGGTGCTGACCTTGAATATAAAGAATATGAACCATTATATGAATGTGCAAAGGCTATTGCTGATAAGCAGAGAAAGAAAGGTTTCTTTGTAACATGTGACACATACGTTACTATGAGTGATGGTACAGGTATTGTTCATATTGCTCCTGCTTTCGGTGAAGATGATGCTAATGTAGGACGTAACTATGACCTTCCTTTTGTACAGCTTGTAAATGACAAGGGTGAACTTACAGAAGACACACCTTATGCAGGTTTATTTGTAAAGGATGCTGATCCTAAGGTATTAGTAGACCTTGACAAGAGAGGACAGTTATTTGATGCACCTAAGTTTGAACATGATTATCCACATTGCTGGAGATGTGATACACCATTAATCTATTATGCAAGAGAATCATGGTTTATTAAGATGACAGAAGTTAAGGATAAACTTGTTGCAAATAATAACACAGTAAACTGGATTCCAAAATCAATCGGTGAAGGACGTTTTGGAAACTGGCTTGAAAATGTACAGGATTGGGGTATTTCAAGAAACCGTTATTGGGGTACACCACTTAATATCTGGGAATGCTGCGATTGCGGATGCCAGGAATCAATTGGCAGCCGTGCAGAATTAGCAGAAAGAAGTGGAAATCCTGATAATGCTAAGGTTGAATTACACAGACCTTACATTGATGAAGTAACATTTAAGTGTAAAGAGTGTGGTGGCACAATGAAGAGAGTACCTGAAGTTATTGACTGCTGGTTCGACTCAGGAGCAATGCCATTTGCACAGCATCATTATCCATTTGAAAATAAAGATTTATTTGAAAAACAGTTCCCTGCAGATTTTATCTCAGAAGCTGTTGACCAGACAAGAGGATGGTTCTATTCATTAATGGCTGAATCAACATTATTGTTTGATAAGGCTCCATACAAGAACGTAATCGTACTTGGTCATGTTCAGGACGAAAACGGACAGAAGATGAGTAAGTCAAAGGGTAACGCAGTAGATCCTTTTGAAGCATTAGGACAGTACGGTGCCGATGCCATCAGATGGTATTTCTACACTAACTCAGCTCCATGGCTTCCAAACCGTTTCCATGGTAAAGCAGTTCAGGAAGGACAGCGTAAGTTTATGGGAACACTTTGGAACACATATGCGTTCTATGTCTTATATGCTGAAATTGATCAGTTTGACCCAACAAAATACACACTTGATTATGATAAATTAAGTGTTATGGATAAATGGTTATTATCAAAACTTAACTCTATGGTTAAGGCAGTAGATGAAAACCTTGGTAACTACAGAATCCCTGAAGCTGCAAGAGCATTAGATGATTTTGTAGATGATATGAGTAACTGGTATGTAAGACGTTCAAGAGAACGTTTCTGGGCAAAAGACATGCCACAGGATAAGATTAATGCTTACATGACATTATATAAAGCACTTGTTACAGTATCAAAGGCTGCTGCACCAATGATTCCATTTATGACAGAAGATATTTATCAGAATATTGTAAGAAGCGTAGATGAAACAGCACCTGAAAGTATTCATTTATGTGACTTCCCAGAAGTTAATGAATCTTACATTGACAAAGAATTGGAAGAAAACATGGAAAGAGTACTTGATATTGTAGTACTTGGTCGTGCATGTAGAAATGCATCTGCAATTAAGAATAGACAGCCAATTGGAAAGATGTTCGTTAAGGCAGAATTTGAATTATCTGATTTCTACAAAGAAATCATTGAAGAAGAATTAAATGTTAAGGAAGTTGAGTTTACAGATGATGTAAGAGCATTTACTTCATATTCATTTAAGCCACAGCTTAGAACAGTTGGACCTAAATATGGTAAATTCTTAGGCAAGATTAAAGAAGCATTATCATCATTAGACGGAAATGCAGCTATGGATAAGATTAATGCCGGAGAACCTTTAACATTCGATTTTGACGGCAACGAAGTAGTTCTTGAAAAAGAAGATTTACTTATTGATATGGCTCAGGTTGAGGGATATGTATCAGAAAGCGATAATAATATTACTGTAGTACTTGATACAAAACTTTCAGATGAACTTATTGAAGAAGGATTTGTTAGAGAAATAATCAGTAAGATTCAGACAATGAGAAAAGAAGCTGATTTCCAGGTAATGGACAAAATTGTAGTAAATGTGGATAAAAACGATACAATAAAAGCTATAATTGAGAACAATCTTGACGAAATTAAGTCTGAAGTGTTGGCAGATAATGTCATATTTGGTAAAATAAACGGGTATGAAAAAGAGTGGAATATTAACGGCGAAAAGGTAACTTTTGGCGTAGAAAAAGCTCTTTAGAATTTGACTTGAAATATTTGGCTATAAAATTTATTAAAAAGAGAGAAGCAATGCCTGTCATTGTTTCTCTCTAATAGCATAAAAAAGGAGATTTAATATGGCTAAGAACGAAGGTATGGAAAAGCATGAAGAATTCAAGGCAGAATTCAAGAAGCGTGTGAAAGAACAGGCTAAAATGTTTTACAGAAAAAGCCTTGATGAAATAAGTGACAGACATAAGTTTGTATGTGTTGCTTATGCAGTAAAGGATATTGTAATCGATCAGTGGATAGCAACTCAGAAAGCATATGATGAGAAGGATGCTAAGATTGTATACTATTTATCAATGGAATTTCTTATGGGCCGTGCTCTTGGAAATATGATTATCAATCTTTCAAGCAGAGATGAAATCAAGGAAGCTATTGAAGAATTAGGACTTGATCTTAATGTAATCGAAGATCAGGAACCTGATGCAGCTTTAGGTAATGGTGGTCTTGGTAGATTGGCAGCATGTTTCTTAGATAGTTTGTCAACACTTAACTATCCGGCTTATGGATGTGGTATCAGATACAAATACGGTATGTTCCAGCAGAAGATTGAAAACGGATATCAGAAAGAAATACCTGAAGACTGGTTAAGACATGCTAATCCATTAGAAATCAAGCGTGAAGAATATGCTTGTGAAGTTAAGTTTGGCGGATATGTAAGAGTAGAAAACAGAGACGGACGTAATTATTTTATTCAGGAAGGCTACCAGTCAGTTAATGCTATTCCATATGATATGCCAATCGTTGGTTACGGAAACAACGTAGTTAATACATTAAGAATTTGGGACGCTGAACCTGTAGTACACTTTAATCTTGATGAATTTGACAAGGGTTCATATATGGCTGCAGTTGAACAGGAGAACCTTGCAAAGACTATTACAGAAGTTCTTTATCCTAATGACAATCATTATGCAGGTAAGGAATTAAGATTAAAACAGCAGTATTTCTTTGTTTCAGCAAGTTTACAGACGGCAATTAAGAAATACTTAAAGAATCATGATGATATTAGAAAATTACCTGAAAAGGTAGTATTCCAGATGAACGATACTCATCCGACACTTACAGTTGCAGAACTTATGAGATTATTAATGGATGAATATAACTTAGAATGGGATGAAGCTTGGAATATTACAACACATGCATGCGCATACACTAACCATACAATCATGAGCGAAGCTCTTGAAAAATGGCCAATTGAATTATTCTCAAGATTACTTCCAAGATGTTATCAGATTATTGAAGAAATCAACAGAAGATTTTGTATTGAAATCGAAAACAAATACCCTGGAAATCATGATAAAGTTGCTAAGATGGCAATTATCTATGATGGTCAGGTTAAGATGGCTCATCTTGCAATTTGTGCAGGTTTCTCAGTTAACGGTGTAGCAAAACTTCATACAGAAATTTTAAAACATCAGGAATTAAAAGATTTCTATGAAATGATGCCGGAGAAGTTTAACAATAAGACTAACGGTATTACACAGAGAAGATTCCTTCTCCATGCTAATCCACTTCTTTCAGAATGGGTTACAGGAAAGGTTGGAGATGACTGGATTACAGACCTTCCAAAGATTAAGGGAATAGAAGTATACGCAGATGACAAGAAAGCTCAGGCTGAATTTATGAATATTAAATATCAGAACAAAGTACGTCTTGCAAAATACATTAAAGAACATAATGGTATTGATGTAGACCCACGTTCTATTTTTGATGTTCAGGTTAAGAGGCTTCATGAATATAAACGTCAGTTATTAAATATTTTACATGTAATGTATTTATACAATCAGATTAAGGAACATCCTGAAATGGAATTCTATCCAAGAACATTTATCTTTGGTGCAAAAGCAGCAGCAGGTTACAAGATTGCTAAGCTTACAATCAAGTTAATCAATAGCGTTGCTGATGTAATTAACAATGATGAATCAATTAATGGAAAGATTAAAGTTGTATTTATTGAAAACTACCGTGTATCAAATGCCGAAATCATTTTTGCGGCAGCAGATGTTTCAGAACAGATTTCAACAGCATCAAAAGAAGCTTCAGGCACAGGTAATATGAAGTTTATGTTAAATGGTGCTTTAACACTTGGAACAATGGATGGCGCTAACGTAGAAATAGTTGATGAAGTTGGCGAAGAAAATGCATTTATCTTTGGTTTATCTTCAGATGAAGTTATTAACTACGAAAACAATGGCGGATATAATCCAATGGATATTTTCAACTCAGATATGGATATTAGAAAAGTTCTTATGCAGTTGATTAACGGATTCTATTCTCCAGATGATCCTGAAAGATTCAGACCAATTTACAACTCATTACTTAACACTCAGGAAACAGATGTTGCTGACAGATACTTTATTCTTAAAGATTTCAAGTCATATGCAGCAGCTCAGAAGAGAGTTGAAGAAGCTTACAGAAACGAAGAAGGCTGGGCTAAGTCAGCTATGTTAAATGTAGCTAATGTTGGTAAGTTTACATCTGACAGAACAATCGAAGAATACGTACAGGATATTTGGCATCTTGAAAAAGTAAAAGTTAAAATGGACGTATAGATTACAGAAAATTGTGAAAGTGTCACAATAGATATAATCAAATATAATTAAAATGAAACCCCAAAAAGTTAGAATGTAATGTCTGGTTTTTTGGGGTTTTTGTATGCACTACAATCATATAAATGATTTTTGAAAAATAAGTTAGTATAAGGGATTTTTAGGAATAACCAAATGACAGATAGAAAAAAGTTTATTATGCTAATATTATTTTCGATTTTTTTCCCGTTAGTTATAGGTAGTGTATGTGTTCTTGTAAACGGAAACAAAATATCTAAGGCTAAGCCCTCAGGGAAAATAATATTAGTGGATAATAAAAACTACAGCTTTGAAATGGATATGGAGAACTTCATATCTTACGTTCTTATGGCACAGATGGACGAAAGTGAGCCGGAGGAGCTTTTGAAAGCTAAGTCTGTTATTATTAGAACTTATATTTTGTACAAAATGAAGGACAAAGCTCAAATAGCAGCTTCAGATTTGGGAATGGAATATAGAAATTATGGGGAGTTAAAAAACAGCAGATTTCAGGATTTTTGCAGGGAAAACATTAAAAGCCCCAAAGGAATGGCTGCATATTTTACAGGTATAGGTTCTTATAAAATATATAATGAGAAAAATAAAAAAATTAAAAGAATAGTAGACAAAACAAAAGGCAAAATAATAAAGAAACAGGGGGAGACTATTTTGCCACTGTTTCATAATATAAGTAATGGGAAAACCAGGTTAGGGGAGGAAATTCTTGGAAAGGAATATAGTTATCTAAAAAGTGTTATATGCCAGAATGACATAAAGGAGAAGGAATATCTTTGCACAAGGTATTTAACGGTTAATGAGTTTAAGAAAAAACTGTCAGCTAATGGCATTGTTGTATTTAAAGATGGGAAGGAAATTCTAAAAAATATAAAGGAAAAGAAGGAAATTATTAATCTGATAACTGTTGAAAAAGACAAAGAAGGCTATGCTTTAAAAATAAGAATGGGGGATACTGTTGTTCTGGCAGATGATTTTTCAAAAGCCCTCGGTCTTAATTCTACAGATATGAGCATAGAAGAATATGAAAAGGGAATAAGAATTACAACTAAAGGCAACGGTCACGGTTTTGGAATGAGTATAAGCTATGCCAGATACCTTGCAGGTCATGGCAAGCCATGGCAGGAGATTCTTAGCACTTTCTATGATGGGAAAATTGTGGAATATTAAAATTAATTTTTTTGTATAAATCTTCAATTAATGGTACATACTGTTATTGAGGTGATGAGAATGGATAAGAAATTTATAGCAGCGGTTGCAGTTTGCTTTGTTGCATTAGTAGGCGTAGCCACGGGAACTTATTTTCTTGGGCAAAAAAGCGACGAAAACATTGTAAAATTAGGAAAAGCAAACATAACTGAAACAACAGCGGCAGATAAAAATATTGAAGCAGCGGGAAATGTTGTGGAAAAAGAAACACAAAAAGAAACAGCAATGGAATCTGAAACACCGAAAGACAGAGAAGTTGAACCGGGAGGTTATTTAACAGAAGAAACAACTAAGGAAAAAGCCGTAAATAACGTAGTGGAAGAAAACACTCAGTCTAATGTAAGCAAAAAAGATTACTTGTATGGACTTTCATCAGAGGCAGCAGCCCAGATTAAAACATTAAAGTTTAACAAGAACAGCAAACTTATCTGGCCTGTTGAGGGTAGCATTATTATGCCATATGATGTGAAAAATACAGTATATTACGCAACATTAGATGAATACAAAACCAATCCCGGAATTGTAATCCAAAGTAGCAAAGGCACTGCAATAAAGGCAGCGGCAGATGGCGTTATTACAAAAATAACACAAGATGACGAACTTGGCGTTGTTATCAGTCAGGCAGTGGGAAATGATTATATCGTAAACTACGGTCAGACCATAAATCCTGAAGTAAAAGAAGGAAGCTTCGTTGAAGCAGGCCAGACTATCGCCTATGTTAACCAGCCAACTAAATATTACTCCAAGGAAGGGGATAATATTTACTTCTCAGTAGAAAGAAATGGAAAAACAAAAGATCCTTTAAATTATATTGATTACGAGGACTAATCACAAAACCGGAATAAGTGCATACAATAAGGTATACAAAAGAAAATATTAAAAGCTGCTCACTTTTGTGACAGCAGGCAACAGGGTTAAAAAAGGAAAATCATAAACAATTATTCTAATGATTTTCTAAAATCCGTACCTGTTGTTTATAATAGATTGTGCTATCATGTACCTGAAAAATACGTGGTAGCACTTTTTTTGATATTTTCAATCATATGTTATAATTCCACGCAGAAATCTCAACGTGTTTGCTGTAAAAATTTCTGTGTGGAATTTAAAACAGTGCCATTGAAAATATACAAACTATATTATAAGATAAAGGTTAGAATGAAGGCTAAAGATAGTATTTAGTTATGTACGGAGGAAGAAACCATGGGTAAGTATATTATGGCATTAGATCAGGGAACTACCAGTTCCAGAACTATTTTATTTGATAAGAAGGGAAATATTGTTTGTCAGGCAAATAAGGAGTTTGAGCAGATTTTTCCAAAGCCGGGCTGGGTTGAACATAATCCTGAGGAGATTTGGATGACACAGCTTCTTACAATGGAAGATGTTATGAGACAGGCAGGAATTACAGGCAAGGATATTGAAGCCATTGGCATTACTAATCAGCGAGAAACAACGGTTATATGGGACAAGAATACGGGAAAACCTATTTATAATGCCATTGTTTGGCAGTGTAGAAGAACTTCTGATATTGTAGACGGACTTGTTAAGGACGGTCTTAGGGATTTTATTAGAAATAAGACTGGATTGGTTCCTGATGCTTATTTTTCAGGAACTAAGATTAAGTGGATTCTTGATAATGTGCCGGGAGCAAGAAATAAGGCAGAAAATGGTCAATTGCTTTTTGGAACAATTGACTCATGGCTTATGTGGAAGTTAAGTGGTGGAAGTATACACGCAACGGATTACACTAATGCGGGAAGAACTATGATTTATAACATATTTGATTTGGAGTGGGATCAGGAATTACTGGATATACTAGATATTCCCAAGTCTATGTTGCCTAAGGTAAATCCTTCAAGTGGAATTTTTGGATATACTATGCCGGAACTGTTAGGAGAACGAATACCTATAAGTGGTGTTGCAGGAGACCAACAGGCGGCATTATTTGGTCAGTGTTGTTTTGAAAAAGGTGATGTAAAGAATACATATGGAACAGGTTGTTTTCTTTTAATGAATATAGGAAATAAGCCGGTTATATCAGACAATGGTTTGATTACTACTATTGCAGCAGGCACAGGCAAGGTTGAATATGCATTGGAAGGCAGTGTTTTTGTGGCAGGAGCGGCAATACAGTGGCTTAGAGATCAGATGAAGTTAGTTAACAGTGCACCGGAAAGTGAAGAGATTGCAGAAAAGGTTAGTGATACTAATGGAGTATATGTTGTGCCGGCTTTTACAGGAATGGGAGCACCTTATTGGAAGCAGAATGCCAGAGGCATGGTAGTTGGCATAACAAGAGGAACTGCAAGAGAGCATTTTGTAAGAGCTACCCTTGAATCACTTGCTTATCAGACATATGATGTTTTGAAGGTAATGGAGCAGGATGCGGCAATGGAAATTAAGTCTATCAGAGTTGACGGTGGGGCAAGTGCCAATAATCTTTTAATGCAGTTTCAGGCAGATATTACTGAAAAACAGGTTGTGCGACCATCAGTAATTGAAACTACAGGGCTTGGGGCAGCATATTTGGCAGGTCTTGCAACAGGTTATTGGAAAGACAAAAAAGACATTATAAAAAATTCAACAATAGAGAGAAAGTTTGAAAACAAAATGGATTCTGAAAAGGTGCAGAAATATATCAAGGGATGGCACAGAGCTGTAAAATGTGCCCTTGTTTATGCAGATGAGGAGTAAATAATATCCTATGAATCTGGTATTGTGTTTATTACGCAAATTGGATATATAAATAATACCACATACTGATATACTATACTTTAATGAGTTACAGTGTCAGATTGAGATAATGCAACTTAGATTAAGTAATAATACACTTAGGATAAAAGATAGGTGTTAATATCAGGAGGAGAATTATGGATTCAACTAAACAGAACGTAGGAAAGATTGTTATTACAGCTTTATTTGCAGCGTTAGCATGTGTAGCAACAATGATTATTAAAGTACCTACAGTAGGAACAAACGGTTATGTAAATATTGGTGATACTATTGTATTACTTTCAGCTTGGATGATTGGTGGCGTTTATGGTGCCCTTGCAGCAGGTATCGGTTCAGCCCTTTCAGATTTTATCAGCGGTTACGGAAGTTATGTACCGGGAACATTTGTAATTAAGTTTTTAATGGCTTTAGTTGCATATTTAGTATTTGTAACAATTAAGAAAGCAAACACTAAGGACAGCAAGGGAATGAATGTAGTAGCTTATATTGTAAGTGGTGTAGTTGCAGAAGTTATTATGGTTTTAGGATATTTCGTATATGAAAGTACTTTATTAGGATATGGACTTGGAGCAGTGCCTTCAATTGGAAGCAACAGCATCCAGGGTGTTACATGCTTGGTATTAGGATTTATTGCTATTTTCGCATTAGAAGAAGCAAAGGTTACAAAATTAGTTAAAAAATTTGTATAAAAATATAAAATAATATATAAAAGGAAAGAGTTGTGTGATAAAATTGTAGGCGGTGAAAAGAGCAGGCTACAAATATCATACAGCTCTCTTTTGCATTATGTAGTTTGAAAGGAGCGATTCAAATGTACGAAGAATTAAAAGAACAGGCAAAAAAAACAACAGAAGAAATTTGCGATAAAGCAGGATTAAAGGAAGGCAATATTCTTGTAGTTGGTTGTTCTTCAAGTGAAATATGTGGAGATAAGATTGGAAGCAATTCTAACCTTGAAGTGGCTAAGGCAGTTTTCTCAGGAATATATGAAGTCCTTGAAAGCAGAAAGATATATCTTGCAGCTCAGTGTTGTGAACATCTTAACAGAGCAATAATAGTTGAACGTGCAGCAGTTCCGTTTTCAGAAATAGTTAACGTTGTGCCACAGCCTAAGGCAGGTGGTTCATTTGGAACAACAGCATATAAGACATTTAAAGATCCTGTTGCTGTGGAAGAAATTAAGGCAGACGGTGGAATTGACATTGGCGGAACTCTTATTGGAATGCACATTAAGAAAGTTGCAGTTCCGGTAAGACTTGAAAATAACAAAATCGGCGAGGCAAACGTACTTGCAGCAAGAACAAGACCTAAGTTTATAGGGGGTTGCAGAGCTGTATATGACGAAAGCATTGAATAGAAAAATAAAATTATAAAAAGATAATAAAAACAGTTTTAAAAACAATAAAACCCCTGATTACAAGTCATGTGATCGGGGGTTGGTTTTTTTTGCTAAAATATAGATTGAAACATTATTTTTGATGAAAATGATAAAAGTGTTTTTATTTCAAAAAAAATATTGTGCAAAATAACTAAATATGTTAGGATAAAAACGTATTTATTAACCGCAATAATTATTTTTAAAAGCGGAAGGGAATGAAAACATTTTTAGGAGGAGATTTATGAACAAAATGAAGCGAATTTTGACAGTTGTTTTGACCTTGGCATTACTAATAACAATGATGCCGAGTAATTTGACAGGTGTTAATGCAAAGACTACAACAAGACTAAGCTCAAAGAAGATAGTTTTGCAGGTAGGAAAAACAAAGAAGTTAAAGGTGAAGAATAAACCTGCCGGAGTAAAGGTAGTTTGGAAGTCTTCAAAGAAAAAAGTAGCAACAGTTTCTAAAAAAGGAAAGGTTAAGGCAAAGAAACCGGGAAAGACTACAATAACTGCAAAGGTTGGAAAGAAGAAATATAAATGCAAAGTTATTGTTAAAAGAAAAAATAGTATTAAAGTTACAAAACCTTCCGATAACAATAATAGTGTTATAAATCAGGTAACTACAAAGAGTGAACCTTCACAGATAGTAACTACTAAAGCTGAAGTGAAGACAACTAAAACAGAAACGACTAAGAAAAATGACAGTATTACAGTTAAGCCAACAGTAGCACCAACATTAAAACCAACAGTAGTACCTACAACAGTAGCACCAACAGCGAAACCTACAACAGTAGCACCAACAGCGAAACCTACAACAGTAGCACCTACAACAGTAGCACCAACAGCTAAGCCTACAGTAGCACCAACATTAAAACCAACAGCGAAACCTACAACAGTAGCACCTACAACAGCTAACGGTAATGTTGATGAGAGCATAAAAGCCCCTGAAGGACTTGTACATGCACCGGGAGAAGGATTGCCATATCATTTCGCATGGGCAGCAGTTGATGGAGCTGACGGATATAACGTTTACATAGATGGAGTGTATGTAACAAAAGTTACAGAAAATGTTGCAGATTTAGATGCTTCAATGTTTACAAAGGGAGCTGTGGAATATACAGTTGGAGTTGCAACAGTAAAGGAAAATAAAACATCAGCAATAACATCAATTAAGTATACATATGATGGAAGCGGACAGCCAGCAACAACAAAGGTATCTGTAACAACAACGGTAGCTCCTGTAGCAACAACGGTAGCTCCTGTAACAACACCATCAGTACCAGGTCAGGATGTAGATGAAAGCATAAAAGCCCCTGAAGGACTTGTATGGGCAGGAAATACAGATTTACCATATTATTTTGCATGGGCTAAGGCAGATGGTATAGACTCATATAATGTATATGTTGATGGAACTTTAGTAGCTAACGTAGTTGATGGCTCAGTTAATTTAAATGAATCTGTATTCACAAAAGGTTCAGGCGAATATGCAATTGGAATTGCAGCAGTAAAAGGAAATAAAACATCAGTAATAACATCAATTAAATATACATATGCAGGAAGCGGACAGCCAGTAACAACAAAGGCACCGGAACCTTCAACAGCAAAACCTACAGATGTAACAGTGGCACCAACAGCACCGGGACAGGATGTAGATGAAAGTATACAGGCACCTGCTGGACTTGTATATGCAGGAAATACTGACTTACCATATTATTTTGCATGGGGGGCGGTATCAGATGTAGATTCATATAATGTATATGTTGATGGCGTGTATGCAACAAATGTTAGTGCTTCTTCAGTTAATTTAGATAAGGCAGTATTTACAAAGGGTTCAGGAGAATACACAATTGGCGTTGCTTCAGTTAAGAACAATAAGATTTCTAGCATAACATCAATTAAATATACATATGCAGAAAGCGGACAGTCAGCAACAACAAAGGCACCGGAAGTACCAACAGTAGCACCTACTACTGTAAAACCTACAACAGCTAAACCTACAACTAAACCAAAGGAAACAACAACAATTGCTTTCACAACAGACGGCTCAATTGAAAAGCCATTTGGTTTGGATGTAAGTCAGGCAAGTGTAGGATATGTTAATATTGTTTGGGGACGTGGAACAATTGATTGTTACAATGTTTATGTCGATGGAGAAAGAAGACGTACAGGAATTTCAGCACAGTCATTAAAGCTTCCTGTTTATACAGAAGGAACACATACAATAGCAATTACAACAGTAGTTGGAACAAGAGAATCTGAAAAGCTTGAGGTACAGGTTGCAATTACAGGAACAGGTGAAAAGGAAACAGAACCTGAAACATGTCCTGAAGAACTTAAGCCACAGCTTAAGAAAAATGTTCCTTTAAGAGATGACAGAATTGCAATTGAACTTAACAATAAGACTAATGGAAAATATAGTGACAGTGAAATTTACTGGTGCATTTTAGGAAATAATGAAAATAATCAGCTTTGTTATATGGATAAAGATGGAAATATGATTCCTGCATCAGAGAGTCTTAACACAGTTGAAGTAAACGGAACAAAATATGCAAATATTTATCATACACTTGCAGAATCAGATCATGTATATGCACCGACAATCCGTTCAGGAAGAATGTATTTAAGTTATGGAAAACCTGTATATGTTAAGTTTAACGGTTCAACAGGTTATGCCGGACCGGATCTTAACAATCCTGGAGACGTGAATGCTAACACATTATTTGAGTTTGCTGAATTTACAATTGAAGGAAAAAATTATTGGGGAAATACAACACGTGTTGATTATTTCTGCTTCCCAATGGTTACACGTTTAATAGGTGGTTCGTTATATGGTGGATACGATAATGTAGTAGGTGATATTGGAACAAGAGATGAAATCTTTACAGCTTTCAAGAATGAAGTTCCAAATGAATATAAGTCACTTGTAAGAGATGATAGAATTATTGCACCATGTAAGAGTACATTTAATGCTGGACAGGATAATGGAAATTATTTTGATAATTATATTAATGAATTCTGGAACAAATATGCCAATGAAGATTTAAGATTCAGCTCAGAATCAGGAAGCTTCGTTGGTAGAGTAGTTGGAAATCAGATGCGATTTACAAGAGAAGGTGACAGCACAGTTTATTATGTTGATAAGCCAAATACACAGGAAGTGTTAGAAGGCAAGGGTGCATTTGACAGAGGAAATGGTGTTGAAAAAGCTATTGAAGCACAGCTTTGTGCAGCATTTAACAGAGGTGTTGCAACAGAACCTGACAAATGGTACACACCAAGTCAGTATTACAAGAATAGTGTTGCAAACTTCTATGCAGGTTTCTTCCATGAACATTCAGTTTTAGGAAAAGCTTACGGATTCTGTTATGATGATGTAAATGATCAGAGTACATTGCTTCAGTATGACAAAGCAGATGCTCTTGTAATTGATTTGAAATGGTAAATAAATTGCTATAAAAAGTACCCTTTTTAATTGGGAGCACATCAGTTTTGGTGTGCTCTCTTTTGTTTTAATTTCCCAAAAAAAGAACAGAGCTTCAATGCTAATTAATGTTTTTCAACAAACTAATTAGCATTAAGCCCTGTTAATTCTTTGAAATGTAAATAATTTCATCTTACTAACTATTAATTAATATCCAACAGCTTATCTACTGCATCCTGTATTTCAGGGTGCTTTCTATATTGTTCTATTAAGTGATGTTCATGTTTTGTAAGATTAATTGGCTCTTCGTCAGTATATCCGAAAGTGCCAAGAATGTTATCAATATTATAAATATCACAAAGTAGAAGTAGTGTGTCAGCGTCAGGCTGAGTGGCACTGCTTTCCCATCCGTAAACGGTTTTTTCAGCTACCTTAAGTGACTTTTCTTCCAGTAATTCAGTAACGTCCCTCACACTTAAATTATTCATTTTTCGGTAAGCTTTTAATACTTCTGCAATCTTTCTATTCTTCATTTTAAATACCTCTTTTTAAATAATATAGTAAGAAAAAATCAACGTCAACCAAATCACCTTGAAAAAAGGAAAAATCCTTTTGAATTCTTTTGATTCGGGAAAAATCCACATTGCATTTCTTGCATTCAGAGAATATAATAGACATTATAATATTATTTTCTTGTAATACGGGAATGGCGGTGACAAATGAAAAATAATAACAGCGTTTCAAAAGCATTAATTAAATACATAAAAGAAAAAGAAATATCTACATCACAGATTTCTAAGGATACCGGAATTTGGGAGAAAAAGTTAACTGACGAGAATGTAACTTTTACGGCATCAGAATTTTTGGAATTATGTTCTTATTTGCATTTAAAACCGGAAGATTTGAGATAGGTGATAAAGTGCTAAATTACATATGCAGAAATGACAATATTAAAACTAAAAGCAGTACCTGTCCTGTGTGTGGACAGAGAACTGAACTGACGAAATCAGACATATACTGGTGCGAAACCTGCAAGGTGCCATTGTATCAGAAGGAATGTCAGTGTTGTGGAAGTAGCGGCAGAAGAATAACAACGGATATGAGACCGGTTTTTCCTGAGGAAAGGTTGTTATTAGAAATAATGACAGATAAGGAGCCGGGATATTACGAAAAGATGTCTGTTTGGAACTGCTCAGGTAACAGATATATCGCTGATGGTCATAAGGTTGATTTTGCAGTTAAGGATTTAAAGGATAAGAATTCGGAAGAAATAAGAATTAAATATGAGAGTGAAGTTTCAAATATTGATTATAGATATTTTAATGAATTTAAAGACAGATTCATTAAGGCTAACAGAAGCCGATATGAATTTATTGTAAAAGAGGCAGTGGGCTATATTAAGAATTCAACAAAGGACTACACTGCAAGAGATATGTTCGTTTCTTTTTCAGGGGGGAAAGACTCTACAGTCACATCTGATCTGGTTATGAGAGCTTTAAGTGAACCGAAGATTCTTCATATTTTCGGTGACACAACTTTAGAATTCCCCGAGACTATGAAATACATAGAACGATTTAAAAAAGAACATCCACAGACTCCTGTTGTTTCATCAAGAAACAAAGATAAAGATTTTGAGGAACTTTGTGCTTTGGTTGGTCCACCAAGCAGAGTTATGAGATGGTGCTGTACTATTTTTAAAACAGGTGCAATCCAGAGAAAGATTAAAACTATGTTTAGAAATAAGAACAAAATTATAACTTTCTATGGAATAAGAAGAAACGAATCAGCAAGCAGAAACAAGTATGAGCGTGAAACAGAAGGCTCTAAAATTACAAAGCAGATAACTATTTCACCGATTATTGACTGGATGGATTTTGATGTGTGGCTTTACATGCTTACAACAGAAATTGATTTTAATTATGCATACAGATTAGGGTATGCAAGAGTTGGCTGCTGGTGTTGTCCTAATAACAGT
>ENA-OPSD01001436-OPSD01001436.1-human-gut-metagenome-genome-assembly--contig:-NODE-1436-length-17933-cov-5.126580_pt1 | contig 17933 bp, 10 predicted proteins | sample MGYA00241453_ERZ501898 | MGnify/ENA primary metagenome ERZ501898 (study PRJEB25962, sample SAMEA2042226) | human gut metagenome | biome: human gut; feature: human-associated habitat; material: faeces... | reverse complement strand
GCTCTGAACAACGTGTTCTGGTTCGACACCATCGGTCTGGGCGACCTGAGCCACTACTGGGCTGGCGATGTCACCGGTCAGAATGGTGTCAATTGGGACCTCGGCATGTACATGTCCGGCTTCTTCCCCTGCATGATGTTCGGTATCCCCGGCGCTGCTCTGGCCATGGTCCAGACTGCCAAGAACAAGAAGGCTGCTATCGGTCTGGTTGTTTCCGCTGCTATCTGCGCTTTCGTCTGCGGCGTTACCGAGCCGTTCGAGTTCGGCTTCATGTTCCTCTGCTTCCCCCTGTATGTTGTCTATGCTGCTCTGTACGGCATCTTCACCATCATCACCTACTACTCCGGCTTCCGCGCAGGCTTCTGCTTCTCCGCCGGTGCTACCGACCTGATCTTCTCCGCCAGCCTGCCCGCACATGCTAAGACCTGGATGATCATCCCTCTGGGCATCGCCGCTTTCGTTGTCTTCTATCTGGTGTTCAAGTTCGCTATCGTCAAGTTCGACCTGAAGACCCCCGGCCGTGAGGACGAGGATGCCGAGGCTGCTGAGGCCAACATCACCCTCGCCAACAACGACTTCACCGCCATCGCCTCCGGCGTTCTGGCTGCTGTCGGCGGCAAGGACAATGTTGCCAACGTTGACTACTGCGCCACTCGTCTGCGCTTTGAGGTCAAGGACAGCACGGGTGTCAACGAGAAGGCCGTCAAGGCTGCTGGTGCTGCCGGCGTTATCCGCCCCAGCAAGACTGCTTGCCAGGTCGTTATCGGACCCAAGGTTCAGTTCGTGTATGACGAGCTGAAGAAGATGCTGTAAAAATCAGCACTGCCAGGTAAAGGTCTGGTTCCCTTTATCAAATCCGCCGCGGGCGGGCGTCAAGCCCACCCGCGGCTTTTATTTTTACCATAGCAAAAACTGCTGCGGAATTTTGGGATAAAAAGCAATTTCTGCTTATAGTATCCCACCCGCAGCGTGGTATAATGAAGATAGGAGAACCGGGGCAACGCGCCCCGAAAAAACAGGAGGTATTGTCTTATGAAGATCATCCGCGCAAAAGATTACTACGACATGTCCCGCAAGGCCGCCAACATCATTTCGGCCCAGGTCATCATGAAGCCCAACTGCGTGCTGGGCCTGGCTACCGGCGGCACCCCCGTGGGCACCTACAAGCAGCTGGTCGAGTGGTACAACAAGGGCGATATCGACTTCTCCGAGGTCACGACCGTCAACCTGGACGAGTACCGCGGCCTGCCGAAGGAGCACCCCGAGAGCTATTGGAGCTTCATGCACCGCAACCTGTTTGACCATGTGAACATCCGCCCCGAGGCCATCAACCTGCCCGATGGCACGAACCTCGACGCCGCGGCCGAGTGCGCCCGCTATGACGCCATCATCCACAGTGTCGGCGGCGTTGACCTGCAGCTGCTGGGCATCGGCAACGACGGCCACATTGGCTTCAACGAGCCGAACGAGGCCTTCGAGCTGGGCACCCACTGCGTTGACCTGAAAGATGAGACCATTGAGGCCAACAAGCGCTTCTTCGACGGCAACGCCGACCTGGTCCCCAAGCAGGCCTACACCATGGGCATCAAGACCATCATGCAGGCCCGCAAGGTCCTGATGGTCGCCAACGGCAAGGGCAAAGCCGACATCGTCAAGAAGGCGTTCTTCGGCCCTGTCACGCCGGAGGTCCCCGCCAGCATCCTGCAGATGCACCCCGACTTCATCCTGGTCGGTGACGAGGAAGCCTTGAGCGAGATCTGATCAGCGGAGGAATACTGCTATGATCATCAAAAATGCAAAAGTGTACAGCGACGGCTGCCGCTTTGTGGAAAAAGACCTCATCATCCGTAACGGCCGTATCGTGTTTGGCGCGGCGGCCCAGGAGGGCGAGGAAATCATCGACGCAGGTGGTGCCTACGCGCTGCCGGGTCTTGTGGATATCCACTTTCACGGCGCGGTCGGCCATGATTTCTGCGACGCTGACGAGGCGGGCCTGCAGGCCATCGCCGACTTTGAGGCCAGCAAGGGCGTTCTCGCTATCTGCCCCGCCACGATGACTTTCAGCGAGGAGATCCTGAACGGCATCATGGATGTGGCCGCCGCCCACAAGAACGACCACGGTGCAGATTTGGTGGGCATCAACATGGAAGGCCCCTACATCAGCCCGAAGAAGGTCGGTGCCCAGAACCCGAAGTACGTCATGGGCGCGGACGCTGCGATGTTCCGCCGTTTGCAGGCGCGCAGCGGCGGGCTGATCAAGCTGGTGGACGTAGCCCCCGAGGAGCCGGGCAACCTGGATTTCATCAAGGAATGCCGCGACGAGGTGCGTATTTCCATCGCCCACACCTGCACGAGTTACGACACGGCCAAGGCCGCGTTTGCCGCCGGTGCCACCCACATGACCCACCTGTACAACGCGATGCCGGGCATCACCCACCGTGAGCCGGGCCCCATCATTGCCGCGCTGGAAGAAGGTGCCGAGGTCGAGCTGATCACCGACAACGTACACATCCACCCGGCCATGGTGCGGTTTACCTTTAACACGTTTGGCGACGACCATGTGATCCTGATTGCCGACAGCATGATGGCCTGCGGCCTGCCCGACGGCCAGTACAGCCTGGGCGGCCAGGCTGTCACGGTGCGCGGTCCCCGCGCGACCCTGACCGAGCAGCCCGGCACGATTGCGGGCAGTGCGACCTGCCTGTTCGACTGCATGAAGCGTGCGGTGCTGGAGATGGGCGTCCCCCTCGAGAGTGCCGTCCGCGCCGCTACCCTGAACCCGGCCCGCAGCATCGGCATCGATGCCGATTACGGCAGCCTGGATGCCGGGCGGATCGGCAATGTTGTCCTCGTTGACGATAAGCTGGATATCTTGAAGGTGATTCGCCACGGCGAGGTGCTCTGCTAAAGTGTAAACGGCAGTCTCCCGGGAGATATTTTTCGACGGAGCGTACCCACACCACTAGGAACCCCAAAGAGGAAGTCGGGTGTTCCCCCGCGCACTTTAGGGAAAAACTAAAGTATGTAGAGTTGTAGGGTGGCCAGCCCTCTGGCCGCCGCACAGTGCCCTTACTGCAACTCACCACTTTAGTTGTAGGGGGGCGGCGTCCTCGACGCACCGGGCCGTTTGCCTTTACCGCCCCTTCCCCTTCCATCATACAAAAAATCCTGCCGACACTTTCATCGGCAGGATTTTTTACTTTATTCCTATCTATCCATCCGTTCTTACTTCCGGTCGATCGCCACGACCACACCCGACAGCGCCAATAGCGCCAGCAGGTTGGGCACAGCCATCAGGCCGTTGAACAGGTCGGCCAGCGCCCACACCAAATCCACTTTCAGCGTGGAACCAACCAGAATAAACACGACCACGATAAGGCTGTACACCGGCAGCATCTTCTCACCGAACAGCGTTTTAAAGTTCGACTGGCCGAAGAAATACCAGCCGATGATCGTCGAAAACGCGAAGAAGAACATACACACCGCAATGAAAATCGGCCCAAACCCGCCGAACGCCTGGCTGAACGCAGCCTGGGTCAACGCCGTGCCGGTCAGTCCCTCAGGGATCAGCCCCGACGTGATGAGCACCAGGCCGGTCAGCGTCAGCACAACGAACGTGTCGACAAACACACCCAGAATTGCCACTGCGCCCTGATCCTGCGGCTGCTTGACCTTTGCCAGCGCGTGGGCATGCGGCGTCGAGCCAAGGCCCGCCTCGTTGGAGAACAGGCCGCGGGCCACGCCAAAACGCATGGCCTGCTGCACGGTCACACCGGCCAGGCCGCCTGCCATCGCCTGCGGCTGGAAGGCCAGCACAAACACCTGCTTCAATGCGTTGGGCAGGACCTTCGCGTTCATGACCAGGATAACGATGCAGCCCACAATGTAAAACGCCGCCATGACAGGTACGATTTTTTCCGTTACAGCGGCAATTCTCTGCACGCCGCCCAGGAAGATGAACGCCGCAATGGCCGCCACAACGACGCCCACCACCAGCCGGTTCACGCCAAAGGCGTTGTGGAATGCGTCGCCGATGGAGTTGGACTGGACCATGTTGCCCATGAAGCCCAGCGCCAGAATAATAAGTACCGAGAACACGGTCGCCAGAATCTTGCCGAGCTTGCCCTTGAATGCCGCCCGGATGTAGTACGCCGGGCCGCCGGTCACATGGCCGTTCACGGTCGTCTTGTAGTGCTGCGCCAGCACGGCCTCGGCATAGATGGTCGCCATGCCGAAGAACGCCGACATCCAGGTCCAGAACAGTGCACCCGGGCCGCCGCTGACCAGCGCCGTGGCGCAGCCGGTGATGTTGCCGGTGCCCACCTGTGCCGCAATGGCCGTCGTCAGCGCCTGAAAGCTGCTCATGCCCTCGGCGTCTGCCTTTTTGCCGCGCAGCGTGAACCCGCCGAACACGCGGCGGAAGCCCTCGCCAAAGCGGCGCACCTGCACGCCCCGCAGCCGAATCGTAAAGAAAATGCCTGTGCCTACGAGCAAAAACAGCAGAAACGAGTTCCAGACAATGTCGCTGAACTGCTCAACAAACGTGGTAAATGCCGTCATATTGACCCCCTATTTCTTTCACATCCCAATGCCCCGCCGCAATGCGGGTGCCTTATTACTATACTATGATTTTTGTGTAAAGTCAAGTGTATTTATTCGGCGCACAGTTTAACAAAAAAATTTGCAAATACTGCCAAAATCGCCCTTCTGTGTAACAAGTAGGACACAACCCCATGGTATACTACCCGCAAATCAAACCAGAAAGGGGAATCACCATGAAAAAACTTGCTCTTGTATTTGCGGCTGCGCTGGCCCTGACCGCCTGCACCGCTGCGCCGACCGAGACAGCAACCGTCCCTGCCGCCGCTAACCCGCCCGCCGAGGCGGCGGCGACCGAGGAAAATGCGGACGCGGAGCAGTTCCCGGTGGGGGAGCTGCGGCTGACTGCCTTTGATAACACGGATGGCACGGCCTTGTACGGCGGTTTCAGCAGCGGGAACAACACCGTGTGGACGGTTCTGCGGCTGGACTACGCCACCGGCGTGCAGAGTAAGCTATGCGACCTTACCTTCACGGATGGCCTCAATATGAACTGCATGATCACTATGGGCGAAAACGAGGTCGCGTTCTGTTCGGACGAGGATGACACGCAGCACCGCTACATAATTGTCCGCCCGGACGGCACAACAGACGACCACATCATCAGCCGGGCATTCACCCCCACCGTCTATGACGAGTATGCCGCCTACGAAGTCAACGGCACTAGCTGCGCCCGGCTGGACTTGAATACCGGCGAAGTAACGGACTTTACCGCACCGCTTTTGCAGCTGGCCGCGGTGGAGGGTGTGGTGGACAATCGGCTGCTTGTCACCCGCATTGTGTCAGATACGCCCCTTCCTGCCGAGGGCGAGGACGAGGAAATGCGCGAAGCTATCCTGCAAAATTCCCTGCGGGAGTACGATCTGTACGACTTGGCAACAAACACGGTTGAAAAACTATTTGATGAACCGTACTATCCCGAGGATGGGTCATCATCCTGGAAAACTTACGAAGGCTGCCGGGGCGGCACGTTGTATTTTGTGCATACGCTTTGGGACAGAATCACCCCAGACAACACCGACAACACACTGTTAGCCTACGACCTGGCCAGCGGTACCTGGCAGGAGCTATGCACGCTGAGCGACAAGCAAGGCAGCTGGTGCCCTGGGTTTTCCAAAAACGGACAGTTGGAATATGTGCTGCTTTGGCAGTCGGCGGACACCCTGACGCTGTACAACCTGGCCGATGGCACGACCCACGATGTACCGTACCAAGTACCTGCGGGCGGGCAATACGGAAGCGGCAAAAACTACGGCTGGCCGTTAGACCTGACGGGCGACGGCCGCATTCTAGTGACCGACGGCTACGCCCAGCAGGGCGGTTATGCGACGGATGGATACGCGCTGGTTGATGTTGATGATTACCTTGCGGGCAGCACCGACTACCAACCTGTGCAGATGTGGGAGGAATAGTCATGAAAAAACTTGCTCTTGTATTTGCGGCTGCGCTGGCCCTGACCGCCTGCACCGCTGCGCCGACCGAGACAGCAACCGTCCCTGCCTCCGACCCGCCCGCCGAGGCGGCGGCAACCGAGGAAAACGCGGACGCGGAGCAGTTCCCGGTGGGGGAGCTGCGGCTGTGTGATGACCGGCGGTGTGACACGGACACTGCCTATTACACGCTGTATGGCCACGTAGACACGACTGAGCTTACGGGGCTAAGGCTGGACTATGCCGACGGCGTGCAGACCAAGGTAACGTCGCTTGCTATTGCCGATTCCCTGTACTCCGATTTGCTTGTCACAAACGATAATGTAGTTCGCGTGTTTTTGGCGAATGCGGACGGATCAGAGTTTCGCTTCAAGAGTTTTTACCCGGATGGCCGCAGTGAAGAACGGACTGCCAGCCAGGAAATTACGCCAATGGTTTATGACGAGTACGCGGCCTATGTCCTGCGCGACAACTGTGTCGCCCGGCTGGACTGGCAAACCGGAGAAGTTACGACGTGGGACACATCGATTCCGCAGATAGATGAGATACTCGGTGCGGTTGGGAACAAGATATTGTTGACCCGCATCGTCTCTGATATGCCGCTGCCTACGGATCCGGAAATGTATGAGGCTGTGATACAGAACTCCCAGCGAGAATTCGATTTATACGATATAGCAACAAATACGCTGGAAAAGCTATTTGCCGAGCCGCGCTATCCGGAGGACGGTGGCAGCTGGAAAATTTACCGGGGCTGCCGCGGAGATATACTGTATTTTGCGCAGAGAAAATCGGATGGCGACGGCTACAAAGAGGCTTTGCTGGGGTACGACCTCACGACGGGCGCCATGCAGGAGCTGTACGCGGAGGCGTCCAGCGATTGGGTGGGCGGCACCGGCAGCCCGAAGAGCTTTAGCCGCGGCGGACAGCTGGAATTGGTGTTCCTGCAAAGCACACCAGACGCGCTGCATATTTACAACGCCGCCGACGGTCAGGTGTACAACGTGCCCTACCACGACCCGGCGCTGAACGCTGCCTACGGCACCGGGGAAAACTACGGCTGCCCCATCGCCGTGACCGGGGATGGCCGCGTACTTGTGACGGACGGTTATTGCCAGCGCAACGGCCACACGGTGGACGCCTATGGCCTGATCGACCTGGATGATTATCTGGCAGGCAGCACCGACTACCAACCCGTGCAGATGTGGGCACAGTAGGGGCGGCATATATGCCGCCCGTGGACTTCCCATAAACGACCGTTTTCCGTACACGCGCGGGCGGCAATGTTTTACCGCAGAATCGTAAATAAAAAAGCAAGAGCCGCTCCACTCGGGGCGGCTCTTGCTGTATCGTGCAAAATTACTTATTCTTCTTGCTGGCGGCCTTCATGCGCAGGTCGTGGTCCAGAATGCGCTTGCGGATGCGCAGGTTCTCGGGGGTAACTTCCAGCAGCTCGTCGGGGGCCAGGAATTCCAGGCAACCTTCCAGGCTGAACTTGGAGACCGGTACCAGGCGCAGGGCGTCGTCGCTGCCGGAGGCGCGGGTGTTGGTCAGGTGCTTCGTCTTGCAGACGTTGACCGTGATATCCTCGCCGGTCGGGGTGTAGCCGACGACCTCGCCCGCGTAGACCTTCTCGCCGGCGTTGACGATCAGGGTGCCGCGCTGCTGGGCGTTGAACAGGCCGTAGGTGACGGCGTCGCCGGTCTCAAAGCTGATGAGGGAGCCGGTAGAGCGGGTCTGGATATCGCCGCACCATTCCTCGTAACCGTCGAAGATCGTGTTCATGATGCCTTCACCGTGGGTGTCGGTCAGGAACTGGCTGCGATAGCCGAACAGGCCGCGGCTGGGCATACGGAACTCAATGCGGGAACGGCTGTTCATCATCTGCATATTCATCAGGATGGCCTTGCGGGCACCCAGAGCGGTCATGACGTTGCCCTGATAGACCTCGGGCACGTCGATGACAACGCGCTCCATAGGCTCCATGACCTTGCCGTTCTCCTCGTGAGTCAGAACGTGCGGGGGGCTGACCTGCAGCTCATAGCCTTCGCGGCGCATCGTCTCGATCAGGATGGACAGATGCATCTCGCCGCGGCCCATGACGCGGAAGGAATCGTTGGTGGCGGAATCCTCGACCTTCAGGGCGACATCCTTCAGCAGCTCGCGCATCAGGCGGTCACGGATCTGGCGGGAGGTGACGTACTTGCCCTCCTTGCCGGCGAACGGGGAATCGTTGACCGAGAAGGTCATCTCGACCGTGGGGTCGTTGATCTTGACGAAGGGCAGGGGCTGCACCTTGCTGGGGTCGCAGATGGTGTTGCCGATGGAGATATCGGGCAGACCTGCGAAGGCGACGATATCGCCCGCCTGGGCGCTCTCGATCGGCTCACGGCCATTGGCCTTGAAGTCGAACAGCTTGGTGATGCGGCCGCTCATATGCACATCGGGGTTGTGCCAGTCGCAGACCTGGATGGGGCTGCCGACCTTGATAACGCCGTTCTGCACGCGGCCAACGCCCATACGGCCGACGAAATCGTTGTAGTCAACGCTGGAAACCAGCATCTGCAGCGGCTCGTCAGGCTCACCCTCCGGCGGCTGCACATATTTCAGGATGGTGTCAAACAGGGGCTTGAGGTCCGTGCCGGAGGAAGGATCGGTCCAGTCATAGCTGGCCGTGCCGTTACGGCCGGAGCAGAAGACCATCGGGCTGTCCAGCTGCTCGTCGGTAGCACCCAGGTCCATCAGCAGCTCCAGAATTTCGTCGATGACTTCCGCAATGCGGGCGTCGGGGCGGTCGATCTTGTTGACCGCGATGACGAGAGACAGGTTTTGCTGCAAAGCCTTCTGCAGAACAAAGCGGGTCTGGGGCATGCAGCCCTCGGCTGCATCGACCAGCAGCAGAACGCCGTTGACCATCTTCAAAACGCGCTCGACCTCGCCGCCGAAGTCCGCGTGGCCCGGGGTGTCGACGATGTTGATCTTAACGCCGTTGTACTCGCAGGAGCAGTTCTTGGCAAGGATCGTGATGCCGCGCTCGCGTTCGATATCGCCGGAGTCCATGACGCGCTCGGCGACCTGCTGGTTCGCACGGAAAGCACCGGACTGCTTCAGCATCTGGTCGACCAGCGTCGTTTTGCCGTGGTCAACGTGCGCAATGATCGCAACGTTGCGGAGATTTTCCTGAATCATATACGTTCCCTCTCAAATTAGAAATGCCGATATACTGATATTTGCAGGGGTATAACCCCAATATCCACATACTATTTTATAATACGCTATTATGTTCAATTTGTCAAGAATCGCAAAACGCAAAAAAGTGTGCTATAATACAGAATATTATAGTTATATTTTACACTAATCATGCAATGAGGGGAACCACTATGGCAAATACGATGCGCCACATCAATATCATTGGTCACCAGAACCCGGACACGGACTCCATCTGCTCCGCGCTGGCCTATGCGTGGCTGAAAAACCGCGGCAGCCTGACCGGCCTGTATGAGGCCCGCCGCGCCGGGCACGTCAATCGCGAGACGAAATTTGTTTTGCAGCATTTCGGCGTCGAGCCGCCGCGCCTGTGTACCGATGTCAGCCCGCAAATTAAAGATATCGACATCCGCAAGCAGGCCGGCATTGACGGCGAAATGAGCCTGCGCGCCGCCTGGAACCTGATGCGCGATGTGGAAATCGACACGCTCTGCATCGTCGATGACGAGAACGAGCTGCAAGGCCTTATCACCATCAAGGACATTGCCGACGCAAACATGGATCTGTTTGACACGGCCGTGCTGGCCGCCGCCAACACCCGCTGCACAAATGTGTTGGAGACGTTGGAAGCGGAGCTCATCGTCGGCAACGCCGACGCCCACATTGACAGCGGCGTCATCTGCATCGGCACCAGCCCGGAAATCATGGAAGAACTGGTCAAACCCGGCGACATCGTGCTTGTCTCCAACCGGTACGAGACGCAGATGTGCGCCATCGACTGCGGCGCACAGGCCATCATCGTCTGCTGCGGCTCGGCGGTGCCCCGCACCATCGTGGCCCGCGCCCAGGAGAAGGGCTGCGCCGTGCTGGCAACCCCCTACGACACCTACGCCGCCGCGCGGCTCATCTCCACCGCCGCGCCGGTGCGCCACTTTATGCGCACGAAAGAGCTGCTGAAATTCAGCGTCAATACGCCGATCGAGGACGCGAAAAAGGTCATGGCCAGCGTGCGCCACCGCTACTTCCCGATTCTGGACGAGAACGGCAAGTACTGCGGCGTCGTCAGCCGCCGTAACCTCTTGAACCTGCACCGCAAGCAGCTGATTTTGGTTGACCACAACGAGCGCACCCAGGCCGTGGACGGTCTGGAACAGGCGGATATTTTGGAGATCATTGACCATCACCGCATCGGCAGCCTGGAAACGACCGGGCCGGTCTATTTCCGCAATGTGCCGGTGGGCTGCACGGCAACGATTTTGTACCAGATGTACGGCGAGCAGGGCCTGACGCCCAGCCGCGAGATCGCGGGCCTGCTGCTGTCGGCCATTCTGTCCGACACACTGGTGTTCCGCTCGCCTACGTCCACCCCGCAGGACGAGGCCACCGCCAAGGCGCTGGCCGAGATTGCGGGCGAGGATATCCAGATCTACGCCGAGCAGATGTTTGAAGCGGGCGCGGACCTGACCGGCCGCACAGCCGAGGATGTGTTCAGCTCGGACTTCAAGGCGTTCAGCCGCGGCGACGTCAAGTTCGGCGTCGGCCAGTCCACCTACATGACCGACAAATCCCGCGCCGCCGCTGAGGCACTTGTGGAGCCGTATCTGCCCGAGGCCAGCCGCCGCGAGGGTCTGCCGCTGATTTTCTATATGTTCACTGACATGAAGACCCAGAGTACGGATTTGATGTTCTACGGCCACAACGCCGAGGAGATCATCCGGGATGCGTTCCATGTTGAGCCGGAAGGCGATATTGCCAAGCTGCCCGGCGTCGTCAGCCGCAAAAAACAGCTGATTCCCCCGCTGCTGGCCGCGCTGCAGGCGCGGCAGTAAACGGCAGTCTCCCGGGAGGTCTTACTTTCTTTTGTGACAAAAGAAAGTAACAAAGAAAAGTCTCGCTGTTGCGACGCAGCGAACCCGCGCCTCGGGGGCTGCACGCCCCCAAGACCCCCAAAGCGGAAGTCGGAAGGTTCGGCGGCTAAACGGACGCAGTATTACTGTCCGTTCTTAACGCCGCCGAACCTTCCTCCACTTTTGAGTCGGGTGTTCCCCCGAACCCCCGCAGCGATAAACTTCCGGTTATTTGTAGGGGCCGCATATATGCGGCCCGCCAACCTGCCGCTACATCCCGTTTCCCCATCGCCGCCCTGTAGGGGCCGGGCATGCCCGGCCCGCAACCTGACGCCATCTCCCACAAAACCAACCGCCCCCTCCGAATCCAACTTCGGAGGGGGCGGTTCACTAACCTTTATATATACGCTAAATGGTGCTGCGAATTACTCCACGTCCTGCAATGCGGCGTAATCCTGTTCGCCGGTGCGGACTTTGACGACCTTTGCCACATTGTAGACGAAGATCTTGCCGTCGCCGATGTGGCCGGTGTACAGGGCCTTGGTGGCGGTGTCGATGATCTTGTCCACCGGAATCTTGCTCACAACGACCTCGACCTTGACCTTCGGCAGCAGGGTGGCGTCCACCTCGGCGCCGCGGTACTTCTCGCCGCTGCCTTTCTGCAGGCCGCAGCCCATGACCTGGGTCACGGTCATGCCGGTGACGCCGATGTCGTTCAGCGCCTTCTTCAGCGTCTCAAACTTCGCAAGCTGCACGATGATGGAGACCTTGTGCATACCGGAATCCAACTCGGCGGGCAGCGGGGCTTCCTGCGTGACCTTGACGGCCGCCGCGATCTTCTCGGGGCTGGCCTTGGTGATGTCGTCCTCGCCGAGATCAGTGTTCTCGTTCACGTCCAGCTCGGCGTAGGTCGGGTCGCTGATGGCAAAGCCTGCGTAGGCGCTGGTCAGGCCGTGCTCATGGATGTCGAGGCCGTCCAGCTCCTCCTTCTCGGAGACGCGCAGCCCGATCGTCTTTTTGATGATCGAGAAGATGATGTACATCGTGATCAGCACCCACGCGGCCACGCTGACAACGCCCAGCAGCTGGATGCCCAGCTTGGCAAAGCCGCCGCCGTAGAACAGGCCGCCCTCGGTGGCAAACAGGCCGACCGCCAGCGTGCCCCAGCAGCCGTTGACGCAGTGGACGGAGACCGCACCGACCGGGTCATCGATCTTGGCGATCTTGTCGAAGAACTCGACCGAGAAGATGCAGAGCACACCGGCCACGATGCCGATGACGGCTGCGCCGAACGGATCGACCACATCACAGCCCGCAGTAATGGCAACCAGACCGGCCAGCGCGCCGTTGAAGGTCAGGGACACATCGGGCTTGCCGTACCGCACCCACGAGACGATCAGCGCCGCAACAGTGGCCAGCGCGGCGGCAAGGTTGGTGTTGAAACAGATAAGACCTGCGGAAATCATCGTATCATCGCCGGTCATGCTGACGGTGGAGCCGCCGTTGAAGCCGAACCAGCAGAACCACAGGATGAAAACGCCCAGCGCCATGGCGGTCAGGTTGTGGCCGGGGATGGCGCGCGGCGTGCCCGCCTTGTTGTACTTGCCAATGCGGGGGCCGAGCATCCAGGCGCCGAGGCAGGCCGTGACGCCGCCGACAAAGTGGACGCCCTCGACGCGGGTAGCCGCCACGGTGGCGGTGGGCAGGACGGGTGCGGTGTTCAGGCCGATCAGGCCGCCCACGGCGTCACCGTCGGCCACGATCTGGCCGCGGATGATCAGGGTCTTGCCGCTGGTGTTGATGATGGCAGCGTTCACATCGTTGTAGCCCGCCAGGCCGCCGACGAAGGTGTCGCCGTACAAGATCGCGCCCAGCGTCGGGGTGCCGTACTGATCCCAGGTCACGCTGCCCTTGGTGCCGTTATAGCCCACCAGGCCGCCCACATAGTTGGCATACTCGGTGATGCCCGCGTGGGTGCTCAATGCCTGCAAAAGGCGGATGCGGCGGCTGTCGGTGGCATTGTCGCCGGACATACTGTTGGTGCAGTTGATAAGTTGCGCTTTTTCGGCCTGGGCGGCGCCGTCCGCGCCCCAGGTGGCGTCGTTGACACCTACGATGCCGCCGACGTAGGCTGCATTTTTGCCCAGGCCCGCAACGAGGCCGCTGTTGGTGCTGGTCTGGATGATGCTGCCGCTTCCGTTGACCGACACGATGCCGCCCACATAGCGGTTGCCGAACACATCACCGGTGTTGGCGGCGCTGTCTGCGTGGAGCGTGCTGCCGGTGAAGCCGCCCGCCAGGCCGCCGACAAAGCGGCTGCCCAGGACATAGCCTTTCTCGGTGCGGCTGTTCTGCAGCAGGATATTTTTGCCAAAGCCCACAAGGCCGCCGACGAAATCGCCCTTGAGGGGGCTGTTGTCGTTCAGCGTGCCGTCGCTGGCGTAGCCTGCATCCACCTGGCTGCGCAGGTCGGTCTCGGTCATCGTACCGCGGGCGGTGCTGGTGCAGTTGGCCAGCACGACATCCTGGGTGTAGCCCGCAATGCCGCCGAAGAACTGGCCCAGCACCAGGCTGTGCTCGGTCTTAGTGTTGTCGCCCTGATAGTTCACGCCCGCGCTGACCGTGCCGGTGCTGGCGAGCCTGTTTACAATTGTCTTTATCGTGCCGTCGGCGGCGGTATCGGTGCTGTACAGGTTGCCCGCAATGCCGCCCACAAAGCCACTGCCGGTGACATTGGCTGCGTTGGCAATGACCGTTTTATCGTCGGTTTTCAGGTTAGCCGCGTCCAGCGTGCCGAACACGCCGCCCACGCCGACACTGCGCCAGCGGGTGGCCGTTTTCGTGTCGCCCGCGTCGGCGGCCACAGCGGTATAGCGGGCCTTTTCCCCTGCTTCGCCGGGTTCGTCGGTGGTGTCGGTGGTATCGTCGTCCACCAGCAGGCCCGCCACCGTAACGTTCTCGCCCACGGTCAGGTTTTCCAGCTTGGTGCCTGCATCGTTTTTGGGTATGGCAACGCCCACGAGGCCGCCAATGCCCTGCGGCTCGTGCTCGTAGTATTTGTTCGCAGCGTCAGGGATGCGGGTCTTTTCGGTCGTATCGTCGTCAAAATGCAGCGTGGCCAGCACCTGCGCCTTGTAGGCGTTGTTGGTGCCGTGGAGCAGCGTGCAGTCCTGCAGTGTGCCGGTGTTGACGCCGCACAGCGCACCCACGGCGCGCACACCGTCGCGGCGGGCGGTGTCGCCTTCCGGCAGTTCGGCTAAGTAGGTCGTGTTCGTCAGGCGGATACCGCCCTCGGGCACGCTCTGCCCGGTGGTCAGCGCCTTGATTTCGGTGTTGACCTGCACGTCGGCGTCGCGCAGCGTAATGTGGGAGATCGTGCCGTTGTTCTCGCCCACCAGGCCTACATAGCGGTCCAGCGGGTTCTCATTCGTCTTGTCAACTGCCGCGACCGAATTGCCGCGCAGCTGCAAGTTGAGAATCGGCACGCGGGCCGTGCCGGCCACAGTCGTTTCGCTTTGCAGGGTGATATTTTCCCCCAGCGCGGGGATGGTGGGCCAGGCCACCGGGTCGGTCTGGCTGGGGACCTTGGCCTCGGGGTTTTTGCCCACACCCGCCGCCGTGTAGACGGTGACGCCGCCGCCGGTCCAGTTCAGGCCGTTGGCGCCCATGCCCTGGGCTTTCAGGGTGTAGGTGGCTTTCGCATCGCCCCAGTTTTTGGCCCAGCGGACATTGTAGAGGTGGCGGAAATATTTCAGCTCTGCGTCGGTTTTTGTGCCGTCGATGGCAAACAGCGTGTTCTCGGCGTTGGAGTCCTCGCTCTTGCTGGCGGTGTAGCTGTCGGCATACTCGTCCCGCGGGGCAGCCTGCAAACGGATGATGATATTCTCCGGCTCGGCCAGCAAGCGAGTGATGCTATACAGGTCGTTGTCGGCGGTGCTGGTATCTTTCTCACAGGCGCGCAGCAGCGAGGCATCGGCCATGGCGTCCAGCGTCAGGACAAAGTTGCCCTTGTTGTAGCTCAGCGGATAGCGCAGGGTGCGCTTAGTCTCGGTCCTTGTGCCGTCGGCGTTGCAGGTGTAGACGGTGGTTTCCAGTTCCGCCAGCACCTGCTGTTCGGTGTTGGGGCGCTTGATCTCGATGGAGAACAGCGGCTTCGATTCATCGGCAATTTTGTAGCCGGTCAGGCCGTTTTTCTCGGCCCGGTAGGCCACTGCCGTGTAGACAGTGTCCATGTCGGCCAGGTTGGAGTTGCCGCCCCAGTTCAGGGTCAGCGTCTCGCCGTTGGACAGGCGCGGGTTCTTGACTTTCAGCTTCGTCTGCTGCAATTCCACCACGTTGACGCGGTCCTCGGCCGAGTAGTAACCCACCAGGCTGTCATTGCGGCGGTGGTCGTAGCTGCGGTCGGTGATATCGGTTGCGTCGGCCACGCCGTCCGCGGCAAAGCGCAGCTTGTCGGAGTTCGTGTCATAGAACACCGAGTACACCTGCCCGCTGGCCCGGTCGATCTCCACGCAGATGGCGGCGTTAAACATCGAATCATCGTAGATATAATCGTCCAGCAGCCGCTGGACCAGCTCGTTCTGGCCCGTGCCGTCGGTCTTATCGTAGTACAGCGCGTAGATGCCGTTGTTCAGCTCACTGGCCGTGCGGCGGCGCACCTCATTCCCGGCGGCATCGGTGATGACAACATCATCGGTAAAGTGCGTGCCCGCCTTGCCCTGATCCTCGACATCGGCGCAGAACGCATCCAGCTCGCCCGCAGTATCCATGCGGGTCAGCGAGATTTGCGCCGCCTGGAACAGCGTGCGGGCGTTGGCCTCGTTTTTCTCAAACCGGGCCAGGCGAGTGTAGGCGATAAGGCCGCCGCCCACCAGCGCAGCCAATATGCCCATAATGGCCAGCACGACCATAAGCTCTACCATCGTAAAACCGCCGGTGCGCTTTTTGTTTTTGCGTTGATGCAGCATAGATGCTCCCTGCATATCTAAAAAAATCCTGACAGATAGACACAATAACAGACTATATATGATGTTATTATACTAAGCCTGTGACGTTTTCGCAACAAGGAAGTGCGATATTTCAAAAAATCACACTAAATATTGTGGTTTGCGGCAATATCCGCATGGATTCGGCCCATCCAGCGTTACTTTGCAACAAAAATGAGGAAATTTTGCGGATTTTCTTGCAAACAGTGTCCTTCCACGGTATACTGAATAGTGCGTTATTATATAAAGTACAGGGGTGAAACGATGCTGGCAGCACGACTGGGCGCATGGCTGCGCAAAACCGGGGAACGGTGGGCCAAGGCCGCCTTCTCGGAAAAACTGGCTGTTGCGCTGGCATTGGCAGCGGTTATCTATACGGTCGTCACCGGCGCGGCAGAGCTGCGCTACCAGGCCCGCGCCCGGGAGGCGCTGGCCCAGGTCAAGGCGGCTCGGCTGGCGGCAGGGGCCGTATCGGCCCAGTATTACGCCACAGGCCGCCCCTATGCCGACCAGACCAGCCCTGACGGCTTTGCCGACGGTGTGGCCGATGCCATTGAGACACTGGGCGCACTGCCCGGTACCGTGACGCTTTTGCAGATCGGCGGCAACGGCTACACGGTGGAAAAACTGCTCTACTGCGAAAACGGTATGTACGCCATCTACGACGCCGCCGAGGGCTACCGCGTGTTCCGCGCGGAGGATCGGCTGCAATACAGCGCGGAGGTCGGCCATGCTGCTTCTTGAGTGCCTGCTGGGTCTGATCCGGTTTCTGCTGGGCGCGGCGCTGTTCAGCTTTATGAATGTTGTGGCCTGGCGGCTGCCCCGGAACATGGATCCGCTGAAAGGCCGCAGCATCTGCCCCCGGTGCGGCCGCACGCTGGACGCGCCGGATCTGGTCCCGGTGTTCAGCTGGCTGTTCCTGCGCGGGCGGTGCCGCCACTGCGGCGCACATATTCCGGCGCGGTATCTGCTGGTGGAAGTTTTAGGCGGCGTGCTGGCGCTGGGGTGTACCCGGCAGTACGGCGCGGCCCTTGGTCTGCCCGACGGACTGTTCGGCATGAGCTGGGCGGCGTTGCTGGCGCTGGCGGTCTGCGGCATTCTTTTAAGCATTGCGCTCATCGATGCCGAGACGCAGACCATCCCCGATCGGCTGAATTTCGCGCTGGCGGTCTGCGGCGTGGCAGGCACGGCGCTCTCCCCCGCCGGGTGGCGGGGGCATATCATCGGTGCAGTCTGCGTCAGCGTGCCGATGTTTTTGCTCTGCCTTGCCATTGACGGTGCGTTCGGCGGCGGCGATATCAAACTGATGGCAGCCGCCGGGCTGTTTTTGGGCTGGCAGAATACCCTGCTGGCGATGTTTTTCGGCATTGTTTTTGGCGGTATGTACGGCATATACCTGCTGGCCGCCAAAAAGGCAGGGAAGAAGGACCACTTCGCCTTCGGCCCGTTTCTGTGTGCGGGCATCGTGATCGCGATGCTGTTTGGCGGGCCCGTTTTGGAATGGTACTGCGCGTTTTTGTGATACTTCTTGCCTCCCTCTGCGAGGGAGGTGGCCCCGCAGGGCCGGAGGGAGAGAACCTTGCCACAAACCGAAATATTTCGGTTTGCCGCAAGGTTCTCTCCCCCACCGCCTGCGGGCGGAGCCCCCTCGCAGAGGGGGCCAAGGGAATCAGCCTTTCATCTATTTCTTTCGGAGGAATCTCCCTCATGCCACGTTTTCGTTATACTGCCACCAATGAGAAGGGCAAGACCGTCCGCGGACTGCTTGAGGCCCCCAGCGAGGAGGCGCTCTACGCCAAGCTGCGCAATGACGGCCTGTACATGACCGACGCGCAGGAGGCCCAGAAGGCCCACGCGACGTTCCGCCC
>ENA-OPSD01001434-OPSD01001434.1-human-gut-metagenome-genome-assembly--contig:-NODE-1434-length-17953-cov-25.923567_pt1 | contig 17953 bp, 9 predicted proteins | sample MGYA00241453_ERZ501898 | MGnify/ENA primary metagenome ERZ501898 (study PRJEB25962, sample SAMEA2042226) | human gut metagenome | biome: human gut; feature: human-associated habitat; material: faeces... | reverse complement strand
CGAATAGCGAAGCTGCTTAGATACTGTTGAATTATGCACACGATACACAGAAATGAACTGCCACTGGGATGTAATATATCGTTGCTGTTCAAACGCAAGCTTGACACCATGCTGTCAAGCTATGCGCCAATGCGTCAACTATTGTCAGATTACAGCCCCTGCCTCGTAGAGGCAATTTTAATGGGCTGTAATCGTTACTGGTCACACTGCTGGTGTGAGCAGTAATGGGCAAGGAGAACCGCGCCACGGACGGCGCGTTTCGACGGTTTCGTCAAGCATAGAAAATCTATAAGGCATAATTCCTACAGTATCTTGGCAGTGTAGCGTAGCTCTCACGAGAGTGTATGCCTCAGCCGGTCACATGGAGTGAAGCCCCTCACGCTGTGCAAAAATACAGCCTGGGAGATGTTTTTTGAAAAATATGAAATAAATGCAATAAATCGGTTAAAATTTGTTTGAAATTGCTAAAAAAGGCGAAAAAAGTTGTGTACCAATAGTATTATTGTACTAGAAAAAACTTGCAATATGCTTTGGTTTATGGTACAATGAGCGCATACAAAACAAAGAGATGCTGATAGGGCACAGCTCTTTGCACAAAAACCATGTTATAATGAAAAGGAGAAAAGAACTATGGTAAAGAATGTATTTAAAAAGTTAGGAAAGAAACAGAAGAACAACAAAGGTTTCTCTCTCGTAGAGCTTATTGTTGTAATCGCCATCATGGCAGTGCTTGTAGGTGTACTTGCTCCGCAGCTTATCAAGTATGTTGAGAAGTCTAGAGAGGCTACAGATATCCAAACATGTGATAATATTGCTACAGCTTTAAAGACATATTATGCAGACGAAGAGGTTGCGGCTTCGGCTACTGCTACTACGGTTACTGTTACATTGAGTAAGACAGAGCTAGGAACAGGAACAACTGTTGATACGGCTGTTAAAGATGCCGGATTAACAAAAGCGAAAATTAAAGGCACAAAGTGGACTAATGATACAATAACAGTTGTATATAATAAGGCAGATGGAACTATTACATATACTGGAGATTCTCCATATTACCATGCAGATAAAGATCAATTCAAAAAGGGTCCTAAAACAACAACACCATAATATATAAAGAGGCTTTTTAACAATGACCACAGAACTGATACCCATCTACATCTTAATATTTGCATTTGGTATAGTTATAGGCAGCTTCTTAAATGTCTGTATCTACCGCATACCGCAGCATGAGACAGTGGTGACCGAAAGGTCCCACTGCATGAGATGCGGGTATCAGCTCGCGTGGTACGATATGGTGCCGGTTTTTAGCTGGCTGTTTCTTCATGGCAGATGCCGCAAGTGCAAAGAACCGATATCACCTCAATACCCTATTATTGAGGCGTTAAACGGTATATTATACATAGTAGTTTTTGCAGTAAATGGACATGAGCTTACGAGTATCATCTACTGCTTTCTTACATCTGCACTCATAGTTCTGAGTGTGATAGACTGGAGAACATATGAAATTCCATTAGGAATCAATATATTTATACTGGTGCTTGGAATCCTGCATGTGTTTATAGACCATGATAACTGGTCTGAATATGTGATAGGATTCTTTTGTGTCAGTTTATTTCTTGAAATCCTTCTTCTTGTAAGTGGAGGAAGAGCCATAGGTGGCGGAGACGTCAAGCTCATGGCATGTGCAGGCCTTGCGATAGGCTGGCAGAATATTACATTAGCATTTTTCTTAGGATGCATCATCGGTTCCGTGATACATCTGATTCGTATGAAAGTAACAAACGCAGGCAACAGGCTTGCGATGGGACCGTACTTGGCAGCCGGAATATTTATTTCGATGCTATGGGGTGAGAAAATGATATCGGCATATTTGACACTCGCAGGCTTTTGAAAAGTGTGTTATAATATAGCGTACTTAGTATAAAACAGGTAGTACGACAAGCAGTGAGACAAAAGCAGAGCAAAGCACAGATATACCGAATATATATAGAATGTTTGTAACTGAACAGTTACGAATGTTTTACAGATGTATACAGTGTAAAACAAAGATAAACACGGAGGACTAGGTTATGGCAAATAGGGTACTCGGTATTGAAATAGGGGAGAACCTTACCAGAGTAGTTGAGATTGATTACAAAGCAAAAAATCCTAAGATTTACAATATGTTCGGCTTTCCGACACCACCGGGGATGATTAATGATGGAGTGGTACAGCCGGATGGGATGTTTCGTTCTATCTTATACAGTAAGCTGAAGGAAAAGAAGATTTCCACCAAAAAAGCTGTTTTTGTTTTAAATTCAGCGCGTATAGCAAGCAGAGATATTGAGCTTCCGCTTGTTAAGGAAAAACAGCTTAAGGAAATGATTGCAATGAATGCATCGGATTATTTTCCGGTGGATTTGAGTCAGTACAAGCTGGTACATCAGATTATAGAGAAGATTGACAGACCGGAAGAAAAGAAATTACGTCTTTCGGTTATTGCTGTGCCTAATGATCTTATTTTGTCGTATGGTGCTCTTGCAGCTGATTGCAGGCTGCAGCTTGTAGCACTTGACTATAGTGGAAATGCCATCAAGCAGCTCATGAGAAGAGAAATTCCCGGAGATGTGAAGGTGACTGTCAAGGTGGATGAGGTTTCTACCACACTGACTGTAATGGATGGAAGCATGGTAAAGCTACAGCGTAATGTCAACTATGGACTTGCTGATGCTATTGAGGAGATTCAGGATAGTGAGCTTTTTGGAGAGTATCTGTCATTTACCGATGCAGTTGATGTGGCACGCAGAAAGACCTGCCTTGCAATAAGGCCCGATGGCACAGTACCTGATGAGCCGGCGGGCGGCGGCATGGATCCCATGGGGCATGAGATTGATTCTGAGCGCTTTAAGAAGCTTCGTCTGAATGTTTCATATGCACTTTCCAATCTGATAAGCAGTCTTGGACGAGTAATAGACTACTATCAGTCGAGAAACTCAGATACTCCTATCGAGAGAATTTTCCTCATTGGCTTAGGTGCTGATTTCAGCGGACTTTCAAAGCTTTTGACAAATGAGCTGAATGTCAAGGTGGTTCCGCTTCAGCAGTTTGACGGCATACATGTGGCAAAGAGCATAAACCTCGCAGAGGCAAAGCTGGCTGAGTATTTTAACTGTGTCGGATGTTCATTGAGCCCGCTTGATATACTTGACAGTAAGAAAAACAAGGGAATCGGTGCTCCAATTATGGCAGGAACAGCTGCAGGTGCTATGCCACCCGGAGGCGCACAGGCAGGTATGCAGGGAAAACCACCTGTTGGTCCTGATGGAAAGCCTCTTCCGGTACCGGCAGGGGAGGAAGCAGAAAAGCCTGTTTCTTTTGCGGTGCAGCTTATCATTTTTGGATTGTGTGTGGTAGTTGCAGTTGGTATCACGGCATACAGTATTTTTTCAAATCTTGTTTTAACTTCAGACAATATGACACTTAAAGCTCGTGTTTCTGATTTGTCATATGCACAGAATATATATGATGTGTACAACCAGACCAAGAAGGACTATGACTGGACTAAGCTTCTTGAGAGCGCCTCATCCAACAAGAATGATGAGATAACGGGCTTCGTGGATGAGCTGGAGCAGAAGCTTCCGTCAGAGGCCAAGCTTGTGAATATGTCTGTTACGACAGATGGTGTTTCGATGACCATCAAGACAGGCAGCAAGGATATAGCGGCTGATGTAATTGCACAGCTTCGTACATTTGAGAGTATCATGGTATCCAATGTGTCAACCATCACAGAGGATGTTGATGAGACCGGTGCTTCAAAGGTTCAGTTCACAGTAGATTGCACATATGTAAAGGCTGATGACAGTGCTGCTTCTGAATCGGGGGATGGCACAGGCAGTGAGCCAGATGATACATCAAAAGATGCGTCATCACAGTCACAGACGGATAGTAATTCATCATCAGATACAGACAGTACAAATCAGTAGGGGGTGTTAGGATGTCAACGAGAGATAAAAAGTTACTTATTATATTAGCGGGTGTTGCCATTTTAGCACTGACATATTTTTTGATTTTTATTCCACAGTCCAATAAGAGGGATTCACTCAAGAGCGAAAATATGAATCTGAAATCACAGTACAATCAGCTTTCAGCACTTGCGGCAAAGGCGGATGACTACACAAAGAAGACAAAGGATATGTCTGATGCCATGCAGCAGGTGTATGACAATTTTCCTTCATATTTACAGATTGAAAACGGCATCATGGATGCAGTTGCTATAGAAAAATCAACCAATACAAATATTACAGAGCTTACAGTCGGCTCACCGACAGCTATTGATGTGAATAATCCGACCGGCGATGCAGGTACAGATTCTTCGTCAGGAAGCAGTTCAGACAGCAGTACCACGGATAGCAGTAATGCAGACAGTTCGCAGAGCTCTCAGACCGCTGATGGTAACAGCTCTCAGTCACAGACAGGCGATGGCAGTGCAGCTGATGGCAGCACATCATCAAGCTCTGCAAAGTCTACGGTTACAGGCTATCAGCTTTATGATGTCAGCACAGTTATGGCATTCAAGACAGAGTATCATGGGCTTAAGGCTATGCTCGGCGAGGTGATTGGTTCATCACAGAAGAAAACTATCAGCACACTTAATGTGAGCTTTGATGATTCGACAGGCAAGCTGACAGGTGAGATGCTTGTGGATTCATATTTCCTGTATGGACTTGATAAGCCATATGAGGCACCATACATACCTGCAGTACCACATGGTACAAATAATCTGTTTGGTACAACAAACTAATTGATTATTATAATATTAGATTATTAGATTAGCGGGTTATTGAGACCGTAAGTGATAAATATCAAATGTTAGATTATTGAGTTATGAGATAACAAAATACAAGAGGGGAGGAAGCAGATTTGAGAAAGCTAAAAAACGATGATCGAGGAGTAACACTTGTGGAGATTATTGTGTCGATTGCTATTCTCGCAATAATCGTGCTTCCTTTTTTGAATGCATTTGTTACAGCTACAAAGACCAACGTGAAGGCAAAAAACGAGATGAATGCCACACATTTGGCAACAAACATTATGGAGGGTATTGAGAAGAACTCCATGAAGACACTGGCATATCAGTTCAACTATCCGTCGGAGGGTTTTGATGTGGCGGACGGCTTTAATATATCAGATGGAAGCAGTGCATGTGAGCTTCTTAAGAAGTCGGGCAAGTTTGATAATGTAAAAAGACTTGAGGATATCAGTGCTGAGATTGTAAACAAGGACGATGTCATTACTAGCTGTATCCACAAGACTGATGCATCAGCCAAAATAAGCGATACATCGCTTTGGAATTTCAGGGAGTCGGATGCGCACAAGTATTATTTCTATATGTCAGGCGTGCAGTCAGGCACAAAGAAATACAATGCTCTTGTGACAGTGGATGCAAAATCGGACGCAGAGTCGGACAATAAGGTTAAAAAGTACAACATGGACGAGGTAGCGGATATGTCGGCCATGGATGCAAATTTTGACTGCATGAGTGCAGACAAGTATTCTGCTACAAATATTATATCCGCATTTAACAATATGAATCTAGGCTTCAGTGTACAGCAGAGTGATATAAAGAGAACTATCACAATTGATATAGAAAAGAGTGGGGCTGCGAGCAATAAGGCTACCAAGGTGACGGTGTCGTATTCGTATTCTATCAATAAGAATGGGGTAAGAAAGACTTTTCCGGATCCGAATAGTGCACTGAAGGATGATTATACCATGGTGATTTACGACAATTCTTCAGATACTGTGAACCATAATCTGAGAAATGTCTATCTGTTTTACAATCCATGGTACACATCTACAGGAGCACTTTACAATACCTGCAACGATGTCATTATAATCAATAATAAGGGCAAGCTGGACTGCACGGTAAATATTGTAAAGCAAAAGACTATATCGGATCAGTCAGAGTTGAGCACGAAGGAGAGTACATATAAGGCATATGTGAAGGTAAGTGAGCCGGGAAATCGTACAGGTCATGCTTATACTCATATAGCCACCAATCTGAATGTAAATATGGGAGCACCGGATAATCCACTACAGCCCGATCAAGCTATATATGGCTTTAATAACAATGTAATTCAGAATGATGTAAAGGCAATTGTCGATATAAAGAATCTGACAAAAAGCAATGCATCTGAAAGGCTGTATGATGTGAAGGTGGCTGTATACGAGAGCAAGGCTTCACTGGATGATATATTTAAGGATAAAGACCCGGTTGTCACGATGACCGGAAGCATGGGGTATTAATTATGAAGCGTAATGATAACCGTGGTGCTTCCTTTGTGATGGTTGTAGTTGCAATGGCTATAGTGGCTGTTTTAGCTGTGACTGTGCTGTGGATAGCGCTTATGAACCTCCAGATGAAGGTGACGGATGAAAAAAATACAGATAACTTTTACTCGGCAGAGGGTGTGCTGGATCAGATATGTACAGGTCTGCAGGGAGATATTTCCAAGGCTTACTCAGCAGGATATACCAAGGTTATGGAGAATTACTCTGACAGTAGCATAAATGAGGCCGGCAGACAGAGCATATTTGCGCAGGAGTATTTAAAGAGCTTAAAGGGAAGTCTTGAGTCTGACAATACCGGTATGCACTATAAAACTGAAAAGCTTAAAGACTATGTGGATAGTAAGCTCACAGACGAAAACTCAAAGCCACACGCTGTGGTCAAGGCGGTAAATGCCGATGAAAATGGAAATGGACTGCTCAAGGTATACAACAGCCGCGCAGTCATTAATGGCATCAGGGTAGAGTATACCGATGAAAAGGGATTTAAATCAATAATAGAAACAGATATTTCTCTGGGAGTTCCATCCATGAGCTTTACAGCATCGGGAGGAGTTCCGGAGCTTTTTACATATTCTCTTGTCGGAAATGAAGGACTGGATATTATATCAGGACTTAATAAAGTGAATCTATCCGGTAATCTCTACGCCGGCTGTGAAAATGCGGCAGGCACAGGGACTTCTACTACGAGTGTTACCATTCCAAACAATGCCACACTTGATGTAAAGGATACCAGCTATATGATTGCAGAGGGCGATATAGAGGTGGGAGACTTTGCCGGAAAAGATACTGGTACAATAAAAAAGAATATGGCGGGGGTACACAATAACAGTACACTTTCTGTTGATTCACAGTGCCAGCTGTGGACAAGCAACATAAATGTAAATGGTGCAACAGTCAATTTAGATGGCATGACATATGTGGCAGATGACATGACCTTAAAGGGTACAGGCTCAAAGGTTACACTTGGCAAGAATAATAAGAATAACAATGCGAAGTACGTCGGCTTTGGCAACGGAGGTGCTGACAAGGAAAATCCTGTCGCAGGCGATAGCTCTGCTATTATCATAAACGGCAGGGAGGCATCTCTTGATATGTCAAATATCAGGGAGCTTATGTTAGCAGGAACCGCATATATCAATACCCAGGCTATTGTAAACTCAAGTAGTGTGGGTACACAAAACAGCAATGTGGGCATGGGTGAGTCAATCTCTGTAAAGGGTGACCAGATAGCATACCTTGTGCCGCCTGAGTGCATAGGCACAAGTGGAGATGGTGCGGATGCCAAATCGCTTTACAACAAGAATCCACTTTCCTATAAGGAGTACAAGGATATCACGGCAACCGGACAGGATCAGACAAAGTATACTGAAGTTAATGCTAATGTGGTCAGCACAAAGACAGGTAAGTCTCTCTCGGCATATCTGCCGGAGAAAAAGACAATCGACAACTGTATAAAGAAGGTCTTTGTTCCTTCTACTGATAATAGTGATGATGGACTTGTATACTATTATGTAAATCTGCCAACGAACAAGGCAGCTGAGTATTACAGAGACTATTTTGGCGCAGACAGTGACAAGCTCAATAGATACACTAAGTTCTATACTGACAGCATAAAGGTAAATGAGGCAGCAAGCATCTATACTGCCGGCAATTACAGCATCTACGATGGCAGCAATTTAAGCCTTTTGAAGGGCATAGCTGATGGTGTGGACATGGATGCACAGTCAGATGCCTTACAGCGCACGTATACTGCACTAAACTCAAAGCTTTTGACAAATTATGCGGATTTACCGACAAATGCAGCAAGTGTTTCGCTTTTTACAAATATAGTTAACAATACCAATTTGTTGAAAATAGTGCCAAATTCCGGTAATAAACATATATTTGAGACTGAGTATCAGGGGAAAAAATACCAGGCAATTGTCAAAAACGGTAACTACACCTATGATGCAAATGACAAATCACATAATGTGGATATAATTGTTGCTACGGGAGATGTGACACTGAATGCTGACTTTACAGGTACCATAGTTGCAAAGGGCAGGATAATTGTAAACAAAGACCAATGCGAGATTGATAATGGTACTCAGGAGGTATTTAAGGCATTGCTTCTTGAAAAGGTAAGTGATGCAGACGATGCACTGCACCTGTATGATGTGTTCATGGACGGTGCCAACTATCTGGGTAATGTTTCTTCTTTTTCAAATAAGAAAGAGGCGGACACAAAAATAGATTATGCTACGCTCATTACATACCAGAACTGGACCAAGGAGTAGAAAACAAGCGGCTTTTAAGGCGCAAAACAGCTGCGAAATATTTATATTTGGCAAATTTTGACGATATATACAAGGGAGGAATCCAATATGTCTGTAACAGAAAAAAAGAATAATGGCGGTTTCTCTCTGGTAGAGCTTATAGTAGTGATAGCGATATCTGTCGTACTTATAGGTGCGGCAACCATATCCATTCGTTCGGTCATGGGTGTTGAGGTGAAGCAGTGTGCCAGAAATATTGAATCGATAATTAACAAAACAAGAGTTACCACGATGGGAAAGGACAGCGCAGTTCTTGAGATATATAAGGATGCATCAGATGGTGCCTACTATTATAAGACAACCATAAATGGTACAGTATCTGCTCCGAGCAAAGTCGGAAAGAGCAGGATTGATGTATATTATTCCATGAAGGATGATTATAGTGACAAGACACAATTGAACAGCTCAGACAAGATAATGCTTCAGTTTGACAGAAGCTCAGGTGCACAAAAGCCTGATGCCAATGGTAAGTGCTGCAGCCGTATCTGGATTCAAAAAAACAGCACAGAAAAGGTTATCACGATATACAAGGAGACCGGTAAGGTGGTATGTGAGTAATTTACATAGTTTAATGATGAATATTTTATTTTGACGCAAGGCTGTTATAAGGTTGTATGATGAAATCGGAGAGGAAGATGAACCATGAAACTTTTAAGGCGCATGAACAAATCAAATAATAGGAAAAACAGTGGCTTTACACTTGTTGAGCTTGTCATTGTCATGGCGATAATGGGAATACTGGGTCTGGCTGTTGTGGGCTTTATCGGTACGAGCACGAAGCAGTATAAATACGCTTCAAAGGATGTAGATTTACAGTATGAGGCACAGCTTACGATGAATCAGATAGGAGACCTGATAATTGATGCGCAAAAGGGTGTCAAGTATGAGCCTGCTACAGTGGCAGCGCCGGTGGAGGTGGCATCAGCAGCCCCTGAGGCCGGTTATATTGCAACTGCATCAGCGGAAGAAGCGTCATCCGAAGAAGCATCATCTGAGGAAACATCATCCGACAGCAAGCTGATTATCTACAACAAGGATTGTACATACAATATCATATACAGACCATCAGAGCACAAAATTTATCTGCGAAAGGATACACTGGATCCTGCAACAGGTGCGGTGAAGGCAGATGGTCAGGGCAAGGAATCTCTTATGGCAGAAAATGTCACAGGCTTTACACCTGATTTAAGCGAGGCAGAAAGCAAGAATTCTGTCGGAATTGTCGTGGACTTTAAGGCAGGAGACAAGAAGTATACTTCAAAGCAGAACTTCACTATGCGCAATAAGGTACCGACTGGGGCAGATGTGGAGTATGTGGCACCGGCAGAGCCTGAAGGAATAAGGATATATTACAAAGGCAAGGATGTAACCAACGGAACAGTATACTATGAGATGAAGAAAAATCAGAATAAATTAAAGTTTACTGATAAGATTCTGGGTGGAAAGTATGACTCAAAAAATGTAACGTGGGATCATTCCGGAACCAAAAATGGTGGAAACTTTAATGCTAATGGTGATGTATATAATGTAGAACTTATGGATAATGAAACTACAGATCAATTTGTTATCACAGTAACATCCAAAGACGATACGTCATTGACGGCAAAGGTAACTGTAAACGTAGCACATCCAATCAATATTCTGCATTGTGATGCAGATAAGCATTTCAATTTAGGACAGACGCATCAATTGTTTATTGATGAAGGGGAGTTGAAAAATTCTTCATTAAATGGCAAATATCAGATTAAGGATTTTGTATGGCATATGGAGGTAGAAAGTGTCAGCTCAACAGGTGCAACAGAGCACAAGGGAGATATATCCTTTAGAATGGGCGATGATGGCAAGCTGATTTATGGCCCGGAGGGCAATGGTGAGCCTGATGGAATATTTAAGTTTAGTTCAAATGAGATTGCAGGAGAAACAGGAGCACAAGGTAAGCTAGATGATCCTAAATATAAGAACTATCTTAATTATTATATTTTAGGTTATAATAAAGAAATACATATCACTCTCGGAAATGATTTTCTTACCGGAGAGAAATTAAATATCAGCGTCTGGCTTGGACTTGAGGATATGCCGGAGTTTAAGTCAAATACAATTACGTTTTACACATATCATGAAACAGAGTAGTTTTTTACAAAAGGAGCAATCGCAATGAGCAAATTAAGAAAAAAAATAGTGGTTCCAATATCACTCACACTTACAGGATGTCTCGTTGTGGCAGCTTTTGTGCTGAATGACAGCCTAACAAAGGTCGATGCAAATGTAGCATTCAATGGAATATCTGATATAGTCAGCTCACATGGCAAGGACAAGCCCTTCAATATAGTGGAGGTGGTGCCTGACAAGAAAATGGCATCCATCGGTTATCTGATTGACGGTCAGGAGCCTGACGATTGGTTTGGAACACTGTCAAAGATGTCTGACAAAGAGGGGGACGGTGTACAAAAAAGGGCTGATTATATGGCAGGTCTGAAAACAAAGCTTGAGCCTATTACTACATATAAAAAGGATAACACAAAGCCTCTGTACTATGAGCAGTATGAGGAGAGCTATGTCAGTCTGGGCAATGACTGGAGTGAGCTTGCCCTTGTAGATATGGATAAAATAAATCAGGGCACCGAAGGCTACAAGATGACAAAGCAGGAGAAGGGTGACTACAAGTTCAATACCGATTACCAGCTTGCTGTAAATGAAGATGGACTGCCTACAGGTCATTACAGACAGAATGTTGACCATTATGTTTTCATGCAGGGCGAGGATGAGACAGAAGATGGCTCTGAATCTGTGGATACAGGAAAAAGAGGCTACTACAGTGTTGCGTTTACTGCAGTCAAATTGCCGGATGGCATGACAAATACACAGTATCTGGTAGGGACTGATAATTCACAGAAAGCTGATGGAAATACAGACAGCGGTACAGCTGGTAATATCGATAGCAGCACAGACAATACGACAGATACAGGCAAAGCAGATGACACATCAGACAAGCATGTGGTTTATTCTATAAAGAGCGCATATGCCATTGGTTCTGCTGAGGGCATGCAAAACATAGCAAAATATGACCCAAAGGCATATATTTACAGAAAAGACAATTCAGATATCACATCACCATATGAATTTGTTGCAAGAGCTGACCAGATGGCAAGTCTGCCTGATGGCAGTAAGCCGGATTATGAGAAGTATACATACTGTACGGTTGAGATGGAGTATGTGCCTGCAGATAAAATCATTGATGACGAGACCTACTACGAGGTGGACACTAAGGTACCTATTGAGTTTAATTACGATGAGACCGGCGAGTATGGAGCAGTGCTTGACTCACAGAATCCATACGAGAAGATAGATGATGGCACACCGGACAATCAGCCGGCAGGTAACACAGGCAGGGTAATCCTCACTGATACAGACGGATATTTTGATATAGTTAAGGACAGCCAGACATACACCTATGTGGGTGAGGGAAATGGTGATTATATCATGGAGGCTGATAAAAACGGCTCGCTTGATTATCCTGTAAATACCACACGCATATATTATAAGGGTGGTTTCAAGAACAATAACTGGTTCAGAACAGGTGTATTTAACCAGGAGGGCAAGACAGGCGATGCTGATAAGACTGCCAATATGACCTTCAATGTAAAAACGGTCACACCCAAGGAGCTTGAGCAGATAGATGTGTCAACAATTGATTTACTCTATCTTTCCGGCTCAAAGTCCGTCCTTTCAAAGGATTTAGGAGACGATGCTGCAAAATATAATACTGATAATGACATTTCATGGGACAAGGTAAAGCAGATAGTCCAGCGTGTACACCAGAGTGGTATAATGATGCCTGTTATAGTGGATAATGGTATTGTGTGGCCTGATTCGAATGCAGATTACTCCAGCAACATTAAAAAGCTTGCAGGTCTTTTAAGCTGTAACAATTTCAGTTCCTTGAATTTTACTAAGGACTCTGCTGATAATTTTATTAACTGGGGGAATGACATAAAATACTATAAGGTTGACAGTGGAACCCATAAATATGGTTTTGTAATTGGCAACGAATATGTTATTCCACGAAACTATAATCCTAGTACGGATGTGCCATTTGTTTTAAGAGATGATTTTGCTTCTGCATTTATTGCAAATGAAGATGAAACTCAATTTGTCGAAGCAGCTAAAAATGAAAATTTTGACGAGATAGCAGAGTATATCAACTCAGAGAATACAAGCAGGAAAAAAGAAAATGATACTCTTGGAAAGGACGAGTATGCATACTATGACAAGGAGATTTCAAAGGCGATAGTTTTAAGCTATATCATATCGTATGCCGATAAAAGAGACATTATAAATCCGACAGATAGTCTGAACATACTGGATATAGAGCCTGGAACTGTAAAAAATGAGTCTGACGCTTTAAATTATGATAAGCTAAAAAATTGGCTTGGATCAAGATGCCCGGAGAAAAAAAAGGTTACAATAACAAGGGTTACGAGTGCAGAATTTATTGGAAGAATAGAGGATCTCAATAATTATGATATGATATATATGGGACTTGTAGCCGATAATCTGAATTATAGAGATGGTCATACAGTATATAATGATTGGAAAATGGATGGGCTTAAATACTCAAATGTTGGTGACATTGTTGTTATAAATCCGAAAGATGTGGTAAATTATTGGGGATATGATATGCTCAAGAATGGTCATGCGGGATTGCTGGATACTGATTATATAAATGATGGAGAGGCGCTTAATACTCAGCTTACATTAAGAGGAAATGGAAATAATGCTGATTATTTAACTGCTCCAAACACATACAGAGGTTCAGGCAATGATATTACTAAGCAGAAGGTTTCAGAATTGGAGGATTATATAAAGGCGGGCTTTCCTGTCGTCTTTTCAGATGGCTTTTTCAGCAATGATAGCAAGTATAAAAGTGGAATTAATGAGGATTACATTGATAACTGTTCAAATGTTTTTACCTTATTATGTGATGTAAAAGATAAAGATAATGTTCTTAAAGTGGACAACAAGGGAGACTTAAAAAATAAGTCAAATGAGACAGCGGTGCTTGTTACATACCTGACTACTGAAAAACCTGAAATATTACTCAAGGAGCAGGAAAAAGTAAAAGATACAGATTATGTTGAGATTAGTAATAATCAGATCACATTGGAATTTTCAATAAACAATGCAGGCGGTGCGGATTCCAAAGCGAGTTTTAATGCACAGCTGTTCTTGGATTCGAATTCCGATGGTAAGTTTTCGACAACCAATGAAGGAATAGATGCAAATAAGATAAAAATATATTGTGATGGCACTATTGTGAATCCGGTAATGGGTGATAATGGTAAATATATGTATAGTCTGAATGCAGGCAATTATAATTATAAACTGGTCTATGATTTGCCGAATGGCTATGTAGGAGTTATGCCTTGGCAGCTTCGTGTAAGTCAGGCTACAAATAGCTACAGATATGATCAGAAATCCGGATATGTGTATGCCAAAAATTCAAAAGGCAGTCCTACAAAAGTCAAGATTCTTCAGATTAATTCAACCTTGAAGCATAATGAGGGCTTTAGGGGAAATTTTGATATGCAGGCGCAGAAGAAAGATAGCAATACAAAGTTTCATAAATTGCTTAATAAAGTGAAGGATTTTGACCTGGATATAGAAACAGTTTATTATGACAACGTACCTAAAATGGATGAGGTATGTGATAAGCTGCAGACATACGATATGCTTGTGATTGGATTTGGTGATTGTTATGATATTGATAATACAAATGGACATCTCGATCAAATAAAAGCATATATCCAGTCAGGAAAACCGGTATTGTTTGCTCATGATACAACGTCATTTTGTAATAATAAAAATGATAATCAATATAATAATGTCTGGGGATATAAGTTTAACTCTATAATTCGTGATACTGTCGGACTGGATAGGTATGGAATCTTGTCAAATGCGTATTTAAAGAAGGGCAATAGATTACAGGAGGGTACTGATGCGGATTTTGAAAAAGCTAAAGAGACCGCCGAAAAGAATAACACTGATATTGCATATGAGCCAAAATCAAATAGAACAGTTATCGTCAGACAGAATCAGGGATTTACTTATGCAGATTTAAATCAGTATCAGTGGAAAGATAATGGTAACGATCATGGCGAGTACAGGCTGTATTCAGGGCTAGATGGTAATGATGTTGAAGCTAAGACTAATAAGGCAGTCAAGGTTAATTCAGGACAGATTACCACATATCCTTTTAAGATTGATGACGAAATAAATATAGCTACCACTCATAAGCAGTACTACCAGCTGGATATGAATCAGGATGCTGATGGTGATGGTGAGAGTGATATTGTTGTATGGTATACCTTGTCAGGCCATGGAGTTTATGACCAGTCTCCAAAGGATGTAAGAAATAATTATTATATTTACACAATGGGAAATGTAACATACTCAGGTGTAGGACATTCCGATTTCTCAAATAATGAGGATGAATTGAAACTTTATATAAACACTATGATTGCTGCATATAGTGCATCAGTTCATGAGCCGTCAATTTATCTTAAGGAGAATGCAGATACTGATTCAAATGACATAACTACATTATATGCAACTATTGATGATGCCATTGAAGAAGAAGCAGCTAATAAAGCGGATGCCAGACTAGATGGTGCAGACAGTACGCAGGATGTTTATTTTACGGTAAAGGATTCAAACCTTGTGCGAAATCAGATTGATGAAAAAACTGTTGTTTATTTGGATTTTTATATCGAGGATCCGCAAAAAAATCCAAATGATGAAACGATTGGCACCGGAAATGATAAGATTTACTTAAAGAAGGTGGACTGGGATATCTATACACTGAATAATGATGGAACAGAAAATGAACAGATAAATAACAGTAAAGAAAACAGTCAATTAAATAAGGATCCAAGGGACTTCTTTGAAAATAACAAGACATATAAGGTAAAGGTACCATTGAGTGTTTTACCGGAGGGAGCTAATTCTATAAAGATTTATGCCGTAGGATATAGTAAGATTTACCAGTCACAGGTGAGCGGTGGTGATAAAGAAACTACAACAGCAAAGGCATACAAGACCTTCCAGATACAGCGTGTAGGTCTTGCTGATTTGGATTAGTTTTCAAAGGCTCCTGGCTATCACATACTTTTCGTTTAAGCACAATTTATCAAACAGAGACTTATATAAACCATTTATATAGTCTCTGTTTTTTTACTGTTTCTTTATACTTTCTTTATTGAATTATCCGCGCTTATTGATAAAATAGATAGTATGCGCACGATTGCGGATATTTTTGCATTCGTGTATGGGGGATAATTAACCGGAAAGAAAGGAAACGTTTATGAGTAAAATTTTCAAAAACCTGATTCCATACTGGCGATGGATCATATTAATATTTGTTTTTCTCATTGCTCAGGCTTACTGTGATCTGGCTTTGCCTGCGTACACATCTGACATCATTGATGTTGGTATCCAGGATCATGGCATTGAGCATATCCTGCCAAAGGAGATTACATCGGAGGATTATCAGATGGCACAGACATTTATGCTGTCTGACGAGAAAGAAAAATTTACGGACTGTTACGAGGCGCAGGATGCTTCAAAATCTGATGACGGTGTGGCAAAATACAAGCTGACAGCTGATTCGGACACACTTGATAAGCTGGATGAGGAGCTTTTGGTTCCTCTTGTCATGGCATATCAGGCTTTTCAGTCGGGTGAGCAGATGGATGTGGATGCATCGGCTATCCCGCAGGGAGTAGCGCTCGATGATAACATGATAAAGCAGATAAGAAGCAAGGTGCAGGAAAAAATCGATGCGGTGGGTTCAGCTACTTTAAAGTCCATGGGTGTAACTTTTGCGACAAAGTGTGATGAGAATGCAGGAATCGACGTGGATGCCAATCAGGTTGCTTATCTGTGGAAGGCAGGCGCCAAGATGGCAGCCTTTGCAGCTATTATGCTTATAGCAGCATGTGTTGTAGGTTTTGCGGCTTCAAAGGTCGGTGCCGCTGTCGGCAGGGATTTGAGGGAGAAGACCTTTTCAAAGGTTGTAGGTTTTTCAAATGCCGAGATTAACAAATTCTCTACGGCATCACTGATTACGAGAAGCACGAACGATATACAGCAGATTCAGATGGTTACTACTATGATGCTTCGTATGGTGCTTTACGCGCCAATCGTTGGTATCGGTGGTATCATCAAGGTGGCACAGACCAAATCCGGCATGGAGTGGGTGATTGCCATTGCGGTTGCTGCCATCATGGTTTTTATTTTCACACTGGTTGGCATTGCGATGCCAAAGTTCAAGATTATGCAGAGTCTTGTAGACAAGGTAAACCTTGTTTCTCGTGAGATTCTTACAGGTCTTTCCGTTATCAGGGCTTTCGGCCGTGAGAAGGAGGAGGAAAAGAGGTTTGATGAGGCTAACCGTGAGCTTACACGCACACAGCTGTTTACAAACCGTGTCATGACCTTTATGATGCCGGGTATGTCCATGATCATGTACTGCATCACACTTGGTATCGTGTGGGTTGCAGCAGGCAGAATAGACAATGGCTCCATGCAGGTAGGTACCATGACTGCGTTTATTACATATGCCATGATGATTGTTATGTCATTCCTCATGCTTTCAGCCATGTCCATCATGCTTCCGAGAGCTGGTGTTGCGGCAGAGCGTATCGATGAGGTTATAAAGACAAACAGCACTGTAAATGATCCAAAAGAGCCTGTTACTGAGGCTGATCACAGAGGTGTTATCCGTTTCAACCATGTGGATTTCAGATATCCGGGAGCAAAGGAGGATGTGCTTTCAGACATTGATTTTGTGGCGGAGCCGGGCAAAACCACAGCTATCATCGGAAGTACCGGCTGTGGAAAGTCTACACTTGTAAACCTGATTCCGCGTTTCTATGACGTGACTGGAGGCTCAATAGAGCTTGATGGACACGATATCAGAGACTACACACTAAGCGAGCTTCGCGAGTCAATAGGCTTTGTTCCGCAGAAGGGTATTCTTTTTTCGGGAACCATCGCCTCAAACCTGCGCTTTGGTAAAGCAGACGCGAGTGATGAGCAGATAAAAAAGGCTGCGGATATCGCACAGGCTTCTGAGTTTATCGAGACAAAGAATGACAGGTATGAAAGCTCAATCGCACAGGGCGGCTCAAACGTGTCAGGTGGTCAGAAGCAGAGGCTTGCCATAGCAAGAGCTATCGCAAAGGACCCTCATATTTATGTGTTTGATGACAGCTTTTCAGCACTCGATATGAAGACTGACGCGCGTCTGC
>ENA-OPSD01001432-OPSD01001432.1-human-gut-metagenome-genome-assembly--contig:-NODE-1432-length-17972-cov-3.004800_pt1 | contig 17972 bp, 15 predicted proteins | sample MGYA00241453_ERZ501898 | MGnify/ENA primary metagenome ERZ501898 (study PRJEB25962, sample SAMEA2042226) | human gut metagenome | biome: human gut; feature: human-associated habitat; material: faeces... | reverse complement strand
TTCAGCGCCTTCATCAGGTCATCGACATTGGTAAACCAAGGCATTTTCTCTTTCCCGGCTATGCCGGCTCCTCTCTTCCCATAACCGTTCGCTTGCATGAGCTGACGGTGTTCAAACATTTTGTTGACCGAGATCGTAAGAAGGGATGCGACAAACTTCGTCGCATTGCAACGAAAGCAGCGATCGGGGAAAATAATTGCACATCAATTGATCAACGAATGCTCCATGCGTCAATCGTTGACGCACCGAGACCTATTCTGCACTTGTCGAATTTCACGAAATAAATGATGAGAAAGTGCAGTATGTCTGATCGCGCCACCTCTTTGAACCTGAACAATTCCAACATCGGGCACTCCGTCGTCAACCTTTGGATGCTGCGATTGCTGTGCAATGGTGACTTGTGGGCAAAAGTAGCCCGCAACGACATGTACTCCCACGACGCCTTGCCGAAGTTCTTCTGGGGACTCAAACTTCGTCGTCACCTGCATCTGGGAGCATTGATCCTCAACAATGAGAAGTTCTTGGAAACCGGCGCCGTCAAAGACATCAAAGCGGTTACAGACGTCGAGATGGAACTCGATGAGGATGCTGTCATTGCTCCTGAAAAGCGCATCCGATATTTGATCGAAGAAGTCTGGCCTCAATACAACTTTATCGACGGATTGATGCCTTTCCTGACGGTGCAGCCGCGTCATCCGGAGACCATCGGCGCGTACTGTCGCCCTTTTCCCGGCCATCCGTTTACCGCCAAGTTGTTGGAAAACGGCATGCCGCGTGCCTTGAGCCGTGAACTGCGATATTTGGAATCGGCCTGCTCCGACGAACTCTCCGCTTTGCCTGAAGCCTTTGCCGCCAACCTTCGTCTGCTTCAGGAGAACTTCAAGCTCTCGGATCTGGAAACCCGCATTCTCGCCTTCGTCTACTGTGCGCGTGACGTGAAGCTCGTCAACCGACTGCTGTGCGATCTGTTCGACTACGGAGAGCTAGGCATGACACTCGTTATCGATACGCTCTCTCTGGCTCTGAACGCTGATCGCGAAGACGTCAAGAAGGCTCTTGCCGCCGAAGGAAAACTTGTTTCCATCGGTCTTCTGGATTACGGAGAATCAGGCGACGAATTTTGCGAGCAGATTGTTCCGGGGGCAGTGCTGTCTCCTTCAACCTTAAGCGTGAAACTGTCCTTGTCCAAATTGCTGCAGGAGTCGTTTTTGCCGGCCCCCGAACCGACCTTGAGCGTCGAACACTTTCCGCATCTGCCGATCGTGAGCCGCGTTCTTCTCCCCTACCTCAAGTCTGCCGTAGCCGGCGAGCGCAAAGGCGTCAACATCCTCTTTTACGGACCTCCGGGCAGCGGCAAAACGGAACTTACGCGTGTCATTGCCAAGGAACTGGGGCTCACCGGTTACGAAGTGCAGTTCGCCGAAAAGGAAACGCGAAAGAAAGAGGAGCGTACCTCGCGACTGAAGTTCTGGAAGGCTGCGGGCAACGTCCTTTCGCAAACCAATACCAATATTTTGGTGATTGACGAAGCCGAAGACGTCTTCAACGACCTGGGATCGTTCTTTTTCAGCGGACGCACCAACAAAGGTGAAATCAACCGCCTTCTGGAAGAAAATCCGGTTGTCACGCTTTGGACCGCCAATTCGATTGGCAACATCGATCCTGCCATGTTGCGTCGCTTCAATATGGTAATCGAAGTCAAGTCACCGGGGCTTGCCTATCGACGCGAAATGATCAGCAAAGCGTTTGATCACCGACTCTCGAAAGGCACGACCGAACGGCTTGCCTTGACGGAAAATTTGTCGAGCGCCGTGATTCGATCGATTTCGGACATCGTTCGCGAAACGGGCAAAACGTCCGAATCTCCTTCTGAGGACGAGATCATCGAGATGGCCGACCAGATGCTCAAGGCCCAGCACATGGGACGCGTCGTTGACAACAACACGCTGCTGCCGGAGCTCTACGAGCCTCAGTTTGTCAATTCTGAACTGGATCTCGAAAATCTGCTCGAAGGGCTGCGTGCTGCTCACTGCGGGCGTCTTTGCATCTACGGGCCTCCGGGCACGGGTAAGTCTGCTTATGCCGCGTACGTTGCTCGGGAACTCGGTATTCCTCTGATGCGCAAAACCGGCGCGGAACTCACGAGCTGCTACGTGGGCGTAACGGAAAAGCTCATTGCCGACGCCTTTGAGACGGCGCAGCGCGACGGCGCTTTGCTTTTGCTCGATGAAGTGGATTCGTTCCTTCGTGATCGCCAGGCGACTCGGTACAGCTGGGAAGTGACGGCCGTCAACGAAATGCTTGCTCAGATGGAACGCTTCGGCGGTTACTTCATCGCAACCACGAATCTGAAGGACGACCTGGATCCTGCGTGTCTGCGTCGCTTTGATCTGAAGACGAAATTTGACTACCTGCGCCCCGAACAGGCCGTGGCGATGGCCAAGGCTTATGCGGGCAAGCTTGGTTTGACTGATGGCATCGAAGCGCTTGACCGTGTGGCCGATTTCGGAAATCTGACGCCCGGAGACTTTGCGGCCGTGGGCCGTCAAGCGGCGTTCAGGAAACTTTCCGGGGCCGAGGATTTTGTCGAGCGTTTGGCTGTCGAGTCGAACTTGAAGGCTGCAGGGATGGGAAATCCGAAACGGTGGATTTTGTAGTAATTGATGTTGGTTGATGCAAGTTAATCAAAGAATGCTTGAGTTTCTTGCATCAACTAACACGCATGACTGAGCAATCGCCCGGTTGACTGACGAGTGTGAGCTTTTCCCTACAGAGCCTGATCTGGACAAATTACTATGGAACAAACAGGTCTCTGTTACGCATCAAAGACTTGCCACGAGCTCGCGACGGCTCGACTCCATTCTCCTCTCACCAACTCTGCAAGGCCGTCATGATGCCTCGGGAAGTAGAATGCTCGCACCTTGTTTCGGAAACGCTATGTCGCTTGCCTACGTTCCACTTCATTCACTACGACGCGCTTTCGTTGCCGCTACCTGTGCGCTCGTCGGATCTTTAGTCTCACCGGCCTCATTCGCTTGGGACCTGACGATCCTGCACGTCAACGACGTCCATTCGGCGGCGGCCGGCGTCAACGACCGCGGCCCCGTCTACGATGACACCGATGCCGTCGGCGGCCTCGCCCGAGGTACGGAGCTCGTAGCCGACGTGAAAGCTCAAGCCAAGGCCCAAGGCTCAGCTGTGCTCGCGCTCGATGCCGGCGACTTCTGGCAGGGGACTCATTTTTTCAGAACGGGCAGCATGCCCTGGGCGCGGGAAGCCATGCGACGCATGCCCTGGGACGCGGTGACACTCGGCAATCACGAATTCGACCTAGGATGCGAAACACTTGCCCGGTATGTGAAGGCCCTTCCCTTCCCGGTTCTCGCCGCGAATCTTGAAAAGAATCCCGCCTGCCCGCTCTCGACGGCGCCGCTTCCTGCAACCGTCGTGAAGGACTTTGACGGCATCAAGGTCGGCATCATCGGTCTGGCCAACGATGAAAGCAAAGACATTTCCGAAGCCTGCCCTGAAACGAATTTTGCCAAACGTGCAACGGCGCTTCGACGTGCCGCAGCGGAACTTGAAAAATCTGGCGTAACACACATCGTCGCAGTGACGCATGTGGGCTACGAGGCCGATCAGGCGCTTGCCCGCGCTGTGCCTGCTATCGATGCGATCGTCGGAGGTCACACCCACAGCGTTCTCGGGGATCATCCGCATTCGGAAGGTCCTTACCCGACGGTCATCGCGCATGACGACGGCTCGAAGACGCTCGTGGTACAGGCGGGGCGCTCGACACGCTATCTCGGACGGCTCACGGTTTCTTTTGACGATGCGGGCCGCATCGTGCAGTTTGAGGGCGACCTCGAAGAACTCGTACCAAGCCTTCGTCGCGACAAACCGATGCACGAATTCGTTGAAAGATCGCTTGAAGCCATTCGAGCCGATCAGAAGCGTTTCGTGGGCGTCAACACGTCGTCCCTTCCCGACGGGCTCGATCCCTGTCGAGAAGGCGACTGCCTCTCGGGCATGGCAACCGCCGACGCGTTTCTTGCCTGGGGCCGGTCACGAGGTGCAGTCGCGGCAATTTTAAACGGCGGTGCCGTACGAGCCGCTATGCCCATCGGCCCCGTCACCCACGCCGATCTGCTCGATATTCACCCCTTCGGGAATCGTATTCAGGTGGCTGACGTCTCGGGCGCGGTGCTTCGGGAAGCTCTCGAACACGGCATCTCGGATCCCGACGTGATCGGCCCGAGGCTCCTGCAGACCGCGGGGCTCCGCTATCGACTGAATCCTGCAGCCCCAGTTGGACATCGCATCGTGTCCGCTGAAATACTCACGGAAACAGAAACCTGGGAGCCGATTCAGCCCGAGAACGTCTATCGCATTGTCACGATCTCCTATCTTCTCGGCGGGGGCGACCATTTTTCGATGCTCGGGAAACATGCCAGGATTCTGGAAACCGGCCCACTGGAAGTCGATGTTCTTGAAGCCTATCTTCATGAAAAACAGGACCAGGACAATCATCTGCCTACGCCTGTAACAGGGCGGATCATCGGGATGCCAGTTCGTTGAGGTTGAGAAGGATCAAGTGTTTCAGGTACTTTTCGCGTCGGGAGGTAACACTGCTATCCGAGAATCCTCTCTGTAAGCAGCTGACGTCGTGTACATCTTACCCGGTATCTGTCAAAGGTACTTCAAAACTTCAATGAGGAGTCTTTCTGCTCATTGTTGATTTAGGCAGCAACTTTCAATGAAGTAATCCGTCTATCCGGATCCAACCACTGGCTTCCGATGGCCTCGCACCTCATCACTCGACCGCCAATCCATCGTTCCAGATGCTGTTGTCTGGCCTTTTCGAGCACCACGCGTCGTGCCTCGCAAATCGCCGCATCCGCGCCACTAAAACGCGCCCAGGGGGGGGGTACGTTGTCAATGCCGCTGTGCTCCCATTGCTCGGTGTACTTCATGGTTTTGAACAGCACATCGCTGTAGGGGTTATCGTTGCTGACCCGAGGCCGACTGTGAGAACTCCACGCCGCGCACCGCCAGCAAGCCCAGAGTTTCAGCGGCTTTCATAGTCGCCCCATTGTCCGATGCAAAACCAAACAAAGCGGACGTATATGTAGTGCTTATCCATCGCCTCGCTCAGAAAGCGCACGGCGTTTTGGGCTGTCTCGGCCTCGAAAACATCGTAGTGCACCATGTAGCGGCTATAGATATCGATCACTGCAAAAGCGTAGTAAAGGCGCGTTGAGTGCTCTGCGTCTCGCAAATACGTGATATCCCACCTCCAGACTTGGTTGGTGCCTGTCGCTTCGTAGCTTGTCGGCTTGTACTGCTTGATAGCGGGGCGAACTCCGTCACGGCGCGCATTGACCTTGAAACGGCGCAAAACACGGTACACCGTTGACTCAGAGGCCAGATACTCGCCCTTGTTCAGCAAGGCGTAGAAGGCCTGTCGAACACTCAGATCGCAGACATCTGGCTGGCAATAACGCTCGTACACGGCCTGGCGTTCCTCTGATGATAGCGCCCGCAGGTTGGCTGCAAATTCGCGCTTCGGACGCTGGTCCTCGTCTTCCGGGCAATCACGCCACTTGAGGTAACTGCTGAAGGCAATGCCCACGCATTTGCAAGCCTCGATAGCACGTGTACCGACCGCAACAGCTTCCGTGACCAGCTCCACGGCTTTACGGCGATCCCGGGCGCTGATCATTTTTCCTTGTCCCCCCAGATCGCCTGCACTTTTTTTTGTCAACACAAACAAAGCCGCGCCTTCTGCCAGCGCCTTTTCCTTGCGCTGCAGCTCTCGGTTTTGCTGTTTGTGCTCTTCGTTGAGCTCAGAAACCTTGTTGATCAGCTCTTGCTCGTGCGCTTGCATAAAGCACGACATCGCCATCGTTGTGCGCAAGCCAGGCGCTAAAGCGCTTGATTTCTTCCAGGGTAACGCCTTTGGCTCGACAGTATTTGCCGGCTGCCGGGGAATCAAAGCCAAGCTCTTGGCAATACCCCTCGGCAACGATTGCCGCTCGCAGATTCATACCGCGCGGCAAAGGAGCGGGCTGAGAGCGTTGTAAGGGTTGCGCTCCTGAAGTCTTGATTGCCTTCAATTAGTGGTACAGACAGCTTTCTGCAATCCTATACTCACGGTGCGCCTGTGCAACTGTGATTGCTTTTGAAAGGATTCTCCCGAGGATTTGATTTTTCTTTTCGAGAGGATAGGGGCTACCCATTTGTCTGTCTCCGTGCCCTCCTGATTAACAATTAGGAAGTATTTTGACAGAGAGGGGCCACAGCCGCCATTGACTTTGTCTGCTAATCGCCTATGACTACTGCAGCCAAATTGCCCCCACAACAGGCTCTCATAAATACAGTCCCCTCCCCAAGGCTCCGTCGGTCTTGGCGCCTACATCACGAAAGCACCGGACGACGGACGCTTCCAACGTCGGAGCGTTAGCCAAACGACACCTAGATCTGTTGGATTTGCTAGGGATAGAAAACCTCCTGGACTACTTTAATCGTCAGCGATCAAGTGGGCGGGAGTTACGGCTGGTATGCTCCTGCCATGCCTTGGGCGTCCCTCATCCAAAATCCGCGTGAGTTGCGTGGTAAGCCGAGGCAGCGATCGCGTCGAGCTCATGGCAGATGTTCACAAAATCGCAATTTAAATCGAGCGTTCGAATGGTGAACATGTTGCCATGCAATTTGATCGTGTCATTCGGAACAATCTGCTCTTGCGTTTTGGCGTAAAGCAGCATGCCGGAAACTTCCTTATCGGGATTGTGTGCCTGGAAGTTATGGACGTAGGCAAACATCTGATAGAGATTATTCGAGTGAAACTTTAATTTGTCGTGGTGCTTTTGAAGCGTTTTGCCATAGAACTTTGCGTCAATAACGAGTATCTGCTTGTCGCTGGAAAGTATGACGTCTGAGATCATCACAGGCAAAAACGAACTACGTTCGGTCTCTTCAGCTAAATCCCATGGGATATGTTTTGCTGCAGGAGCGAGATGCGGGTGATGCTCGCGAAAATATTCAAGCAAAAACCTCTGGTAGAGCAACGCAATAGTGCCTTCATCCATCCACTGTTCTAGCCGGAAATACCCATCTTCTTCTGTGTGCAAAGCCTGCAATTGAATGAGTCGACAGATATTGAGAAGCAGTTCGTAAGTCTGTGTCTGTCGCCCGATTTGTAGTCGGGACCAATTCACCGAATTTAGATTCAGTGATGAAACTTCTTGCAAGCTCGTCAAAGTCTTCTTTAGAGCCTGCCGAAGATCCGCTTTGAGTTTGCTGCTTCGCACCAAGACAAGGGCGGCTGCCTTTAGGATTCGGTTGAAGAGATTATCGACGGAGAGCTCATCGTACTTGCAGTTGATTTGCCGTCGGCGCTTAATACGCTGACGTATCGTTTCTGCAAGCACGATTCTGCCTCTTACAGTCAGAAGATTGTCACTGTGTAGCTGATAGTCTCGATGAAGGCCTTGTTTGATTTGCTGATTGATGCCACGCAGCAGAATGGCAGCCCTTAAGTCCTCGATATGATCGAATGACTCAATGGCGATCCGTTCATAGCTTTTGTGCCGCAAGCCCTTGTAGGCATAGGCAAGCATGTGAAAGATGTTGCGGATCAAAATTCCGTTAGTAGCAGTCATTTCAATGCTCAACAACCGAAGATACGTGCATCTTCAACCGCTCCGTCCATTTCTCCAACTGCTCGCCATCGTCGTACCAGTACTCTTCGAGCAACGGGATCAAATCGTAGAGGATAACCGAATCCAGCCAGTTGTTGAAATTGGAAAACCAATCTGCGGTGGATTTTTCGGGATCAGGAACAGGAACTCCTGTCAAATAGCTGTGTCCTACCAGAAAACCTTTGCCAAGAGAATCATCCTGTTCAATTGCCTTATTGAGGTTTTGAATTTCGGCAACCAGTCTGTCAAAACGCGTTGCATCATCGCCCGCCTCTGTCAGCATTTTTCTGACGTCTGCACAGAGCCTCTGAAAGCCCTCTGCTTTAAAACCGGGCTGCATCGTAAAGAAACTAAAGCGCCTGCGCAGTGCATAGTCGATGATTGCCAAAGAACGGTCCGCTGTGTTCATCATGCCGATGATGTAGAGATTCTTCGGAACAACGAAAAGTTCTTCTTCGGCAGCAAGGAAGATGCTTTCCCCTCGGTGATCAGCTTCAATAAGCATCATCAGCTCGCCAAGAATCTTGCTTAAATTTCCGCGATTGATTTCGTCAATGATAAAGAAGTAGGGACGACCTTCCGGATCGCGGCTTGCTTTCAGGCAGAAATTGTAAAAAACGCCTCTTTGCAGGCTGAAGCTGGTTGCGTCTGGCTTGTAGCCGATGACAAAATCCTCGTAACAATAATTTTGGTGAAATTGAACCATGCAGATGCGGCCTTCGTCCTTCACTCCCATCATTGCCCATGCAAGGCGCTTGGCGGCAAAAGTCTTGCCGACACCGGGTGGACCTTGCAGGATAATGTTTTTCTTAACCTCCAATAAGCGCTTAAGCCTCAACACATCTCCCGCTGGCAGCCAAACTTCGCGCAGAAAATCGTTGTCGTTGTAGTGTTCCTGAACCGTATGAACTTGGTAGCCTTCGCCGTTGTTCTCGTCAATGAGTCCGTATATGACTTCATACTCTTCCCGAGTAACCTTAAAGAGCGATCCTTGCGGTCTACGCAAAAACTCTAAATTCGCTAACTCTTTATTTTCTCTGAGAGTTTTGTATTCGATCGGATTTTGCAAGACAGAAATCTTTTTAAAGAAAAGTTCCCGTCCGTTTTGAGGCTTCGTAACGACCGCAAGTCCCATAACTTTCATGATGGGTTTGGACTCATAGCAAATCACGATGTCGCCAGCCTTGGCCTCTAAAAAATTCTGATAGATTTGGCGCTTATACCCGTTTTCAGAAACGATCGTGTAGGAAAACTCCTCTCCGAAACGAACATTTGAAAAGCGCCAATACTTGGGATTGGCAGTGAGCCACCAATATTGGCGTTGGTCATCAGGTTCCGGCACTCCGGTTTCGGTATTTTCTTGAGCGCTGTCCCGCTCTAGATAGGCGGACAAGTCCATGCCTTCGAGCGCTTTGCTGAGAGCCGGTCTTAGTTTCCAAATAAAGAAGCCAGGGATTTGTTGATCGATTTTGCGATTAAGTTCTCGGCCAAGAAAAGGAACGACCCAAAAACGGTCTTTTTGATCTTCAGCGTCCTGCAAAACTGGAATGTCAAGGGATTCAATCACTCGCCGTCCCAAAGCATTGCCATTTATGTTGTAAAAATCGGGAGTTTTGCCGAATTTTTCTGAAAGCTGAGAACAAGTCGCTTCGCCTCCAAGCTCTTTCATTCGGGCTAGAACAGTCAGCGTTTCCGGCGTGCCTATCGTCGGATCCTTGAGCAGTTCAAGCCAAGTTTCTTCCGTGATCTTTGGATCGTAGTCAGAATATTCCCATTTGATCTGCGTTTCTTTATAGGACTCCCATTTGCGTCTGCTGAACTCAAGAATGTCTTCCTTTCCGTCATAGGATAACATTAAGGCTTTGACTGCATCCAGATGTGACGTCTTCTGGCCAACCCCGGCAACTGATCGGAGATAGTCGTCAGCATAAATCGCCGGGCAGATTGGACGAGTTCTATTTTGATACAGAAAGGCGACCTTCCATTTGAGAGTCGGCGGTAAAACAGCGTCGTTTTCAATGGTTGTCAAGTCGGAGTCCTGCGAAGCATGCGCAACTTTTACAAGCGAAGCTTTGACAGCTTGAAAAGCACTCTCAGCATCGTCTCCTAATTTTTTGTTCCATGTGTACTCGTCATCGGACGCCTGTTTAGTGTTCTTTCCTGTAGCTGGATCGTGGGCGTAGATACCAAACTTGAGAGCAGTGCCACCGCGAATACTTCCCAAATCGTACAGCTTGCGTTCAAGCCAATATGTGAAAGTGTCCTGATTTTTGAGTTTGGAATACTCGGAAAGACTCATTACGCCAAGTTTTTCCAGAGGCCAGCGACGCAGAAATTCATCCCATAGAAGATGGAGTTTTTCGGTATTGGTTCCCATTTATGATGCCTTGTCGATTGAAGCTGCGGACATTTTCTTGGATTCCTCAGGATACCTGAAATCCAACAATCTTGTGTACCAATTCCAGAAAAACCTAGCGACGATGTGAGTTCATAACATGCTAGGGCTAATGAGTCACCTTACGAAATGGTTCCAAAACGGAGGAGAGTTTCCCAGTAAAGAGCCGACTTATCCCCTTGAACTAAGGTTGGAGAAACGGAATTTTGATGACTTTGACATCAATGAGGCGATATTACTTACATTCCAACAAACGAGGGCTAACTTTAGTTAGCCTGCATTATCGATTCGGGAACTCGCCGATTGGTGGGCTATGGTTTTAAGTCCGCATGGACAAGCGGCTTGTTATGGGCACCTTATCGAATGCTTTTCAGTATGCTCCCACGCCGGTTGCTTGTTTCACACAGGGGAGGGGGTACTTTAACAAACAGTTCGCCCAACAAACATTCGGGCACTCACAATCTCACACACTTGGTCAGCCGGCTAAGGGACAATCCTAAACATTCGGACACCAGGAAATGATAGACCAAGTCCTCTGTTTAACCAACCGGAGGACTTATGAATAAGTTTCCAGTTTCCCTTCTGCGGCAATTGCTCGGTTGCATGCAGGACGGCCTTTCAATCCGCGTCACCGCTCAGAAGTTGGGGATTTCCAAACCCTCTGTGAGTCTTCTTTCTCAAACAGCTCTATCGCATGGCGGCGGCGCCAATGTGGCTGAGTTGATCCAATTGCCCGACACGCAACTATTGGAGACTTTTTACCCATCGACCACCAAGGCATACCAAGAACCGGACTGGGTAGAAGTTCACAAAAAGCTAGCCCGCCGGAATGTCACACTCAAATTGCTGTACGACGCCTATAAGTCACTAGTCGTCAGACGTCCATACACCTACACCTCCTTTTGTCGCCGCTACTCCGAGTGGCGGCAAACCAACGGCCTTGGCGTACCCAACGGCAATGTCCAAGTCATCCCCGGTGAGCGCATGGAGATTGACTTCGCCGGAGACAACCTCAAGTGGATTGATCCGAACTGTGAGGTACAACGTGCGCGGTTGTTTATCGCGGTGTTGCCGTACAGCAACCTTACCTACGCTGAGGCCTTTCCCAACGAGAAGCAACAAAGCTGGATCTCCGGCATCGTTCACGCACTCGAATACTTCGGCGGAACGCCGCAGGTCCTTGTCATGGACAATGCAAAGGCACTCGTCAAGCACGAGAGCTGGTACGAAGGCGAAGTGCAGCAGACGGTTCGTTCCCTGTGCAACAACTATGACATTGAGCCATGGGCGTGCCAACCTCGTCGCCCCAAGCAGAAAAACCGAGTCGAGGCCGGTGTAGGGCTCGCACAGCGACGGATCATTGCTGCGATGGAGCTGGAGCGTACCCCGATGGCGCGCGATCTCGATCACCTCAACGAACAGGTAAAAGCGAAACTCGAAGCGCTTAACAACACGCCGTTTACTGCAACAGAAAGGTCAAACTCCCGCAGGCAAATGTTTGAGGATGAAGAACGCGAGTTTCTTGGCCGTCTACCGCTCCAAACCTTCTGCCCGTTGGATATTCGCGTCCTTGTCGTTGATCGTGGCCATTGCGTTCGCATCTCAGGCGACGGTCATCGCTACAGCACGCCGCCGGAGTACACCGGCAAGCGCGTTTCCGTAACGATCACCGATGAAAAGATCTACATCTATGACCTGGATTCGTGGGGCAAAATCGCTGAGCACGTGCGATACAAGAACCCACAGGGCAACAAGACCCACCTATTGCCGGAACACCTGACCGACGCGGAAAGAAAATACCGACGCCAACCTCGCGAATGGGTTGCCGAGTTTGTCAAGGCAGGATTGCCGGAAGACTTTGCCGATCATCTGGTGCGGCATCTAAAAAAAGGAAAAACCAACTTTCCTTACGGCCGGGCTTGCAATGCCCTGATGAGGCTCTTCAAGCTTTTCCCCGTCTCCATCATCTATCAGGCTCTGAGTACGCGGCTTGAGTACGGAAACGTCACCTATCAAGAAACGCGCAAAAGATGTGAGCAAATCATTTGGGCCAAAGAAAACAGCCGGGAGCCCTACATTGGAAACGATCAAAGGGGCGCGGACGACTATTTGTCTCCGGCTCACGCCAATATCAGAAACAACTACCGATGAGGGGGTGAACGATGAGTCGATCGGTAATGGATCTTAAAGAGGTTTGCCTTGAGCTGTGCGCCGGCGGCATCCTGATAAAAGCGATGGAACTTGTCAAGCTTCCGAATTACCAAAGCTTAGATCCGGTGGAGTTCTTATACGAATGTCTTGTGAGCGAAGCGGCTCGAAGGCAAACGAGAAAGGTTGCGACACGGATCAAAAAATCAGCATGCTTCTACCCGGATGCATGTATTGAAAATACTCTATACGCGCCTGACCGCAATCTGAACCGCGGATTGATTGAGCGTTTGGCCGGTTGCGATTGGATCCGCAATGGCGAGCACTGCGTCATCACAGGCGCCACCGGCAGCGGCAAAACTTGGTTGGCCAGCGCGTTGATGAATGCCGCAATCCGAGCAGGCTTTAGAGCAAAGTATTACCGCGTCAACGATCTCTTGCTCGAATACGCCGAAAGTGCTTCCAATACTACGTTGCGAACGAGTAAGAAGAAACAACTAAATAGGTATCACCTGCTGATGATTGATGAATTCGGCCTAGGCGGCTTAACGGCGAACCAACGTGCTGACCTGCTGGAAATCATAAATGAGAGAACGCGCGAAGGAGGCAAAAGCGTAATCGTTACAAGCGTGTTTCCAGTGGATGTCTGGGCGAGCTGTATCGGGGACGTGTCGTTTAGTGATTCCATTCTGGACAGGCTTATTCATCGAGCTTGGCGCCTGAACTTGGAGGGCCCGTCTATGCGAAGCCGAACAGAGTACGGAGCACTGGAAGATCCCTATGGGAAGAAGCTGAAGCCTTAAGAAGGAAGACTTTTAGGCAGGCATCTCTCGAATCTTGAGTTTTATCGGCTGTGACTCGGGGCGCGCTCCGCTTTCGCTCCGCGCGGCTGAATAGCTATGACAGCCTGCAATCTCTCGCTCTGATTACACGGGATGCCCCAGCCGACGCTCCGACCTGCCTACTGCCCATTGTTTAACGACATGAGCGGCAGGTCGAACGCCGGCTGGGTTAGAGAGGTAGAAACATCAGCAGTAAAGATGCACTCAGAACAACCACGCTTTCTCGATCATCGGCATCGAAAGCACTGTCCGAATGTTTGAGATTTTGGGTGTCCGAATGTTTGAGAATCATCGTCCGAATAAATGGTAATTTTCAATGGCTTTTACTCGTCGTATTTTCACCAAAGAATTTCGTCTTAACGCAGCAAAACTTGTCGTCGACGAGCATCGTCCGGCTGTTGATGTGGCTCGTGAACTCGACATCAATCCCAAATCCTTGTATAGCTGGGTGCGCCAGTATCGCAGCGGATTGCTTCAAGCATCACTTGACGGCGAAGATTCCGTTAGTGCCGAGCAGGCAGAGATTGCGCGTTTGCGCTCCGAATTGCAGAAGTCCCGCGCCGAGGTATTGCTGCTAAAAAAATTCGAGGCGTACCTCTCGAAAAACGGCCTTCAGTGAGGTACGCCTTTATTCAAGCTTCCCTTGAGGATTCGGAACTCAAAGATATCCCGATAGCCAAGCGTTGCGAGGTACTTGAGGTCAGTGTCAGCGGCTATCACGCATGGGTTAAGCGCCAGCGCATGCCTGTGAAGTGCAAGAAGGTCATTTCCGATGAAACTGTGCTCAGGCAAGCCAAAATCATCCGCAACGAGATGAAATACACCCCCGGGTACCGTCAAATGCACGCGCTCATGCGTCAAAGAGGCGTTTGCATCGGAGTCAAGCGGCTCAGAGGCGTTTTGCGTGTCAACGGCATCATCGGGTACCGTCATTTCAAACGTACTGTCAAAACGACCGACAGCAATCACAACATGTTTGTCTATCCCAACCTCTTAGGGCGCGATTTTGCTCCCGGAACACTCAACAGAGCATGGGTGAGCGACATCACGTACTTGCCCACGACCCAAGGATGGGGATTCTTGGCTACCATTTTGGATCTTGGGAGCCGCCGCATTCTGGGCTGGGCCATGGATACTTCGATGACGACCGATCTGGTCCTTAGGGCTCTCAATATGGCTGTACGTACGCGCGGTAGCAACGCTGTTGCGGGAACGATCATGCACTCAGATCGAGGCACGCAGTATTGTTCTGCTGCTTTCCAGAACCGACTTATGCAACTGGACATGAGGTGCTCCATGAGCGATGTGGGGCAATGCTGGGATAATGCGCCCGGTGAGTCAATCTGGAGCTCCCTCAAGCGTGAAACACTCATCGGTCGCAAACGCTTCGACAGCTATGAGCAGGCTGTTGTTACGGTTACTCGTTGGATAGAAACCTACAATACGATTCGTCCTCATTCGACCATCGGTATGCTGGCGCCTGTCAACTATGAAAAGCAGTTACTCGGGGTTTCCTGAGGGACTGCCTATAATGCTTGAACCTTCAGGTCCAAATTTCGCGCCCCACCCCAGTAATGAATGATTAATGCATTTAGCCCACCCTTACAGTGGGCATTAGATTCCGCTATTGAATAATTGAACTGCAAAGCAGAATCAGTACTTCTTAAATTGTTTTTTGCAAATAAAATTCCTAAAACAATTTCTTCATGGGTTAATTTAATCTGGTCATGATATCTGTCCAGAATCGAATAACATTCTTTAGTAAAATGCTGATAACCTGGTATTTCATCAGTTACGAAAATAAAACCAGCATTTGGTGAATATTTATTTCTAAACTCTTCATGGTATGTATTTAATCCAGAATTAATTGGACGTGCTTGTCTATACAGTAATGGCGTATAATTTTTAATTTGATCAAGATTACCTAGCACTAACATATCGCTATCTAGTGCTAAAATGCTTTCGTATTCATTTAGAAGATCAAAGATATTAAAAATAGAGAATACAACCTCAGAATATCTACTAAGGAATCTAGGATCAACACATTTTATGTGATCTCCAAGATCAAATTTTTTAAATAGAATATTTTTTTTATAGTGCGTAATTAATTTAGAAATGACATCTAATTGATTACTATTTTCCCCGTTCTCCGTCCAGTATACTACATAGTCGCATACTAAATTTGGACTATATTTCTCTATACCATGAATAACTTGGGCAACTTGAATAGAATAGTTGGGAGTGCATCTAAAAACAACAGCTAATTTTTTCTTTTTCATAACTAATAATCTCACGACGAAATAGTCGAGAAAACTTATTTTATATTCAAAACAATATCAATTATCATCGCACTGAATTTTAACATCAGATATATCGGTTGTTATTAAATATTCATGCATGTAAATATTGAATAGATAATTAACAATTCGCCACTTTGCCCAGCCAAAAGTTTCATATTTCGAAAAAGATGCCTTTATTCGAATAAATAGATCTATAGCCTCTTTCTCTGTAAAGATTTTTTTATTTTTTAGTACGTGTAATATTTTTATGGCATTATCGAAGATAACTCTATTAGTTGTCCGAACTGATTCCTTGTAAGCTTCTTCATCAAATTCATAAGTTGTTCTGTTCTCAGTATTTTTGTAATTTGAACGATCAGTGTTGGGTAGCAAGTTTAAATTTTCAAATTTTGAATCTGTAAATTCTGGAATTAGATCTATATCCTTGAATTGAGTATCATCAAATTTACTGGCAAAGGGAAACTTTGATAACACGGGATTTAATATTTTTATGATATCTGCTTCGACCTGTAGTGGATTTTTAAAGTTACCCCAAGCTAAATGTCTCGCTCTGATAACATGTCGAGATTGAAGAGGGCCTATCTGCAGAATATAGTTGTTATGCTTTAGGTTAGAGCTACAATGTATACGATTCCTAAAATATAGATAAAAATTCTCAAATTTTTCTAATGGGTCTTTTCCGGGCAATCTGCCAATTTCTGCGATAAAAAACTCGGTAAATTCATGATACAAATCATCCGATCCTTTAGAAAAAGTTCTATATATTTTCAAATTGTCAAAAATGGATTCAACGAGTTCAGTGACAGTCTTAAAATTTTGGTTGTATCGCTTTCTGGTGATGTAAGCTCGGCTCAGTTCACCAAAATAACCAACAAGCTTTAAAAAATCTTTGTTGTAAATTTCTTGCGATCTGACTGCAACGTCGTTATAGATCCCCATAGATAACGACAATCGTTTAACATAATCCTCAATTCGCAAATTTTTGATTTGTCTCGGATTGTCGAAATACTTTAATGAGAGTGCATTAGTTAAACAGATTGAGCTATCCAGATCACCTGGATTAGACTTAATTGGAATGGTGTTAGCTTTTATTGTTTCAGCTACATTATCTATATTAGATAGTGCTGCTAACAGCATCCGTGAATCCATCCCGCCCGTAACATCACAAATTATATTTTTGAACTTCTTATCTTGAACAATTGTCTGTATATTTCTTTTTATTTCCTCAGCAGCCAATCTGATTTCTGCTATATACTTAGCTCTTGTGAAAGTTACATCTTCTTTTAAATCAAACCACAGATTTGATTTATTGTATTTAATTTCTCCATTGGATATTGCTATATATTCCCCAGGATTTACGAGCTTTATTCCATCTATTAATAAATTTTCTGAAAATGCCTGATATGTATAAGTTGGCCATGGGTGATACAAAATGCTATATTTCAAAATTTTTTTATCTAATTCTAATTTTATGCCTAATGATCTTAAGTGCAAAAATAGCAATTGATATCTATTAGAACAACAAAATACACTTTCATTTTCAAATGTAAATAACTTTCCTAGTCCTAGATAATCATTTCTAATCTTAAGCGAATCTCCCTCTTTTTCAATCAGAGTAAAACATCCCAGATCATCTTTAATTACTTGTACACCTATGTCTTCACAGCAAGGCCCTAAGATGATACTATCTTTTATACTATAGCCGGAAAATAATATTACTCCGTCCGCTTCGCGGACCGGATATGTTGATATTATTTCAATTTGTTTCTGGCTTTGCTGTATATATTTTTTATGTAGATTTAAATTGCGTTTTGAACAGCTATTCTTTTTATGTAATACAAGTGAAAAATCGACAAATGGATATTTAGATTTAAAATATTGCGGATTAAATTTTTTATCAATGACTGAATCATTTAAATTCAAAAATTTATTGATTTCGGATATTGAACAAAAACTTTCGTAAGCGCTACTCCAAACACCTTTTCCTTGAGAATCAAAGAGTTTTATTTTATAGCGACCTGCTTCTTTCAATTTAAATGAAAACTCATTGTTATTAATTTTTTGCCTTTCTACCACATCGTTTTCATATAGAAGTACAGCCTCGCTCACTGTTCGGTTCAGGCCACGAACTTTGCCACATATCGATCCGTTTTCTTGAATTAATTCGACAGGACTCATTTTCTTCACCTTGCTACTAAAACTCTATGCACTCTCTTATTTAGGTTACACAAAATTTCATAAGGAATTCTATTACTTTTTTGTGCAACTAGTTCTATTCCAATATTTTCTCCAAACAATTCTGCCCAACTGTCTATATTTACATTTTTGATATCAGTTATATCAACTGTAATCATGTCCATAGAAATCGCGCCAACGATGGGAGCCCTTTGGCCTTCTATCATTACTTCAGTATTTGTATTACATTCTCTTGGAAAGCCATCACCGTATCCACAAGCTATAACGGCTATTTTTGAGTTTCTTGTTGCTTTCCATGTTGAACCATAACCTATATATTCTCCAATTTTTATCTCTCGAATACTTTGAGGCGATGCATATAAATGCTGCAAAAGTGGATGCTAATTTATCA
>ENA-OPSD01001406-OPSD01001406.1-human-gut-metagenome-genome-assembly--contig:-NODE-1406-length-18314-cov-7.996823_pt1 | contig 18314 bp, 11 predicted proteins | sample MGYA00241453_ERZ501898 | MGnify/ENA primary metagenome ERZ501898 (study PRJEB25962, sample SAMEA2042226) | human gut metagenome | biome: human gut; feature: human-associated habitat; material: faeces... | reverse complement strand
GCAGCAAGGGCTTGCTGAAAACCATCTTGCAGACACCCAAGTATATGATTCCCAAGGTATGGCTGCTGGAATTTGTGGCGTCCGATTTTTTCAACGAGATCAGCCGAAAATGTGGAAAACACTATGCAGCCATCAAGGAAATCGGTAATTCAAGCAAAAGCAGGTGATATACTCATTTATCATAATGTGTTCCGTTCAATTTTCCAGTCGCTGACTGGAAAATCGGGTGGTTGAGATATACAAGACATTTTTCCATTAAAGAATATAGTCGGAAAAATCGCTGCACCGTCCTTTATCCGTGCAGAGGATAGATGATAACCCATAGTAGTGCGGTCAACTCAATTTGCCAGACAGCGTCTGGTAAATTTAGGAATCCCAATATAGCGGGTACAATATTTTTCGGATTAGCATTCAAGATCCAATGCAAAAGTGACTGTGGTGCAAAGTGAATCTCTGCGCCACAGTCACTTTTGCATTAAGCAAATCAACATAAGCCATAAATCAATATTTTAGTTCAGCCCGGACAATGATCGCATAACAAGGTCAATATCCTTGTTTTCCAACTCCTGAATGATATGGAGATAGGTCTTTTGGGTGGTTGTCATACTGGAGTGTCCCAGTCGCCGAGCAACACTCGCAATAGATACGCCGGTAAAAAGTAGCAGGGATGCGTGGGTGTGGCGCAGACCGTGGATAGAAATGACCGGGATATTGCACCTCTCACAATGGCGGCTCAAAACATCATTGACGGTGGAGTTGTAGACCTTGCCATCCACAAAAATAGGTTGATCGTCCGGCAGACCTTTTACAAGCTCGGAAAAACGAATAACAGACTGCCAATCAATTTGAATTTTACGAACCGATGATTTGTTCTTTGTCGGCTGAAACCCACCGGCACCCTTGTAATCCCATGTCTTACTGATGGAAAGGGTCTGATGATAGAAATCAAAGTCCTTGGGGGTCAGTGCCAGTGCCTCCGAAAAGCGCATTCCGGTCTTGGCCACCAAAAGAATGAAATAATCCCAGTTCACTTCATCCTTTAATTCAAGCGAGGCAAGGAGCGTGTGCAGTTCAAATTGGTTAAGGTACTTTATTTTCTTTGTAGATGGTGCCTTGCCTTTAATAATCGCTTTCCGCGTGGGGTCACGGTCAATCAGCCCCTCGTCCACTGCGTCTAAAACAGCTCCTTTGAGTTGGTGGTGAAAGTCCATTGTCGTCTGCCGCTCATGGTATTCGGCATAATCATTCAACAACTGCTGATACGCAATGCGATTCAAATCGCAAATTTTCAAATCCGGGATAAGTTTTTCAAGCCATTTTTGCGTCATCAGGTACTTGTCCATTGTAACCTGTCTTATCGCCCCTTTCTTGTATACAGTAATCCACTTTGCATAATATTCACAGAACTTATCTGTGCGTTGTGCTTCGTTAAGCATATTGCACCTCCGTTGTATGTGTGAATATGGCTTACGCTGATGAAGGGTGATAAGGTGGTCGAGATTCGCGAAATAAGCTGCTATTTTTGCTTGTTCCTGTTCGTAAGGGGATACATAAATCTCGATTTCGCTTAATGCGGGAAATTTCAAATTCCAGTTATCAGATGTTATACCCTGTGAATTGATTTTGAAAGTGTGGATAGTCGCAGGTAATTTGAACTGGTAAGCCATACACTTGGAGTTTATACCTGAATTTGGCGTAAGTACGGTATAAGCGGGGCTGACAATTCCCTCATACGGCGAACATCCACTTGCTCCTTGCCACATACGCATTGAGTTGTACGCAATATCGCCAGCGCAGACTTTCTTATATTTTGACTTATCATCATTGGAATTGTCGTGCCGTCCGAGTTCCGAAAACTTCTTGATACCGTCATTTATAGTAACTGAAATCAACTCACCATCGGGCATACTTTCACAGCGTTCGGTAAAGCAGTCCCCCAACTTCCGCTGTTCCCAAGCGTATGTATTTTATGGCATAAGCCACAATTTTTTGTGGAAACCTTAGCTATCTGTGTTATAATAGAAATAACTACTTACGCTTTTCCCAAGAAAGGGTATTTTCTAAAACAAAAGGAGCTTGACCGATGAACAAACAACAGCTTGCGCAGAAGATTTGGGCTTCTGCTAACCAGATGCGCTCCAAAATCGAGGCCAGCGAGTACAAAGACTTTATCCTTGGTTTTATTTTTTATAAATATCTGTCCGATAAAGAAATCGAATTTCTGAAAGACAACGATTATGACGATGAGCTGCTGAAAACCGTAACCGAGGACGACCCCGAAACCGTCAAATGGGTGCAGGAAAACATCGGCTATTTTATCTCCTACAAAGATTTCTTCTCTACCTGGCTCTGCATGGGCAAGGATTTTGATGTTTCCAATGTGCGTGACGCGCTGTCGGCGTTCAGCCGGCTGATTTCCCCCACGCACAAGCGTGTGTTTGAGAAAATCTTCAACACACTGGAAACCGGTCTTTCCAAACTGGGCGACAGCTCCGGCACCCAGACCAAAGCCATCAGCGGCTTGCTGAACCTGATCAAGGATATTCCGATGGACGGCAAGCAGGGCTATGATGTGCTGGGCTTCATCTATGAATATCTTATCAGTATGTTTGCCGCCAATGCCGGCAAAAAGGCGGGCGAGTTCTATACGCCCCACGAGGTTTCGCTGCTGATGTCTGAAATCGTGGCAAGCCACCTGCAGGGCAAGAACGAAATCAAAATCTATGACCCGACCAGCGGTTCCGGCTCGCTGCTGATCAACATCGGCAAAAGCGTTTCCAAGTATATGGCAGACGCGAACAATGTAAAATACTACGCGCAGGAGCTGAAAGAGAACACCTACAACCTGACCCGTATGAATCTGGTAATGCGTGGCATCAAGCCGGACAACATCGTTACCCGCAACGGCGATACGCTGGAGGAGGACTGGCCCTACTTTGACGATGCCGACCCCATCAACTCCTATGACCCGCTGTATGTTGACGCCGTAGTATCAAACCCGCCGTATTCGCAGGCATGGGATCCCACCAACAAGGAAGGCGACGCCCGTTATGCCCGCTTTGGTCTGGCACCCAAGGGCAAGGCGGACTATGCCTTTTTGCTGCACGACCTTTACCATATCAAGCCCGATGGCATTATGACCATCGTTTTGCCCCACGGTGTTCTGTTCCGCGGCGGTGAGGAAGGCACGATCCGCAAAAATCTGATTGAGAACAACCATATTGACGCCATCATCGGTCTGCCCGCCAACATTTTCTTTGGCACGGGCATTCCCACCATCATTATGGTGTTGCGCCAAAAGCGCGAGCGCGAGGATGTACTTATCATTGACGCCTCCAAGGGGTACACCAAGGAGGGCAAAAACAACAAGCTCCGCGCCTCCGACATCAAGCGCATTGCCGATACCTTTGTAAAGCGTGAGAGCATCCCCAAATTTTCCCGCACGGTCAGCCGTGAGGAAATCCGCGCCAACGACTACAACTTAAACATTCCCCGCTATGTGGACTCCTCTGAGGCGGCGGAGCATTGGGATGTATACGCCTCTATGTTCGGCGGTATCCCCGCAGCAGAGTTGGACGAGCTTTCCGCGTACTGGGCGGCGTTCCCTGCGCTGCGCGGTGAATTGTTTGCTGAAAACGGAACGCCCTATGCGGCGCTGACCGTTGAGGACATCAAGTCGGCTATCAAAAACAGCCGCGATGTAACCGCCTTTGAGGACGCCTATCGTTCCGCCTTTGCTGCGCTGCCCGCCTATATGAAGGCTGTCCTGTTGGACGGCATGGACAAAATTGAGATTGCCAAGACGGAAAGCACCCTCAGCGAGGATATTTTTGCGCGACTTGCCGACATTCCGCTGATTGACAAGTACGAGGCCTATCAGCTGCTGGACGACCACTGGAACACGATTGCCGTTGACCTTGAAATGATCCAGACCGAGGGGTTCGGTGCAGCCAAAAAGGTAGACCCCCATCTTGTCACCAAAAAGAAGGGCAACGAGGAGCAGGAAGTGCAGGACGGCTGGGTCGGGCACATTCTGCCCTTTGATCTGCTGCAAAAAACGCTGTTGAAAGATAAGGCTGGCGCGCTGCACGCGCTGGAAAATCAGCTTGCCGAGCTGCCCACCGAATATGAAGCCCTGCTGGATGAATTTACCGAGGACGACAAGGACGCCTATAAGGAGTGCTTTACCGAAGAAGGCGATGCTTTTGTGCCGAAGGAGATTGCCAAAAAGGTCAAGGAACTGCGCCGGGACCGCACCCCCGAGGCACAAAATGTCTGCCGCATTTTCAGCCGTGTAGAGGAACTGACCAGGCAGGAAAAGGCACTGAAAGCCGAAATCAAATCTGACGCAGCATCGTTGGAAGCCCTGACTAAAAAGACCATTGAGGGGCTGACCGATGCGCAGGTGTTGGAGCTGCTGGAGCAAAAATGGATTGCGCCCTTTACGAACGAGCTTGCCAAACTGCCCGATGCCATGGTGGACAGCCTTGTCAGCAAGATTCAGACCCTGCAAAATAAATATAGCACAACCTTCTTTGATGTGGAAAGCGAAATCCGCGCCACCGAAAAGCAGCTGGCCGCGATGATGGACGACCTTACCGGCAGTGAGTACGACCTGAAAGGCCTGAGCGAGTTCAAGACGCTCTTGTTGGGTGACTGATATGGCAAAACAGAACAAACCTGCCATCCGATTCAAGGAATTTACTGACGCTTGGGAACAGCGGAAGTTGGCTACAATGTGTGAGAAATTTACCGACGGAGACTGGATTGAAGCTAAGGATCAGAGTGACGCGGGCATCCGCCTTGTTCAAACTGGCAATATCGGGATAGCAGAGTATCTTGATAAACCAAACAATAAGAAATGGATATCAGAAGAAACGTTTGAAAGGCTCCATTGCGAAGAAGTTTACCCCAATGATATTCTGATTTCAAGACTACCTGAACCAGCAGGAAGAGCCTGTATAATGCCCAATTTAGGCACAAAAATGATAACCGCTGTTGACTGCACAATAGTTAGACCATCTAAAGATGTTAGTGCGAATTTTCTACTGCAATATCTTTCTTCGCAATCATATTTTGATGAAGTCAATACTTGTCTTGCGGGCGGTACTCGGCAAAGAATAAGTCGTGGTAACTTGGCAGGTTTTGATGTGCCAATACCCCTAGATAAAACTGAGCAAGATGTAATCGGAAACTTTCTTTGCACTCTCGACAACCTTATCACCCTTCATCAGCGTAAGTATGACAAGCTGCAAGTTTTGAAGAAAGCCATGCTTGAAAAAATGTTTCCGAAAAACGGCAGCAGCGTCCCCGAAATTCGATTCAAGGGATTTACTGACGCTTGGGAACAGCGGAAGTTCTCGGATATTACTTTTCCAGCGGGTGAAAAGAACAAAGAGAATCTGCCATTAGAGAGTTATTCCATTACAAATGAAAGTGGATTCGTACCGCAAGATGAAAAGTTTGAAAACGGTGGTACAATGCGAGAAGCCGACAAAAGAATGTACTATATTGTTTCTCCAAATTCATTTGCGTACAACCCTGCAAGAATAAATGTGGGTTCCATTGGATACCAAGACACGGGAAAAAGTGTGATAGTAAGTTCACTTTATGAGGTCTTTAAGACTTCTGACGATGTGGATGATAGACTCCTCTGGCATTGGTTCAAATCGCCTGATTTTCAAAAGCTGATTATGCAGTTGCAAGAGGGTGGTGTTCGTCTCTACTTCTATTACGACAAACTCTGTATGGGACAAGTACCCCTCCCTTCACTTGAGGAACAGCGCAAAATTGGAAAGTTATTTGATACCCTAGACCACCTTACCACCCTTCATCAGCGTGAGTTAGAAAAGCTGCAAAATATCAAAAAATCCATGCTCGAAAAGATGTTTGTCTAAGGAGAATCGTGAAAAAATGGGAAAAATTATTTTATATCACGGCACTCCCGACAAAATCGTTGTGCCGAAATTTGGCGGCGGCGATGATAAACATGACTATGGCAGGGGCTTTTACCTTACCGAGAACATCGAACTTGCCAAAGAATGGGCGGTCTGCCGCCCGAACGACACAAACGGCTGGGTTCACAAGTACGAGCTGGAAACCGCCGGGCTGAAAATTCTGGATTTTCAGCAGCACAGTGTTCTTGCGTGGCTGGCAGAGCTGATGAAGCACCGGGACGCCGCCGACTCTAAGCGATACCGTATGCTGGCAAAGAAATTTATCGAAAAATACGGTATGGATACCCGCGATTATGATGTGATTTGCGGCTGGCGCGCAAACGCCTCCTACTTTTACATCGCCAAAGAGTTTGTACGCGATAATATTGATGTGGATATTCTGGAAGATCTGCTGTTGCTGGGCGGTTTGGGCATCCAGTATTGCATCAAGTCCGAGGCCGCGTATGCAAATCTGAAAGAAATAACCGACGAGCTGCTTGCCGTGGACTACACTGAATTTAACGACAGGTACAATCAGCGCGACATAACGGCAAGAAAACGGATGCGCGAACTGGTGGATTCCGACGCGAACACGGTCACAAAGGTGTTCAGCACACTGTTTGAGAGGTGAGGGACTATGCGCGCGTATGCAAAGGAATATGTAAGCGATGTGGTCGAAAATCAGGGCAAGCTCTTTGACCTTGTGGCACAGAAATACCCTGACAAGGATACTGCGGCTTTTATCAATTCCTATATGGCAAGCAAAACCAGAAAAAGCATCGACGAAGCCAAAGCCTATGTAAACACGATGAGCGCCCCCGAATTGTGGGATTACTTTTGCAAAACCGAGGACTTTACACTGAAGGACGGCAAAGCCATCGAGGGGTTTATGCCGGACTGGATCGGCGAATTTTATGCGTATTATCAATGGTATTATAATCTGCCCAGCAGTGAGGTCGTAAAAAAAGTGCCGGTTGCTTTTCTGGAAAAAGCATACGGCGGGCTGCATGATCTGGAACTGGATTTGGCGGTACAAAAAGTCGGTGAAGTATAATGACGGTTGTTTGCTTTCATAACCCCAGTGAGGAAAACGGATATTTGAGCAACTGGTACCCCTGCCGCTTTACGGTGGAGGGGGTGGACTTTTCCTCCATGGAACAATATATGATGTACAAAAAGGCTGTGTACTTTGGTGACAAGGCTGTGGCGGCCCAAATTCTTGCAACCGATGATGTTGCCGAAATCAAGGCGCTTGGCAGGCTGGTTGCCAATTATAGCGAGCGTTATTGGAACGGTATTCGGCAAATCGTTGTTTTTACAGGGCTGCTTGCCAAATTCACCCAAAATGACGACCTGAAAGCGCAGCTTGCCGCCACCAAAGGTTCCGTTTTGGCTGAATGTGCGGTCAGGGATACCATTTGGGGCATCGGCTTGTCGATGAAGGACCCGGACAGGCTGGATATTGGCAAGTGGAAGGGGCAAAACCTGCTGGGCTATGCCCTGATGATGGTGCGCGAACGGCTGTAAAAGCGCACACAAATACCCGGAAAGGGGCAAAACAAATGACCTTTCAAAAGGAATCGGACTTTGAAGAAGCGCTTATAAAAATCCTGACGACCAAAGGCTGGGAGAGCACAATTCTGAAATATCCCACCGAGCAGGATCTGATCCGCAACTGGGCAAACATTCTCTTTGACAATAACCGCGGCATAGATCGCCTTGGCGATTACCCCTTGACCGATGGCGAGATGCAGCAAATTGTGGAGCAGATTCGGGAACTGCGCACGCCGCTGAAGCTGAACGGCTTTATCAACGGCAAAACGGTTTCTGTCAAGCGCGATAACCCCGATGACAAGGCACATTTCGGCAAGGAAGTCAGCCTGAAAATCTACGACCGCATGGAGATTGCCGCCGGGCAAAGCCGCTACCAGATCGTGCAGCAGCCGATTTTTCCCGGTAAATCCAAAATGCTGAACGACCGCCGCGGCGATTTGATGCTGCTGATCAACGGTATGCCGGTGTTCCATCTGGAATTAAAGCGCAGCGGTGTGCCGGTGAGTCAGGCATATAACCAAATTGAAAAATACGCCCACGAGGGTGTGTTTACCGGGCTGTTCTCGCTTGTGCAGATTTTTGTGGCAATGAACCCGGAAGAAACCGTCTACTTCGCAAACCCCGGTCCCGACGGCAAATTTAACACCGATTACTACTTCCACTGGGCGGACTTCAACAACGAGCCAATCAACGATTGGAAAGAAATTGCCTCCAAGCTGCTGTCCATCCCCATGGCGCATCAGCTGATCGGCTTTTACACCGTGGCCGACGATGCGGACGGCGTGTTGAAGGTTATGCGCAGCTATCAGTATTATGCCGCCAGTGCGATTTCGGATGTGGTTTCCAAAACGAAATGGGACAGCGGCAAGCAGCGCGGCGGGTATATCTGGCACACCACCGGCAGCGGCAAAACGATGACCTCCTTCAAGTCCGCGCAGCTGATTGCCAATTCCAACGATGCGGACAAGGTGGTTTTCCTCACGGATCGTATCGAGCTGGGAACGCAGTCGCTGAAAGAATACCGCGCCTTTGCCGATGAAAACGAGACCGTGCAGGCAACGGATAACACCTATGAGCTGATTACCAAGCTGAAAAGCATTGCCACCGCAGACACGCTGATTGTGACTTCTATTCAGAAGATGAGCAATATCCGTGACGAGGAGGGCGGCAAAAATGCCCGCGATATTGAGCTGATCGGCAAAAAGCGGCTGGTGTTTATCGTGGACGAGGCGCATCGCTCCACCTTTGGCGATATGCTGGCAATTATAAAAGAAACCTTTCCCCGTGCGATTTTCTTCGGCTTTACCGGCACGCCCGTGTTTGAGGAAAACGCCAAAAAGAACAACGCGCAAACCGATGTGTTTGGCAATGAACTGCACCGTTACAGCATAGCGGACGGCATCCGCGATAAAAATGTGCTGGGCTTTGACCCGTACAAGGTACTTACCTTCCGCGACAAAGATGTGCGGCAGGCTGTTGCACTGGAAAGGGCAAAGGCAACTACGGTTGCAGACGCCCTGAATGACCCCGCAAAAGCCGCTGTGTACTATAAGTACATGGACAACACGCAGGTGAAAATGTACGGCGAGCCGGGTCCGGACGGGAAGTGGATCAAGGGGATTGAGGATTATCTGCCCAATACACAATATCTGACGGCAGAGCATAAGCAGACCGTTATCGAGGATATTAAGGAAAACTGGCTGACTTTGAGCCACAACGGTAAGTTCCACGCCATTTTTGCCACAAGCAGCATCCCGGAGGCAATCGAATATTACCGCATGATGAAGATCACCATGCCGGAATTGAAAACAAGCTGCCTTTTTGACCCGAACATTGATAATAACGGCGGCGCGATTTACAAAGAGGACGGGCTTGTTGAAATTATCGAGGATTACAATAAGCGCTATGGGCAGGATTTTACAATACCCACCCACGCACGGTTTAAGAAGGATCTGTCGCTGCGTCTGGCGCACAAGGAGCAGTATAAGCGCATTGAACGCACACCCGATCAACAGCTTGATTTGCTGATCGTTGTTGACCAGATGCTGACCGGCTTTGACTCCAAGTGGGTTAATACCCTCTATATGGATAAGATGCTGGAATACGAGAACATTATACAGGCGTTTTCCCGCACAAACCGACTGTTTGGACCGGATAAACCGTTCGGCGTGATTCGCTATTACCGCAAGCCGCACACAATGGAACAAAATGTGCTGAAAGCGGTGAAGCTGTACTCCGGTGACCGCCCGATTGGATTGTTTGTTGACCGCCTTGCCCACAACCTTGAAAAAATGAACGAGGTGTACGGCGACATAGCGGAGTTGTTTACGAGCGCGGGTGTGCCTGATTTTGAAAAGCTGCCGCAGGACAGAAGCGTCTGCGCCAAGTTTGCCAAGCTGTTCCGCGAGCTTAACGACTACATGGAGGCCGCGCGCGTGCAGGGCTTTACATGGAATCAAAGCGTATATCATTGCCCGGACGATGCTGCCGATGAAACCATTGATGTCGAAATGCTGTTTGATGAGTCTGCCTATCTGATTTTGGCACAGCGCTATAAGGAACTGTCCGCCGAGCCGTCGGACCCTTCCGATGACGGCGATGCGCCGTATGATTTGGTGGGCTATTTGACGGAAATCGACACCGGTGTGATTGATTCCAACTATATGAACAGCCGCTTTGATAAGTACCTGAAGCTGCTGAATCAGGCGGGTGCATCGGGAGAATCCATAGAACAGGCAAAAGCCGAACTGCATAAGTCCTTTGCCAGCCTGACACAGGAAGAACAGAAGTTTGCCAATATCTTCCTGCACGATATTGAACGCGGCGATGCCACACCCGAACCCGGCAAGACGCTGCGGGATTACATCACCGAGTACCAGTGTCGTGCGAAAAATGACCAAATCCACCGCTTTGCCGTTGTGTTTGGCTTGGATGAAGAAAAGCTCCGCAATATGATGGGTCTGGGGCTGACGAAAACCAATATCAACGAGTTTGGCCGCCTTGACGAACTGAAGAAAAGCGTAGACAAAGCAAAGGCAAAAGCCTATTTTGAGAAAAAAGAGGGCGTAAAGCTGATACCGCCCAAGGTAAACCAGAAAGTGGACAGTTTGCTGCGGGAATTTATTGTAACCGGCGGCTTCGAGGTGTAAGGCTGCATATTTATAAGCGATAAGTCGAACAAAAGGGCCAAGGAAAATCCGAGGCCCTTTTACTTTTGCTTGGGAACAGCGGAAGTTATCCGAAATTGCAGGTAAGGTTACCGAGAAAAATACCGGACTACAATATGTAGAGACGCTTACAAACTCGGCGGAATTTGGAATCATCAGCCAAAGAGATTTCTTTGACCACGACATATCAAAGTTAGGTAGTTTAGATGGCTACTACATTGTCCGAAATGAAGATTTTGTTTACAACCCTCGCATTTCAACTTCTGCACCTGTGGGGCCGATAAATCGCAATAAACTTGGGCGTACAGGCGTAATGTCGCCGTTATACACGGTCTTTCGCCCGCATGATATTGATACTACTTATTTGGAACACTTCTTTAAGTGCGGCTATTGGTATTCCTTTATGAATTTCAATGGTGACTCCGGTGCAAGGTCAGACCGTTTTTCCATCAAAGATGATGTGTTTTTTCAGATGCCCATACCTGTACCGCATATAGAAGAACAACGAAAAATCGGATTATTTCTAACCCAGCTCGACCACCTTATCACCCTTCATCAGCGTAAGTTTTATGTTTCGATATTGGTGTGATGTAAATTTTGGATTTATAGATGTTCGATTTTTCCATGTGTAGATTATCGTTCCGGCTATATAATCCTCCGCTCAAAATATTCAACCTACGTACAACTTCTTCTGAGTCTGTGCTCAATGCCTCTATAAAATTATACATAATCGTAATATCGAACAATAGCACAACCGAATAGCCAATTATCGTTATCCTCATAGCGTGGCACAACGTTTAAGGGCGTGTTAACCGTGCCACACTCGATTAGTATCAGGGTTGATAATGCTGGACTACTCTTTGCCAATCCAGAAGCATCGTCACATAATGTCACTTGCTATGCAGAACGGTTTGCTATCCATTTGTTTCGGTGTTGGAAGCAATTATGGCTATAGCCAGGACAGGTGCATTTTACCAGAGCGGCATATTGGAAAATAAAATTCAGTGCGATTACCACCTGCTTTCAAATCCTTTATATGGGACTGTGGTCACCAGATGGATAGCCGCAGTCTTAGTCCATTCCCTTTATACGATTTGCGCCACCCAAATATCAACGCCTCGCGCCATCCTAAAAATAAAGGTGGTGAAAACAATAACAAGGAAGAAGGCAAAAGCTGGTTCGAAATCAACGAAAATACGGTACCGAATACAAAGTGCAGGCTGTACAATTACCTAATGAGATTGGATCATCAACTCTGTCACACAAAACAGGAGTACAACTTCTCGGTTCGTCCGAAGGTTGTACTCCTATTTTTAATCTATACTCGCATATAGACCGTATGTGTTTTTACGATATCGTTTAAAAACTGTTCGTTGATATGTCCGATATGTAATCTGAGCGCTAAAATTTTTGACTCCTTTCCAATTAAACAAACTTTCTTCTGGTTTGTTTCCGCTAGAAGAACTCCTTTCTAAAAAGTCGCATATGAGTTGTATGACCCTATTAGAAGGGTTACTATTTTTATTTGCGGCCCTCAATCTTATATCTTGAATTAGACGGCTCATTTTTGTACGCAATGCTGCAGATATATACGGGCAGTTATGGAAAATCAAAACATACCAAAATTCTTCCTGCATCATTGGGTCCTTGTCGGAAATTTTGGACAGTTGCTTTGCCACTACTGCTTCGATTTTTCCCAAGAGTTCCCTGAAAAATGGTTTGTAATACTGTGAATACAATAATAGATTTGCCCAAATAATCGGATCATTGCTTTTTGAAGCCTTTTCAATTAATGCACACTCTGTTGTTGTATCAAGCTCAATATTATATTCGTGGAAGAAAGGCATCCAGTCACACAAATCATGAATATTTCCGGATTGAAAAATAAATGAATATCTATTAATTGTGTTGCTCAATTTTTCTTTGGCTTTTTCTTCGTGTTTAAAATCCACTTCACTATTTAAATAAGCAACAATAGAGATAACCTTTCGAGTCTGGTCAAAAGATGGATAAAATGCATAAATATATAATGCAATGTCGAGTAAAAGTAATGCCTTCCCTAATCGCTTCTTCCCAAAAAGTGTATACCCGCTCTTTTTCTTGCTTATATTATTAAGTAGCGTCGATAGCAGGAACGAGACTATGGTACGTCGATCATCTGGATACTTCTTGACTAGAACAGCAATCTCATCTTTTATTCTATCTACAGATATAAAATCATTTTTTACTATATAACGATCTTCCTCAGGAAGATTTTCATAATCGCTTTTTTTGCCCTGATAGAAAAAGTCTCCAATTATATCAGATAACTGTCTCGTTTTTTCTAACCATTCCTTGGGTAGGCACGGAGTTGTTCCCTTCGTAAGTTTTAGCTCATTTATTCGTAAGCGATAGTGTTCTCCGATAGTTTTATATTTTGATAATATCTGTTCAAGAACTTGAGGTTGATTAGAAAAGAGGAAAATGTCGTCCACATATCTAAAAGCAGCATAATCGACTTTATAGAAAATACCATCTTTTTCAAGCTCTAGTAGTATTTCGTTATCAATATGTTGAAGAAGAATCTCTGCCATCATCCTTGAAAATTCAGGACCGACAACGATACCATTTGATGAACGACCATTTATATTTTGTAATATGCGGTCTATCGTAATAAATAAATGTGAATTATTTGCATCCTTAGCATCAACAACATTCCTTTCAATCATCCAGCTAAAAGAATGTGTATAAATGCTGTCAAAGCACGACTTATAATCGAGCTTGGCATAGTATCTGTACTTAAAGTTACACATTCTCCAAATTCGCGAATCTGCAAAAGAATTGATAGATTCAAAGGGAACGATTTTAAAATAATTTGCAGCCTGTTGAATAGCTCCTCGCCCTACACGGGATACTTGTTCTTGAAAGTATTGGGTAATTTTCCCTGATTTTGATTTATAAAATAAATCTGTACTTTTTTTATGATAGCGAATAGAAAAATTGTGATACTTCTCAAAATAGTTCAATATTTCTTTTTGGTAACACTCGATGAAAAGAAACAAATTCAACGCAGAAACAGGTTGAATAATACTCATTTCTCTCATCGTGCCATTTCCTTTTAGAATTCTATATTTTAATGGCTTTGTGCTCCATCCATCTTTAAACATAGCCAATTTCCCTTTGGCTTTGTTCTGCTTTGTTTCACAAATAAGACTATCAACTACTTTTTGAGTATCTTTTTCTAAAAGAAATGCGTATAGCTGCGAAAACGAAAAAAGCTCTGATACTTCAACAGGAAGTAAATCCGTTAGAATATAGTCCAATTTATTTCTTTCTAGACCATTCCAGCCCATTGACTTTTTCCTTCCTTCGTTTTATTATAAAATTGCAAATTTAAATTTGCAGTGCGGTAACGCACACACATCATCGGCACAATGGCAGGCTCAGTTTGAGTCTGGACGTTGTGTTTAGAACATAGCTGCGGCAAATGTTCCGGGGCGGCAAGGGAAACCTTGCCGCTTCGTCATTTAATAGCCGACACGAACCTTAATTAGATAATCTCTTACGAGGGTGCCATATCCTCTGCGCCTACCACTTGCGTCAATGTTATTAATTCCAATCTGCTTGCACAAGTTTACTAAAGCGTTATAATCATATCCTATATGGTCGACAAGGAGAATGGTCTTATTTGATTTCATGTTTCCATATAAATTGTAGCCACAATTTATTTTACCGCCACCCATTAGAAAGTACGGCTTATTTATTCCAGCCTTCTTAAATGCATCATCGATAGCATCTTTTAAAAATGCTTCTGTATTAGCTTCAATAAGCCCAGTATCCAGCAAGTAGCGAAGTTCTCCGTAATTTGAAATAAAACCTTTTACTCGCCACACACTTGTGCGAAAATGTTTTGTCAAATATACTTCTCGTGATGAAAAAGCAGCTATTCTGTGTCGAAGTAATTCGATTTTCCCGTAATCAGGCGATGATAAATTTGTATAAGAGGAAATAAAACTATCAAGTCGATTCCGATACTTGTTTTGCTTGGCTAGTGTAATTCCATATTGAATAGTTATTTCTGCGCCTTTCCTGATTTGCTTTGAGGAAAAACAGAACTCATATCCCAAAAAATCTATTGAGCATTTTTGCGACAGAACCTTTCTTCGGGAAATATACCCAAACTTTTTCCAATTAAACTCTGTCTTACATTGTAGGCATTTTAGACTAGTATCATGGAATACTTCCAAAAGGACTGCATTTAATAGATCCTTTGTTTCTGACTCTTCCATATGCTCATTAAGAACTAAGACGCAATCATCAATATATCTTTCATAATATATCACACCATTTGAAGAGAACTTTTTACGAATCGCTTTATCAAAATGAGTTGCGATGATTTCCGCAAGGGCATTTGAAGTGCAAAGTCCCGCATAAGAACGCTTCGTTGAATAAACAAAGGCCTTTATCAAGTCGATTTCGTGGCGATCCGTCAGATTGCTTCTTAGATATTTTTCAAATACATAAATTGATGATATGGAATTAAAGTAATCCTTAAAGTCAAATTTAATAATTGTAAAATCGGCCATTTGAATTGTGGCCGTAAGAGTAGCAAAAAGATCGTGTGATATTTTGTTCCGATTTGGATATCTCACTTTAAACGTTCTATCTAGTATTTGCTTGATGCACTGACATAAGATGTGTTCAGGAGAATACAAATCAGTATATCGCTTAACCAGACGTTTTTTCCCGTCTTGGCTTAACACAGCAGAAGTTGCATTATTGAAATTAAATGCGGAGTTCCTAACTGCCTCCTCCACCGTGAGAACAATCTGGTCTTGCTCTGCGGGCGTTTTCGGCGTTGTATTTCCGTTGAGTGCCGCAGTTAGTTTAACAGCACGGTCAATTTCCTTTTTGATGCTCATTTGCCTGCTCCTATATAACAAACACGTACACGCCTAGATAGCAAAGCAGATATTCATTAACAACTGCTCTCCTGTTGCTATTTATGTCAGCTTTTAATGTAGTTATTTTAACATATTCCAAGTATGTTCTCAATAAAAAATGCAGTATTCCGCGAATAGAAATATGAAGCCATTCCAATACCTGTTTCCTTTGCCTTATTATTGACGACTCTGAGGTTTTCGATATCCATGGAAAAAAGTTTCAGTGGCAAGCAACTGGCGACAATGTCGTTTCAAACAAGCCTTGCAAAAGGATTGAATTCGACTGAAGCCGAATTCAAGTGATTGGCCGAACGGATGCTTCCGCGGTTATGTTATCTTTTACACGCAGTAGAATCGCTTCGTTTGGTAAACCTCAATTTTTATTCGTCCGGCCACATAATCTTCCACTCAAAATACTCTGCCTGCGTAATCTCCCCAGCATACAACTTCTTCTGAACCGCAGCCCAATCCTTTAGAAAATCATCCAGAATCGTATCATCAAACCACATCGCCACGGGGGAGCGCGGCGGCCAGTTATCGTTGTCATCATAGCGCAGCGCAAGGTCTGGGTTGGCATTATACCGCGCTGTGCCGCGCTCGGTGGGAACCAGCTTGATAACGCCGGGCTGCTCCTCGTCCAGCCAGAAAAGCTGCTCCAGAATATCATTCGCCGGGCCGTTTCCGCCATCGGAAAGTGCCAACGGGGAAACACGCAAAGCCTCTGCTATTTGATTTAGCAGGGGCTTTTTTGGTACGCGGTACCCCATCTCGTACTGTGCAATGCGGTTTGCGCTGAGGTCGACCAACTCGCCCAACTCTTTCTGGGTCATGCGGCGGTGCTGGCGGATGCGCTTGATTTTCTCTCCGATGTTCATTTCGCTCACTCACTTTGCAGGATTTTCCTTATTGTACCACACCATAACATAAAAGCGCAAGAAAAAAGTAACAATTTTGCGAAAACTATTGACATTCGCATAAAAGCGCAGTATCCTATATTTGCATCGCAAATATGCGAAAGTCAAAATTCAAGGATGGTGATCGAATGGATTGTAAAGAAATCAGAGAAATGTACAAGCTCATGTTTGCGGAGTACCCGGACATTGTAACGGTCAAGGATCTGCAAGCCATGCTGGGCATCAGCCGCCACGCGGCCTATGACCTGCTGGGAGAGGGCGAAATCAGCTGCATCCGGCTGGCAAACGCCTACAAAATCCCCAAAATCAATGTCATTGACTATGTTCTGAAGCGTCCGTGCGGTCAGATCCGCGTGAGCGCGTAGGAGAAAGGCTTGCTTTTGGCGAGAGGCCCGCCCGGAAAGTGAATCAGATTTGATTCACTTTCCAGAGCGTAAGGCATAAAAGTGAATCAGTTCTGATTCACCCGCAGTAACCGCCCAAATCCGCCCTGTGTAGGGCAGATGCCACGCGCAGCACACGGATACGAAACAGCCAACGCACCCGCCGTTTGGCGCGTTTGTGGGGCTGTGGGGCGGCGTGAGCCGTACAACTTAACACTAGAGAATAAAACTTACTACACACAAAATTACGATAATATGAGATAATAGATGTATATCAAACAAGAAGGGATGATGCAAATGACTTTTACGAAACTTCCGAAATCTATTACCGCAGAAGAACTCCTCTCAACGCCGCTGCCGCCCGTAAAGTGGATTGTTCCCGGTCTGCTCCCGGCAGGACTGGCGCTGTTCGCAGGCCCCAGCAAGGCGGGCAAAAGCTGGCTGACACTGTGGCTCTGCTTGCAGATTTCGCAGGGGAAATCTGTGTGGGGGCGTGAAATAGAACCGAGAACCGTGCTGTATTTCTCGCTGGAAGATACACTGGGTCGTCTGCAAGAGCGCCTTTACCAGCTTGTCGATGCAGAAGAAGACCCGGAACGTCTCATCTTGCAGACGGAAAGTCACGGAATTGGGCAGGGATTGGAAGAACAAATCGTCAGTTTCATCCATACTTACCCCGATATTAGCCTCATCGTCATCGATACCTTGCAAAAGGTACGAAAAAGCGACCAGAATGGTAGTATGTATGCCAATGACTATAAGGATATTGGCGCATTAAAGGAACTTGCCGATAAGTACGGCATCTGCATCCTGCTGGTGCATCATTTGCGTAAGCAATCATCGTCAGACCCCTACGACCAAATTTCCGGCTCAACCGGCATTATGGGTGTGGCAGATACGACATGGCTTATACATCGTCAGCGCATGAGTAAAACCGCGACAATTCGTGTAATTGGACGTGACATGGACGAGAAAATGCTGCATATCCGCGAAGAAAACTGCGTCTGGACGTTGGATGAGGAAGAAACCGCGGAACAGCAGGCGTTGAAAGCTATTCCTGACTACCTTTGGAAAGTTGCAGACTACATTGACTCGGTTGGAAAATGGCAGGGCACAGCTACGGAATTGCTTGTTGCAGCGAACATTTCTGATGTAAAGCCTAACCAGTTCACTTACAATATGGCCAAGTATTTTGATAAAGTATTTGAACCGAAAAACATCCGATATAAAACCCATCGAAAAAACAAGGTTCGCCTTTTGAACTTCTATGGTGACGATGGTGACGGTGGTGACGATGATATTGACATAACTCAATTATCGGGGTGGGGTATCCCAGAAAGACCGTCACCATCGTCACCATCGTCACTCGGAGCGCTTGAGGGAAGCAAGCATGGGCGAAGTGTTGCCACAGGGCAACCCGCCGAAAAGCCTACGGGGA
>ENA-OPSD01001390-OPSD01001390.1-human-gut-metagenome-genome-assembly--contig:-NODE-1390-length-18493-cov-2.641393_pt1 | contig 18493 bp, 12 predicted proteins | sample MGYA00241453_ERZ501898 | MGnify/ENA primary metagenome ERZ501898 (study PRJEB25962, sample SAMEA2042226) | human gut metagenome | biome: human gut; feature: human-associated habitat; material: faeces... | reverse complement strand
AGATATCTCTTTAAATATACAGGAAAAAGAGATTACCGCATTCATCGGACCATCTGGCTGTGGTAAATCTACTTTATTAAAATCTTTAAACCGTATGAATGACTTAGTAGAGGGATGTAAGATTACCGGTCAGGTAACATTGGACGGAACAGACATTTACAGAGATTTAGATGTCAATCTTTTAAGAAAAAGAGTTGGTATGGTATTCCAGAAACCGAATCCATTCCCAATGAGCATTTATGATAACGTAGCTTACGGGCCAAGAACACACGGAATCCGAAGCAAAGCAAAACTTGACCAGATTGTAGAAGAAGCATTAAGGGGAGCTGCTATCTGGGATGAGTTAAAAGACCGTTTGAAAAAGAGTGCGTTAGGTTTATCTGGCGGACAGCAGCAGAGACTTTGTATCGCAAGAGCATTAGCCGTAAAACCAGAAGTATTATTGATGGATGAACCAACATCCGCACTTGATCCGATATCCACCATTAAAATCGAAGAGCTGGCACAGGAATTAAAGAAAGATTACACAATTGTAATGGTAACTCATAACATGCAGCAGGCAACACGAATTTCCGACAAAACTGTTTTCTTCCTGTTAGGGGAAATTATTGAGGCAGGAAAGACAGACGAATTATTTTCTATGCCAAAGGACAAACGTACAGAGGATTACATCACAGGGAGGTTTGGTTGATATGCGTATTCGTTTTGATGAACAGCTGAAACAGCTTAACAAAGAAATGATCAACATGGGAACAATGATCGAGAAATCCATTGGAGATGCTGTAAAAGCATTAATGAAACAGGATGTAGAACTTGCCCAAAAGGTAATGGCAGGTGATGAAGAAATCGATCGTACAGAAAGAAAAATTGAAGATTTATGCTTACGTCTTTTATTACAGCAGCAGCCAGTAGCAAGAGATCTTCGAAATATTTCTGCAGCACTTAAGATGGTAACAGACATGGAGAGAATCGGAGATCATGCAACAGATATTTCCGAACTGGCGATTGTTCTTTCAGAGAAAACATACGTTAAAAAGTTAGACCACATCGAAGAGATGGCAAGGGAGACAATGGTCATGCTTATCCAGAGCCTGGAGGCTTATGTAGAAAAAGATTTGGATAAGGCACAGAAAGTCATTGCACACGATGATGTGATTGATGATCTTTTCGAGGAAGTAAAACAGGAATTGATTGAACTTATCAGAAATCATGCTGATGAAGGGGAACAGGCAGTAGACCTTCTGATGGTTACAAAATATTTTGAAAGAATCGGGGACCATGCGACAAATATCGCAGAATGGGTTATCTTTTCCATTACAGGACAGATTGCGGGCTAAGGAAAAGATTAGCATAAATAAATATGAAAAAGCAACGATACGAAAACAGATTTCGTGACATGGAGTCATCGTTGCTCTTTTTTTTGTATATTTAGAAATATTTGATAGTGCATGTCGAAAAAAGAAATAATTTTACATAAACTTTACATAGTACTCTCTTCGGATTTTACATAGGTATGTTAACGTAAAAACTAGATATTAGAAAGGTAAATTTTATTTTGCTAACGTAAAAATGAGGTATGAAAAAAGTAAAATCTCTTTCTAGTATGAAACTGACCCGCGAATCCGATAGGTGGTTCGTGGTTATACTATAGCAATTCTGTAAAATAATACAAAAGAATTGTGCGGCAAAAATGAGAATTGCTCTACATATGTAAAATATAAAATGGAGGAGAGAGTATGGATATTTTTGGTATTTTATCAATGATAGGAGGATTGGCGTTATTCCTTTATGGTATGGAGGCGATGGGCGCAGGGCTTTCGAAGCTGTCCGGCGGCCGTATGGAACGTCTTCTTGAAAAACTGACTTCAAAACGAATTATGGCGGTATTATTAGGAGCTGGTGTTACGGCAGTAATCCAGTCTTCCTCTGCAACAACAGTAATGGTTGTTGGTTTTGTAAACTCAGGGATTATGAAGCTGAATCAGGCTGTCGGCATTATTATGGGTGCGAATATTGGTACAACCATCACATCCTGGCTGTTAAGTCTTACCGGGATTCAGGGAAGCAGCTTTATATTAAAAATGTTAAAGCCATCTTCATTTTCCCCTATTCTTGCTATAGTAGGCATAATATTTATTATGTTTACAAAAGATGAGAAAAAGAAAGATATTGGTGGTATTTTTCTGGGATTTGCGATTCTGATGTACGGAATGGAAGCGATGAGTGGTGCGGTAGCGCCTCTTGCAGATAATGAGAAGTTTACAGGAATTCTCACGATGTTTTCTAACCCAATTCTTGGATTGTTAGCAGGTACGATTCTTACCGCAGTAATTCAGAGTTCCTCTGCATCTGTCGGTATTTTACAGGCACTTTGTGCGACTGGAGCGGTTAATTTCAGTACAGCATTACCGATCATTATGGGACAGAACATCGGTACTTGTGTAACAGCAATCATTTCCAGTATCGGAACAAGCAAAAATGCAAAAAGAGCAGCAGCAGTACACCTTTTCTTCAATATTAGTGGTACGGTTATTTTCATGGTCGTATTCTATACATTGAATACGTTTGTTCATTTTTCATTTTTAAATACAGCAGCAAGTCCGGCAGGCATCGCTGTTATCCACAGTTTGTTTAATATTGGCGCAACGATCCTGTTATTCCCATTTGCAAATCTTCTTGAGAAAATGGCAATTCTTGCAATTCCAGATAAAGGATCTGAAGTAGAAGAGATGGAAGAAGAGAAAATCAATCCAGATCTTGCAAGATTAGACGAGCGTTTCTTGGACAAGCCAGGTTTTGCGATGGAAGAATGTCGTGGCGTAGCCATCAATATGGCAAGAAAGTCCAAAAAGGCAATGAATCTTGCGATTGATCTGTTAAAAGAATACGATGAAAAAACATCTGCGAGAGTAGAGAAGTTAGAAAATCAGATTGACCAGTATGAAGATGCCCTCGGTACTTATCTTGTTAAACTGAGTGAACGAGACCTCTCTGTAAAGGACAGTCGTATTTTATCGGTACTTCTTCATTGTATCGGTGACTTTGAGCGTATTTCTGATCATGCGGTAAACATTCGTGATGCCGCTGTGGAAATGAACAAAAAGAATCTGCAGTTCTCAGACAAGGCAAAGCAGGAACTTCTTGTATTTTCCAATGCGATTCGTGACATTATCGACAGGGCGGTACTTGCCTTTGAGACAGGAGATACTGGCCTTGCCAAAGAAGTAGAACCGTTAGAGCAGGTTGTAGATGCACTGAACAAAGAGGAAAAGCAGAGACATATTAACCGTCTTAGAACAGGAACGTGTACCATCGAACTTGGATTTGTTCTTTCAGACATTTCCACAAACTTTGAGCGTGCCGCAGACCACTGTTCCAACATCGCAGTATGTCTGTTACAAGTTGATGAGGGAGGGTTTGACACCCATGAATATCTTGATATACTAAAAGAAGAAAACAGTGAAGAATTTCGACATGAATATATGGAGCTTAGTGAGAAATACACTTTGCCGGAGAGTAAACATGGAGGAAAATAATTATGGCAAATATTTATATAGTGGAGGACGACACAAATATTCAGGAGATTGAGGCAATCGCATTAAAGAACAGCGGGCATAGCGTAGAACAGTTTGACGATGCGGCACATTTCTACAAAAAGTTAGAAGAAAAACTGCCAGACCTTGCGATTCTTGACCTCATGCTTCCAGATGAAGATGGTTATGAAATTGTGAAGAAGCTTCGCCAGAATCCTGCCACAAAGAAGCTGCCGGTTATCATGGTAACTGCAAAAACTTCCGAGATTGACATGGTAAGGGGACTCGATATCGGAGCGGACGATTATATTAAGAAACCATTTTCCATTATCGAATTTATTACAAGAGTAAAAGCGATTCTGCGCCGTACTTTAGAGCAGCCGGACGATAAATATATGACAATCGGAGACATTTTCTTAGATAATGAGCGTCATGTCGTTTATGTTGATAATAAGGGAATTGAGCTGACTTACAAGGAATACGAACTTTTAAAACTTCTTATGCACAACGCTGGAATTGTTCTTACCAGAGAAAAAATCATGGAGCGTGTGTGGGATACCGAATTTGAAGGCGAATCCCGAACCGTTGATATGCATATCAAGACACTCCGTAAGAAGCTGGGAGACAGCAGCAGACATATTAAGACGGTGCGAAATGTTGGGTATGTTATGGAATAGGGGACTTTTTATGAGAAGAAAGATTAATGTGCAATTAATCAGTATCTCGATTATTGCGATTATTTCTACGATGCTGGTCATGCTATTTGTATTTTATGATTTATTTCAAACACAGGTACAGGATGATCTTAGCGCCAATGCTATTGTATTAAAAAATACAGGAATTTTTCATTCAGGGAACGAAAAGGCAATACATATGGATTACCGGGAACTGCGTGTGACGTGGATTTCATCAGATGGAACGGTTCTTTATGATAACGATGCCGATGTCGGAACTATGGATAACCATATGAGTCGTCCAGAAGTAAAGAATGCATTTAAAAGAGGAGATGGAAGTGCTGTTCGTCAATCTGCAACAATGGGAACGAATACATTTTATTATGCCATAAAATTAAATGATGGCTCTGTCCTCCGAGTTGCCAGGGAAGCAAGTAATATATGGACAGTTGGAGGGAAAATTTTTCCGATTATAGCGGCAACAATACTTGTGATGATGATTCTGTGCATTATACTGGCACACTTTATGACAAAGAATCTGGTAAAGCCAATTGAGCAGATGGCAGTGGATATTAATGATTTTTCCATTACACCGGCATATAAAGAACTTGCTCCATTTGCAGCAACTATTCGAGCGCAGCATGCGGACATTTTAAAAAGTGCGAGAATGCGCCAGGACTTTACCGCCAATGTTTCGCATGAACTAAAAACACCGCTTACTGCCATATCCGGCTATGCCGAACTTATGGAAAATGGAATGGTACCGCCAGAAGAAATCGGCAGCTTTGCACAGAAAATTGAGAAAAATGCCCGACGCCTGCTTTCTCTCATTAATGATATCATCCGTCTTTCGGAGCTTGATAGTTCCAATACACAGCTTCTTGTAGAGAAATTTGATCTTTTCGAAGAAGCACAGATTTGCGTAGAAAATATGCAAATCTATGCCGAGAAAAACGATGTTACCATAACTTATGAGGGAGGCCATCAGGAAATCACCGCAAATCGCGAGATGATTAACGAACTGATCAATAATCTTTGTGCCAATGCCATTCGTTACAATAAAAAGAACGGAAGCGTAAAGGTCAGAGTGGACAGCTCACAAGGCCACCCATATATCAGTGTGGCAGATACCGGAATCGGAATTTCCAAAGAACACCAGAAGCGAGTGTTCGAGCGCTTCTACCGAGTAGACAAAAGCCGTTCCAAACAGACTGGGGGAACAGGATTGGGTCTTGCTATCGTAAAGCATATCGTTGCGCTGCACGATGCACAGCTAAACTTAGAGAGCGAAGTTGGCAAGGGAACAACGATTACTGTGACCTTCTAAACTGACCATAGTAAACTACTAGGAAAACTCAGAAAAACAAAATATTAATACCAAACTGACCATATTGACTATATCTAAATTGGATATTTCAATATGGTCATTTTTGCTGTACTATACGGACAGATGCAAAATTTAACACAGCAAAATTTAACACAGTTAATACAGACGCTAATTTATGAAAAGGAATCAAAAGCTAATTTTATTCCGTTACGCTGGACATTCCGTTTTGCCCAATAAAACAAAATTCTTCTCGATAAGTCCCTAGAAGAATTTATGGTCAAAACTCCATAGCGTAAAGTTATAAAATTAGCTTTTGATTCCTTTTCATAAATTAGCTGTGCGTAGCAGCCAGAAGGGATTGAAATTTTTAGTTTTGTTAAAATTTGCTGTATTTAGCAGCCGGAAATAAAGTATAAAATTTCCGTCTGTTTCCTCTACTATACCTTCAAGCTGAAAGGAGTTTTATCATGAATAATAATGCAGAAAAACAGTATGAATTAAACAAGGAACTTGCCCAGATGTTAAAAGGCGGCGTAATCATGGACGTTACGACTCCGGAGCAGGCAAAGATTGCTGAAGAAGCTGGAGCTTGTGCCGTTATGGCATTAGAGAGAATCCCAGCCGACATTCGTGCAGCCGGTGGTGTTTCCAGAATGAGCGACCCTAAGATGATTCGTGGAATACAGGAAGCGGTTTCTATTCCGGTTATGGCAAAATGCCGTATCGGTCATTTCGCAGAAGCACAGATTCTTGAGGCAATTGAGATTGACTACATCGATGAGAGTGAAGTACTTTCCCCAGCAGACGATGTATATCATATTGATAAAAAACAGTTCAAAGTTCCATTTGTATGTGGAGCAAAAGATTTAGGTGAGGCTCTTAGAAGAATCAACGAAGGTGCTTCTATGATTCGTACAAAAGGGGAACCAGGAACAGGTGATGTTGTACAGGCTGTACGTCATATGCGTATGATGAATCGTGAAATCGCACGTATCACATCTATGAGACAGGATGAGCTTTTTGAAGTAGCAAAAGAATTAAAAGTTCCTTATGAACTGGTATTAAAAGTACACGATACAGGAAGACTTCCAGTTGTTAACTTTGCAGCCGGCGGTGTTGCAACTCCTGCCGATGCAGCCTTAATGATGCAGCTTGGTGCAGAAGGTGTATTCGTTGGTTCAGGTATCTTTAAGTCCGGTAATCCAAAGAAGAGAGCTGATGCTATTGTAAAGGCAGTTACAAACTACAAAGACGCAAAGATGCTCGCAGAACTTTCCTCAGACTTAGGAGAGGCTATGGTTGGTATCAACGAGAGCGAGATTCAGTTATTAATGGCAGAGAGAGGAAAATAAAATGAAGATTGCGGTACTTGCGGTCCAGGGGGCCTTTATAGAACATGAAAAAGCATTACAGAGACTTGGAGCAGAGACAGTAGAGCTTAGAAAGGCTGAAGATTTAGAGCAGGATTTTGATGGCCTTGTTCTGCCGGGCGGCGAAAGTACCGTACAGAGCAGACTTTTAAAAGAACTCTCCATGTTCGAACCTTTAAAGGAAAAAATAGAAGAAGGACTTCCAGTTTTAGCGACCTGTGCGGGATTAATCTTACTGGCACAGAATGTCTCTAATGATGAGAAACGTGGTTTTGCGACCTTACCTGTTACTGTAAAGAGAAATGCTTACGGAAGACAGCTTGGAAGCTTCTATTACGAAGGCGGGATTAAAGGAATCGGAACATATCCGATGGAATTTATTCGTGCTCCATATATTGAATCTGTCGGGGATGATGTGGAAATACTTGCTGAAGTAGAGGAAAAAATTGTAGGTGTTGCCTACAAAAATCAGCTGGCATTCTCCTTTCATCCGGAATTGACTGGAAATGATAAGATTCATGAGAAATTTCTCGAACTAATCAAAGTAAGTAATAACTAACTTTTGCACTAAAATACGCTTGTCAGCGAAAAAAGCCTATGCTACAATAGATGAGGAATTGAATAACAGTATATAAGTTCTGAAAGGATGAAAAGAGAATCCGGTTAGAGTCCGGAGCGAATCCGTCACTGTAAGGGGAGTCTGTACAATTATCCACTGAGGCGATATTGTTTTGGGAAGGGTGTACCAACAGAGAACTAAGCCAGGAGAACTGCTTATATACTTAGTCAACTCATCTTACGGAATTTTAAGAGAGCTGTACATAGAATAAAGAGAATTTTTATACATACTTTGGCTGGCTGGTGGTAAGATTAGTATATCAGATGTGAGATGACTTCCACATCTGCAGGTGGCGAGCAACAAATCAGTATCAGTGGAGGAGTCAATCCCCCATCTGATATAGCCTCCAGCAAGAATGCCGGGGCATTCTTGAAAAATTCAGGTAGTATAGTGAATTAGTATATCAGATTTAGAGTACGATAGATGAAAAGACTTATAGCAATATAGGTCTTTTTTTCGTATAGTTTATAACTTGTATTATTTTAGAAGATTAAGTGGGAATCCTCAGCAATTCAATTGCTGAGGAATTCACAATATTATTTTTAGAAGGAGAGTATGCATGGGATTTCAGCTAGGCAATCTTTATGTGGAAAAAGGACAAAAAACATGTGGATTTTTGAAGCTGCCTTTTACAGAGGATGAGCTTCCGGTAACATTAATCTATGGAAGGGAAGAAGGACCGACCGTCTTAGTAGATGGCGGTATCCATAATGCAGAATATGTAGGAATTGAGTGCGTCACAGGTCTTGCAAAGCAGCTTCAGCCAGAGGATATCAAGGGAATTCTTATCATGATACATATCGTAAACGTGAATGGATTTCAGGCAAGAACCGTCAGTGTCTCGGCAGAAGACGGCAAGAATTTAAACCGTGTTTTTCCAGGAAATGAAAATGGCACTTATACCGATAAGCTTGCTTACTTTATGGAAAAAGAGATTTTTTCTAAGGTAGATTATTATATTGATGTTCATAATGGGGACTGGTTTGAAGATCTGACTCCGTTTATTTACTGTGTGGGAAATGCACCAGCAGAAACGGTAGCAGAGGCAGAGCGTATGGCACAGGCTGCTGATATGCCATTTTATGTGAAGTCTCAGAGTGGTAAAGGCGGGGCTTACAATTATGCCGGCTCTCTCGGAATTCCATCTGTATTAATCGAGCGAGGCTGTAATGGTATGTGGTCAGAAGAGGAAGTAGCAGCGTCACAAAAAGATGTAAAGAATATTTTGCGTCGTATCGATGTATTAAAAACGAAACCAACCTTATCGGAGATGCAGATGCGTGTGCCAAGACATATGCACCATGCACATTATATTGATTCAGAAAAGGCAGGCTGCTGGTTCCCGAAAAAGAAAGCGGGACAGGTTGCCAGGGCAGGAGAACTTCTTGGAGAATTAAAGGATTACTTTGGCAATGTCATTGAAGAAATTCGTTTAAAAGAAGATGCGATTATCCTGTATCAGACAATTTCATACTCTGTTCCGGAAAATTCACCGCTTATTGCCTATGGCCATTACGATACTTGTATTGATGATCTCGGTGATATGAATCATGAACATACCCATGAGGAACTGCATAAGCATCATAAAGAACATTACGATGACCATGCCGGAATTCATTCCCGTGAGATGTGGGAGGACATGATTTGAGAAATTTAAAAAAGAATACACATACTTTGACAGAAGGAAGTGTTTGGAAGGGCATCCTGTTATTTGCCCTTCCTCTTTTAGGTTCCAGTCTTATTCAGCAGCTTTACAGTACGGTTGACCTTATTTTTGTCGGACAGCTTCTTGGAACAAAAGCCTCTGCAGCAATCGGGGCAAGTGGACTGATCGTTACCTGCCTGATTGGATTCTTCAATGGAATGGCAGTCGGAACCAATGTATTTGCAGCCAGACATTACGGAGCAAAACGTTTTAACGAACTGAAAAAGTTAATCCAGACAATTTTCTGGACAGGAATCATCGGCGGTTTATTATTGATGGTGATTGGATTGATATTTTCTCCAATCTTTTTAACATGGATGGGAACGCCGAAAAGTATTTTTCCGCTGGCGGTACGTTATCTGCGAATCTATATGGTGAGCATGATATCCATAGTCAGCTACAACCTGTTAAGCGGAGTATTGAGAGCGTTAGGCGACTCGGGAACACCGTTACTGTATCAGTTCTTTGGTGGAATCATCAATGTATTTGCTGACTTTATCTTTTTAGCAGTGTTCCATATGGGCGTGGAAGGAACTGCACTGGCAACCCTTTTTTCCCAGACAGTTGCGGCAATCGGAATTATGCTACATTTATATCGGTTAAAAGAACCATACGCCCTGCGTTTCAGTATAAAAGAATGTAGTCTGCGTGAGTTTACGGATATATTAAAAGTCGGTGTATCCGCTGGTGTACAGTCGATTATCATTACCTTATCAAACATTATCATCCAGTCACAGATTAATACACTTGGTGTTACAGCGGTTGCATCTTTTACAGTCTACTTCCGTGTGGAACTCATCGTATATCTGCCGATTATCGCGCTCGGACAGGCGGTTGTGTCTTTTGTCGGGCAAAATTACGGAGCCGGAAACTGGAACCGAATTAAAAAAGGAAATAAATTCAGCATCCTTGGCGGTTCTGTAATTACTTTTGCTGCCTGCATGTTACTGATTATTGTAATGCCGGTAATCTTAAAGGCGTTTACAAAAGATACAGCCGTAGCAGCACAGACATTAGAAATCGTAAAAGTAACCTTTCCATTCTACTTTTTCTACACCGTACTGGAATGCTTCAGTAGTAATTTAAGAGGATTTGGAAAGGCATTTTTACCGATGGTCGTAACAGTCGTAAGTTTCTGTGGATTCCGCATTGCTGCGCTGTTTGTACTTATGGCACAGAATCCTTCCCCGGATAAAGTGGCGCTTTCCTATCCGATATCTTGGGGAATTGCGGCAATAGCAATGGCAGTGCTGTATGTGAGGGATAGGAGCGGAGAGAAAGCTCTGTAGTTTAATAAAGACAGATGAAACAGAGGAAAGCATAGTATCGTAGATGTAAAGAAGGAGCGGCAAGAAGTCATCTATAAAAAGAGCCTCCTTATAACGCTTGATTTTGTGACTTTGTGTTTTTTACAACTGAGCAAAATCAAGCGTTATAAGGAGGCTCTTTTGCTAATAGCGTAACTTTGCCGCTCCGCTATTATATCTGTGTTTTCTATTAAGTACAATACCGAAATGTTTTATCTGTAAGGATTCTTGCAAAAATCAACCCAAGTGGTAAAGCAAGAATGATTAAAAGGGCAGAGGCAAACCAAGTGGCGGAGGTGGCGAGGGACATAATTCCCAAGTTGTAGAATCCGCGGTAGAGGTAGAGGCCTGGAACCATAATAACGATGGAAGGGACGGTTACGGAAATTCTTGGGTAGCCGACTCTGTCTTTCATGAGGGAGGCAAGGATTCCTGCGGTTAAGGCTCCGATAAAAGCTGCGGCAGCAGGGGGAGCATTTACAAGGTCAACGAGTTCTAATCGAAGTGTATTTGCGATAGCGCCAATACTTGCGGCGGCGACTGCCAGTGGGATTGGGCTGTTAAACATGATGGAGAATCCGAATACACCGCAGAAACTTGCCAGAAACCGGAAAATAATCCAACCAGCTAAAGGCAGAGAAATCTTTATAAAACCAACAGGCTGTAAATGTAAAATTAATGCCATAATCCATGCAGACATTGTTGCGACTAAAATGATGATTAATGCATAACCGAGCCGTTCGATACCGGAACGCATATCAAGTTTTGCAAGGTCAATGCCGCTTGTGATAAATGGAAATCCTGGAATGATGAACAGCATCGCGCAGATATATCCTGCTTCATGTTTGACGGAAAGTCCCAGAAAGATTTCGCCCAATTTTAAAAGTCCGGCATAGGAAAGGCAGGCGAGGGAAACGGATAAGACAATTCCCAGAAACAAGGTATAATGGTGCTTGGTAAGTTTACATCTTAAAAAGTTTCCGAGACCAGCTCCGACAAAAGCACAAAACATTTCAATCGGTCCGCCGCCAAGCAAAAAGGTAAATCCTCCGCAGGCAAGAGCGGCAGCGATACCAAGGGCAATCGGTGAATAAAGTCCATGAATCTCTTCAATATTATCAAGAAGATCATGTAACTGCTCACCAGACATATCTTTTCCTTCTGTTTCAAAATCCTGAATAAAATGCTCCAGACGATTCAGTTTTGAAGTGTTTACACCAGTATTGGTCAGACAGAGTGACTGCGTAAAGCCGTCCTGACCATCAAAACAGGTGTATTCAATAGACATCAGACCGATATCTGCGGTACAGGTCACGCCCATCACTTCAGCGAGAGTATTCATAGAACTGCGCACACGCCACGCACCAGTTCCGCAAGATAAAAGCATAATGCCAGCACGGCCGATAATTGAGGCTTTTTCCGTAAGGCTTGCTTGTACAACAGGGAGATTTTGCCCCTCTTTATCGGTATATTCATGCCAGAGCACATCCATATGATTTTTTCTTATCATAGTTTCACTCATTTTAACATTCCTTCTTACTAGTTTATAGAAACAGCTATTGTTTAATTTTTCCTGTATTTTTATAGAAATAGCTGATATTCTCACAGTTCCAGACTTTCCATTCCAGCCTTTTTCATCATTTTTTCACGGCAGGCTAAAACAAGCCCATCGATTTCGCTTAAATGATGAAGCATTTTCTTTTCAAATTCCCGAATAGGGAGAAGAATACCAATCTCGTCAAAGGTCTGTTCCTTTTTTAATCCGGTTTCCTGACCATAATAAACGATGGCATGAGGTGCTTCTTTTTGAATATTATGGAACGTATCCCACACAACCGCATAAGCCTGTGCTTCGGTAAGACCTATCTTTTTCGTATCGGGAAGTGCATAAAGAATCATAATGCCACGCCGTTTGTTTTCTCTAATTTCCATATCAGTGTCATTAACATAACAACGGACAATGTCATAACCATCTGCGAGATATAATTTTGAACGGGGAGCACAAATATGATTTTTATACGTTTCCTTGAATTTGCTATACTCTCTGCCAGAAACTATTTTTTGTGCTTCTGGAAGAAGTTCGCCTTCTGGATTTGTTAAAAGTACAGGGTTCTCCCCTGCTTTTCCGTGAAATCGTTTTGGGATAAGATAAGCCTCTCTCAAAAGGTCAAACATACTCTTTCCACAAAGCTTTAATAAAAGAGCACTGATATCCCCATTTTGATAGGCATAAAATAAGACTTTAGAAAAATGTTTCGGATTATCCGTTTCTAATAAATGATTATCGTCCATCGCATCATAGAAAACATCCATTAATTTTTTGCAGGAATCAGGGGAAGCAAGAATCTGTGAAAAGATGGCTTCAACCTCTTCCTCTCTTGGTAAAACGCTGTTCATAAATACACCGGCTTTCTATACTTATTCTTGGTTTAAGTATAGGAAGCTGGTGGATTAACATCAAATGTTTTATTTACATAATAGATATGTGGATGGTGTATCTTGCTAAAATGAAATATTTTTGTATTGGTGGAGAATTATTTTTTTCCGCACAGGCAGGTGATTACGTCTGTGCAGTTAAAGCAGCGATTGCAGGAGATACAGGCTGCTTTTTCGTTTGAGGTTCTCCATTTGTTTGGCAGATCGGCTTCTCTTACTAATGGTCTGCCAAGAGAAATGGCGGTAAGAGAGGTTGATGATAGTATATGCTCTATGAAATCTGGGGAGCGGTAGCAGCCAACGCTGGATACTGGGATTTCCAGAGTATCAGATACGAGGAGGGCGCTTTCTAAAAATTTGCCCTCTCGGTCGCCGTTTCTTAAAACAGGAGAGCAGGAAGCACCGCTGTTGTCAGCACTGATTCCAGAAGAAACTTCAATGAAATCAATTCCTTTCTTTTCTAGTTCTTTACATACCCACAACATTTCTTCTGGTGTACTGGAATCAGAGACAAGATCACTGAAAGAAAGTTTTAAGGCAATTGGATAATCTACACCGACGGCATTACGAACGGAATCGTAAATCTCAAATAGCAGGCGGGAACGATTCTCGATCGGACCGCCGTATTCATCCGCTCTTTTATTAAAATGTGGAGAAAGAAAGGTTGTTAATAAAAAGCCGTGTGCGGCGTGAATCTGCACACCGTCACATCCGGCTAATTTACATTTGCGGGCAGCCACACCAAAATCATGAACAACTTTTGCTAATTCGTCTTTAGTAGCCGCATGATAAATAATGCCATCAGCCACTTTAATAGGTGATGAGGCAAAACGGTCGTAGCCACTCTTCCAGTCTGTGCGCGGGCCGGCATGCTGAAGCTGTACAAAAATACGGCTGCTATACTGATGAACTTTTGACACAATACTTCTCATATCCTCGAGATAGCCATCATATTCCGTATGTATCATTCCTGGGCCGTTACCGGAAGTCGAAGAAATCGCTTCCATACCAGTGATGATCAGCCCGCATCCTCCACGGGCAGCATCTTCATAAATCTGCCTGTGCTGGTCTGTGATCTTTCCCTGATTCGCGCAGTATTCAAACATCGCACTCTTCACAATACGGTTCGAAATCACAATATTTCCTATACGATATGGTGTATGCATTAATTTACTCATAAAAGTTCCTCCTCCAAAACAATTGCAGAGCATTTTCTAAATATATTATTTTATAAAAATGTTAAAAAATATTATCCTACTATATAGTTTAGCATTTTATCAGTCATCATCTATGGAGAAAAAAATACAAAATCTGGTATAAAAAATATGAACAATAATCTTGAATACATATCCATAATGCGTTATAATAAAAAACATAAATACAGAATCTTCGGGGATGGGTGTAATTCCCTACCGGCGGTGATTGTTACTGACTATTTAGCAGGCTGGTGAGTTATAGAACTAGAGCAATTTTCAAATATGCTCCAGGTTATAGAAACTGCTTACATAGCTATAGATAAATCAGAGCATAAGCCCGCGAGCCATTGGCATGATTCGGTGCGAATCCGAAGCCGACAGTACAGTCTGGATGAGAGAAGAATGAGAAGAATGCGGTTTTTGCAGACATATTGTTAGGCATATATTTCTGGATGTCAGGCAGTATTTGATGTAACAAACAGCCTCAATAAAAGCGTAACTTCGCCCCGATATTTCATTATCGGGGCTTTTTTATTTGTAAGAGCGATTACCATTCTTGGTAATTGGTAAAATGAAAAATCTTTCGGGAGAATTCATTTAAGTTAACTAAGCAGGCTTTTAACTTCCCTATTCACACTTCATAATTTGGAGATAATGTATTTTGGATAGATAGAGTGTATTTGCAAATATTTTTACGAACACATTCTATTATTCTGAATTTTTTAGAAGACAAGAGAAATTATTATATATAGAAGAATTATCTCTGTCACACTATGGAATTTTGAGCGTAGTTTCTTTGGATTCGTTTCTCCAAAGGAAATGTTTTATTGGGCAAAATGAATGTTCAGCGTGAGTGATAATTTGCTTCTATATAATGATTTCTCCATCTCCTATCACTTTTACCAAAAGAATGGAGGAAAACAAAATGAATTATTATCTTGGATTTGATGCAGGCACACAGAGCGTAAAGGTCGCAGTCTATGATGAGGATATGAATTGCATCGTATCATCTTCCGCACCGACAACATTAACCTATCCAGAACCAGGCTGGGTAAGCATGGACGTTGACGAATATCTCGCCCTCACCATCAAAGGGATGAAAGAATGTGCATCCCAGATGAAAGAAAAAGGGCTTGATGTCACAAAGATTAAGTCCATCATGGGCGATGGTGTCATTTGTGGAATCTGCGGTGTAGATAAAGATGGTAATGCGATTACACCATACATTAACTATCTGGACTCCCGTACAAAGGAAGATGTAGAACTCGTAAATAGCTGGGAGTTGGAGATTTTCGGAAAAGAAACAGGTAACCCGGAGGCAAACTGTATGTTTCCGGCCATGTTTGCCCGCTGGTTCCTGAAAAATATAGAAGACTTTAAAGAAAATGGTGCGAAGTTTATCCACGATGCGCCATATGTATTAGCGCATCTTGCCGGACTTTCTGCAAAAGATATGTTTGTTGACTGGGGAACTATGTCCGGATGGGGACTTGGCTATAAAGTAGAAGAAAAATGCTGGTCAAAAGAACAGCTTGATATCCTTGGTATCCCAGAAGAAATGATGCCTCGTATCGTAAAACCGTGGGATATTATCGGACATTTAACAGAAGAAATTGCACAGGAAACCGGACTCCCAGCAGGAATCCCAATCTGTGGCGGAGCAGGAGACACGATGCAGTCCATGATCGGAAGCGGCAATATGGAACCGGGACAGGCAGTAGACGTAGCAGGAACCTGTTCCATGTTCTGTGTATCCACAAAAGGAATCATCCCAGAACTAAGCAAAAAAGGAGCCGGACTTGTATTTAACAGTGGGTCCCTTCCAGACACTTACTTCTACTGGGGATATATCCGTACCGGCGGACTTGCCCTGCGCTGGTTTAAAGATAATATCTGTAAAAAAGCAGAAGACGGCAGCTACTATCAGGTATTAGAAAAAGATGCCAGGAAAGTTCCGGCAGGCTCTAATGGTGTACTTTTCCTCCCGTATTTAACAGGTGGAATCAACGATATTCCAGATGCCGTAGGCTGTTTCTTAAACATGACAATGGATACCGATCAGGCAACCTTATGGCACGCTGTATTAGAAGCCATCGGTTATGATTATATGGAAATTACAGACTTATATCGCTCCGCAGGCATTGACTTAAGCCGGATCACCATCACGGAAGGCGGAAGTCGTGATAATATGTGGAATCAGATGAAAGCCGATATGTTAGACAGCCGCACAGTAACACTGGAGAATGCGGCAGGAGCAGTTATGACAAACTGTATGTTTGGGGCATATGCCGTTGGCGATGTGGATAATATTGCAGAGGCATTAACTGGGAATATTCATTTGAAGAATGAATTTGAACCGAATGAGGAGAATGTGACATTTTATCGCAGACAGTATGAGAAGAAAACACATCTGGTGAAGGATACAATGAAAGAGGCATTTAGCATCTTGGCAGAATTAAGATAAAATAACAATCAGCCGCACCTAAAGAGAGAAGCTCCCTATATCTGTGACTCTATCACTGTGGGTTGGATGTTTGCCTGTAAGCGAGCATTCAAACCGCCGTGACGAAAGACACAAAAATAGGAAGCAGGGGCTTCTCTGGTTTCGTCTGTCATCCGATTGAATTATTTTCCACCATCCGCCCTTGATAAATAGCAAAACTTTTGATATAATAATCGCTGACCTTTGGAGATGTACCCAAGTGGCTGAAGGGTCCGCACTCGAAATGCGGTAGGTCGGCTATAACCGGCGCGAGGGTTCAAATCCCTCCATCTCCGTTAAGATATTAGAGCATTCTTCGAACATGCTCTGCAAATATGAATTACAAGAGCGGCAAGGCTTTAAAGATAAGTCATGTCGCTTTTCTTCTTATTGAAACGAGGTGAAATAGTGGAAAATATCGTAATGGGAATTCTGGCACATGTAGATGCAGGAAAGACAACTTTATCGGAAGGAATGCTCTATCTGTCAGGAACGGTGCGTAAGCTTGGACGCGTAGATCACAAGGATGCATTTCTTGACACTTATTCTTTAGAGCGAGACAGAGGAATCACCATCTTTTCGAAGCAGGCAGTTTTTTCATTGGGAAATAGACGAATCAATCTTTTAGATACGCCGGGACATGTTGATTTTTCTGCCGAGATGGAGAGAACACTACAGGTACTTGATTATGCGGTACTTGTTATCAGTGGAGCAGATGGTGTACAGGGACATACGGAAACGCTGTGGAAGCTTTTAAAACTTTATGAGATTCCTACATTTATTTTTATCAATAAGATGGACCAGCCAGGAACAGACAGGGAAAGTCTGCTTACGGAATTAAAGGAACGTCTGGACGAAGGATGTATTGTTTTCGGTAAGGGAAAAAATGTAGAATCACTAGAAGAAATAGCAATGACAGATGAAGCAGTGCTTGATTATTTTATGGAGCATGAAACCGTAAGAAATGAGGACATTTGCCGTCTTATAAGGGAACGCAAGATTTTTCCATGCTATTTTGGCTCCGCATTAAAGCTTGACGGCGTACAGGAATTACTTGCAGGATTTGAAGAGTACATGAAGCCATTTGATGGGAAAAAAGAATTTGGTGCGCGAGTATTTAAGATTTCGAGGGATGATAAAGGAGAACGTCTGACATTTTTAAAGGTGACAGGCGGTAAGCTTGTTGTAAAAATGCCGATAAATAAAGAGGAAAAAATCAATCAGATTCGTATTTACTCTGGTGCAAAATATGAGGCAGTAAATGAAGTCGAAGCGGGAGGGGTCTGTGCGGTGACGGGGCTTTCTTCTTCCTATATCGGTCAGGGGCTTGGTGTGGAAAAAGGAACAGCAGCTCCATTTTTAGAGCCGGTTCTCACTTATCAGATGATTCTGCCGGAGGGAGCGGATACGACAAAGGTTCTTAGAGAGTTGAAGCAGTTAGAGGAAGAAGAACCGCTGCTCAATATTGTCTGGAATCCGGCACTGGAAGAAATTCATGTGCAGCTTATGGGAGAGGTGCAGACGGAAATTTTGAAAACAATGATTGCCGAACGTTTTCATCTTGATGTGGAATTTGGAACAGGAAAGATTGTATATAAAGAAACGATTAAAAGTCCGGTTGTGGGAGTGGGACATTATGAGCCACTTCGTCATTATGCGGAAGTACATCTTAAAATGGAGCCGTTAGAGGCAGGAAGTGGTCTTATTTTTGATACGGATTGCAGCGAGGATGTATTGGATAGAAACTGGCAGAGGCTAATTCTCACCCATTTGCAGGAAAGAGAGCATCCGGGTGTTCTTACGGGGGCTCCGATTACAGATATGAAGATAACGATTGTGGCTGG
>ENA-OPSD01001389-OPSD01001389.1-human-gut-metagenome-genome-assembly--contig:-NODE-1389-length-18503-cov-7.250488_pt1 | contig 18503 bp, 13 predicted proteins | sample MGYA00241453_ERZ501898 | MGnify/ENA primary metagenome ERZ501898 (study PRJEB25962, sample SAMEA2042226) | human gut metagenome | biome: human gut; feature: human-associated habitat; material: faeces... | reverse complement strand
GCCTGTTTTTACTAGTAGTCTTTTATCTGTTGATTTTACTTCCAATTTCGATATTGGGAAGTCTCTTGGAAAGGAGGCTGCGTTATGCCGGATTTGGGGATTAGTGTTTTATTAAAAGGACAGAACTTCATGCGAATGCTGGCAGGACTTGGAGTGGCACTGAAGATTAGCCTGATTTCCGTAGTCATAAGCATTCCACTTGGAATCGTACTGGGAGTTTTGATGACGTGGAAAAATCCAATTACCAAAGCGATTCTTCGCATTTACCTGGAAATTGTACGAATCATGCCACAAATGGTACTGTTATTTCTCGTATTTTTCGGGACAACGCGAGCGTTTGGCTGGGACTTATCAGGAGAAAATGCATCAATTATAGTATTTACATTCTGGGGAGCAGCTGAAATGAGTGACCTGGTAAGAGGGGCGCTTATCAGTATCCCGAAACATCAATATGAAAGCAGCGAGGCATTAGGATTGAGCAAAGTGCAGACTTATTGGTACATTATCATTCCGCAGACACTTCGCAGACTCATTCCGCTATCCATCAATCTGATTACACGAATGATCAAGACTACAAGCCTGATTCTGATGATCGGTGTGGTGGAAGTGATCAAGGTAGCACAGCAGATCATCGAGGCCAACCGCACCGCCAGCCCCAACGCAGCGTTTGGCATTTATCTCACGGTTTTCGTGTTATATTTCTTCGTATGCTGGCCCATCAGTCTGCTGGCATCCTATCTCGAAAAGAAATGGAAGTGACCGTACATGGCAGAACCTATTTTGACTGTTGAACATCTGATCAAGGCCTATGGCGAGACCCCCGTGCTGGATGATATCAGCTTTGCTGTCAAGCCCGGCGAGGTCATCGTGGTGGTCGGCCCTTCGGGCTGCGGCAAAAGCACCCTGCTGCGCTGTCTGAATGGTCTGGAGCCCACCCAGAGCGGCCGGGTGCGGCTGGGCAATGAGACCGTTGCCTACGGCGGTAAAAATCTGACTCAGCTGCGCCAGCGCATCGGCATGGTGTTCCAGAGCTACGAGCTGTTCCCGCACATGACGGTGCTGGACAATGTGCTTCTGGCACCCACCAAGGTGCAGAAGCGCCCCAAAGCGGAAGTGCAGCAGGAGGCCGAAGCTCTGCTGGACCGTGTGGGCCTGCTTGCCAAGAAAAACAGCTACCCGCGGGAGCTTTCCGGCGGCCAGAAGCAGCGCGTTGCCATCGTGCGTGCACTGTGTATGCACCCGGAGATCCTTCTGTTTGACGAAGTGACCGCTGCCCTTGATCCGGAAATGGTGCGCGAGGTGCTGGACGTTATGCTGGACCTTGCCAAGCAGGGCAAGACCATGATCATCGTCACCCACGAAATGCAGTTTGCCCGCGCCATTGCCAACCGCGTCATCTTTCTGGATGGCGGCAAGATCGTGGAAGAAGCTGCACCGGCCGAGTTCTTTGACCGGCCCAAGACCGAGCGCGCGCAACGCTTCCTGCGCACCTTCACGTTTGATGATGTGAAATGAGTCACAGATCAAGATAAAGGCTGCGGGTGTTCCGCAGCCAAATGGGAAAGATTTTGTAAAGGAGTAATCATTATGAAACAGTCTAAGATCTCTCGTCGTTCCTTCCTGCTGGGTCTGGGCGCAGTTTCCGCTGCCGCTGTTCTGACCGCATGCGGCGGCTCTTCTTCTGCTTCCACTGCAGTATCCGGCAGCGCAGCATCCGGCAGCAGCGTGGTCTACCGCACGCTGGATCAGATCAAGGAATCCGGCACCATCAACATCGGCGTGTTCTCCGATAAGAACCCGTTCGGCTATGTGGACGAGAACGGCGAATATCAGGGCTATGATGTCTACTTTGCACGCCGTCTGGGCGAGGATCTGGGCGTAGAGATCAACTTCGTTTCCACCGAGGCTGCAAACCGCATCGAGTACCTGCAGACCGGCAAGGTGGATGTGATCCTGGCAAACTTCACCGTGACCCCGGAGCGTGCAGAGGAAGTGGACTTTGCTCTGCCTTACATGAACGTGGCTCTGGGTGTCATTTCTCCGGACAGCAACGTTATCACCACTCTGGACAACTGGAACGCTGACGACCAGATGATCGTCATTTCCGGCACCACCGCCGAGACCTACCTGACCAAGGAGTACCCCGACATTCCGCTGCAGAAGTACGATTCCTATGCAACGGCCAAGAACGCACTGGAGAACGGCAACGGCGTGGCATGGGCCAACGATAACACCGAGGTCATTGCATTTGCAAAGCAGAACACCGGCTACACGGTCGGAATTCCCTCTCTGGGCAGTCAGGACACCATTGCTCCCGCTGTGAGCCAGGGCAACACCACCGTTCTGGATTGGCTGAACGAGGAGATCAAGGCTCTGGGCGAGGAGAACTTCTTCCACAAGGACTATGAGGAGACTCTGGTGGATACCTACGGCCTTGACTATGAGGATGAGCTGGTCGTTGAGGGCGGCGTGACCGGCGGCGCAGATGCCGCATCCAGCGAAGCTGCTTCTTCGGAAGCCGCATCTTCTGAGGCTGCTGCTTCCGAAGTAGCTTCCAGCGCAGCCGCACAGTAAATAAAAACACCGAGCGGGCAGGAGAGGGCTGAACCTTTCCTGCCCGTTTTTGCATTGCACCATCTGCCGGAACGTGCTATACTGGAACAAAACAACTCCTGTCCGAAAAACCTGAAAAAGAGAGGATGTTCCCAATGAAACGTGCTTATACGAACGGGATCCTGCTGGATGGCACCGAGCAGATGCAGCCGGCAGCGCACAAGATCCTGCTGACCGAGGATGATAAGATCATTGCCATTGTCGATGAGGGCGTGGATCTGGACGGTTATGAGGTGATCGATCTGCACGGAGGCTATCTGTGCCCGGGCCTGATCAACCTGCATGTGCATCTGGCAGGCAACGGCAAGCCCAGCGCAAAGCCGCGGGATAATGCTGCGCTGGTGCGCAAAATTCTGAGCAATGGCCTGACCCGTGCGGTGGCCTACAGGCTGGTATGCAGCTACGCGAAGCTGGAACTGCTGGGTGGCGTGACTACCATCCGCACCGTGGGCGGCATTGCAGATTTTGACACCCGCTGCCGTGATGATGCTGCAGCTGGCAAGCTGCTGGCACCGCGCATCCTTGCTGCCAACGAAGGCATTTCGGTGCCCGGGGGACACATGGCGGGCTCGGTGGCAGTTGCGGCCCATAACAATGCCGAAGCACTTGCTCAGCTCAAAAAGGCCAGCGGCCAGAAGGTGGATCTTGTCAAGCTGATGATCACCGGCGGTGTGCTGGATGCCACCGAAAAGGGAACGCCCGGAGAGCTGAAAATGAAGCCGGAGATGATCAAAGCCGTCTGCGACGAAGCCCACAAGCTGGGCTATACCGTGGCGGCACACACCGAGTCGCCAGAAGGCGTAAAGGTGGCGCTGGAAAACGGCGTGGATTCCATTGAGCACGGAGCAAAGATGGACGATGAGACCATCCGGCTTTACAAGGAGCGGGGAGCCTTTGTGTGCACCACCATCTCCCCGGCGCTGCCCTACGCACTGTTTGATACGGCGGTTTCCGGCGCTTCGGAAAAGGACCAGTATAACGGCAAGATCGTGTTTGACGGCGTGGTGGAAAGCGCAAAGACCGCCCTTGCCAACGGCATCCCGGTGGCCTTGGGCAACGATGTAGGCTGCCCCTACATCACCCAGTACGATTTCTGGCGGGAGCTGTGCTACTTCCACAAATACTGCGGTGTAAGTAACCAGTTCGCCCTGTACACGGCCACCCTGCGCAATGCTCAGCTGGCCGGAGTAGGAGACGTGACCGGTTCCATTGAGCCAGGCAAGAGCGCAGACTTTATTGTGACGAAGCACAACCCGCTGGAAGACCTGCGTGCGCTGCAGCATCTGGAACTGGTGGTCTGCCGCGGCCATGTGATCAAAAAGCCGAACCCCAAGCGGAACAAAACGGTGGATGCCCTGCTGGACCCGTACCTCGAATAATACTGAAAAAGCAAGGAGAGACGATCGGTCTTTCCTTGCTTTTTCGTTCACATGCCTGCCATCACGGCCATGATGCTTTGCCAGCTCTTGTTGCGGGCAGCGGGCACAGTGGTGCGGCGGCGTGCGGGTGCAGAGCCGGAAGAGACCGTATTCATGGCGGTCATCGGCACCGACGGATGGAAGAATACGGCTGTATCACCGGCCAGCCACTGGGCGGCAAGGCGGGCTGCCTGCGGGTCGGCCTGCAGGGTGCGGCGCTCGGCACCGGCCAGATGATCCGCCAGCCAGTAGAGGATGGCACCCAGCGGCAGGCTGGGCAGAACATCCTGACTCCAGTAGGTCCAGCGGGCACCGGCCCCTACAAAACTCTCCACGGTAATAACGGCACCGGTGCGGGCGTTCTGCGGGATGCTGCCCTGATAATCGATACCGGCGCACTGGCGAAGCTCGGCGGTGATGCGCTGGGTGCGGGCCAGATCCAGCCTGTCCTCACGGCAGTAGGCGCGGAAATCGGTCTCGTCGATCAGGCCGTCGGCGCTGGAAGGGAAGCGGCCCACCAGCTGGCCATCGGCGTTGTGGCACAGCTGCCAGCCCTTGCGGAACAGCTGGAAGTTCAGGCAGCGGCGACCCATGGTGGAGTAGCACAGAATGGAGGTGCTCTCACCGGGCAGCTGCTTCAGCTCCAGGCAGGCATCGTTGCCGCAGGTGTCCTGCAGCTTTACCGTTAAAAGCAGCTGCGCACCGGGGTGCTGAGCTGACATAGCGTTGTGCATGGCATCAAAATAACGGTTGGCATCCATGATCGATTCCCTCCTGAAACTATAACACAGCAGTTCGTTGTATAACGGATGGGCACTGCGCCAAACGACCCGGTGCACAGCAGGCGGCTTACGCAGGAATGTTTTATTGACTGAACATAGTATAGCATACTTCACAACGAAAAACAACTATAAGTTTGCAGAAAAACAAAATATTTCCGCGCATCCTGCAACAGTGACCCGAAACATGGTTGTTGCAAGAGTGAATCAGTTGTGTTATGTATCAAAAACAGCCCACAGACGGCAAGGCCAAAGCCTCCCATCTGTGGGCTGTTCTGGTAAAATATGGTTCAATCGCCCAGTTCACGGATCTCGTTCTGGATCAGCCGCCCGGCCGCGCGGGCCAGTTGGTCCATGCCGCGGATACGGGCCATGTTTTTGCCGTAGATCTGTGCAGCGGCACCGGCAGAGCTGTCCTCACCCATGAACACAGCCGACACTCGGATGCCCATGCGCTGCAGCGCACGCACCTGCGCGGCAGCGTCAGCCACACCGGCAGCGTCCTCGTAACCGCAGCCCAGCGGGTTTTCTGCACTGGGCGGGATGCGGCGGCTGTCGTTGGGCGAAGCGTCCGTCAGCACGATGAGCAGATGCCGCGGCGCAGGACCGGGCGCAAACCGCAAAAGGTCGCCTGCTGCCCGCAGGGCAAGGCCGTCACGGTTCCAGCCGGAAGCAAAATATCGGTTGATGTTTTGCAGGTTTTTGTCTGCAAAGCCTTTGAGCACCCGCAGTACGGTGTAGCCCCGCAGGCTGCTGAAGCTGGACACCCGCACCGGGATCCCGCAGGCCGCAAGGCTCTGGGCCAAAATGGATCCTTGAGCCGCGATCACTTCCTGACAGTGCAGGCGGGAAGCGGATGCGTCCAATAAAAGGTCTACCGTAAAAGAGGGCTGGTTCTCTTCCTCGGCACACAAAAACACCCGGTCATCGTTCAAAAGTGGTGCGCGCCAGATGCGCCCAGCGTTCAGGTTGCCGCTGCGGGCAACACGGGCGTTGGGCTGCTGGTGCACAAGGATGCAGTTGCGGATCTGCTCGGTAAGCCGCAGCACCACACTGCGGTGCAGTTCCCGATTTTTGGCGTAATAAGCGCGGTTGCGGTCGGCCTGCAGCTCAGCCTGTTCAGCCAGATGCTTTGCTTCCGGTGTGGGAGCCTGCTCCGGGCTGGGCACACCGGCACTGAACCACAAATGGCACCCCAGATGGTCGCCCACGCAAAGCTCCTGCTCAGCCTTGCGCAGCCGTTCCGGCGGGTAGAGAGAGCGGCCGAAGCAGCTTTCGATGTAGGCTCTGTCCTGCGCGGCATTCTGCTTCAGGGTGATGTGGGCCCGGCGCTTGTCCACCGCCAGCCCGCCGCCCACAGCATCCACGGAGCTTGAGTGTTCCACGGTCACGCGGTCCGTTTTGATCATCTGGGTGGGCATGGCTTTGGTGGCAAGCTTTGCCAGCAGGCCGTCCAGATGCAGATGCAAAGCTGCTCTCTGGTGCACAGTGCCGTCGAACAGGTTGAATTTTGCGTAGATCGATAAAATTTCGGCTTTCAGCTGTTCCGCTGCCGGCGCTTTTTCCGGGGAAAGAGCCGCAGCAAGGCCGGACTCATAAGGGGTCATCACCGGGTCGGTGCGGCCCAGTACACGCCGCCAGCGTGCAGCCTGCATGGTGTACACCAGCTGATTTTTTGCCATCCACTCCTGACGGGAGAGCTTGTACTGGATGGCAAAGAAATAATCTGCATGGGCATGGCGCAGTGCTTCCAGCACCGGGCGGCGGGGCAGCTCCAGCCGATAGGCTGCATTTTCCAGATACAGCCATGTCATGTCGTCCAGCATGGTCTGCCGCAGATCACCGTCCCATGCATCAAAGATGCTGCGGATCAGCGCGTCACCGTAATATTTGTGGATGAGACCCACGACCGTGTTCATGTAAAAATCGGTGGTGCCGTCGGTATAGCGGGCCAGAAACAGCGGCTCAAAGCCATAGGCTCCTGCAGCAGCCCAGACCTGATTGGCCGCACGCCGCTCCTGCGCGGTGTAACTCTGGGCGTCCATCAGCCAAAGAGCTTGGCGGCATCCAGCTTGGCCGGAATGCGCGCTGCGATCACATCACGGATCAGGCTCTGCTCATAGGAGTCAAAGGCCTTGTTGGTGATGCCCATATCCAGTGCCGCGCCTGCCGGGATGCCGCGCCGGATCAGCCGCAGGGCATCCAGCATGCCGCGCAGATCCAGCGCCTTGGTAGAAATTTCTGCACTGTCGCACTTTTTCTGCAGGTCAAGGAACAGCAGTGCAAACTGGCGCACATACTTGGAAGCAAGATCGGGGAACTGCGTCCGCAGCAGCTTTTCCAGATCGTCCTGCGTAATGGTGGGCATCTGGATGACCACGAAACGGGAGGTGAGGGCCTCGTTCAGCTCACGAGTGCCGGCATAGCCGTAGTTCATGGTGGCAATAAAGCGGGTCTCCTCCGCCAGCGGGATGCGGTCGTAGCCGGGCACATCGATGGCACGGCGGAAGTCCAGCACCGCGTGCAGCACGGCCAGCGCTTCGTTTTTGGCCATGTTGATCTCATCCAGCACACCAAAGCCGCCGCACTGGGCGCAGCGGTATACCGGGCCGGGCCGGAACACCACCTGACCGTCCACAAAAGTGTCCATGCCGATGAGGGATGCTGCGTCCATGTTCACATGGAAGGAGATGTCCCATGCGGGACGGCCAAAGGCGGCGGCAAGGTTCTCGGCCAGCACGTTTTTGCCGGTGGCTTTTCCGCCTGCCAGCAGCAGGTTTTCGCCGCAGAGCAGCGCCGCCAGCGCCTGCTCCCACACCTGTTTGCCGTAGTAGGTAAAGGCAGGGGAAGGAATGCGCGGGCGCAGTGCGTCCGGCAGGGCATGGGCAGCGCGGTACTGTTGGACTGCTTCCAGCAGAGCGGGGTCTACCCCTTCCTGCTGCAGAGTTTCAAGGAGATCAGACATTTGTACAAACACCTCGATTTTGCCGGTTGTCTGGCACAAACCGGCTGTTCAGCTTTATCATAGCACAATCGTGGGGATTTGTGTAGGGGGCACGTGGCGAAAAAATAGCAAAGAGAGGCGGCCCCAAACAGGGACCGCCTCTCTTCATGAAGAAAGAAGAAATGGAAAAACGCTTAAGTTGTGCCGGAAAACCGCGCTGGATCAGGCGTTATCCAGACCCGCCATCTGCTTGACGGCCTTCATGGCGAAGGTCAGGGTGCGGCCCATGGCCACACCAGCCATCAGGCAGGGGTAGTTGTTGGCAAAGAAGCTGCCGGACATATCACCGGTGATATACAGGCCCTCCATGGGCTGGTTGTTGTTGTCCAGCGCCTGACCCTTTTCGTTGATGGCAATGCCCTGCTCGGTGGTCAGCAGAGAGGCACCCAGCCAGCAGCCATAGAAGGGCGCGGTGCGGATGGCACTCAGGCGGTAAGCGGGCTTGCCGAAATCCTCATCGTTCTGCTTGTCGTACAGCTCATTGTAGCGCTCCACGGTAGCAAGGAAGGTGTCCTTGGCAGCACCGGTAAAGCCCATCTTGTCAGCCAGCTCGTCCAGCGTATCGCACTTGAACAATGCACCGGCCTCAATAGCCTCGTCCATCTTACCCTGAATGTACTTCTCGCCGCCGTTGCGGGTCTGGGCAGAGCAGCCGATGGTGTGGAAACGCTTTGCGTCCTCCAGAATGTTGGCATCGCAGATCTGTGCGTAGACGCGGCCCGGCTGGTGGGCAGCAGCGTAGACGATATCGTTGTAGGGGCAGCTCTCGTTGGCAAAGCGCTCGCCGTTGCGGTTCACCTTCAGGAAGGGCTGGGTACCGGGGTTGTACTGGCGGATCTTGCCGGGGAAGGCCTTGCCGCCAAAGGCAGTGTCGCTATCCACATAGCCGCCATCCACGCCGGGGGCAACAACGCCGCGGTCAAACAGCATGGGAGCGGCTTCCTTGTCCAGATTGGCACCGGCCCATACAGCAGCGCGGATGCCGTAGCCCTTGTCGGCGGGGGAGTAGGAGCAGGCGGTGGTCACGCTGGTGCCAAGCGGGTCCAGCTGCTCCATCATGTAGGGGTTGCCGGGGAAACCGCCGCAGGCCAGCAGCACGCCCTTGTTGGCGTTGTAGCGGATAAAGTGGTCATCTTCGGTGCTCTGGGCGATGATGCCGGTAATGCGGCCCTCGCTGTTCTTTTCCAGCTTGGCCAGACTGGTCTTGAAGTCCACATCGTAGCCCAGCTCCTGAATGTACTGCAGCAGCAGCTCGTTGCGGGGCAGGCCGGATGCGCTTTCGCTGGCCATGTAGTTATGCTCCTGCACAGGAAAGAGGTAGTCGGTATTGTGCTCAGCATTCTCTGTGGGCCATGCAGCCTCGCTGCCGGAGGTGAAATCGCACACCCAGCCGTACTTATCTTCCAGAATGCTGCGCATGAAGTCGTGCATAGCGGCAGACTCATTGATCCAGGTCTTGACGACGCGCTGGTCACACTTACCGGAGGCGTAGCGGGAGATCTCGCTCAGCAGCTTGGCGCGGTCGGCGGGCTTTTCACCGGCCTCCTTGGCGGCAGCGGAGTCGATAGCGCCGTACCAGTGGCGGGTGTCCTGTACGTTGGCGTTCTGCTCGATAACGCGGAAATTCAGGCCGTTCGCAGCTGCATAGGCGGCAGCAAACATACCGCCGTTGCCTGCACCCACAATGAGGATGTCGGTGTCCACGGTCTCAGTGATGGCAGTCTCGTCGATATCAGGCTCTTTGCCCAGCCAGTCGTTTGCGTCGCCTGTGGGCAGCTGCACGCTGGACACCACGGCCTCACCCTTTGCCTGTGCGTAGCAGCTCTTGGCAGCCTTCATCACGGCATCGGAGGTGATGGTAGAGCCGGAAACGCCGTCGATCTCGGCAGAACCGGCAGCCATCAGCTGCTCACGCAGCTCATCGGCAGCGGCAGCGCCGAAAGAAGCGGTCTCGCCGGAGGTGTCCACCACCACGTCGGTGACAGCGCTGTCAGAGAAGGTCATGGTGACCTTGACGGTGGAGGAGATGCCCTCGGCGGTGCCCTCGTAGGTGCCGGGGATGTACTGACCGGCAGCACCGGAGGCAGTGGAGCTGGAGGCGGAATTGCAGGCAGCCAGTGCGCCGGCAGTGACACCGCTCATGGCGGCGGCAGCGGCGATCTTCAGAAAGCCCTTGCGGGAAATCTTGTTCATAGGTACGCTCTCTTTCTCTTTTCTCTTCTTATCGTGCAGCAGGGTAAAAACCACTTTGCTGAATCTTTAACAATTGTAGCGTAGAGTGACGCACTTTACAATTCAATTATGTTATATTATAATTTAGGAAATCCTAATGTAAGAAAGCGAGGATGCGCAGATGAACCAGAGTGCACTGGAAGGATTTGTGAAGATCGTAGAGATGGACAGTTTTTCGGCAGCAGCAGAGGCACTGTATCTTTCGCAGTCAGCGCTTTCGCAGCAGATCCGCACGCTGGAGGGGCAGCTGCAGTTTGAACTGTTTCAGCATGTACCGCGCCGGGTGATCCTGACCCCGGCAGGCCGGGACTTTTACCCCAAGGCAAAGCAGTTGACGGCCTTATATCAGGAGGCAGTGCGCCATGCCCGTGCGGTACAGCAGCAGGAAAACCCGCCGGAAAGGCATCTGGTCATTGCATGGAGCCATGAGGCGATGCGGATGTTCGGGTACGACCTGTTTTCTCTGACGAACGAGCTGTGTCTGCAATACACGTCTATTATGATGCAGTGCGCCAGTCGCAGCGAGGTCTGGCGTAGTCTGAAAAAAGGGGACGCGGACCTTTCTTTCCAGCTGGAAAGTGCGGAATTTTACGCGCAGGGGTTCACTTTCATCCCGCTGCTTTATGTGCCGGAGCTGTGCATTCCCATCCACCCGCCCGCCGATATGCCGGTGGGCAGGCTGAGTCTGGAGCAGGCGCTGCAATACCGCTGGCTGCCCGTCAAAGAGATGTACCAGACCGTCTACGAGACCAGCCTGCTGCAGGAGGGGCTGGAGCGCGGAGTGAACTTTACGCCGGTGGGCGGCATCCGCAGCGCATCCTATGGGGATCCTGCGCTCAAGATGGTTCCTGCAGTCTATTACCGCAGACCGGATCTCAGCTTTGCGCGGGTGCTGGACTGGGGCAGGGGACACCGGTTCGGCATCGTGCTGGGACAAAAGCGCGGGGACCCGTTGGTGATGGCCTATGTCCGCGCTTTGCAGCAGCTGCTGCCGTCCCTCTCGGAAAAGCTGTTCGGCCTGAAGCTGGAAGCGGTGGAGGAATAAAGAAAAAAGAAAACCCTCTCAGGCGCATTCGCGCCAGCTCTCCCGAAGGGAGAGCTCTATTGCAGCTGACCGGTAACTGCTGAAAAGCTCCCCCTCTCGGGGGAGCTGGCATCGCGTAGCGATGACTGAGAGGGTAAACAAATAGCACCTGCTGCCTTCCTTTCCGAAGGCAGCAGGTGCTCTTTTTGTGCTTATACTGCGATGACGGGCAGCTTACTCCACCACGTCCTCGAACTGGCTGTTGTACAGGTCGGCGTAGAAGCCGCCTGCTTCGATCAGCTGGTCGTGGGTGCCCTGCTCCACAATATCGCCATCTCGCATCACAAGGATGAGGTCGGCATCCCGGATGGTGGAAAGACGGTGTGCGATCACAAAGCTGGTGCGGCCCTCCATCAGGCGGTCCATGGCGGTTTGGATGCGCTGCTCGGTGCGGGTATCCACACTGCTGGTGGCCTCGTCCAAAATCAGGATGCGGTTATCTGCCAGAATGGTGCGGGCGATGGTGAGCAGCTGCTTCTGGCCCTGACTCACGTTGGAAGCGTCCTCGTTCAGCTCCATCTGGTAGCCGCCGGGCAGGGTGCGGATAAAGTGGTCAGCGTTGGCAGCCTTGGCGGCGGCGATCACTTCTTCGTCGGTAGCATCCAGACGGCCATAGCGGATGTTCTCCATGATGGTGCCCTTGAACAGCCATGTGTCCTGCAGCACCATGCCGAAGCCCTCGCGCAGGGCGCTGCGGTCAAAGTCCCGCACATCGTGGCCATTCAGGGTGATGGAACCGGAATCCACATCATAGAAGCGCATGAGCAGCTTGACCATGGTAGTTTTGCCCGCGCCGGTAGGGCCGACGATAGCCACCTTCTGGCCGGGCTTGACCTCACAGCTGAAATCGTGGATGACGGTCTTGTCCGGGGTGTAGCCGAAGCGGACATGACTGAATGTCACCTGACCGTTGATGCAGCCGGGGTCGGCCCGGCGGGCCGGGTCTGCCTGCTGATCCTCTTCCGGCTCGTTCAGAAACTCGAACACCCGCTCAGCGGCAGCGGCCATGCTCTGCAGCATGTTGGACACCTGAGAAAGCTGCTGGATGGGCTGGGTGAAGTTCTTGACGTACTGGATGAAGGCTTGAATGTCACCGATGGTAATGGTGCCGTTTGCCGCAAAAATGCTGCCCACGATGGCCACTGCCACGTAGCCCAGATTGCCCACAAAGTTCATAATGGGCATCATCAGGCCGGAGAGAAACTGGCTCTTCCATGCGGATTCGTACAGCTTATCGTTGGCGGCGTTGAAGTCGTTCAGCACCACGGCCTCACGGTTGAAGGCTTTGACCACGTTGTGGCCGGAGTAGACTTCTTCCACCTGACCGTTTACAACGCCCAGGATGGCCTGCTGGGCCTTGAAGTATTTCTGGCTGAACCGAACTACGATGAGCACCAGCACCAGCGAGACGGGCAGGATCAGTAGGGCGATCAGGGTCATCTTCGGGCTGATGGACAGCATCATGACCAGCACGCCGATCATGGTGGTCACACTGGTGATGAGCTGGGTGATGCTCTGGTTCAGGCTCTGGCCCAGCGTGTCCACATCGTTGGTGATGCGGGACAGCACTTCGCCCACGGTGCGCTTTTCAAAGTAGGCAAGGGGCAGGCGGTTGATCTTTTCGCTGATCTGCTTGCGGAAGTCGTAGCAGACTTTCTGGGAAAGGCCGGTCATGAGCCAGCCCTGAATAAAGCTGAAGGCGCTGCTCAGCAGGTACATGCCCAGCAAAAACAGCAGGATGCGGCCGATATACACAAAGTCGATGCTGCCGGTGCCGCGCAGCTTGGCGATCCAGCCGGTGGCAAGAGCCGTGGTGGCCTTTGCCAGCACCTTGGGACCTGCAATGTTGAAGATGGTAGAAAGAATGGCAAATACAATGGCGGTAACGAGCGAAAGGCGGTAGCGGCCAAGGGTGCGCACAAGCTGCAGCAGGGTGCCCTTGAAGTCCTTGGCGCGTTCGGTCGTCATGCGTCCGGGTCTTGGCATATCACTCACCCTCCTTTTCGGTATTCAGAGATTTGAGGTCCAGCTCCTTCTGGCTCAGCTGGCTGCGGGCGATCTCCTGATACTCCGGGCAGGAAGCCATCAGCTGGGCATGGGTGCCCTTGCCCACCAGACGGCCTTCGTCCAGCACCAGGATCTGGTTTGCGTGCAGCACAGTGGAGATGCGCTGTGCCACAATGATAACGGTAGCGTTATCGGTCTGGGCTTTCAGTGCACGACGCAGGGCAACATCGGTCTTAAAGTCGAGGGCAGAAAAGCTGTCGTCGAACAGATAAATTTTGGGGTCCTTGGCAATGGCGCGTGCAATGGAAAGGCGCTGCTTCTGTCCGCCGGACACATTGGAGCCGCCCTGTGCAATGGGGCTTTGGTAGCCCTCGGGCTTTGCGTCGATGAATTCGGTGGCCTGCGCAATGGCAGCAGCCTTTTTTACATCGGCATCGGTGATGTGCTCCCCGCCGAACTTCAGGTTCGAGTCGATGGTGCCGCTGAACAGCACGCCCTTCTGGGGCACATAGCCCAGCAGGTCGTGCAGCTGTGCCTGCGGCATATTGCGCACATCGATGCCATCCACGGTCACGCTGCCGCCGGTGACATCATAAAAGCGGGGGATGAGGTTGAGCAGGGTGGATTTGCCGCAGCCGGTAGAGCCGATGATGGCGGTGGTTTCGCCGGGCTTTGCGGTAAAGCTGATGTGCTCCAGCGCATCGCTGTCCGCACCCGGGAAGCGGAAGCTCACATCGTGGAACTCTACCTCACCCTGCCAGTTTTCGTGCTCCTGCGCGGGCTTTGCAGCAGCTTCGTCCGGGTCGTTGATGGTGGCTTTGGTGCGGATCACCTCGTCGATGCGCTCCGCAGCCACACCGGCGCGGGGCAGCATGACGGCCACCATGGCCAGCATCAGGAAGGACATGACGATCTGCATGGTGTAGGTGATGAATGCAATCATCTCGCCCACCTGCATGGTGCCGTTGTCCATGGCCTTGCCGCCGAACCAGACGATCAGCAGGCTGGTGCCGTTCATGATGAGGGTCATAAAGGGCATCATGGCAACCATGGCATGGTTGGTGAACAGCTGGGTGCTCATCAGGTCTTTGTTGGCCTTGTCGAAGCGCTCCTCCTCAAACTTTTCACGGCTGAAGGCACGCACCGGCATGATGCCGGTCAGAATCTCGCGGCTGACGAGGTTCAACCGGTCCACCAGCTTCTGCATGATCTTGAACTTGGGCATGGCCACACTCATCAGGAAGAGGATGAGCAGCAGCAGAACGGCCACATCCAGCACGATGATCCAGGAAAGGCCGGTGCTGCTGTTCAGCACATGCAGCACGCCGCCAATGCCCAGAATGGGCGCATAGGCCACCATGCGCAGCAGCATGACGCAGACGAACTGCACCTGCTGGATGTCGTTGGTGGTGCGGGTGATGAGAGATGCGGTGGAAAAATTCTCGATCTCTGCATTGGAGAACCCGATGACGCTGGCAAAGGTCTCCCGGCGCAGGTCGCGGCCAATGGCGGCGGACACACGAGAGGCGAGGAAGCCCACCGCAATGGACACAGCCACCATCAGCAAAGTCAGGCCCAGCATCTGGCCGCCTACGCGGTAAAGATAGCGCATCTGCACATCGTGGGCAATGCCCTGAGCCTCGTATTCCAGCTGCACCAGAAGCATGGACTGGCTTTTGAGGTTCTCCATCAGGGTATCATCCAGACTGGCAAAAGCACCGGCCAGCTGCTGCTGGACAGCTTCGCGGGTGAAGCCGGGCATCTGGCTCATAGCGGCAAACTGGGCGCATACGGTGTCCAGATCTTCGGCAGTGGGGGTGACGGTCTCGCTATCCGTGGTGGTGCTCTCAGAGGATGCCGCCTGCATGTCAGCAAGGCCGGTCATGCCCATGGTGTCCTGCCCGGCGGGGGCGTTCGCTGCCTGCGCGGCGGCCATATACAGCACGATGTCCGGCGTGGTGACGGCATCCTCCAGCGCGGTGCGCTCGTCATCGGTCAGGTCGGTGCGCAGCTTCAGCACGCCGTCGTCCTGAAGATAATACCCGTAGGCGTTCTGGAGCGCATCGGCGTCCTCTTCGCTCATCAAAAGCGTGAGGGCGTCCAGCGTGCTCTGGCGTATCGTTTCCGGCAGGGGGCTTTCAATGCCGCCCTGCTGGATGCCGGTGTCCACGATCCTGCTGGTGTAGTCCGGCAGCGAAAGATCGCAGTACGCCTGCACGAACAGCAGCGCGAACACCACAAGACAGACGGCCCAGTGCCGGGCCAGCTGCTTGAAAATTTTCGTCATAGTTCGGTTCTCCCTTCGTTGTTTTTTGCTTCACGGGAAGCGTTTTCCGCAAGAATGGCATCCATCAGTGCGCCGCGCAAAGTATTCATCTGCTGCACCTGCTCCGGTGTCAGCCGGGCCATCACGCAGGCAAAATAATCGCTGAGGGCATCCTCACACCGGGCACAGGCGGCGTAGCCCTCCGGCGTGATGCGCACCAGCGTTTTGCGCCGGTCAGCCGGGTCCGCTTCGCGCAGAACAAGGCCGTCCTGTTCCAGCTGGCGCAGGCTGCGGCTGATGGCCGGCAGCGGCTGGTGTGCCTCCCGGGCAAAATCAGAAACATACACCGCTCCGTTCTGCCCGCGGGTACTGATCGTGTGAGCCAGACCCTCCAGCATGGGAAAGTGGCACTTGGGACAGCCCCGCAGAGCCGCCTTCATGCCGGCCCGGGACGCCTTGCTCAGCCGTCCGAAAAAATGGCACAGACCGTGAAAGCTCGCGGCGGCTTCGGTCTCGTTCAACATTCTATCCCTCCTCATTGCAAAATGCTTAACAGCTGTTAACTATTAACGCCTGACAATAATATTCCTCCGGCACCCAGAATGCAAGGGCAGTTTAGGATAATTTTAAAAAAGTTCACAAAAAGGGGAGGGCGGCAGAAAGCCTGAACCGCCCGGCAGCTGCATAAATAGAATAAGAAACGTTTCTGCGGGAGGGGCGGCGGCAGTGGAACAGAACCTGACAAGAATTTTTACACTTTTTGGCGGCTTGGCACTGTTTTTATACGGAATGGATGCGCTCAGCCACAGTCTGGAAACAGCGGCAGGCAGCCGCCTGAAAAGCCTGCTGGCCGCTGTGACCGACAGCCCGGTGCGGGGCGTTCTGGCGGGGGCTGCGGTCACGGCGGTGCTGCAAAGCAGCTCGGCAGTCACGGTGATGGTGCTGGGCTTTGTAAGTGCGGGCCTGCTGACCCTGCGGCAGGCGGTCCCGGTGATCTTTGGCTGCAACATCGGAACCACCGTTACCGCACAGCTGCTGGCCTTCCGGCTGGAAGATGTGCGCGGCCTTGTGCTGCTGGCCGGGCTGCTGCTCTGCTTTGCCTGTGCAGGGCAGAAGGGCCGGGCTATTGGCCGGGCGGTGTTCGCCTTTGGCCTGCTGTTCGAGGGCATTGCCGATATGGGCACTGCTATGGAACCGCTGGCGCAAAGCCTGGTGTTTGTGCACTGGCTGGGTCGGGTGCGGCAGCACCCATGGCTGGGGCTGCTGGCGGGGCTTGGCATGACCCTGACAGTGCAGAGCAGCTCGGCTACCATTGCCTTGCTGCAGAACTTTGCAGCCCGCCCCGGGCTGGACGGCAGTAGTCTGTTGGGTCTTGCGGGTGCGCTGCCGGTGCTGCTGGGCGATAACATCGGCACCACCATCACGGCAGTGCTGGCATCCTTGAGCGCAAGCCGGGACGCAAAGCGGGTGGCTGCGGCCCATGCAGTGTTCAATCTGACCGGCGCGGCGGTGTTCTGCGCCGGTCTGCCGTTGTATGTGCGGCTGACGGCTGCACTTTCGCCCAAAGGGCCGGAGCTTGCCGTGATCGCCCGGCAGATCGCGAATGCGCACACCTTGTTTAATGTGGTGTGCACGCTGGTGTGGCTGCCGCTGACCCCACTGATGGTGCGGTTTGTGTGCCGCATTGTGCCGGACCGGGCAGTGCGGTAAGCTTTTACTGGACAAACATACCAATTGCGCATATACTGAAAGGGATGAAACCTACTGCGGAACAAAAAGGAAACATTGCTATGCGACAGAAAATCGGAAGAGTGTGTATGGTGCTGGGCGCGCTGCTGATCCTTGCGGCAGCAGCCCTGCTGGCCTATAACAAGTGGGATGCATCCCGTGCAGACAAGGCCTCGCAGGAGGTGCTGGGCGAGCTGGAGCAGACCCTGAACGCTGCCATTGAGGAAAAGGCAAAATCGGATACCGTGGCGCTGCAGCCGGAGCTGGACCCCACGCAGGAAATGACCGTGACCGAACTGAACGGCTGGGATTACATCGGCTATCTGTCCATTCCGTCCATCGGGCTGGAACTGCCGGTGATGAGCCAGTGGAGCTATGAGGGTCTGAAAATCGCACCGGGCCGTTACTCCGGTTCCACCTATGCGGATAACATGGTGGTCTGCGCCCACAACTATGCAAAGCATTTCAGCCCCATCAAGTGGCTGACCGAGGGCGCACAGGTCTATTTTACGGATATGGACGGTATGCGCTGGACCTACGAGGTCTCTTATGTAGAAAACCTGCAGCCCACGCAAATTGAGGAAATGACCGAAAAGACGGAGGAGTCCGATGAATGGGATCTGACCCTCTTTACCTGTACCACCGGCGGCAGCGCCCGGTGCGCTGTGCGGTGCGTGCGGACGGGCTACCCGGCGCTCACAACGGAGACCGCAGAATAAGATGCAAAAAATCCCCTGTGCACTGGCACAGGGGATTTTTCATATCCGGTATTCAGTGGACGGTGCCCACCTTCACAGGGGATTACTTGCTCTGAATGTACTCGTCAATGGCCTTTGCAGCAGCCTTGCCTGCGCCCATGGCCTTAATGACGGTGGCCGCGCCGGTCACGGCATCGCCGCCGGCGTACACACCATCGCGGCTGGTTTTGCCGTCGTCGCCGTCGGTAACGATGCAGCCGTGCTTGTTGGTCTCCAGACCCGGGGTGGTGGAGCGGATCAGCGGGTTGGGGCTGGTGCCCAGACTCATAATGACCGTGTCCACATCCAGCTCGAACTCGCTGCCCTTCTTTTCGATGGGGCGGCGGCGGCCGGAAGCATCCGGCTCGCCCAGCTCCATCTCAATGCAGGTGATGGACTTGACAAAGCCCTCGTCGTTGGCGTGGATCTCCACAGGGTTGCACAGGGTCTTGAAGATGATGCCCTCTTCCTCGGCGTGCTCCACCTCTTCCTTACGGGCGGGCAGCTCAGCCATGCCGCGGCGGTAGACGATGTACACGGTCTCGGCACCCAGACGCAGGGCGCTGCGGGCAGCGTCCATAGCCACGTTGCCGCCGCCCACAACGGCGACCTTTTTGCCGGTGCGGATGGGGGTC
>ENA-OPSD01001381-OPSD01001381.1-human-gut-metagenome-genome-assembly--contig:-NODE-1381-length-18678-cov-2.333459_pt1 | contig 18678 bp, 18 predicted proteins | sample MGYA00241453_ERZ501898 | MGnify/ENA primary metagenome ERZ501898 (study PRJEB25962, sample SAMEA2042226) | human gut metagenome | biome: human gut; feature: human-associated habitat; material: faeces... | reverse complement strand
AAAAATTGATATGCTTGGAATCCGGTACTTGCTCGTTAGTTTCGGGATTGACATATAGAAGCCGTTCTACCTTACGTCCCTTCACTAAATGCTCCCGGACAATGTCTTCGGCATCCGTCGGTTTTACCTGAACATAGAACGTATTGTCCGGAACCATTTTAACTATCGGCCCTTTTTCACAAAAACCGAAGCAACCGGTACGGATCACTTGGACAATATCCTGCAACTTATGTCGTTCGACGGCCTCTTTCAGATTTTGAAGTATAAGTTCACTCTGTGATGCACGACAGCCGGTACCGCCACACACCAGTATATAACTATTGTACTGTGCCATTATGTAAGTATTAAGTGTTTAAGGAAGTTTTGTTATTCCGGTTTAACAACCGTGTAAGTGACCGGGATAATATCGTCCAGCAGTTCCCCATTCCGGATATACCGGTCAATGATTTCATCCACTTTCGCTTTCTTCACATGTCCGAAAACAAGAGGTTCTTTACCTGGCAGGGTAACCTCGACAGTCGGTTCGGCATAGCAATACCCCATGCATCCGGTTTGTGTCACCAATGCATCTACTTTTTCACGATCCAGTGCTTCAATGAAATAATTCATGATCTCTTTGGCTCCGGCGGCAATCCCGCAAGTTGCCATAGATATCCGGATCTGTACCATTTGTTCAGGATGATTACTTTTTTCTCTAATATCCAAGGTCGAGCGCAAGGTTTCACGCATCTTCCGAAGATCATCCAATGTTTTCACTTTATTCATGGTCTACACTATTTTAAGGTATAATTCGCTCAAATAAGGTATATCTGCAAACATACATATTTTTCCGGAATAAAGCCTATCTTTTCTCTTTAATCCCAAGGCTATTGTGCAAAAATCGTTAGGGGATTAATAAAGCATAGCTTTAGGGTATCTAATGCTATGGGTTATGGAGCCTAAAGCTATGGGTTTTGAAATGAAAGTGAAAACAATATGTCGCCCTCTGCTATTTATCTTCGACAGCACGTGTCTGCAATACTTTGGAATTAGGTGGAACGCTATGGGTAAGCCAGATGTTACCACCAATCACGGAGCCGTGACCAATAGTGATCCTCCCTAAAATGGAGGCATTGGAATAGATTGTAACATAATCTTCGATAATCGGATGGCGCGGTACGTCCAGAGGCAATCCTTCTTCGTCCAAGGTAAAGCTTTTTGCACCCAATGTCACACCTTGATAAAGGCGGACATGATTACCGATTATAGCCGTCTGCCCGATCACAACACCCGTACCATGATCGATACTGAAATATTCTCCGATTTGCGCTCCCGGATGAATGTCTATTCCTGTATCCGAATGGGCCATTTCTGTTATAATACGTGGAATCACAGGCACACCGAGCTTCAGTAACTCATGTGCTACGCGCTGATAAAGAATGGCATGAATTGCCGGATAACAGAAAATAATCTCACTGGGGCTTTTGGCTGCCGGATCACCATCCAAGATAGCTTTCACGTCTGTCGATAGCAGATACTTGATATGTGGAACCTTATTGATAAAAGCAATGGCTATTTCAGAAGCACGATCTTTGGAATCACAACAACGTTCGACTTCAAAGCACAGGCCATTATAGATTTGTTCCTGCAACAGGTCGTAGGCCTGCTCCAGATATACACCCGTATAATATTGTATAGAATCCGTCTGTGCCTCCTGTTCCGTTCCGAAGAAACCGGGAAAAATAACCTTGCGGAGCAAGGTCATGATCTCCCTGAGTGCCGTCACCGATGGTGAAGGTTTCTGGTGTAGCGGAATGTATTGGTATTCCGGCTGATCTGTCACTGACAGCAAATCAACATTTCTCCGGATTTCTTCTAAGATAGTTGCTCTGTTCATATTCAATTATCCCATATTGGATTGTATACAGTGAATTTATTCTTTTGATAGATATCTTGCCCTAAAATATAGATCGATCCATCCAGCATGAACATGTGATAATTTTTCATACGAATCCATAACGAGCGTGAAGTCCATTGCTCTGTAGTCAAATTGTATTCCCAAATTTTTCCGTCGTTGTCAATCATAAAGAAGCTCTTTTTCTGTTCATCATAAACACCAGAAGAAATAACACCGAGCTGTGCAGGTATAGAGGGAATCAGCTCCCATTTTGTCAAGCTATCCGAAGAGACGTAGAAGCCGTTACGAATACCATTACTCTTTTCTCCTAAACCTGCATATACTTTATCTTCTACAACAAATGCGACGCCTCCTCTTTGGTTTGCTTCGTTCACTTTGGCAATTGTAGTCCATTCTCCACTATTTTGAGTTGAAAGATCATAACGTACTATTTCATTCATATTGCTACTATTGTCAGTACCACCAAAAACGTACAAGGAATCACGATACACAAAACAGACAGAGTTAAATCGTCCCTTCGGCAACGAAGGGAATTCGAATAACCAACTATTATTTTCAGATGTATACACTTGACATTCTATTCCCACTTGTTTGTCAAGTCCTCCAATGACATAGGCTCTATTATTGTAGACGGTAGCAGCCATGTGCGAATAGGCGACACTGCATCCTTGTTGGGATTTCCATTCATTTGTTTCCACATTATAACTAAAAAGTTCGTTACTGCGTTTATCTCCTAAATCCCCACCAACGATATAGGCTTGTCCGTTTAGCACAAAGCTTGCCGAATATTGACGGTCTTCACCTATGTATATGCTCTTTTCCGTAAAGATGTCAGGTGTCTTGAATGTTTGTGTCTGGCCATACCCGACAAGGCTATGTTCATTTACAGCGTAAGCTCTTACATAATAATTTGTAGCCCCTTTCAATGCCGATAAAGCATATGTGAAAATCGAGTCTTCTACAGCAACATGATTATCCTTGATACTCGGCTCCTTATTGCTTGAAGACCAACAAATTCCCCACTCTGTAGCAGCACTGTTTCCGCCATTCTGCAACTCCCCGCCAATGTGAACTGTTCCATCACTTTTGATCGAATCAAGGGTGATGGGGAATGTTATAATATTCGGCTTCTCGCTTTTTGTCGAAATCGTAATTTCTTCTTCACTATATACCGTACCGAAGTCATTTATGGCATAGGCCCTTGCATAATATTTTTTGGCCGATTCCAAGCCCCGGATCCTTCCTGTAAATTTGCCATTATCCGCAAGATTCGTACAAGTGATTGTATCGGCTTCTATCGTTGGCTCTTCTTCTACACTCCAGCAGAAACCATAGGCACTGACAGGTGCATCTCCCTCGTTGATCAAGAAAGCAGACAGATCGGCTGTGGTGAAAGTCGTACTGTCTTTTATCAGACTCAACTTACCGACAAAAGGTTTGCCATCTGTAGTCCTAAAAGAGTCCACATTAAAAGCAAACTCGCCAAACTGATTTTTGGCAAAAGCACGGACATAATACCAAGTTTCCGGCTCCAGATTCGTAATCTGGCAGGAGAAAGTATCGACAGTTGCCAAGTCACTCCCTTCGTATGTGATAACGGAATCTTGATCCGAAGGTTCGATATCTCCGGTTTGTTTCTTTTTCTTATAGTAGAAACCTAATTTCTCAATGCCGACTCCCCGATTCTTAACTTTCCCTTTTACCCAAGTGGAAGTTGCTTTTACTGTGGCACTATCCACATCCAAAGTCGCAACTTCTCCAATACCATTTATTGTCGTATACGCTCCTTCTGTTTTTGAAAATGCAGTATCTATATCATTAATAGCATAAGCATATACATAATATTTTGTACTATCTTCCAAATTGGATATGGTAGCTGTAAAATTGTGGTTTTCTATTTTATCAGCTTTTGTATATCGCTTGTTACGCATGTTCTCAAGCGGCTCCGTTCCTGTTTGGGTACTCCAACAAACCCCACATTCTTTTACTGGCAAACCGTTCTCTTTCATTATTTGAGCCTTTAAAGTGATCGAAGAAGCATATGCTTCTCCTTCCATTGAAGTCTCGGAAACCTCCGGAGCCTTTGCTTTCTGCAAACGCGTATCCATATCCGGATCTTCCACACATCCGGAAAGCATCCATAAAAGTGAAACAGCTGATAAAAAGATTGAGTATATGTGTTTCATAAATAATTCTTATTAGAAAAACAGACCGACACCGGCATTCAAATCAACATATTTAAAATTCAACGTATTGCACCCTGCACTTACAAACACAGGACCGAACTTAACCATTACATCCAGATCGGCAGCTAACCCGCTATAAGAATAATCCAAATTCTTCGCCCAATAGGATTTTTCTATTCTATAATCCGAATTATCGATTGTGATATATTCGCATAATAATTCCCGACTGCCATATCCTAAACCTACGGACGTATATAACCAGGATGTACATTTTACAACCAAACCAGCTGTACCGGCATAGTTATTCACCTTTTTCTTATTCGTGAAATAAAACGGATTATCGGGAGTAGGGCCGACAAACTCATCTGTTCCCCGGCATTCCCCGTCGTACTCCTTAAAACCTAGATTGGTCTTAAAACGCAGGAACCAACCCAAACGAGATTTCACCCCTCCCACTGTCAAGCCATAAGGTGCTTCTATGGAGTAGGCATAACCAATAAAGAACTTCATCGGTTCTTTGGGAGTATCTGGCTTTATTGGGTTGGCAGAAGGATAGAAAACGGGCTCTACCGGTTTGCGAAGTGTTTCCAGACGATCTTGCCAGGATTGGGCCAAAGTTTCGTTTTTGGAAGTTCCTATCCCCTCGGTATAATAGATTATCAGCTGCGAAATGGCTGTTGTATCCTCATTATTGGCCATCAGTTCCAGACAAGCCCGACACTTGTTCATCAGACTGTGCATTGATGGACGCATTCTCTGGTTGGCTAACCAAATCGATGTGAGCTGCTCGATACTGTAAGGATCACATTGCACGACACCTTCTTCATACCACATCCTTGCATCGCTATAGTCCAAGCGTTTCATCGCCTCGTCACCTTTTCTGTTATATTCTGTTTTTTGTTGAGCCAGCAAACACATCGGCAACGCAACAAAAAGAGTTAAAATCCAAAGTCTTTTCATAAACACGTTAATAATACGTTGATCCTTCATTTACCAACACGCCATCAGCATTATAGATATCGAACAAACCATCTTTACGTTCGAAAGCACGGCCATTTTCGGCAATCCCGACATTACGGTATTTACATGGTATACGCTCGTTCGCATCCGAATCGATCGCCCCATATAACATGGTCGATTTCTTTCGTACAATTGTAAAGTTCCCGAAAGTTTTCTTCATCTCATATTGAGCTTTCCTGTCGGCCAAAAGTTTGGCTGCTTCCTTTTCATCACAAGAAATCAAAAGGCGTACGACCTCTTCCGTCAACTTGGTTTCTTTCGCTTTCGTGAAATCTTTCTTTGCGTTCGTAAAGTCCGCTTTTCCCATCTTCTCCTTGCCAGAAGCTATTAAAGCGACATATTTCGCCTCAATTTCTTCAGCAGTAGGCTGTACTGGCTGTATTGTTATTTTATTTCCTTCAGCCGGAACCTGCTTTGTATCCGGTTGCTTCCGGGGTTCATCAACAACAACGGGCGTCACCTTTTCCGGCTGTCGGGCCATTGCTGCCTCTGTTTTCTTATCCTTCTCGCTAAGCATAGATGCTTCTTTCACCTCCGAAACAGTTGTGTCTTGAAAGATGCCTATTGAATCTTTTTCCTCTTCGACCGGGCTAATCAACTCCGTTACATCCGGTTTCGTAGAGGTTTTGTTCCCCAGCACCAGAAAAGCGACAACAGATCCTGCACTGGCAAATATAGCAATAAGCACGGATATCAGCATCCCTTTTCTTTTTTTCTTAGAGGGCTGAGAAATAATTTCTTCGCTATTTATAATCGTACGATCTTCGTCCTCCTCATTCTGAGGCGATTGCTCATTCGGATGTATGACCGTTGTCTCACCATCCGCCTCCTGCCCGTCTGTATTTTGCAACTCATTTGCAGGTATTTCTTCTTCCGCAGAAAAATCTAATGCAGCCATCATTTCATCCACCGTTTGGAAACGATCGGCCGGAATGATTTGCATTGCCTTGATTATAGCGGCTTCTGTCTTAGGAGATATATTCCTGTTCAGTTCCGACGGATTCTGCAAAGGACGTGTTGCCCGCAAAATAGATTCGGTCGGAATCTTCCCTGTCAAAAGGTTATACATGGTAGCACCGAGCGAATAGATATCCGGACAGGGTGAAAAACTTTGTGTTCCTTCGTTATCGTATTGTTCGATCGAGGCAAATCCTTTTGATAAGGTAAGCATGGTCGTACTTGTTTCCTGTTGCTCGATGTCATATCGCTTGCTCACGCCGAAATCAATCAGACGTGCTTTCCCTGACGAGTCAATCAGGATATTGCTGGGTTTGATATCCAAGTGAAGAATGTTCTTTTCATGTACAAACTGGAGTGCTTCTCCTATCTGGCGAACATATCTGAGGACTTTCGGTTCCGGCAATATGCCTTCCCTGTCCATCATATATTTGAGTGAACAACCGGGAATATATTCCATGGCAATATAAGCCGTGCCGTTTTCTTCGAAAACTTCCAGCACATTCACTATATGAGGATGGTGAACTTCAGAAAGAATTTTGGCTTCCTTGATAAGTTTCTCTTTGAATTTATCGAAAAGAACCCTTCCTGTCTCGGAATGCACCTTGACAGCAAATGATTCTGCTTCCCTGTAACAATAGTCTTTAAAGAAGTATTCTTTTATGCAAATAGGCACCTCTGTCTGTACGGTTCCTAACGATCCCTTCACCTCCGTATACCAGACGCCTTTGTATGTTATACCAAAGCCGCCCTGACCGATTACATGAGTGATCCGATATTTTCCATTCTGAAGAACATGTCCGTTTGGCAAATTCATAACTATACTATGCGCAATTCTATTAGTCTGCCAAAATTACGTTATTTATATAAAAGAATAAAGGAATGAAAGAATATTTTGTTTAATTCCTGCGGAATCTAACACATTTTGTATAGGTATGATATAAAAAGAAAAGTTATCGCGTGTTTTCCCGCTACAAGCGGACATGATTGCGTTTTTAATCTCTTCCGGACCACCTAAATGCTTGAATATATCCGAAAGCTCATCATTGTTAAGACGTTCGAGTACACCATCCGAACACATGAACAAAAAATCACCAGCCTTGATATCATCCAAAAGTACGACATCAGCCTCTGTCGGACGGTCCGTCCCTTGGATAGCCCGTATGATCACATTCCGCTGTGGGTGATGTACAACCTCTTCATGGGTGATTTTTCCTAATTTCACTAACGAATTAACCAATGAATGATCTTCAGTCTGGAACAAGATTTCTCCTTTCCGGAAATGGTAAATCCGACTGTCCCCCACATGCGCCAAGGTTATGCCGGTCGTACCTACAAAGGTCATGGTCAAGGTGGTTGCCATTCCTTTGGCTTCCGGATGAATTGCTACATAGTCATCAAAACGTGCTTCGGTATAACGAATCGCTTTATTTATAAAATCTGCGTTCGGCTCACCTTCACGAAAAGTTGAGAAAAAAGTCTGGAAAGACTCGCAAGCCAATGAACTTGCAATCTCCCCTTTTTCAGCCCCCCCGACACCATCACATACCAAAAATAAGTTTTGATTGGAATTTGCCGTTTCCGGCAAAGGAAAGATAGAATCTTCATTATTCAATCTGCCTCCTTTTTCACTGACTGCCCAGGGGTTGCCGATCGTTATATTCATAGCATAGACTATTTTTATTCATTAAATCGGAGAACTGTGCGACCAATAATAATTTCATCATTATTATTGAGTACGACAATCTCTCCATTCTCTAAGTAATTGCTATTATATAACGTATGATTTTTACTATTATTGTCAGAAAGATAATGTTTATAGCCTCCTTTGGCATCTTTTTTTACCTCGATCCGGATATGTTCTCGGCTCATTGATTTATCAGCCGTCACAATACCGATCGTAGCAGTAGATGCCTTGGATTTTCGTCCGATGATATAGACACCTTCCTGAAGAGGGAAAGTTTGCTCCGGCGTATCAGCATTTGCAATTACAGAGAGATGTCCGGTCGTCATACGAAGAGGCTGTATCAGAACCGTTTCCGATTCAGATGCGGCACTTCCTTTCTCCATAGATAGCAAAGAGACTGGAATCGGTTGTCTGCACTTCGGGCATTTGAAAGAGGTGATATCGAGGGGAATTTTCCCCTCGTCTACCTTTAACCCAACATGGCAATGTGGACATTTAACGGAAATCATAAAATGAACGATATATCAGATCCGTCAATATCGGTTGAATATGTATCCAGCATATCTGCGTCGGACAACATAATAGTGTCATCGGATAATGTAATAAAATCAGAAACATCAATACTTTCGTCAATCATTACAACATCCGACAAGTCGTTTTCCCCGTCCACATCCACAATAACAGCGTCGGTCAGTATAGCATCGTCGCTGTCTAAAGTCACGAATGTGTAATCCTCTTCTTGCATAAAATGTTATAATTAAATTTTCTGGAAACAAAAGTAGGGAAACGAGCTGACATCCAAGCACAAAATAGTTCCTTATAATCAAATGTTTGGGTTTACTGTACGAAAGTATTACTTTTAGTATATGAAACAGATTCTTATTCGCTCACCCATTTAGCTTTACAAGAAGGCATCGGGCATTGTTTTCTATTGCGCAATGATTCCCAGGGTATTTCACCCAAAAACGTTCCGCATTTGGGGCAAACATAATCGATTTTGAATTGATTGGTCAGATCTTGCAGCAACTGTGGGATCTTGGCCGACTGTTTCGCACCCAGGTAGATACCGACGGTCGGAGCACAGATCGTAATAAACAGACTCAATCCGAACAGTTCCGGACTTCCTTTCCCTAGGAAACCGATCACAACCCCCACTACACCGGGAAGAGCAAATGGAAGAGACTGGAATAATCTGGTCTTAAATTGATTAGAAGATTGTATCTTAACCTTTGCTTGAATGTAATTATCGTAAACTTGCTTCAGCGCAGCAAACTCTTCGCTGTAATCGTTGTTGGACTTCAAGGCTTCGGAAATGTTTAACACATAATTATCTCCCAGCTTGATCGTATCGCTGGGAGTAACATGCTTCTTAACGATCTGGGCACCATTGACAAATGTTCCGTTTGTCGATCCCAAATCTTCAAGTAGCCAACATCCCCCCTCTTCACGGATCAGCTTTGCATGATACCGGCTTACATGAGGGTCGTTTACTACAAAATCATTATCGCTAGCTTTTCCAATTCTGATGATCATTCTGTAACAACTTTTGGTTCTTCAGGTTTTCCCATTTCCTTTTCGAGCGTATCTTTCAATACCTTCAAGGGATCCTTGGATATCACCAACTCCCTCGGTTTTCCATCCTGCGTTAGCAATAATAGCTTCTGCTTGGGTAAATTTATCTGCAAGATGTGATTTTTATTAATGATATGGCTTTTACCTACACGCATCAGGATTGTGTTACAACCTGCGACCTGTTTCTCCAATATTTCTTCAATTTTTCCTATGTTGATTGCAAATGTGAATTGAATTCCGTTAGATAAAAGTAGTTTAGTGTAATTTCTATCTGCTTCAAAATAGAGGATCTGCCCTATTTTGATACGCAATAATTCATCTCTCGTCTTAATTATTAAATATCGCTCCATACGTAGATATTGTTTATTCGTTCATCATCAAAAAACAAATGTACATTATTTTGTGATTTCTTCGGTACTTTTTTTCATAAATTATTCTCGAAAATCATCGGATACTACGATAAAATAAGAATTCCATACCCATGAAACTTTTGTTTCACAGGCATGGAACTTTATTTTCATAGTCATGGAACTCCAATTTCACTATTATGAAATCGAACATTCATAACCGGATCAGTCTTCTATAGCAGCCTGCGCCGCCGCGATACGTGCAATTGGAACGCGGAAGGGTGAACAGGATACATAGTTCAGTCCTACTTTGTGGCAGAACTTCACAGAAGAAGGTTCACCGCCATGTTCGCCACAGATACCACATTTCAGATCCGGGCGGATAGCACGTCCCTTTTCTGTTGCCATACGCACCAACTGTCCCACTCCATTCTGATCGAGAACTTGGAACGGATCGACTTTCAGAATCTTCTTTTCCAAATAAACAGGCAGGAAGGAAGCGATATCGTCGCGAGAGTAACCGAAGGTCATCTGTGTCAAGTCGTTTGTACCGAACGAGAAGAACTCGGCAGAAGAAGCAATACGGTCGGCAGTCAATGCCGCACGCGGAATTTCGATCATCGTACCGACCTTGAAGTCGATGCTGTCTCCCATTTCTTCAAACAACTGTGCGGCAGCTTTACGGATCACTTTTTCTTGTTCCTTGAATTCGTATAAGATACCCGTCAGCGGAACCATGATTTCAGGTTTAGCTTCAATACCTTCCTTCTTCAGTTCAAGAGCGGCTCCCAAAATGGCACGTGTCTGCATTTCTGTGATTTCGGGATATGTGTTACCCAAACGGCAACCACGATGTCCTAACATCGGGTTATGTTCACATAATGATTCAACTCGTTTCTGGATCTCTTTTACCGATACGCCCATTGCTTCAGCCATTTCTTCCTGACCTTTCAGATCGTGAGGAACGAATTCATGCAAAGGAGGATCGAGCAGACGCACGGTTACCGGACAACCTGCCATTGCCTTGAAAATACCTTTGAAGTCCTCCTTCTGGTAAGGCAGGATCTTTGCCAGTGCATTCTTACGTCCTTCCGCATCTTCCGCCAGGATCATTTCACGCATGGCTTTGATTTTTTCACCTTCGAAGAACATATGTTCCGTGCGGCACAAACCAATACCTACAGCACCGAAATTGCGTGCGATCGTAGCATCGTGCGGAGTATCGGCATTCGTGCGAACCTGTAACTTCGTATATTTATCTGCCAAAGTCATCAATTCGGCAAAATCACCGGACAGTTCGGCAGCCTTCGTCTCTACCTTTCCGACATAAACCGTACCGGTCGTACCGTTTATAGAAATATAGTCGCCTTCTTTCAGCTTAATACCATCGACTTCTACGGTCTTATTCTTATAATCGATTTCCAAAGCTCCGGCACCGGATACGCAGCATTTACCCATACCGCGTGCAACAACGGCAGCATGCGAAGTCATACCACCACGAGCAGTCAGAATACCTTCAGCAACAGCCATACCAGCCAGGTCCTCAGGGGATGTTTCGATACGGACCATTACGATCTTCTTTCCGTCAGCATGCCATTTTGCCGCATCATCGGCGAAGAACACGATCTGCCCTGTTGCCGCTCCCGGAGATGCCGGCAAGCCTTTCACCCAAACTTTCGCCTGTTTCTCGGCCACCTTGTCGAATACCGGGTGAAGCAGTTCATCCAGTTTATTCGGTTCGATACGTTTCAATGCTGTCTTCTCGTCAATCATACCTTGATGCAACAAGTCGATTGCGATTTTAACCATTGCAGCACCGGTACGTTTTCCGTTACGGGTTTGCAGGAACCACAGTTTTCCTTCCTGCACGGTGAATTCCATATCCTGCATATCATGATAATGGTTTTCCAGCTTTGTTTGCAGTTCGTCCAGTTGCCTATAGATTTCCGGCATGGCTTCTTCCATTGAAGGATATTTGGCGACGCGGTCTTCTTCTGAAATACCAGCACGTTCCGCCCAACGCTGCGAACCAATCTTCGTGATCTGTTGCGGTGTACGGATACCAGCCACCACGTCTTCGCCTTGTGCGTTGATCAAGTATTCACCATTGAAGAGGTCTTCTCCGTTACCGGCATCACGAGAGAAACATACACCGGTAGCGGAAGTATCGCCCATATTACCGAATACCATGGCTTGTACGCTAACCGCCGTTCCCCACTCGTCTGGAATACCTTCCATCTTACGATACAGGATAGCACGCTCATTCATCCAGCTATTGAACACGGCACAGATAGCGCCCCACAATTGCTCATAAGCGCAAGTCGGGAAATCCTGTCCGGTCTGGGCCTTAACGGCTGCCTTAAATTTAGAGACCAATGTTTTCAAGTCTTCAACGTCAAGCTCGTTATCTAACTTAACGCCTTTCGCTTTCTTTACTTCCTCGATGATCGCCTCAAACGGATCGATATCCTCTTTGCTTGTCGGTTTCATGCCTAATACGACATCTCCGTACATTTGAACAAAACGACGATAGGAGTCCCAAGCGAAACGAGCGTTGCCCGTCTTACGAGACAAGCCTTCCACTACCTCGTCGTTCAAGCCAAGGTTCAATATCGTATCCATCATACCCGGCATGGACGCACGGGCACCGGAGCGAACTGAAACTAACAGAGGATTGGCAACATCACCGAACTTAGAGTTCATAAACGTTTCGATATTAGCGATCGCCTTCTCAACATCCGCTTTCAGCAACTCTACGACTTTATCTTTGCCTAACTCGTAATACTCTATACAAACTTCTGTTGTAATCGTGAATCCCGGAGGAACCGGTACACCAATCAGATTCATCTCGGCAAGGTTAGCGCCTTTACCACCCAGCAGATTTCTCATATCTGCCTTACCTTCGGCTTTTCCATTTCCGAACGTGTAAACTCTTTTTCTTTCCATATTCGACAGTATTGAATTTAGATTCTAGTTTTGTTGATTTCAACTGTTATATTGCTATCTCAACTTTGCAATGCTGCAAATATATGCTATTTAAAGATCGCATTCGCATGTATGGTTAAATAATTTTAGATGTTTTACAACTATTTTTTACCATCCATATTCGGTAAATAACTACATTTGCGTGCGGGAATTTTTAAAGCCTAAAAGAAATGTCCTGTATTCCAAAAGTTTTTTATAAGACTTTCGGAATACAGGACATTTAGTATCAGAAATTTATCCAAGATCAATCACTTCTCAATTCGTATACGTGCATCTACGGCAAACAACCCCCGCTCAGTCGCAACAAGAGGATTGATGTCCATTTCCTTGATTTCGGATGCAAAACGGAGCAATGTGGACAGGCGGACTATGATATCCGCATACTGCTGTTCATCCACTCCCCGCTGGCCGCGTGTTCCCTTTATAATAGGATAACCGCGCAGGGAACGGATCATGGAATAAGTTTCGTCATACGACAGAGGTGATAGACCATAAGAGACGTCTTTCAGCACTTCGACAAAAATGCCTCCCAGACCGCAAAGCACGACATGACCGAACCGGTCTTCATACTTAGCTCCTAAGAACAACTCCTGCCCTTTCAACATCGGTTGTACCATAACGGCCGTCACATCAGGCAGACGCATCATCCGTTCATATTCGAATATCAGATGCTCCTCACTTCGGATATTCAAGGCAACGCCCCCCATATCGCTCTTATGTATAGGACCGACTACCTTGGCTACAACCGGGAACTTAACTCTCTTGGCGAAAGCGACCAGTTCGTCGCGGTCAGTCGACGTGAACTCTTCTACCAACGGTATCTGGGCCGCTTTCAGCAAAGTACGGACTTCTTCAGGATTCAAATAACCGCTGCCCGGCAACCGGTCGATAATACGGCGAACTTCGGGCACGTCAACACCATACAACTGTATATCCGTACTCATGGGCTTCGGCGTGTTGAGCACACGCGAGAGGGCTGTACCCAACGTCACTTCATCCGAAAAGTTCACATGACCTTTCTTCACGAAACTTTTCACTTCCGGACCCGCTGTTACGATGGATGGCAATACCGGAAAAATCGGCTTCTTGCACTCCTCCATTTTCTTATGAAGCACTTCATAAGTATCGTATAATTTTACCAAACCCGGACTGCCAAAGATAACCATCATCAGGTCAATATCTTCGAAACAGTTCTCACAGAAATCGATAGCGGTGGCCAAATGTTCGGGAGTACCTGTACCGATAATATCTATCGGATTGCCGACAGCAGCTCCCGGATATAGTTTGGATTTCAATTCTGCGGCAAGCGGACCGTCCAGCTTAGGAACGTTCAGCCGTCCCTTTTCCAGTGCATCCGCCAACATTACTGCCGGACCTCCGGCATGCGTGATAATCGCACAGTTTTTACCCTTCACTTCTTTCAAGGTAAAGATACTGGCAACGGTTGTTAATTCTTCACGGCTGAAACAACGCACAATACCCGCTTTGCGAAACAGGGCTTCCACCGCCGAGTCCGAGTTGGCAATCGCTCCTGTGTGGGAAGATGCGGCACGCTTACCGACATCCGTACTACCCGCTTTTATAGCTGCGATATGACAACCCTTGCGAATCAGGGAAGAAGCATGATACAAGAGCTTATCCGGATTTTTGATCTGCTCGATATAGAGCATCTTTATTTTGGAGTCAAGGACCGGGTCAAAGTTGCGATCCATATATTCGATCACTTCTTCCACTCCGATCTGCTTGGAGTTACCGACAGACCAAACCGAAGAAAAACGGAGTCCTTTTGTCAGAGCCGATTCAATAATGAAAAGTGCCGTACCGCCAGAACTGGAAATAAAATCGACCCCGTCTGCATGAAATTCGGGAATCGGCTGAGTAAAAACACCATGATAATGCATATTCATCAGACCGATGCAATTCGGACCGATCAATGAAGCACCGGCTTCGTTAATACTTTTCAGCATCTGTTCTTCCAGAATCGCCCCTTCATGCGTTTCCTCTCCGAAACCAGCCGAAATGACAATGAACGCCTTTACGTTTTTCTGTTTGGCAAGCACATCCACAGCTTCCGGACAGGCCGGACCGGGAATAGAAATGATTGCCAGTTCCGTCTCTGGGATATCATGCACTGAATGATAGGATTTCAGGCCCTGCACATCGTCTTCTTTAGCATTTACGACATATAGTTCGCCTTTATACTTCCCGTCTAGTAGATTGCGAACCAAACGGCCACCCGGTTTATGTACATTATTGGATCCTCCCACCACTACGATGCTCTGAGGATTAATTAATTCTCGGTTAATCATGACATTTTGATTAAATTGATTCAATGAACGGGAACAAATATAGTCTATTTCTCCGTTTATCCATCAAATCTGGGGTAAATTATTTACATTTTGCACACTCTTTCACCAACCAATCACACCAGGCATCCATTCCTGTGCCTTTTGTCGCAGACACTTCGAATAGTTGCAAGTGGTGGTTTACTTTCAAGGCATTATTCCGCAACGTCTCCACATCCGTATCCAGATAAGGCGCCAAATCGATTTTGTTGATCACACAGATATCTGCCTCCAAGAAGATATGAGGATATTTCAACGGCTTGTCATCCCCTTCGGTGGTACTGACGATAACGACTTTCTTCGCTTCTCCCAAATCGAACATGGCAGGACAAACGAGAGTGGCATCAGAATTCAACTGGCGTATCGTTTCTTCCAATAATGTCGTTTTGCCGGAACCTGGAGAACTCATCAGATTCAGACAAAAAATATATTTCGCCTCAAAATAGCCTCTGTTACGTTCAGCCAACAGATTATTGCGCTGGAGAATATCCTGTTCCAGCGTTATTACTTTCCCTTCACCGTGATGACGGTGGTGATGTTCATGTCCGTGCCAGTATTCATGGTCATGAAGGTGATCGTGATGATGATGCTCTCCGCATCCGCAAGTTCCGCACATAAGCGTTTGTCTTTTTATTTTATAACAATTGATTTAATCCGAAGTTCCCGCCCTTTTGTTATATTTATCAAATAAGAACCACAATTAGGACAGGGAGAAAACAAATTCCCGATAGGAAAGACCGTTTCGCAATCGTAGCACTGCCCTTCTCCGTCTACATAGCGGCGGATTATCTTCGCTTTTTCAAGCAAAGTGCCTTTAACTGCACTTTCCATCGCAAACTCCAATGTTTGCAGCTATACTCCGGCAAGACCCCCTATCTCAAGCTCCACTTCTTCTATCTGCGAAGAATGATGTTCGCGAGCCTGCTGTTTGGATAGCTGAACGATACTTTGAGCGATCGACAATTCATGCATAACTTTAACGATATAACTACTTCATTTAAAACATAGGTGTTTTGCAATCAAAACATATATGATTCGTTTTCAAAACATATATGTTTTGCATTCATACTATAACTGCCTCTTCCGGGAAGCCGCTATTGCCAGTTGCCCGACCGCCACACCTCCGTCATTACAGGGTATATGTCCCGGTACGAACAGCGGGATACCAGCTTCGGCAAACATGCGCTGCAACTGTTCCGTCAGACGTTTATTCTGAAAACAGCCACCTGAGATCACGACTTTGTCCGTTCCGGTCTGCATCCTGTACTGTTTTGCCATCTCTACCAAAAGCCATGCCAACGTATTATGAAAACGGGCGGATAACCAGGTTCCCGGAACTCCGGCTGCCAGATCTTCCAATATTCCTTCCAATACGGGACGCATGGAGATAGACTCCTTTTCTATTAAAACAGAATAACGACTTTGATATTCATCGGAAGCCAGTTGTTCCAGCTTAACAGGTGCTTCCGCCTGATGCGTGGAGACATCGCAGCCGCCCAGTAAAGATGAAACGGCCCGCACTGGATGTATAAGGTGTATTAACGCCTTTCTCCATCATTAGATAGGCAACCGCCATGCGCTAAGGTTCTGTCGAAGCCTTATCCCCGCCGGGAAGCGGTACATATTCCAAATGTGAAAATCGTTATATTCCCGCCGGTCACAAAGGAATATCTCCCCGCCCCAGACTTTACCGTCATCTCCTAATCCTGTTCCATCCAAAACAAACGCCACTATCGGCTCCGTATTCCAGCATACAAGCGGCAGCGTGCGCATGATGTCTATATCCCGAAACAGCACGGCAAAAGGCATGCCATCCCGCTGCTTGATATCCCGTAGCCGGGAAACAGCCTTTTCACTCCTCGCATCACAAATCAGGTGATAGCCTCCTATCCCTTTCGCGGCAATCACTTCACCCTCACGAAGCAAACGGGATGAAAGGTTGAGCAGTTCCGAATAGTCTGTTACCTTTACCTTATTATATAAGGCGTAATAAGACGGACCGCAATGGTTACAGGCAACAGGCTCAGCATGAAAACGCCGGTCGCTGACCGTTATATATTCTTTTCGGCAGGACGGACACATCGAGAAAGCTGACATGGTTGTTCGGCTCCTATCATAAGGCAGATCACGGATGATAGAAAAACGAGGTCCGCAATGCGCACAGTTGACAAAAGGGTATTGCAAGCGCTGCGCTTGTGTCTTCCGGTCACGTAAGCATTCGGGACAGACGGCAATATCGGGAGCAACCTGCGTCACCTCGTCCGATTCCGACCGACTGGGAGTAATACGAAAACCCATATATGGATTCCTAACTTCTATCCTTTCCGAAACGGTTATCCTATGTATGGAAGCCACCTTCGGATGTTCGCGACGTATGCGTTCGATGAAGAGTTCCCGTTGCACGGGAGTAAGGGCCGTACGGATACAGACCCCATTATTCCGGTTGTCCACTTCTCCACAGATATTCATTTCACTGGCGATCCGATAGATAAACGGACGGAAACCGACACTTTGTACCAAACCTTGAATGGTCAGGACTGATATGACAACTTCCTCCTCTTTCATCTTCTTCATTTATGTTTTGACAAATGTAATCCCTTTCACAAGGATGCCTCATACCTTCTTCTCTCGGCAGACACGGAGGCGTATAAAAAGTGCTTTGACGATCTTGCGTCGAGCGTGGAAAAGAGACAGTGCATCGCTGGTGATATTATGCGAGGAACAAAACAAACGAAAGACTGCCCTTTCTTTGGAACGATTTGCACACCCGAGCATCCGATCGGTGCACCGATGGTTTCTTCGGAAGGGGTTTGTGCTGCTTACTATAGATATAAATAGATACAGAATATGATAACGACAAATTGTCCCATTCCTTTCTCCGATTCCGACTGTGTGTTATTGGCACACGGTGGCGGCGGACGAATGACGCACCAACTGATAAGCAGCATCTTCTATCCTGCTTTCCGCAAATCCTTGTTGGAACAAGATCATGGCGGATGCGTAATCGGCGTCGTTCCCAAAGGTGTCCACATTGCTCCCGATTCCCGATGCCGTGCGCGGCGCTTCAGAGATTTTAGGACTTGATCCGCTTCATATCGCCAACGAAGGACTGGTGCTGGTGATCTTACCGGATGAAAAGACGGAGCAGGCTCTTGCCGTCATGCAGAATTATCCGGAAGGAAAGAACGCAGCTGTTATCGGCTGTATTCAGGAAAAAGGCTATGCACTGGTTAAAATGAAAACGTTGTATGGCAATTACAGGATCGTCGATATGCTCAGTGATGAACAGTTGCCGAGGATATGATGACAAAGGCACCATTAAACAGTGCATACGCACCGCACTACTTACTAAGAAGAATCAACAAAATAGACTAATATAATAAAAAAAGAGCTGCCCCTTTTGATAAGGACAACTCTTTTTTGCTAATAATCTGCTGATTAACCCTTCTTCAATACCTTCGTCAGATCTTCCGGGGCTACATTGGCAGCAATAATAACCCCCTTGTCGTCAATCAGGAAGTTACAGAATCCCTTTTGCAGGTTATACTTCCCAAACAATTCTGACTTTCTGCCAAGTTCTTCATGAAATTGCTTTGTACCTTCCAATTTGTCGGCTTTTACCGTTTCAGTAAAAATGGATTCTTTCTCGTCTAAAGAGATCGAATACATTGCAATCTTGTCT